>Ga0210402_10006365_pt1 | contig 10472 bp, 11 predicted proteins | sample IncBWC7MmetaG_FD_161055 | JGI IMG/M metagenome (GOLD analysis project Ga0210402, IMG submission 161055) | Forest soil microbial communities from Barre Woods Harvard Forest LTER site, Petersham, Massachusetts, United States - Inc-BW-C-7-M | ecosystem: Environmental > Terrestrial > Soil >...
GATGGTGGTGCCGTTGATGCCGTTACACTGAAAGCAGACAAAATCTCCCGCGATATCAGTGAAGCCGTCATGGGGGACAGTGAACGGATCGCTGGGATTCTTTTGCTGGACCCATTCCCAGCCAGCATAGAGCTTGAGCCGCTCCATGGTGTACTTCGTGTTCACCATTACATTTGTATTGTCGGACAGCGTCGCTTGCATAAACGCATTCGCAAACCCCGGGGTGAATATGTTGACCGGGTGCCCGAAAGCATCGGTAGGACCGACGAGAGACACGGCGACGGCGTCCTTGGTGTACCCCGCGATGACATCAGTCGAGAAGACGCCGGGACCCACTTTAAAGTCGGCGCCCACGTCGCCCTGGAACGCCCCTTTCTCGCCGTTGCCCTGCTCGTAGCCGCCGACCTGACCGAACGCGCCAAAGTGCCAGTTGGCATAGCTGACCCGGTATTTTATCGCCGCGGTGGCTTTCTTATCCTGCGTGTCGCCGCCGCCTCCCCATGAACCAAAGAAGCCAAGCGCCGAGAAGGCGAGCGAGTTGGACAGCGGGTCGTAGGCCAGGATGGCGTCCGTCATCAGGGTGTTTTGCCGCCCGAAGGTCAAGGTGCCGTAGGTGTCATTGCTAACGCCGGCGAAACCCAGGTTATTGTAAAACTTGCCCTGCGAATTCGAATCGGCGCCTGCGTTCTGCAGGCCAAGAGGAACGCCTCTCTCTACCCACACCGAGTGGACGCCATCGGCGAGCTGCAGTGAGTAAGGGTTGAACCCGGCCTCCAACTGGCCGATGAAAGACCATCCGGCGCCGAGCGGCTCCTTGACCTGAAGGCCGATGTTCGATCCGCTCAGCCCACTGGGCGCAAAGAGCAACTTCGCGCCGTTGTTGGCCTTCCCCAGGAAATAGTTAACGCCAGCCCCAGAGAATTTCGCGAACGGCGCACCGTTGATCTGATAGCTGCCGCCCACGTCGACCGTGCCGTAGAACCTGACGCCGTACCAGCTCAGCTGACAGGCCGTCGTGAAGAAGTCCTGAATGCTGGTGCAGGTAGCGGGCCCCGGCGGCGCTGGCGGCGCCTTCGTCACCACGTTACCCAGGTCCGCGGCGTACGTGGCGCCGGTGCATCCAAGAACCATCGCCGCGGCGGAAACCGCCGCCAAACGAGTCCCCCTGATACCCCTCATGTCCGCCAAACCCCTTGCCAGCTTATCCATTTTATTCGCCCTCCTAGGAAATCCAGCCATCAGGCTTAACGCCGCCAGGGCGGCCTATTGGTGAGACCTAGCTGAGGACGGGATTATTCCCTTATGAGAGTTATAATTATTACACTCTGCAATATATGCGGTTTCTGATGCCGCACATTTCAATTAAAAAACACCTATTGCGGAACCATCTATGTAATTTCTACACTGCTCGTAATTACAAGGATGATAATCCATATTGTCACGCGCGGCTCTTGGCACGAATTGGATCGTCATGTTCGCCGCCGCATTGAGTGTCTCGTCGAATGTGAGTGCAGTTTGCTGCCACACCGACACGATGTTCTGGCTGGCTCCCTTGATCGCGCGTCAGGGCGATCCAGATCAACCAGCATGAAGCAAGCGAGACCCGTGGTGTTGAGCTCCAGCCACAGCCGGCCATATCCGTCGAGTACTGTCTTGATAAGCCGTAATCCAAATCCGCAATGTCGCAGATACTTCATCTCCGGCCCGCCCTGCTCGATCCAGACGATGCCGAGTTTGCGAGGGGCGCCCGGAGCGTGCCGGATGTTCCAATCGATCTTGACGCACCCGAGGGGCGAACTCAGTGCACCGTATTTGTTCGCATTCTCGGCGAGCTCATGAAAGACGAGGTGCAGCGCGAGTGCCAAGGGCGGTTTCAAGTTCGACGCCAGGCCCGACCGCCAGGACTTGCGCGCTATTCCTACAGTAAGCTTGAGCGCTATTCGCGCAGTAAGGACGCATGGTCTGCTCACGCAGCTGAGCAAGCCCGAGCCTACGGCTGTACCGGCTTGTGAACTCGCAGAAACTGTAAAGGCTGCTAATCCGGGCCATCAGCTTAGCCCGGTAATCTCCGACGCTCGTCGAGTGCGTTTGCTTGACCGCTGCTTCGATCATCGTGAGCAAATTTCGGATTCGGTGATCGATTTCGCTGAGCAAAAGAGTCAAGCCGCTTTCGTCCAGACCGAAATCACCAGATTGACTTCGCATTTTGTCTCTCCTCCCACGACCTTACCTATCCTTTGGCACGCTGATCCGGCAGGGCGACCGTGGACAATGAAGCTATGTACGGAACCGATTGTGCGAAAAACCGTTCTGTGCCGAACGTGAGTGGGAAAAGCAGAAGAAGCAGGAACATGTCGCCGCCGGAGCAGCCGCGACGGCCGCGTTGGGACACCACGACCCGCGACGATCGCATCGATGTCCACCAGCATGTCGTCCCTCAATTCCAGGCAAAGTCGCTTGTCATGCATGGTCCGACCTCGATTCTTTGATGACGTTTTCAGGTACGCCACGCCGTCGGCGCAGTGACGTTACCCTGGTCATTGGGGCAGCTTATACTGACGTTCGCAAGCATGGTCGCTTCTCCCTCACAGGGCGCACAAGATCGCCCCTCTCACATTAAGGGTCCATCCAAGACGGGGTCCGGTCGCGCAGACTCGCTGCCGGACACTCGTCAATTTGGCTGCGGGAGAAGACTGGTCGAGCAAATGACTTATTCCCGGATGGAGGTTCGCAAAAGGAATATTTCCGCCAGGCCACACGACAACCTCCATCTCGGATGAAATCGTGCGACGCCGCGACCTGCCCCGCGCCGGAGTTGATGGCTGCTTGCGTTGTTCCGCGGGGGCGAAATGGCACTATTTTATCCTAATTGCAGCGCCCCCAAGTCCGGTTTGCTCCCGTGACGATCTATCTCTGACCACCTCGAAAACGCAAAGCAATGCGCATACTCGCGTGCGAATGTTACTTCAGTGGATCTGGGATGCTTTCTGACTGGACATGAGGTGCCTGGAAAAGCGGGCAGAGGGCAAAGATACCTTTCAACGCTTTTGGTTCGATCGACGGTCGTGCGGCCACGGCGTCGGTCAATCACCGAATGACGTTGTTTCCGGTGGCAAAGCGTGGGGCGGGATCCTCAGCCGAAGGTTTGAAATCTTGCTCGACGGTCGACACTCCACGTCGCGATGAAACTGGCGCGGCTTAGGTGAGCAAAGCGAGGGTGCCTGCTGACCGCGCATTTGTATAGCCACGCCATAGCATTCGAGCGTTTGCGCGCACTAAATATGATTAGGCTGAATCGAACTCTCCGCTAATTTGGCCCTTTGCGCATAATCACGACCAACCTTCCATCGCTCCACGGAGGCCGTCCAACATTCACGCGACTAGCGTATGGGCAAAGTGTAAACCGAATGGCGAGAAACTCTGGACGCGGCAAAATTGTAATCGACCCTGGAATATCGCGGGGTGACATGGGTCTTTTCAGTGCAGCACCTACACCGCCGCTGGACGGATTAGCCCGGAGAGAACACAGGAGGCGAAAGATGAATGTCACAACTGTCTGTGCAACACTATGTGCAATTGCCACGATACTCGTTTGGAATTCGGGCTCGAGCGAAGCGTGGGTTTATGCGTCAGATCTTTATCCCTATTGCCAGCTCAATTCCTCAAGCGGAGGGGGCATGAGTTGCTATTTCACTAGGGATCAATGCGAATATCGGGAATCATGCATTCCCAATCCCCGGTATTTGGGCGCGGCTAGGGCACGCGAATGGAAGCGCAAAAACAAACCAGAATGGCGGTGGTGGTGACGTGCCGTAATCGTCTGGCGCCCATCTAGACATCATTTTGTCCAGGAGACCATGTCATGAAATGTTGTAAGCAGCTGATTTTAGGTGCAGCAGTCCTCGCCTTCTCGACGCACCCGAGTCTCGCTAACCCGTGCTCGCAGGACATCGACCGCGCGTGGGTCCAGATCAACACAAAAATACAGGCAAGGGTCGCTGCCGGACGGTCCGCGCCCCAAGGCACCATAGCCCTACTCCACCATCAGCCGACGCCTAGTTCGATCGCGGCCTCCGAGCAAACGCTTGTTGACGTTTGGCTGCCGATCGAGATGGCTGTGGCGGCCCTCGCTCGTGCTCGTGAAGCGGATCGTACCAATGATCGGATGGTGTGCGAGGAGGCTCTTGCAGAGGTGCAGCGCGTGATGGGTCGGTAATGGCGGTTCCATCGCGGTTGCCCGAGTGCACACGGGCGATGCCCGCGAGTTGGCGGGGAGCGCTCCCACTTCGCTCGGTGTTCGTCCCGACAGCGTGAGATGAACCCGAACTTTCTTTTCCGGCCCCGATCGAATTTGGCTGGCAAGGCTGTCGGTCACGCGGCTGCTCACGTCGCCACGCTAACGTGGATAACGCAATATCGATCAACAACGAACATGGTGAACACAATGAAAACACCCCTATTGCTGTGGATGCTTGCTGGCGGAACCGTCGTGGCCACGACGGCATCATTCGCAGAAGCCTTGGTTGAGTCACAATATCCCTATTCGATCAGTGCAAGGGAGTGGCCGTATCAAGGTCAATACCCGCTGCAGCCAAGCCTGAGCCATCGAACTGCCCAGCCGGAGTGCGGGTTTGCGGCAATTGAGGACTGGGGTCCGAATGGCTTTCAGTGGTGCGATTCCAAGAACATGAACCGCGGGACTCAGATCGGTAACTCCGACGCTTTTGGTCGATTCGTTCCTTCCGGCCGAGCTGGCTCCCTCAGCCGTCAAGGCGGCCGTCGCCGCGATTAAAAATTGAAACTTCACGCGGAGGCTTTGGATTCCGCTGTTAGTGCGCGTTGGTACCCTGATCGCGCCAGTCCGGAGACAGCTGGTAGATTTCAGGCCGGAAGGACGTGTTTGAGTGAGGGTGTACACGCGTCCGGCATGCGGGCCTCTGCCAGTCGTTCCTCCGGGCCCGAGATGCGGAGTGGGGTATCCACCGCACCCACGCTCGTTCCAACAGATAATCTACAATCACAGGTACAGGAATATTTGATTGCAGCACAAAGCCATGTATCACGGGAACATAGCAGGTGACTTATGACGCGAAGGCGTAAACGAGATCCACGGCACTGGCGCCAACACCATCTGCTCTCCTAATCCGCGCTACCGGCCAGTTCGATCCGGCCGTCCAAGCTCGCCAGCCCACGGCGGCAGCAATTTCCTTTTGAAACTTCCGAGTCCCCACTGGTTGCGGTCGTGTCAGCGCTCCGCGTGAGGGGCAGAGAGCTGCACGCGCTGTCGCCGGTAGCCGCTTTCGTCGACTTGGAAACACAGATCATTGCACGACTATTTTCGCATAGGCGGGAGAAAATGGCGGTTGCAAAACGCCAAAACGTACTGCCTCTGCTCATGGACCTTGTTGTAGAGGAACCAGTGGAGAGTGACAAATGCGGCTTTTTGTTATCTTCGGAGTCACAGCTGACGCAAACCGAGCCATACATATTTTGATAGTCCGTGGTGTGCACAGTTTTGGGGATAGAGAGACTCAATATGAGCGGTGAAGTAGGCGAAACCTGAAGGATGCCGGAGCGGCAATCGAATCATGAAGTCTCATGTGTCGAGACGTGGCCTTGTTGCCGGTTGGTGAAATAGAATTGACGCACAAGGCTGGAATAACCACGACGGCGTACGATAATACCGTAATATTATTTTCGAAATATTCCAACTCAGGGACGCTATGCTTGATAGCGAGTGACGTGTGAAAACCGCAGAGGTCCTACCGAAATCAGTTGAAAAACTACTTCACCAAACGCGCCTTCTTATTCCCGCGGCCAGCGCATGGCTACCCTCGACTTGGTCGCACGTTTAGCGTCGATATCACGCCATCGATGCTCCTTCGAGCCAGTAGAGTGCGGGAAACGCCTTGAGATTGGTTTGCGATCGATTCGAGAATGTGGGGATCAGAAAGTTGAACCGGCAGGATGTCAGAAGGGCGCCGGCCCCACTACCCTCAGTTCAATTCAAGAATTTATCCGTTGTAGGTGGGAATAAGTCGGTGCTCAATGCGGTCTCCTCAGCATCAATGCAAAACTTCGAGGCAAACTGCGCGGGTCCGCTGCTGTGCTGGTGGTCAGTCCTCCGGCGACCGGTCCGGTCGGCGCGCCCGAGGATCCTGCGTGTTTCGGCGACGAGCGGCGTCGCCGGGCCGTCGAAATGGCGACGAGCGGCAATGTTGTGACGAGCTTTATTCCGAGGAATGGGTGAATGACCATAGTGAGCCTTCACGGCCGCGATGCGGTCGAGACCAAGGGACGCCTAGACGATGGTTCCAGTGAGCGTTTTGATCAGAAACCGCCAATAGATGGCGAGAATAACATGGCGCCGGGCCAAGACGACCACGCGCGCTTCGCCCGACTGGTGTTGCCCCATCTCGGCGATGCCTACTCGCTGGCACGCTGGATCACCGGCAACCGCGCCGACGCCGAAGATGTGGTGCAGGACGCTTGCCTACGCGCGTTCCGAGCCATCGGCAGCGTTGGAGACGGAAGCGCACGCCCATGGGTGCTGACCGTCGTGCGCAATACCGCCTATACATGGCTGCGAAAGAATCGCCCGTCGGCCATTTTTGCGGTTGAGGATATCGAAGACGTCGAGACCGCGAATGCGAAACCCGGCGATCCGGATAGCGAGACCCCGGAAACGGCGCTGATCGCCAGAGCCGACGCCGCCTCTCTGCAGGCAGCCATCATGGCTCTGCCGACGGCGTACCGGGAGACGATGATCCTGCGCGACGTTCAGGGGCTGTCCTACCGGGAGATCGGCGAGGTGACCGGCGTGCCGATTGGAACCGTGATGTCGCGCCTCGCCCGCGGGCGAAACATAGTGATCAAAGCCATTGGAAGAACAGAATCATGACCCGTCCTCTGATCTATGAAGATTCCACGCTGCCGATCCATGCCTATCTAGATGGCGAGCTCGATCCGACGAATGCACTTGCAGTGGAGACGCGTATGGCGACTAATCCGGCACTTGCCGCCGAGTGCGAGCGCGTTGAGGCCCTTCAGCGTCTGATGCGCGAGCATCTGCCGCGCGAAGCACCACCGCCAGGTCTGCGCATGCGAGTCGAGACCGTCGTGGGCATGCGGCGTCCGCGCAGGCAGCTCTCGCACGCCCAGTTTTCCTGGCGGGCGCTCGCTGCCTCCATCGCCGTCACAGCGGTCGTCGCCAGCGGCGCGACATCGATACTCCGGGCGCCGTCGCGGACGGACTTGGTCCGCGACGGCATCGTTGACGCCCACATTCGCTCGTTGATGGCGTCACAGCCAATCGACGTTGCATCGTCCGACCGCCACACGGTGAAACCCTGGTTCAACGGGCGCATCCCGCAGGCACCGAGGGTGGTCGATCTCGCCAAAGAAGATTTCCCTCTGGTCGGCGGGCGGATCGATGTTGTCGGCGAACTCCCGGTGCCGACGTTGGTCTATGGTCACCGCAAGCATCTCATAAGCCTCACGGCAATACCCGCGCCGGGCCGCGCCAATTCCGCACCGGTACTGCGCACGGTGGACGGATATAACATGTATCGCTGGGTCGAGGACGGGGTCGCATACTGGGCCGTCTCCGACGTCGCGGCCGCGGACCTCGACAAGTTCTCTGAGCTGTTCCGCACCACACCGCCCGATCAATGACAACGCGCGTGGCCCAACCCTCGACCCGAGGTACGGTCCCCCGTACGTGGAGCAGCGACGTCGTAGCGGCGGCGACAAATGCCGCGGCCGGCCAGCCTCGATGGTCACCTTGGCAAAAAGAACGTGACCCAGCCCAAAGCCGATCCCGCCCTCCATCTGCACGCGGATCCATCGGGATTGACGGCCACGCCGCAATCGACAGCGCGCCACACTTTATGCGTGCGTGGACTGTCACTTTTGTCAATCGAAACCTCCGCTATTTGTGCCACGCAAGTACCGAGGCCTCGACGACAGATACGCCCCGCGCGTTTGTCGACCGGGCCGGGGGCGGACCACCGGGCGCGCATCGTCAACCCCAACGTCATGCAGCTGCACGCTGCTGAATTAAATTCCGGCCCTTGCCGGAATAAGCCTTGGTCCATCGTGGTCTAGATTCGAGGCACCGTGCTGTGACACGCGGCCTAACCCTCAACACGGAGTACACCCATGTCGAAGGCCTGGTTCGCAGCGATGGTAATCCCGTCGCTCTTGCACGAGATCGATGCTGCGGCGCCGGCTTGCGAGAGTGGTCTGAAGATTGACGTCTCGGAGCCGGCGTCGTGATGGACACGACAGACACGGCCTCGGTCGTCGCCCCCAGAACGGGGCTCGAGTCCTTGGTTTCGGTTGCGGCCATTGATCCACGCTGGCGCGTGCTCAGGGTGGCGTTTCACAGGGATGGCAAGGAGGTGGAGGGCGTTCTCGCAACAGATGGCGAATTCGCGATTCGGACAGCGTTGATGATGCTTGCCAGGCTCGACACCATCCAGCCGGGCGACAAGATTGAGATCAGCGAGTTGTGACCGGCGCCCACTTAGTGGCAATGCCGGTTCTGATCCGCACAATCAGGAGGCAAGAGGGCGCTTTCGCGCAGAGCTGGCGCACAATGGACAGCGGCGCGGCCGCCTCGGGCGGAGCCACGTCACCCCAGAGGCGGCTGCAAGGGTTTGGAGCGCCGCAGCCAGCTGCGCGGCTATGTCGCTCATCCGCAACCGGGCTTCCGCGTCGTGCATGCTCTCGGCTCGGGTCAAGATTTCCTCGGCGCGCGCTCGCAAGTGGCTTGCGAGCACTAGCAGCTTGTAGTCCGGCATTGGGCGCGCTACCTCAGCGCCACCGCTTAGCCATGATGGCGTCGGCCTCAGCCATCAGCATTTGCGACTCCACGATAACCCTTTGCGTCCCCGCTTTGGCCTCTTCGTTTTCGCCGGTACCTGAGCGAGAACCTCGTTTAGGCTGGCAACGGACACGGTCGATATCCAGACGATCTGCCGCAGCCGTCATCATATGCGTGGTGGCGCCCTCCCTATCGCTCGTCGCCCTGACGTGAGCCCGGCGACGATGCCGAGGGGACCTGACGAGCCGGTTTATCGGGCGATCTTAGCGAGCGCCATCTGCAGCGTCACGAAGGCCGTTCTGAGCGCCTCGATGTCGTCTTGCGCAAAGTCGTCAAGCTCCGCCACCACCTCGTTGACCAGCGCAGCGATGCCGGCGTTTGTCGTGGGCACGGTGCGACACAGCGCGGCGAAAGTGCCGGCCGCGGCCGCATGCGCCGCGAGCGTAGCCTTTTGGTCCGTGCCGCCTGCGGCCTCATGGGACGCACCAGCTGCACGGCGATGCGCCTGGATCGCTGCGAAGATCGGGTCGCTGGCTGGCAATTCCGCCGCACCGGCGGCAACGGTCCACACGGACCCGGCGAGCGCCAGGGCGGCGAGCATGCCGCGACGTGTCTGATTGGAAGTCATGGTCTCACCCCCGAAGCAATGGGTTGGATTGCACAAAAAATCGTGCGTCTCGGCGAGAGGATGTGGAGCGCCCGTCAAGCCGGGTGATCGCTTTACGCGTGGACGCGGGAAGCATGGCGACGACAATAACAGCTCGACAACCGGTCTCGGCCATTTGTCGAACCAGTCTCTGGATGTCAAAAACGGAAATTGGAAAAATACGACCCGAGACTCTCGCCTAAAATGCGCCGATTCGGGGCGAGATCGCGACCCTTCACCCGAGCAGAGACACTGGTGACGAGGTCTAACCTGATGAAAGATAGACGGTTCTCACACGCCTGGAAACAACAGGTCAGAGACGGCACTGGCTGGCTGGGGCGGGAGGATTCGAACCTCTGTAGCAAAATCCCTATAGGTGCATGCGCACTGTTGATCCAAAGCCTACCGAGTTAGGATTGGCTTGAGTTCCAAACTGAAGCCGCACTGCGAACATGGCCGAAGACTGCTTGCTTATCAGGACGGGAGGTTTTGAGCGGCATCGGGCGAGGCTCGCAATTAGAAGGGGGAGCCTCTTCGGGAGCTTGTGTATCAGCCGGGGCCGTGTTCTCGCTCCGCCCCGCTATTCACTGGCGGATTGTTTGGCAGCGATGATGTGAAATTCGGCAAGGCTCAAGGCCTGTGCGTCGACCATAACAAGCGGCGGTTCAGCCCTTTCGGCCAAGCTGCCGCTTGCGCTTTCGGGCGAGCTGGCCTCAACTCGCCGACAGGCCTTTGCTTTCGATAACTCCCATTCTCAATAGTAAACGTGTCGAAACGACCAGCCGCAGCCGAGCGCCCGATGGCACGACTTGAGAGACGCCCCGGCCGTGGAGCAGGGAGCGCCCGCCAAGCCCTTCCGCTATCGAATGTGGATCGGCCGTACGCGACCGCGTATCATGACGGGCGGATTTGTCGAGTGGCCCGGAGGACTTTCACCTCCGGGCTCTCCCAGAACCGTACGTGAACCTCTCGATTCATACGGCTCCCGTTGTTCGGCTA
>Ga0210402_10006369_pt1 | contig 10469 bp, 21 predicted proteins | sample IncBWC7MmetaG_FD_161055 | JGI IMG/M metagenome (GOLD analysis project Ga0210402, IMG submission 161055) | Forest soil microbial communities from Barre Woods Harvard Forest LTER site, Petersham, Massachusetts, United States - Inc-BW-C-7-M | ecosystem: Environmental > Terrestrial > Soil >...
GCGCAAGGCCAACCTCGATCGGGCGCGACCGTCCTGACGGCATCTTCGGGCCGCGATCCATTCCAAGGAAGTTTGCAGCTTTTCCGAAGGAGATGGCGGTTCGACCGTCGCAGATTCGAGCGGGTGCGGCTCTGGATCCGGAAAGAGCACAAGCGCAGCAGCACCGCTTCGATCAAGATCGGCCGAGGTGCCACCGAAAGAGAACACCACAACCGCGCCGCCTGAGACTTGATTGCCTCTAACAAGGGTCGTCGCTTCTACTAACCTGGCGGCCAATAGATCGGGATGACACTGAGCTGCCGCCGCTGGATTTCCGTGAGCAACAGGCTTGCGCGCTCCCTTGCTGCCTGCCCCATGAAATGAAGGCCGCCGGATCGAATGTCGGCCGACACATTGGCACGGATGTCCTCATAGTATCGAAGAAGGGTTTCGTCAGTGAGAACTGAGAGGTCCATGGTGACCAGTGCGGCGGCGCGCGGGCCGCATCGCTTTATCCCTTGGCGAGGCGATGAGGGCGAACGAGAACATGCTCCTTAGATGGACCTCTTGTCGCGCATTTTCCAGCATAAGACGTTCAAGCGACTCCAGCGCAAGGAGCGCTAGCGCCGAAGCCGCCAACCCAGTGGGAGGGTTTTCCTCCGGCACGGTCCTTGGGGGAATGATGCCGGAAGCACGGAGTTGACGCGCTTGGCGTCGCTTCGTTCCATGGTCTACCCGGAGCACAAAAAAGAGCCCCAGCTTTGAGGGCTGGGGCCAAGCGGGGTAACTTACGTCGTGACATCACGACGCGCCAGTCAATGCGTGGGCAGCGGACGGGGTTCCTATTTTCGGGAAAAAGTGGCAACTTCGGGAGGCGCCGCCGATGCCCTCGGTTTCGGCGCCCATTTTTTCCCGACAATTAATTTCACTCTCTCACCTGCAGGAACACTCAATCGCCTTCACCCAGTTCTTCAAGCCATTCATGCATCTGCGTTGAGGCGACCGTGCGTTGGGGCTGATGAGGATTGATCGTGCCCGCGCTGACATTTGGGGTTTCAGCCAACTTCATTCTCGCGAATTTCCGGGCTTCTCTCTCGCTCGGAAACGTTTCGGTCGCCTTTAGGTGAGGTTGCATTCCTGATGGAAGTTCAAAAGAGACGTACCATATGCTTTTAGCCATGAAATGCTCGGGAGCTGGTTAGACCGATCGTGAGACTGTTGCCAAGGTCAGGCAGAGATGGTGATCGGTTTTGACGATACCGGCAAAACCGACCACAAGCCAATTGAACGAGCGAAGGCCGCATTGCACCTCCAATATGCGCCCCTCACGGCCCTTGCTCTGGATGAAGCGCAGCCCTTTCTGCCGCCATCCGCTCAACGAGCTTTTTGATGCGCTCGATCGTAAGCTGGTCCGTTATGGAACCCGCTATCTGATTGTAATGCTCGATCTTGGCATCGAGTTCCGCACACCGCTCACACATGCGCTGCCTGCATTCGCGCGTTGGCAGACAAAATGGACTGCTGCCAAAAAGACGGCCGAGCGGAAGATTAGTTTCAAAGCGAATGGCAATTTAGTATCGGCTGGGATCGGGACACTTCATCGCTGGCTTATCTACAGCGCTTGCCTCTCGCCGGCTTTCCGATCGGCACCTCCGTGCGACGTCGATACCTGCCGCGCCTGGGTCTGTAGAACCAAGCCTCATCCGCTGGTGAATCATTGGCTCTCTTCATGTGTGCTTGCATCCTGCGCTGTGCGGCCGGCGCCAGAAAAATTCGCGGTGTCCCATCTCGCACTCGGCGTAATCGTCGATTGCCTCCTTGATCGCTTGGAGGAGGATGTAGCTGCGTTGCTTGCGAGCGCAGGCGAGAAGCTCTTCCGAGTTGCAGCAGAGCCGCCGCGTTTGTTCCAGTGCAGCCAAAAGCCGGTGTTAGGATCGTACCAGGGCGAGCGCTTGTTCATGACGCGATGAGATCGCCTGCCAGCGCGGCTTGCAATATAGCTAGGCCTTGGGGCGCCGCCCACGGCGGCCTACAGAGTAAGGTGAACTCCCCTTCGGGCGGCCGCGGGATTGCTGCCGATAGTAGCGCAAGACATACAATCGGATCGTCGAAGAGAGGTTACCAGCCAGGTCCTCGCTGATTTCGGCCACCATCTGCGGCTGTGATTTCCCGCGCGCCAACGCAATTTCTTTTAAGCTCTCCCAGAAAGGCTTTTCCAGGCTGATGCTCGTCCTGCGACCCGAAACGTCGATAGAGCGTTTGACAATTGTTGATTTCATTTAATTACGGAAGCATCTGAAAAGGCCATGGGACCACAATTTCCCCGAGTGGGGAATTGTTTTTTAGCCAAGTCAGCGGATAGAGGAAGCGAACGCTACGCGCACACCGGATACTCGAACGCCACGCCCTCCGGATCGTGCTTGGCGAACCAGCGCTCCGCAGCATCCTCGTTGGCGAAGACCTTCAGGTGATCGACGTCGCCGACCTCTTTCGCAGTGTTGATGTAGATCCAGACCGTCTTGTCCTCCGATAGCGTCCGCTGAAGAATAGCGTGCGCCCGAGTGTCACCAGCCTGATTATCGTTTGTCATGCGTGATCCATCATCTGCCGGAACATCTCTTTCACGTCGGGAATGCGGCCCGGCTTTTGCTGCGGTCCTTGATACTGCCTGAGCACGGACATTTGCCGAGCGGCGATCTCGTCGCGCTTGATAGGGTTGGTCTCGGCGTAAAATGCAAGCATGTCCTTGACGAAGCGCCGAGCTACGTCCGGCGGGATTTCAATTTCCGCAAGCTTCATCGCGGGCCCTTCGTGCGAATGCCCTTTGCCGCCTGGATGGCCTGATCAGTCTACCCGGCATCCCGCATGATTCCGCCGATCCCGGCGGGAGGGAAGCGGCTAGGAATTGTATGAATGCGCGGCGACGCCCTAGGCGGGCTGCTGCTGGGGGGCGTTACTTCACCTTGTCGTTGTCAACAGGAGGCAGATTTTCGCGAGCGAGAGGAAAGTGCAATCGCGCCGCACGTTCGTCTCGGTCTGCTCTCTGGAGCGCACGTTCTTCCCGCTCAAATTTGACAAATTCCTCGTCGACTGTGCGCATGAAATGTTCGCGCGGCGTCTTTCCAATCGGTGAAGCCATAATCGCCTCCCAGAAAGCCGTCACAGTATGGCAACAAGGGAGCGGGCGCTATGCTCGGTCGCGCGCCGGAACCCGGTTCCTACGCGAACAGATCCGCGCCAGCCTGAGTGAACCGTACAAAAGTACCGCTCTCGTGCATCACCAGCCAACCGTTAGCAATCGCACGATCGAGCCCGGCCTTGTACTCGGCCGGCGTCGCCTTGAGCCGAAACAGCATCGGCCCGTTGATCTTCTCGATATGGATGCGGCCGTCCTGCGGCGCTTCAACCGCGTTGGCGAGTTCGATGATCTTGCGCGCGGCGGCCTCCGGCTCAGCGAAGGGGCGAGCGTCGACGAATTTCATGATGATGTTGCCTTGTCGTGTGCGCCCCTTGCGAACGCCCTGGCCTGCTTGAGATCATGAATGGGCCTGACGCGGACCGTCGCATCAAGCGGTGGCGCGCCGAGCGCCGGCAAGTCTATGGCACGGCTCTGCAGGCAGATGAATCGCGCCCGGACCGGCCGTCCTAGTTGGCACCCTACGCCGCGACCGGAAGCCATTGAGGCGCGGCGTTAAGTTGTAGAATTTTGTAGTGGAGCGGCATCCGCACGGCTGCCGCAACAAGACGAGCCAACGCCGCTGGATTCTGTAGAAAATTTACCAGCCTCACATTTTCGCCTAGCCGTTCGACACCTTTCTGCTTGTCTATTAGATCTGGTTTGTGGCTCATCAGTCGATCCACGCGAGCCAAAAAATTCTCCCATGTTGGATTAGAGGTGGCGTCGAAGTGCACTTCTGGCATTTCGACAACAATAATCGCGCTATGCATCAATCTCCTCCGCCGCCGAGCTTTGAGGTGGTTAGTTCACTCCTCGCGCGACGGTTGAGTCAATCGGGATTTGCCGCTTCACACTACGGTGTTTGAAAGCGGAACCGAGCTAACGCGAAAAGCCTCAGGCCGGGGCTGGCTGAGGCTTTTTCTGCGCGGCCGGTTCTTTGAAGGAGCGCCAGAAGCCACGCTGCCACTCTTCCCCTGACAAACACACGATCCAATTTGCTAATGCTGAATGTCTTAAAATTAGGACAGTACCGCATGCTCGAAAGCCACGCCCACCGCATCGCGTTCGGTGAACCAAGCGGGTTGCTCAGTCCAGCGTTTATGCTGCGTCAGAAAGCCAGCGGACGTGCTCACCAGCGGCCAACCATTTCTGACGCCGCCGATATTCATGGGCCCGATCCGAGAGCAACAACAAGTCAATATCCGAGGCTTGATGTGGATTACCCCGCGCCCACGATCCCACGAGGGTCATGGCGCGAATGTCCTCACGTTCAATGGCCCAATCAGCCACTGCGTTGACTATGGCCCCGGCTTCAGCGCTCTTCATCAATCCCGAGCTTAGCACCGACCCATGCCCTGCGAGAGCACGCAGCGTCCGCTAATGTAACGTGATGCGCGCACCAAATGCAAACCCCCGCCGGCCGAGGAGACGACGGGGGTGCAGGCAGCTGGCGAGGCTAAAACTCTATGGGGAATTCAGGCGTGACGCCAACAACCCAGCCCGTCCCCGCTGAAATGACGCCCATCTCACTCCTCGCGCGGGGGTTGAGTCAATTGCTGCGGCGCGAGATGGCGGTGCCTTTTGGGAAGAAATGCCTCACTGCCACATTGACAACACGATGACTAACAAGGGTGGAACCTTCGTTAGGCCTAGTCGAACGCGTGGGGACGCTGATGACTACGTTACAAGCTGTATTTTTGGGAATAATGATCGCCTTGACGCCGAGCGTGGCGTTGCTCGCTTTTCTTCTTTGGCGCGAAGGAATTGGGCTGCGTTCCGACCGAGACGCCGGCTCTAGAGTTTGACGACCAGCCATTTTATTGCGATCCCCAACAGCCAAACCCAACCGCCCACTGAAAGAGTGATGACGGCGAGGAATGCCAGTTTGGGCAAAAGGCGGGGCACGTTGGCTTTCGCATTATGAGGACTTAGGCCCCGCTTAGAGTTTTCCGCGGGCTATAGGGATTCCGTAAGACTACGGTGTTTCAATACCGGGACCCGTGCTTGCTGGGTGATTCCCGCGCCGGTTGTGTCAATCCGATACCAACAACAAAAAAGACCGCCCGGAGGCGGTCTCTGTAGCTCGATGCGGCTGCGATCAGCTTAAGCGGTCCGCCAAACCGCAATACCCAGAATGGCCAGTGCCGTTATGGTGTTGACCAAGAAGGCCGCAGATGGCTGCCAGCAGTCGATGCAAGTGGTGACAATTTGCATGATCAAACTCTCAAGCTAAACGCAGCGTGCTCTTCTTGCGATATGCGAGGAAGCCGACGCCGAGGAAGCCCAGGAGCATCATTGCCCAGGTGGAGGGCTCGGGGACGGCGGCTGCGATATCAACGGAAAAGTCATCGAAGAAGATACCTCCCTGGTCCTGTCGTCCATAGATTTGCAAAACCGTAGATGGATCTGTCGCAACAAGCCCTGTTACCGTCAGTTCCTGCCAGTTGTGACTGAGCAACGTGTTGTTCGCAGGATTGACGAAATCTGCTACCTCGGCCCCGCCCCACCATACCGTCACTTCACTTGTCGCGCCTCCTGTTTCGGCCACCCAAAAGGTGAGCATGTAGGTCTGAGAGGCGACAGTATTGAGCGACTGTTTGAAATACGCTCCGGATATGGGATCGTTGACGCAATCCCCTCCGGAGCAGTTGCCGAAAGCCACGAGTGAACCTGTTCGGGCGAATGTACCCACATTTTGTACGCTCATGATGTCAGAGAATGTCCAGCTACCGTTGTCGAGCTCGAAAGAGGGATCAGCGACTATGTTGGCCCAAAACAATCCTCGCCAGTCGGCCTCTTCAGTATCAGCATCGAGCATGCGAACATAAGTAACAACGTGCTCTTCATCGTACGCGGTAAGCTCAGCACCGTCAGGCGCGAGATCGGCGACATCTTGATTGAGCGGCGGTGGTTTCATCGGATGCCTCGCAATGATGGAAGGGACCATCAGAGGCGGCGATCGTTACGCAACTAAGACGAGGCTGCCGCGGCGCCCGTCCAGGACAGCCGCGACTTCGAAAAGACAGCCACGAACTCTCCCAATTGATATGGGGCTGGAAGGTTCAAGCTAAAATCGGTGGCTTGCGAGGTGGCAGACGCCGGAAGCCATAGTCGCCGGTTGTAGCACTCGCTGTGATCTCGCTGGGAAATGGCAACTGGCTGCGCAGCCAGTCCGCGCGGCATCTGACGTCAATCTCGTCAATATTCGCGAGTTCTAACTCCATCAGCTCTTGCGGGCGGACCAGGATGCCGGCTTCTCCCTCCCGCATTGCGAGAAGCCGCTTCATCATCGCCCGCAACCTTGGCGCTTCCGTCATGCCGAATCTCTACTATCGACGCAGCTATCCTCTGCATTCCTCACGGCACCTCACCGACTCGGAAGCTTGGATAGCGCCGTTGGCTCATTGTCATCGTGATCTAAATCAATGTCTTCCATCAACGCACGATCACTTCATGCTCCGACGCCACACCCTCCGGATCGTGCTCAGTAAACCTGCGCTCGGCAGCATCCTCGCTGGCAAAGACCTTCAGGTGATCCTCGTCGCCGACCTCTTTCGCGGTGTTGATGTAGATCCAGACGGTCTTGGTTTTGCCTAATGCCGCATCCCTATCGCGAACGCGATGTCACCGGACGTCAACGTCTTGTTGAAGTTGATCCACTCGACAAGAAAAGTAGTCTTTGCTCGTTCCAGCGTTTTCTCTGTGCCCGACGCTGATGCTGGCTCGGGTATGAAAACGCTGATCGTCCACTCCCAGTTGCCTTCGTCCAGCATCCGAATGCGGCCCACCAGCTGATTGTTCTGGGATCGAAACACAGAATAGTCGTTTGCCAAAGGCTCACCGGCAATGACGGTCGGGAGCAGCGTGAGGGTATGTTCGGTCATGCCTGATCCTTCATATCGACGAACATCTGCCTCACGTCGATCAGCCGCAGCTTCTTCTCGCGCGGACCAAGATGCTCACTGAGCAACCACGCCTGGCGCGCGGCGATCTCGTCCTTCTCGATGCTGTCGCTGGTCGCGTGATAGGCGCGCATGGCTTTGACAAAGCTGCGCGCGGCCGCAGGCGGGATCTCGATCGGTTTGCGAGGGCATAAGGCGGACATATGATCGGACCGGGCGAATGCCAAACGGCTCCGGCGCGAGGAGCGCTGAAACCGCCAACCCTGTTGCGGGGTCTCCCTCCGGCTTGAACGTGGGGCGCTCACTGGAGGTAAAGGATTCAACACACCGGTCTCCCACTTATTCCCTGCACCTAGGGACAGCTTCATGCTTGATCAGTCGGACATCGGTGATGCCCGATGATTCCGCTGTCGGGGCGTTGGTGAAACGTACGAAAGTACCGCTCGCTTTCCGCACCCGGGCCCATTTGTCGCCCAAAGATCGCCCCAAACGGCCGGGGGTATCCTTAACTATTCGTTAATAATTCAAAGACACTCTGCTCCGACACAGTCCAACAATTGAGGCGCACCATGCGTAACGATTGGACACTGACGCGGCTAGAGACGGCTCTCTTCATTACAAGCGTGATGCTTGTGGCCGGCGGATTTATGTGGGCAACAGGCAGTATCGGCTGACCATCAAGCAAATAGGTCGGCACCGGCTTGGGTGAAACGCACGAAAGTACCGCTCTCGTGCAGCATCAGCCAGCCGTTTGCGATGGCTCGATCGAGGCCGGCCTTGTACTCGGCCGGTGTAGCCTTCAGCTGAAACAACATCGGCCCGTTGATCTTCTCGATATGGATGCGGCCGTCCTGCGCGGCTTCAACCGCGTTGGCGAGCTCGATGAGCTTGCGCGCGGCGGCCTCTGGATCAGCGAAGGGGCGAGGCTCAGCGAATTTCATGGCGGTGGCTCGACTTCCTTCAGCTTGCGATCGATGACCCGCTGAGCGCGTTTGACGGCTATCCCTGCAAGATTGGTTTTGGTCTTACCGTGAAATGTTTGACCACCGATCTGAAACCAGAATCGATAGTAACCGGCATCATCGCTTTCTGAAACAGTGAGGCACACGCCCTTATATTTTGATCGAATTTCCGACGGCATCAGTACGCGTAGACCATCAAAAGGAATGCGCCCAACAGACTGAGGCACCAAATAATGGAGATCGCCAACAGCCAAGTATCGCGCGTCATGGCGCGAACTTCGGGTGCGGCCGTCGACATCCCTTGATCTGGGTCAAGCGAATTAGGGTTATGCCTTGTCGAAAGGGTAGCAGCGCCTCACTTCATGATCCACCATAAAGTACCGCCGATGGCGGCCGTAGATACTGCTGAAATTAGAAGTCCTAGCAAGCCAATCTTGAACCAATCCCAATACGACACTGCCGGTAGTCCCAATCGGCCCCGTAGCCGACCGGCAGTATAGCGCGGATCGACCGAGAGCACATCAGGACTTCCGGCTGACGGATATCGCAATGCGGTACCGCGATTCTACTGGGGTCGGAAGCATGCCAATATCAGTGCGCAAAGCCGCCCGTGAGGGCTGGTCAAAATTCCCGCGGACCCAATCATTTTTTCTCAGAGTCCTCGACGTCGCGGCTTTCGGTGCGTGAGATTGAAAGCCGACGCTCATAGTGCTCGGCGAGCTGCTCGAGGCGGCGTTTGATAAAAGTATCTGCCTGGTCCGCTAGAGAGCGGATCAATCTCGCTTGCTGACGGCAAAAGTCTTTATCCATTCTTCACGCGCGCCCGGAAACTCGCCCAGTCGAGCTTCTACGTCGGCGGTGCTGGGTGAAGTATGGCCGGGATCACAATTGTCCGAAGAAATCGGATTCCGCATCAGGGTCGCTCGCGGTCACACGTGGACCTGCGTATGCGATCGTGATGTGGCTGCGTTATTGCGATGCCTTGAACCTGATCTCACCCAGCGCAGCGAGCGATGTCGGATCGATCTCTTCGAGATATGCCTGGAGATCGGCTCTTGCTCGTTCGATCAGCGATAGCGCTCGAATAGGCGCCCGGCTCTGTTTCGCAATTTCTACCAAGCTGTCCAAATCATCGCAGAGTTCACGCGTCGCCTCGATAAAATTACACATTCGAAATTCCCCGAAGTCGCGACTCAAAAACGCGGATGTCTTCGGATGTTCAGCGGATGCGCGTGAGCACGCAAGCAAGCAATCTTCTGCAGCGGGCGAAGATCAGCGCATCTTTCCATTGACCGTCGCGACTCAGGAGTGGGCTGATGATGGGAGATCAGCTGTGTATCCCTGCCAATCACCCTCCACCGCGCTCTCTCAACTAAGCCGACTTACTGCATTTCATCACGTGGAGTTCAACGCCAGCGGCATACCCAATTCCCAGTCGCGATTACGGTGGGGAATAACCCAACTCCCAAAAAAGCGGCCGTAATTGAATTGCCGGAAATGCGAGCGGGAATATCCGCAGTCCCAAAAGGCAGCGCCAGTAAAGTAGTATTTTTTAGTGCGCCCCTTCATAGGCGGGCCTATAATCTGCGGAACGGCATGAGCGGGTGTTTGTTATTTTGGCTCGTAGCAAGGAGGCCAGGGCATGAGGCTGATGACCGTAGCGCTTGCTCTAGGAGCAGCCTTGGTGGTTTGCACCCTGGAAACGGCCTATGCGCAGGGAACACGCGAGCGGCTTTACGTCGCTCCCGTCCCAACGCCGACACCCTACTGGGATTCTTACATCGTCCCGCGATATCGCTATCGCCCCGAGGACGACAAAGTCGACCCGAACGGTCCGCCCCCATCACCGGTGGTGCGCTACGGGGATCAAGAGGAATCACTTCGGCCCGGCACTAGATTCCCGAAACCGGGCGGGTTCTAAAGAGCCAACAGCCGCCAGATCTGCGTAGCCGTCCAGCGACCGCCGTTTCGCGGGGTAGGGAATCTCTTTCTCGGTCAAACCCGCCGGAATGACGTTCAGGCTTGTTGCGCCGGCCGCCCGTGGGTCTGCAATTAATTGGGGATGGACACCGCTGACACAAGCCGGGGGGGAGCTAGGTGGTGTGGACTCTAGGGATTCCCTTTTAAGAGCAAATCAGATTCAAGGCTGCTTTTGGGGAGGCAGTCTTGGGTGTGATGGACCGTTTGGTTTTGAGCGATGCGGCATGGGACCGGATGGCGCCTCTGACTATAGGGCGACCTGACCAGAAAGGCTCGACCGAGCGCGACAACCGGATGTTCGTGGAAGGTGTGCTTTGGATCGTTCGTACAGGCTCTCCCTGGCGTGATCTGCCTGAAGCATTCGGGGACTGGAACAGTGTATTCCGTCGCTTCAGTCGTTGGAGCCTCAAGGGGGTTTGGTGGCGGATCTTCGAGGCGATGTCCGATGATCCGGACTTCGAATATCTG
>Ga0210402_10006370_pt1 | contig 10469 bp, 5 predicted proteins | sample IncBWC7MmetaG_FD_161055 | JGI IMG/M metagenome (GOLD analysis project Ga0210402, IMG submission 161055) | Forest soil microbial communities from Barre Woods Harvard Forest LTER site, Petersham, Massachusetts, United States - Inc-BW-C-7-M | ecosystem: Environmental > Terrestrial > Soil >...
CCATGTGGAAGGCGTCGACAGGGTGACTGTGCTTGTGGCGATCGCGACAAGCTTCGGCGGGAAGCAGCCTGGCGAAATCTGTACACGGACACTGCAAGCAGCAACGCAAAAATCGTACACACAATTGCGGAAGGCCCACATCGCGGACCACGCACACCTGTACAGCCGTGTTGCGCTGGACCTGGGGAAGACCGATGCATCTCTGCGAATGAAGCCGACGGACGAAAGGCGCAGTCAGATGGCAACTGCCACAGCTGATCCTGAATTGTTGGTCCTCTTCTTTCAATATGGACGCTACTTGACCATTGCCGGGTCGAGAGCGGACTCGCCCCTGCCGCTTGCATTGCAGGGAATTTGGAACGACGGCCTAGCGAGCAGTATGGGCTGGACGGATGACTTCCATCTGGACATTAATACACAGCAGAATTACTGGGCTGCCGAGGTGTGCAATCTGGGTGAGTGCCAAGCACCCCTCTTCAAACTGATCGAAGGGCTTCGCGTGAACGGCCGGACAACCGCGCGCGAGATGTACGGCGCTCCCGGATGGGTAACTCACACGGTGACAAATGCCTGGGGCTATACGGCGCCGGGTTGGGGCATCGGATGGGGACTCTATGTAACAGCGGGCGTCTGGATTGCACTGCAGCTCTGGCAACATTATACCTTCAATCCTGACGATGCGTTTCTGCGCACCAGCGTCTATCCGGTATTGCGAGAGGCGGCCAATTTTTTTCTTGCGTACATGATTCCCGAGCCAAAGCATGGATGGCTGGTGACGGGACCCTCCGACTCTCCGGAAAACTGGTACAAGACGCCATCGGGCGACCAGGCTGCCGAATCGATGGGAAACACCTGCGATCGCGCCTTTGTGTATGCGCTGTACTCCATGTGCATCCAGTCGTCAGAAGCGCTGAATGTCGACACAGATTTCCGAGAACAGTTGAAGGAAGCGCGGGCAAAGCTGCCACCATTTCAGATAGGGCGCCACGGCCGACTGCAGGAGTGGCTGGAAGATTTTGAGGATGCCTCGCCGAATCATAGGCATACATCGCATCTGGTAGCTCTGTATCCCTTAAGCGAGATATCACCTCGGCGCTCACCGGAGCTGGCACGAGCAGCTGAGGTCACTCTCGAGGGTCGCATTCACGCACCCAACTGGGAACAGAGCGAATGGGGCCGCGCCAACCTCGCGGCCTACTATGGGCGTCTTCTGAAAGGCGACGCAGCGCTCGATGCGTTGACGGGACTTGTAGCCCGTGCGGCCGACGACAATTTGCTAACGTTTTCAAGCAGCGGCGTAGCCGGAGCCGACCAGAATATTTTTGCCATCGATGGTAATACGGCAGGCGCAGCCGCGATGGCGGAGATGCTGCTGCAATCGCAAGATGGTGAGATCGTGTTGCTTCCGGCTCTGCCCACCGCGTGGCCGGAGGGATCAGTTCGTGGATTGTGCGCCCGCGGCGGTTACGAAATCAGCCTCCAGTGGAGCAACGGCCACCTGCGCGGTGCATCCATTCTGAGCCGCAGAGGCGGCAGTGTCCCCGTTCGTTACGGCGAGCGCATGACGACCATTCACTTGCAGGCCGGCCAGACGGCGCGTCTGCGGCCCAACAGCTTTCAGAGGGTTGCCAGCTAATTTCGCGAGGAGGCTCGAGCTATCGTGCCTCCTCGCGCTTGTCCAGCTAGTGCAGGATTTCTCCCAGCAGATCGCCCAGAACCGTTGGGGCTACGACGATGCGATCAAGATCGGGCGCATACCCGGTTGCGTTGTCGAAGCGCAGCGTATTTGTGCCTGCGTTCAGGTGGACGCGAAGAACGGTGTAAGTGGGCTCGTCGAACGTGCTGCCATTCAAATCCAGTTCATTTGCTGTGCCGTTGTTGATAGTGAGGAAGAATGAGCGAGGTCCGCTGGTCGCATAGTCTACTTCGAGCAGATATGTTCCAGCAGATGGCACCGTTACATTCGAGAAGGTCACTGCATTGCCCGCTCCTCCGCCAATGTTTCCAGCTTTGCCGAGTCCTGAGGAGTAGTTGCTGAATCCGCCGCTCGCATTGCCGCTCAGCGTGGCGACCTCCGCTTCGTATACCCGGAACGAAGGCTCGGGCGCATCGCCATTTCCACTGATGATGATGCGGTCAAGATCGGGTGGATAGCTGACCGGGCTGCCGAACTGGATCGAGTTCATGCCTTTTTGCAGACGCACGGGAATCGTTGTGCGGGCGGGAAGGAAGAAGCTGCCGCCGCCCGAGTTGAGCGTCTGGAAAGGCCCTCCGTTCACACTGTAAAGATAGGAACGCAGGCCCTGCGTCATGGAATTGACCTGCATCAGGTAGACTCCGGCTCGCGCGACGTAAACATTGTTGAACGTAACGGTGTTATTTGCACCGAGACCCAGTCCGCCGACCTTCTCACCGCCGGAGCACGCCGCGCAGTCAGCGATGCCCGCTGAGCCGCCCAGCGTAGCTGATTCCGCCTCATAGCTGGTCGAAGGTGTAGGCGCTGTTTTGCCATACGTAACGACCTTCAACAGACGCACGTCGTGCCCCTTCAATACTGTGGTGAAAGGCAGGACGGACGGTCCGAGACTCTGGTGGTTCCATAGATCGCGCACCTGCAAAGCTCCGTTGACGCCGAGCAGGTTCCATGGAAGATGGATGATCGCCGGCGTTGCGTTCAGATTAAAAAGCGCAACGTAGTAAGTGTTGTTGCCCTGGCTGGATACCCATACCGGCTGTTCGCCTCCAAGCACTTGCTTTGCGGGCTTGCCCGACTGGTCGACAGCAATCATCTCGTCGTTGCTGACAAGCTGCTTGGCGAAGCTGTCGAGCTTTGTCAGATCGCCGCCGAGATACATGGGCGCATTCGCCATGGCCCAGAGCGAGATGGCGGTTCTTTTCTCATCGTTCGTCAATCCATCGAGCGAATCATCGCCAATGTCGAGCGAATCAAGGTCATTCCAACCCTGCGTCGGACCGGCGACATTCTGCCAACCCGGCAGATCGCGAAAGCGTTGATAGATACGCTGCCAGTCGGTGAGCGTGCCGCAGCGACCTTCGCATTCAATGTCGTCTTCGATACGTCGCGCATTCTGATAAGGCTGGAAATCTCCGAGATAATCCTGATCGATGGCCCAGGAGATGGTCAGCCAGATGGGGCGCCCGCTCGCGGCAATTGCTTTGGACCACGCGGCAACATCCGGACGGTTATCAATCGAAAGGCTGTCGTTGTAGGAGCCGGGTGCAACGCCATCGAGCTTGATGAAGTCCACGCCCCACGAGGCGAAGAGCGCTACAACCGAATTCATGTACTCCTGCGCACCGGGCTTCGTGAAGTCGACCTTGTCGTGATAAGGATTCGGCGGAGCGCCTGCAAAAGCATTCCCCTGCGCTAGCGGAATGGTGACGATGTCCTGCGTATGGTACTGCGTACCAAGAATCGGATAGTTGCCGTCGACAGCAGGCTGCTCGATGCCTGGAATCCAGTAAATGCCGGCCTTCTGTCCGTTGGCGTGGATGTGGTCGATCAGCGCCTTGATATCAGGAAAGGTGCTCGTGTTTGGAATGGGACGTCCGTTGCTGTCAAAGCTTCCCATCCAGCCCGAATCGATATTGATATAGTTGAAGCCGTGATCCTGCATGCCAGAAGATTTCATGGCATCGGATTGAGCCTGGATGTTTGCCTGTGTCAGGAAGCTTCCGTTGATGGTCTGCTCGCTGAACGTGCTCCACCCGAGATAAGGTTTCTGTCCCACATTGTTCGCTTGCGCATGTGCTACCGCAGAGCCGATCACGAAAGCTGTGAGCGCCGCTGCCCGTAGTTGAGAGAAAAGAGCGATTGCGTGCCTTCGTATCCGGTGCGATCCTGCGTAAATTCCCGCCTTAAGTTTCATTGTTTTTGCCGCTCCAAATCGTCGTTTTTGTAATCCTGTTGGTCTTCTGGCGCATGACGGCGTGCGCTTGCAACGGCAACACGCAGGCGATCTAAGCGCCGTTTTTTTGGCAGGAAGGGGGAAAGTCCGGCAGGACTGAAGAACTAAGGAGCGTCGGCTCTCAGAAGTCTTCGCTTAAGAGTTTTACGACGCGGTTCATATATAACCGTGTACGAACACGATTTGTCAACAATGCTCAAGCTTTTATTCCGAACAAAAAATAAATCATTTATTTCGTTTACGTTAACTTTGTGAAAGCTGATTCACTTTTTCGTTATGCCGGAAGCGATCTGTTCGAGCGTGCGCCCTTTGGTTTCTGGGACGCATGCAGCGACCAGAATCCAGCCGCTCAGGCAGATCAAGCCATAAATAAGAAAGATGCCGGTGGTGCCGAGATGTTCATTCAGTATGGGAAAGCTATAGGTGAGCAGAAAGGAGGCAATCCACAATGCGCTGACCGCTGCTGAAACGCCCTGCGAGCGCACCCGATTCGGAAAAATCTCTGCGATCAGCACCCACGTAACCGGCGCGAGCGTGAGGGCATAGCATGCGATGGCACTCAGCGTAAGCACCAGTACAGCGCTCCCGCGCCATGCAGCGTGATAGGCGAAGGAGCACAGAAGGTGTGAAAGTCCAATGCCCACGCAGCCAAAAAGCATAAGCCCCCGACGCCCTACGCGATCGACAAGCATCATCGCCGCCACGGTGAAAATCAGGTTGATGGCGCCGGTAATGACGATGTTGAGAAAAATGTCGTTCGCTCCGTAGCCCGCACGGCGGTAGACCTCGGCCGCATAGTTGAAGAGCGTGTTGATGCCGGTCCATTGCTGAAGCACAGCCAGTGCGATGCCAACCAGTACAATACGGCGGATCGAGGGGCGGAGTAGCTCACGCCATGAGGAGCGCTCCATTGCAACCTCGGCGGCAATCGCCTGCCTGATACCGGCGACTTCTTGATCGGCATAAGCATCGCCACCGATTCGACGCAGCACATTCTCTGCCTCTGGGTCGCGGCCGCGCGTCAGCAGCCAGCGCGGGCTCTCAGGAATGAAAAGTGAAGCAAAAATGAAAATGACAGCTGGCAGGGCTACTGCGGTAAACATCCAGCGCCAGCCGTATTGCACATTCCAGCTATGCCAGATCAAGTCGGGTGAAAGAGGGGAGGGAACAGGCCGCGCAATGCGCCAGTTCGCGATCTGTGCAAGTAGAATCCCTACGACAATCGCGAACTGGTTGAGGCTTACGAGGCGGCCTCGCATCGCCGCAGGACTGATTTCCGCAATGTAGAGCGGGGAAACATTGGAGGCGAGACCAATGGCAATACCGCCCGCGATGCGCCAGAAGATGAAGGCGGAAAACGACCAGGCCCAGCCCGTGAAGATGGAAGAAACTGTGAACAGGACAGCGGCAATGAGCAGAATCGGGCGACGCCCATATCGATCAGCGAAATATCCGGCGGCCAGTGAGCCGATGAGGCAACCCACAAGCGCGCAACTGTTGGCCCATCCCACAAGTGCCGCGGAAGTGAGGCGAAAATAGACCTCGTAGAACTGGCGTGCACCGCCAATCACCACCCAGTCGTAGCCAAAAAGCAATCCTCCCAGTGCTGCGACAATCGCGATTCCCCAGACATAGGCAGTGGTCTTGGCTGCAATCGAGGTTGGCGATGTGTCGCCTGCTATGTGGATGCCCTGCATGCTATTCCGCAAACGTCTTGAGCATATCGATTGCGCCTGTGTGGCTAGGGTCTTTCTGCTGAACCTGATGTAGAAGCGCGATGCCTTCCGCTTTTTTCCCAAGGCCAAGCAACGCCTGTGCGCGTAGAAAGAGCGCTGTAATCGCCTGGCGCTCGTTCAGGTCTTCTTCAAACAGCAGCATGGCAGGCAGAGACGTTGCGAAGTAGTCGATCTTTGGTGTTTGCTTCTCAAGCGCGGCAACGTGGTCGAGAATTGCTCGCAGCAGCGCGTCCGCTTCATCCTCGCGGCCCAGTTTGCGCAGAGCCATCGCACCCCAGTAGGTCGTCTCGGAGACCGTCTGCACCTGCATCTGCTGAAAGTCACCTTTCTGTGCGGCGGCCTTTTGCCAGTGCACCGAAGCTTTCTCGTTGTCACCGTTTGTAGAGTGCGCAACGCCCAGCCAGTAATCGATCATACTCAAGTTCATGAGCAGATGCCTGGCTTCACTGAGGCTGTGAGGAGGATTGGTAGCCGCATGCAGATGGTCGATGGCAGCGTGCGCGTCATCCTGTGTGAGCGCGCGTTGCGCAAGCAGCACATTGGCACGCACATACTGCGACAGCACCATGCCTTCGCCGCCCTCCCACGGCTGAAAATGGCGAGCCAAAAGCAGGCGCAGCGCTTCCTCCGGACATCCTGCGCTGTTGTAAAGCGAAATCAGTTCTACTGAAAGATCGTCGCGTTTCTCGACCAGCTCTTTGTGCAATTCAAGCGTCGCCAACCGCCGAGCAGGATCCTCGCCAGTCCGCTTCAGCAACTGGTCCTGCTCGTAGAGGATGCGCGCATCCTGCGGCGCCAGCGAGCGCGCTTTCTCAAACGCAATCAATGCGCGATCCGTGTCACGCAGCACGTTGTAATAGCCAAAGCCGAGATTTCTCCATGCAGTCGGGAAATCGGGATCGAGTCGCGTAGACCGCTCCCACATCGAGATTCCTTCCTCGTGGCGGCGACGGTCGTATAGAAAATTTCCAAGATAGTACGGCGCACGCGCGTCAGCGGGATTCGCACTGACGGCGTTCTCGAGCAGAACCATTTCCTCTAGCCGGCTGGGGAAAACATAGTCGGGATTCGCGAGAGACGCCTCGTGATAGGCTGCGCTGCTCTCTTGTTCGAAGCCAAGCTCCCCCAAAACGAAGGCACGCGCGTAGCGGAGCAGTGCTGCGCTGCCATCATGAACCTCAGCCTGTAAAGGAGCAAGTACCTGCAAAACTTCTTCGAGCAGCCCCATACGCACCAGATCAAAGCCAAGATCGAGCCGCTGCTGCCCGTCTACAGGCAGCGCATCCATCGCCAGCCAGCGGCTGAAGATATCCAATGGATCGAGCGCGCGCGTTTCATCGAGCAGAGCCTCAGCCTCGTTCCTGCGCTCCAGTTTTCGCAGGACGACCGTCTTGAGGTTCTGTGCGTTCAGGTTATCGGCATCGGCGAGCAGCGAGCGGTTAATATGGTCAAGCGCTGCGGTCCACATGCTGCGTCGGCAGTCGATCTCTGCGAGTCGATGGTAACCGGGTCCTCGCCAGGCCTCATTCCATGTGCTCTTGAAGAACGCAGCGTAGGCTTCGTCAACACGTCGCTGGTAGAGCAGCGTTAATCCAAGGTTGTAAAACGGTTCGCCATCGTACGGATTTGGATTCCGCATCGTGAGTCGCGCGATGCTTGCGCGCAGATATTTTTCCGCTTCGACGAATTCGCCACGGCGTAAATGCCAGCGCGCCAGCGCATGGTTACTACGGCTGTCGCCCGGATCGCGACGAAGGGCTTCGAGCCAGTAGCCTTCAGGAGAGCGCGTGGGGTGACGATACTGTTCCAGATGCAGACCATTCAGATAGAGTTCATCACTGCTGCCGACGTCCGCGGGCAGAAGGGGTTCTGTGGCAACAACCGGAGGCTTCGCTGGCGTAATCTCAGCGGGAGCATATCGCATCAGTATCTGATCTCTTTGTCGTAGGACGACTACGAGATCACCGGTAACTCCATCGGTGGAGAAGTCCTGGTGCAGCGGCCTCTCGGGTTCCAGGTCGCCATGCCAGAGGCCAATCTCTCTGCCGCCCAGGCTGACCGTCACCACGCTGGCGGGCACAGCCCTGGTCGCCTGCAGGTGCAGGCGGGCACTGGATTCTGTCGACTCGACATGCAGCGCCGCATCGAGGTTAGCGAGATCCGGCACGCCAATCTCGCTTATCGGATACCAGAACTGACTGAAGGTCTTCGTTTCACCCGGCGCGAGAAATGAAAAATCCGGCTGATTGTCGGTGTAGACGCCAGACATCAATTCAACATAGGGGCCATCGTCATCTGTCAGGTTGCGGTCCCAGGCGTAGCCGAAGTCATGATTGCCCCAGGTCCACTGCTTCTTACCCGGCGCAATGAAATGGTTTGAGATGGCAACAGTGCCTGCATTTTTTCTGTGATCGTAGCCACCGAAAAAATTGCCGCTCGAATCGACGATCATATAACTGGTCGGCACCGGAATGTTCGCGTACCAACCCAGATCGTTGGGTGCGTATGACCCATCAGGAACAAAGTGTTGGGGCTGTTCAGATTCCGGCACACCATGCCGAGCGCGCCCTCCATAATCGATGCCGTAGTAAACGCTCTGACTGAGCGGATATTCCGTGACTGCGCGCTTGGCGTGGTCGGCTGCAAACCGGACATCATGTGGAAAGAAAGACTGGTAGTGTTCGTGGACGCGAGTCGCCACATTCGCCCACCACAAGAAGGTTTGAGTGTCCTGCGTGCGGTTGTAGAGACGGACGCGCACTTCTAGATATGCTTTACCCGGACGCAGGCAGAGGCCATGCATTCCTTTCATCCGGGCCATCGGGTCGTGGTCGCTGCACCATACGATGACGGTGCCGTCAGCTTCGCGCTCGATGGCAACCTCGACCGGCATAAACGTTGCCGGACGGTGGTGCTGAGGCCAGTTAAACTCGACGCCACCCGAGATCCAGGGTCCGGCAAGGCCGACCAGCGCTGGCTTGATTACGTTCTGCCGGTAGAAGAAGTCATAGCCGTTTCGCTTGTCCAGACCAATGTGAACGCGACCGCCGATCTCCGGCATTACCATGATGCGGAGGAATTCGTTCTCAAGATGCACAGCCTTCCAGGCTTGCTCACGAGGTTCGGTTTTGATGTAGTCGATGACGGGCAGCGGATAAACACGACCGCTGCTGCCCTGATAGACGCGCTTTTCAAGGAAGAGCGGATTGGGATCTGGGCGGGCGGGTGTATACGTTCGCATTGTGACGCACTCTTCCCAGACCTTTACCGGCCCGGATTCTGATGTCGGAGCCAGGGGCAACTCCAACTGGGCGATGCCTTTCTTCTCCTCCTTCAATACGCTTCCCATACGTCGAGTTCACCCTCTTTACGTCGAAGAATCATCTGGTCCATCTGACAACGCTCTCCCTATTACGTGTACGTTACCGTAAGGAAAATTTATGTTCCAGGATCATGGATGTCAAGCCTCTTAACTTAGCGAACTGAGGGAAACCTACGACTCGGGGAAATTACCTATAACGCCGTTTTGCGGAAACTTCGTCCAGCACCTCATCTCAGAAAAAACCTAACGCCACGCATACACCATCAAGCTACGAACATAAACGCTATTAGGAGACGGACCTACAGGAGGAGGTGTCCATCTGGAAAGAGCCTCGATACTCACGATGAAGGCGTAAAGTCACCAGCCCAACGAAGAGAACTGCACGTCCTTAGGAAGTCTCCCATTACCTGATCCACCATCTTGGAGTTGACAAGCGCCGAAACCAAACCACAAACAGAGGCCTCCCGCTATGGCAGCGATTCCAATAATACGCGAGTGGACATGGCGTCGATTCTACGAGGGAAAGCCAGACCCCGAAAAGTCCTCCTTCACGGTAAGTTCAGTCCAATCTTCATCGTTGGCGCTTAGTCCATTTCTCGGACGTCATGGCGGACGTTCTCCTGGCTGCGCGGAAGAGCGACCAAATGAAGAAAAGAGATACGCCGATTCACCAAATGAGGCCACAGTGGGGGCGGCCTAAAATCAGAAGCGTATAAGCCGATGAGCAGGCAAACCACAAAGACTAGCCGCTTCTCCGAAGCCTAGACTTCAAGGTCGAAACCCATAGTTCAACTCAGTGCTGAGCATATTGCGATGGGTTTTAAATATTATCTTAGCGACCGGCGCAGCTTCCCGAAAAGTCTGGCAGTCTCAACCGGTCGATGCAACACCGGCTGATATGAATCATTTTTCCAAAGGTGGTGTTGATGACACAAGGAAAACGGGACAGGCTTTCCGCGGAGCAGAGGATCGACATGTGGCCCGTTGGAAGGCGGGAGAGTCGTTGCATGAGATTGGGCGCGCCTTCTGCAAGGACCATGGCTCCATTCAGTTCTTGTTGTCGCAGCGCGGCGGGATAGTTCCGGCCGCTCGTCGGCGCTCGCTGCGAACGCTCACGGTGGCCGAGCGGGAAGACATCTCACGAGGAATTGCTTCCGGTTCGTCGATTCGGGAGATAGCCAAAGGGTTGCAGCGGGCTGCGTCGACGGTGAGCCGGGAGGGGGCGCGCCACGGCGGGCGTCCACTCTATCGAGCCAATGAAGCCGATCATCAGGCCTGGGAGTCGGCTCTGCGATCCGATGTAATACATAGTCTCTGAGGAGCCTCCAAGGTTGTTCTCTGAATCAGCGCGCCGCTGAGTTCAGCTTTTTGTAACACCTCATGCTCCTCCTCGACTTAGCATTCAAACAATCCACTCACTATTTGTTTCTTTCGCTGGCCAGTTTCTAATATCGATTCACTGCTCTGGTGCGCCGGATCAGG
>Ga0210402_10006371_pt1 | contig 10467 bp, 11 predicted proteins | sample IncBWC7MmetaG_FD_161055 | JGI IMG/M metagenome (GOLD analysis project Ga0210402, IMG submission 161055) | Forest soil microbial communities from Barre Woods Harvard Forest LTER site, Petersham, Massachusetts, United States - Inc-BW-C-7-M | ecosystem: Environmental > Terrestrial > Soil >...
CATACAGTGTCAATACCATCCGAACGAGGTCATCGAGGTCCTGAAGTATTTTCCTCCGGATCAGCTCGATTGGACTCAAGTCTTACAAGCTTGTGAATCCAACGAGGTATTCGACGCCGTTGTATGGGCTTTGAATTGGCGGGGAGATCCCAGAGGGGCTCTTTCAAAAGCCGAAATATTTGAGAAACGTCTGACTCTCAGTATTGTCGACGCACTCTCTGCCCCGACGGAGATTACACCATCAGCAACATCCAACGTTCGTCGGGAAGTCGAGGCCTTGGAAGCTGTAGGACGGATAGGTATCGCAATATGTCTCGAACGTTCTCAGGGTGAACCTGCTGCTGAAGTTCATTTGGAGGATATCTGGTTTCAGCTGCTAAGTAGCCAGATAAACTGCGTGCAGAGTGTTTCCGAATGTTGTTCGGCGGAAGCTTTGTCTGGCCAGAGTTACACCGTACTCAAGGAGGAGACCGCCGATGTTGAATGGCACACACTGTCAACTCTGCGTTCGCTCGTACAGGAAACATTCGGATCGCTCGTATCCATCAGTTCGACTCATGCTGTCTCATTTCCTCGACTTTTCAAGCGGCTTGTAAACTCGGCAACTCATTCCCATTCATCCACGGGCGCCCAGTACACGGAATTTCGGACCATCTTAACCCGCATGCTAGAATCTTATCGTTCAGATGGAGACATGCTCATCATCTCAAAACACTTGGTCGACCGAGACTTATTCGAGACGGTGGCGGACGTCACACGTGAGAGAGCACGCGGCTGGGCCCCATTGCGAGGGACCTGCTCGTTTTGTCGAAAACCATTATTGGTTAATAAAAAATCGGAAACACCCTCCCAGCCCTCGATTAAGGATGCTGATAATAGTCAAATCGTTGTGTCGCGGACAGGAACCATATACCACAGTAAATGTTTACCCCCAGAGGTTTAATCATGAATCAATATCCCTCCTGATTCAACCCGCTAGTCAGAAGCCGTTATTAATATAATTGAAATCTTGTCAGTCAACACTGATGTCATCCTGGTGTGCATTTATGTTACGTCTCGTGCGAGAGCTTGTGTGAACAGAAAGGTGAATAATACCCGGATTCAGTGTTAGGTGATCAAATTGTTCCTACTGCACTCAAACTGCACTCCTGTTTCTTAGAAGTGTGTGCAAAGTCGAATCCTTCCTGTAGATGATATAAACGGATAACTCTACTATATTGATAACAACTAACTTGTTTTGGGAATTTTGTTTTCATTCTGTAGCCTAGACTCATAAATCGGCGACGCAACATGTAGCTGGGTTACATTCTCCAGTCACGAGGGATCTGGTACTGAAGAAACGATATGTCAACGAACACGGATCCTTCGTTAATGGAAATTAACCTACCTTCGATTAAGTTTGCATGCACCATATCGTTCAGCGATTTGAACGATTGGCTCTCGTCAAGCTCGATGCCCAACGACTTGCTGTCTTTCCCGAATGCCTCTACATCAAGGATCATCTGTGCCTGAATACGCTCTTCGTCAAGGGCTTGGTCGTCCCCCCCAGAAGTTGAAGCGCCGAAGAGAGAGAAAGTATTTTTTTTGCCTTTTTTGAGCCGTCTCAAGGATTCTTCCGTTTTCTTCATGGCCGTCAGATAATAAACATACCTATTCCGACGTGAGTTACCAAGCGAATGAGCGTCCAATGGTGAACAAACCGTTGTGAGACATTCTCGAAGACATGCACCGCATAAGGTTGTAGGAAATCCTCTTTCAAGGATGCTCCAAATCCTTCACCTACGCCAATGGCAAAGAATACCTTGAGTGGGCGAAGAATAGATGACACGAAATAACTGGGTTCGGTTGGGGAACGCTTATTCGACATTGCCCTGAACTGGGAGGGTATTGATCGTACAGGGAGGAGAGCGTCACAACACCGTTTTGTCAGAATCATTATGATCTGGCTTGACATCGGTGGGATGCGCGATGTTAGGGTTGATAGAGTATGCTGGAGTGCATCTGTATAGGCAGTTAATATTAATCAACTCGCAATACCGTAGGAATTGTGGTTCCGACCTTCAGCATTTGCACTGTCGCCATCAACAGTTTCCGAAATGTCAGGAAGCATCATCCTTATTTCCTCGTGCCATATGATCAACACATTCGATCGTATAGCTCTGATGTCCACAATAATTGCAGCGTATTGTTGCAATAGTGTATCATCCGCTGCAATACTTTCTGCAGAAGGCGCCTCCGACGAAGGAACTGGCGTTGATGCACGAGAGAGAGAAGATGGAGAGCCTGACGTCTGAATAATAATGAGAAAATTTCTCGAAAAGCCATCACAAACAGGGAAGAACCTTGTCAGCCGCCAGAGCTGCTACTGCGGCAGATTTTGGTACAAATTCGAACGCCGGGAGACTCTGATCCAGCCATGTCTTGTATCTGCTCAAAAGCTAAGAGTCTTGTTAAGTTTTGCTGGCAACAAGGATGATGCGGTGGGACAAACCTGTAATGTCAATTTCCAGAATCTGGGGCTCAGTTGCGGGATGAAGACTTCAGCACTCCAACAAGCAGAAATGGCGGTCCAAACAGCAGCAGCTTGGGTTGTCGCGAAGTTTCTGTTGTCTTTGAATATGACAAAAATATCAGCTAAGCACTATACGGGAATGTATTAATAAACATACCACCAGCAGTGGACAGATCGATCCGAGTAGTTGAGAGTACTTCTTCGAGCTTGCCTACAATTTCCTTCCACCGAAGCTGGAAGTAAACGGGGAGCTGCCACCGCCGATCAAAAGCGGAATAGATCGGATGCGATCGCATAGCCTCGATTGAATGTTTTGAAGGAGCGAGGAACTCCAGCGAACGGATGAAGGCCTGTGATGTTTCGTGATGCTGTTGATAGCGAGACGTGAGCAACAATTTACGAACAGAAGAAGATATGGATACACACATTTCGAAACTCATTTGGCTTGCCCGAGGCGAATACGATTCCACCAAGTTCATCCATAATGGCCCTTCCAAATTCTGCCCACACGACGTTCGCCATAATCTCAAATCCGTTACCAACGACTTTTGACGTCATTTGAGTCTCCTCCATCGTGAATGGCATCCCAGCCTTCTCTACACGTGAGCCCGAAATGGATTTGATAGAAACCTTCTCCGCAATGACCATGATCCGACCTAAATCTCTCTCCACAAAGCGCAATATCTGATTGTACAACCTCGCTAGGGGATCTTCACTATCGTCCAAGAGGTGGGCATACGGTGAAGTCGAGGACGTGTCGAAGGCGTAGTTCGTCTGGAAAGGATTCTGCTTTAAAGAAAATGCTGAAAATGGCGTGAAGGGGGTAGGAGGTGGTTGCGGCGAGGTGGAGGGGGGAAATGGAGTGGTCGAGGGTCTGGAGGGAGTGCGGGGGACGAGAGGTGAGTGGGGAGCAACTAGGGCACCAGGAAAAATTGTCTGTTGGGATTGTGTCAAAAACAGAGACTCAGAGTTGCGCACAGTTCTCCCCATTCGACATGACTCACCTTCTTCACAAATCCACGAACGACCTCTCTTCTCAAAACATCCTCAGCGTCCCTCCAAAGACCCAAAATATCATACGTCCGCAAACATTCGGTCAGATCTGCTGTCCATTTGGCCTTCTCGACTTCCGTCGCCTTGCCATCTTCCTTGCCATCAGTTAGTGCCACCAATGTTGCTGCAAAAAGGTGGTCAAGGTCAGATGAGAGAGTCGACTGAATCCGATCAATTCGCTGAGCAAAAATTGAAGCGACAATAAGACCAAGTGAGCACGAAAATCTTCATGGAAGGATGGGGGAGCTCACAAACCCATTGTATCTCATCCACAAAGACGCATTTGTCTATTCGTGCTTTTGACGCATGATAGAGAAGTTGAGTGTACTCCGCAGCAACGCGGCCAAGATGCTTTGCGCGGTTCCCACGTATCCTACGTGAAGCTTTTTATGGAGAAAAATAATACACTGATTGATATCACTAACCTGTCGTCGATATTCTCGTCTTCAGCGTCTCTTAAATGCGGTGGTAATCTCGACCCGTTTATTTCAGGTGAATCAGCAGCATCTTGTGCAGGGAAGGCAATGAGCAGCAAAGATTCCAGGCGTGTCACAGATTCAGAGATTTTAAGGAGTAGATGAAGCAAGGCCTGAAAGTTTTTTTTAGATTTTGTATGGACGTGAAATCAGTACACATACTTTCTCTTCTCGCAAGGTCGCCCTTTTCCTTAACTTCTCTTGTATAGTATCCTGAATGATGCGCAGCTCGTGTTTTGATTCCTGTGCTCAATACATGTGTCATAATTCCACATGGCACATACCGCGGTAGAAACACATTTGGACATACAAGGATTTGGGATTTTAAATCGCCAAGTGGGAGCTTCAAGCGATTCAGCCTAACACCCTCCCCCCTCAAATCCGTGCTCAAACTAATAAATGCTTCATAATCATCATTAATAAGTTTAACCAGCTCTTCTTTCAGAGTGGACAAATAATCCCGGAGTTCTGAACGCAAATCCGGCAAGGAGGTGTGTGATCGAGAGAGAAGGAATTCCTCGACATTGAAGGTCTCTGCCGTAAGAAATGGGTTGTCGTGCGAGAGGGGAATGTAGGGTGGAAGCTCCAGGTCCCGTCTGTCATCATCCTCTGGAAGGTGCCATGAAGATTGTGTTAGGAGCGTGGATTCTCGAGAAACGAGCTCTTCCGCGAGACGGTCCAGCTGAAATGGATCTCGGTTGGAATCATGGGCAGGACTGGGTATGGACATTCAGAAAAAGTCGCAAGGCGGATAATCGGAACTTGAAAGTTGAAGTAGGCAGTTATTTAAAATAAAGTGGGTTGTTTGGCACTGACTTCGGTATTCAATAACGACGTTCCTTCACGAAAAATTGTGAAAAGGTATCTAATATATAATCAAACGGCCCTTCCTTGCTGAGTTATTCCACCTTAGCACCTGCCAGTGTCGTCGCCCGAAGTGCATTTTAATATGTCCGTCAAAAACCAAACTAGGACTCGTAGAAGAAAACGCGCCAGATCCGACTCGGACTTGTCTGATACTAGTGATGGTGACTATTCTCCCCACAAGGTATGGTTACATTATCGCTTGTCCCTACTTTATGTTCTCATTCCTCAACAGAAAACTGCCAAGCGTTCAAAGGCGCAGCAACCCTTGGTGAAGGCAACAATCACAATACTCGCTACCGACACCTCACCAGATAAAGTAGATGTTCGTGACAGAAGTCGGTGCCATATCAATATGTTCAATTTACAAGTGCGACTGATGACAATCCCTTGGACAGTCGATAAGATCGACATCGCAGTCATTGGGAGGATCAAAAAAGCTCTAGCGTTGGCTAGCCATGAAACTACTGGCGAAGACGAGGCTCGTGCAGCCCTTCGGTATTTTTTACGTTCTCACTCCCGTTTAAGATATTAAAAGAAAGTAATGCAACTTACAGGATGGCATCCAAGCTTTTGGAACGTCACAAGTAGGTATTTCAAATTCCACTAACATATGGGCCATCTCAATGTTCACCTGTCCTGGAAGTGTAACCCAGGCAGACATAATGGCCCAAGAGACGGAATCTGAGAAATTGAAACGGTGACGATCAATCTTGTTCACTTGTCTCCCATAGTTGACCATTTGCTCAAGTGCTGGGAAGTCGTAAGCACCTCCTTAAACTTATTTCTCATTCTATAAGCTACGACATCGACCGCGAATCTTTCCCTAGCGTTGTCTCTGTTAAATGCAATACAGACCGACCAATTCAGGTCAACCTCGAGCAATGGACCCTTGATCTATCTTCCGCTATGAACGTCTTTTTCGATTGTCAGATGTATTCGACTGGGTTTAAAGGCAGGTATCGCATCGATTACCACTTCTATGGTACGGTTTCCCGTTTTTGCGGGAGTTCTCCTCTTCTGTTCCCTTGTTGATTGTCCCTTCTAGGTCTGGCTGAACAGACCGTAGCCGCAGCTCATGCTTTTGAAATGGTAATACTTGCAATCCATATGTTTGTATCCACCGTGTTAAATCTCAAATATACACAAAGGCATACAATTTGACATTGGCATGGAGCCTGAGTGATAAAGTAGGTAAAGGGGTACACGCGAAGAAGTGAGTTGTTCCATTTCAGTCACCCCGGTACAGATATTAATCCTCACGGTCTGGCAGCTGCTATCGTATAGGAGTCGCGGATGGTCTTTATGACTTAGCAAAGAAAGAGAAAGAAGAAAAAAAGAACAAAGCTGTTCAAAAGGAGCAGGCTCTACTTGAGGCGAGGAAGAAAGAGGAAGAAGATGATGATAAAAGTCGAATCCAGCGCCTACATGGACCTGCGAAGGATGTTGGCAATGTTAAGGTTGAGGAGGGGGAAACAGGAATATCGGTGAAGACAGAGGAAGAAGAAGAAGAAGATAAAAGTCAGATTGATTGCCTGCACAGAACTGCGGCTGCGAAGGATGCTGTGGATGTTAAGGGGGAGGAGGAGGAAAGAGTGCCGGTGAAGACAGAAGAGGAAGGAGCCGTGAAGCAGGAGGAGGTAACCTTGGATCTCAGCCCGAAAACCAAGGACTTCCGAGTAAAAATGGAGGAAGTTGAAGACGAGGATATGCCAAGCGCACCCAACTCGAAAGTTAAGCCAGAGGACTTAACTGATCACTCGAATGTGGACATGTTGGCTTTTGCCGATACCACCAATACTTCTGCAGATGTCGAAATGAATCCCATCCCGGCTCACGAGCGCGACGCAGATCCTGGCGTTAGATCATCAACAGTTCCCTTGACTTCTCTGGAGGATGATTTGGCTTTCGGGTTCGCGGTGCCTGACTTCAATGACGCAGACGACGACGACGATCTCCTCGACCTTGATGCCATTAACCCTCGCGTGAAAAGTCCGAAACCTGTTGCTTCTCATCCTCCCCCAGGACCTGGCCCTTCATCTTTCGACTTGATGCCCCCGCCAGCATCGACAAGACCCCTTGCAGAACAGCGAGTGAAGGAAGGGAAGGCGGCTGATCCAGATCTAGAGTCCCCGTGGAACTCCGTGGGCCAGCTTGTCGCATTTCGGGAAAGCAGTATTGCGATCGGTGATAATTATCTCAAATCACAGGGGATCAAACTGAAGAAAGCTCGGAAAAGACCTAGTTTCCATTTTAATAACGAGCAAGGGATAAAGTTTTATAAGCAGGGGAAGAAGGACGCCCAGAAGATTGATGTTAGGAGGAAGAGAATCAAGGGTGCGAATGATGATTGAGCTTGCAAGTGAGGATGGAGCCACAACCTATTTCACGTCTAGTCTACACAGTATACTTATACGATATATACGATAATGCTTTACTTTTCATTATTGTTACAATATAGATTAGATCGACCACATTGTGAATCATGTCATAAAACTGTGTTTCAGTCAGTGTCCCGTTAAGGCAAGTTCGGAAATTCATTACAAGTCGGCGAGTGGATCACAGTATGGAGCTCGTCCTTCCGCAATATCTGTCACAACCATTCCAGATAGCCCTAATGGCGCCCAATATTCTCCACCTCCTCTACGGTGAAGTATTTCCTCATATTCTCTCCTCTCAAGTCATAAACCTGGCAACATCAAATGTGAGGAGCGAAGTCAGAAATGACGTATTGTAAAACCCAGAGCGAAGGAAATAATTCGCAACAACGATGGCGCACCTCTTGATCAAGATGTGTGAACAAAACCTCCCTGAAACTATCCAGACACTCCCTCATCTCCGTGGGCGAGTAGGATTTGGGATCTTTGCTGTACTTGTTTACAAGTTTGGAAAGCCTGTTCAAGCCTGAAACGAATTAGTTGCTGTGGGCTTTACAGAAGCCGAGCATGTAGTGCTACCTTCGTGGATCCCTCTGTGAGAGTTGAGGTGACCCTCATCAACGTTGGTGGAAAATTCAGGCATGCGTTGCGCTAAGATCGGGAAGACATGTCGTTCTTCCATCGTGTGATGCATAGTCAAGCCTGGCATGCGTGTAGTAAAAACGGGTGTAAAGACATAAAGGGAGGTAGAGAGTGATGTAGACATACTAGAATCCAAGCGCCTCGCCATGTCGAGGTATAACGAAAGAGACAATCCATACTTGGTGTAAGAGCCGTCTGCTAGCTGCGGTCGGAAGGCATTTATAGTGACTAAGAATGGAGGTCACGAGAAACTCAACAAACCTCATAAATTTTGTTGACTATATCCATCGAAACAAGGAGTGTGGATTGAAAGTATATGTCGATGTTAATATAGCGACACGCACATTCTTGCTTGAAGCATTGGTGGAACGAGCTCATCACCTCACTCAACTAGTATTCATGCCATCATTTAGAAAGGTGGATTCCGAACCACAGACTCGACTCACATTGTTATATCTCCAGTCCACCTCCGGTGAAGATTTAGTAGCTTGTTCATCGCCACTAGACATTGTGGAGCTATTTAGTGGCTGGCTGTTTTCAAAAACCCAGTGCTCAGAGTATAGAGGCAGTTGCTCTCATGAACAGCGACGGGTAAGGGTAGGATGGATTACAAGATACCCTCCGTTGAGGCACTCCAAGTTTAATACGAGTTATTTTGATCCGTTGTTGTCCAAAGGGGATGCCAAACAACGCCGAGAGCTAGCAGTAAATCCGAGTTTGGTAATACTAGTAAGGGAGTAGTATACCAGTCCCTATGCATAGGACTCCATCTTTTAAATTTTCTTCCCTTTTCGCCCGCTTCAGTGTCGCACCACGTCCTGTCCATTTCACCGGGGCACAATCTACCGGATGTCCATCTCATTCCGAGTCAGTGCCATCGAGTCGGAGACAGAGCAAGGGGTTGTCACGTGTTGAATGCCAAAAGCTCACCTTACCATATATAAATTATTGTTCTCACGGTAGTTAGTCCCAGCCAAGCGGCCTTGAAAAAAAAAATACGCCGGGTGCTTAATTTTTTTTCTGACAACCCCTTGCGCCAGAGTCTACGGTTCCCTTCTGCCATGAAGATTCCCCCATATTCCTCTGCATTAAGCTCATTCGGGAATCCACAGTCGACGATAAAATCAAGTCGACGTTGACTTGGACTTAGAAATGCGGCTTCGCTAGTCTTTCCTTAGCTGGAAGTAAATTAGGTTCAGGGTAATTTGGATTATAAAGTTATACAAACAGGGTCTCCAATAAGTATTTCTATGATTACGGGTTCTGACTGAAGGGGCCGTGCAAGTGTCCGAGCACTGAGAATTATGTTCGTGATGTGACGGGCTTTGTCATCGCTTCCGCTGAATTTTCGGACATGCGCTGAAAAATAGAAGTCAAATCATCAACTTGAAGTTGTTATAATACGGGAAGTTTCAAGTTGAAGCCTGTGATGGTTGTGTACGGTTATTTGGCAAACGCAATATGTCTGAATCAACCACAACACACACGGCGGGTCCTGTCAATCGCTATGCACCCACCGCCGTCGAGCGTCAGCGTTCACAGCTGGAGAAGCTACTCAAGGATCCAGAAAAACCTGCCTATGTTCCCCCCCCGCCCAAAGAAAAGACTGTTAGACCGCCACGAGAAATGATGAAGAATGTACAAGGGTCGAGTGCTGGTGCAGGAAGCGGAGAATTTCATGTTTATAAAGCAAGTAGACGGAGAGAATATGAGCGGTTAAAGCTGCTAGATGAGACATCACAGAAAGTAGGTAAAATCACTCTGACATGTCGTTCAGCTAATCAAGTCTTGCGCTAGGAAGCTGAAGCAGCCGAATTCGAACGGAAGAGACGAGAGGCGGAGGAACTGTCAAATTCCAAGACTGCGAAAAATCGAGCAAAGAGACAAAAGAAAAAGGAGAGGTCAAAGACGAAGGGATCAACGGTTGAGAATGACACTGACTCCCGATTGACGGAAGGAGGGAAAGCAACCGATACACCAATAAAGAAGAGACGACTTGTGAATGGAAAGGAACTGGTTTTCAGGAGACCGGGCGAAGACAGTGAAGAGGACAATGGCGACGTGGAAGACGATACTGAACAAGGTCCAACGGAGGCGTTTGAAGCTGGCGCAGCTATTGAGCAACCACAGGTCATAGATATGCCGAGGATTACCATCCATGAAGACGACTGAAAGTTTACTGACTGGTACGCTCACTGTGTTTCACGGATACATCCTGTTGCTGATTCTTTGTTCAGCGTCATGGGTGACCGCTGACCGGTGACTTGAGGAACAACTTGAGGAATGCTAGCAGCGAATTATGGAGGAGAATTGAAGACAGTTTCCTGGTCGAATGAATTACATACGTCAGTTGTTCAACTTGTTGTAATTGGGTTTTAATCATAATTGTCAAATCGAGTCAAAAAAGTCATATTCTATGGAAAGCGGGACTGATCAGCTCAAGAAACGTGATTTGCCGTACATAAGCGACGCGGCATGGTCAAGGACCCCATGCACCACACTCCATAGTACTATTTTATTATAGCCATTTGCAGTACCGAAG
>Ga0210402_10006372_pt1 | contig 10465 bp, 6 predicted proteins | sample IncBWC7MmetaG_FD_161055 | JGI IMG/M metagenome (GOLD analysis project Ga0210402, IMG submission 161055) | Forest soil microbial communities from Barre Woods Harvard Forest LTER site, Petersham, Massachusetts, United States - Inc-BW-C-7-M | ecosystem: Environmental > Terrestrial > Soil >...
AGCGGCGGCAGCGCGCCGTCGAGCACGTAGCGGTCCACCTCCGCACGCAGCAGGCCGCTTTCCAGGACGCTCTTTGTCAATTCCTCGACAAACAGTGGCACGCCGTCGGTGCGATCGGCGATCTGGGCGACGACCTCGTGGGGCAACGCTTTGCCACCGGCTATCTGGTCGACCAGGGCCGTCCGGTCGCGCCGGTCCAGGCGATTGAGCGCCAGCATGCTGACCTGCGGCTGGCCCGTCCAGGGCGGCTGGAAGTCGGGACGAAACGTCACGATCAGCAGCACCGGCAGGCTGCGGACACGCTCGACGATGACGTCGAGCAGCTCGCGCGAGGTCGGGTCGATCCAATGCGCGTCCTCGAAAACCATCTTCACCGGCTGCAGGTGCGCCAGACCTTCGAGCTGTCGGACCAGCGCCTCCAGTGTCCGTTCCTTCTGGCCCTGCGGACTGAGGTTCGGCGGCTGGTGGCGTTCCGAAATTGACAATGACATTAGATCGGTCAGCAGTGCCACATCCTCGTCTGGCGGTGCTGCTCGGGCCAGGAGGGCCTCTAGCTTATCAAGCCTGGCGGCGGGCGGGTCGTCGCGCGCGAACCCAGATGCCCTGCCGAGCTGGTCGACAAACGGAAAGAGCGCGCTATCTTGGTGATAGGGCGAGCAGAAGTAGCTCAGCCGGAGATGCGGCTCGGCGTGGAGGTGCTCCTCCAATGCCGCGGTGATGCGCGACTTGCCGAGGCCGGGCTCGCCGGAGATCAGCACGATCTGGCCTTCCCCTGCTTTGGCGCGCTCCCAGCGACGCAATAGCAGATCGATCTCCTCGTCGCGGCCGATCAGCCGGCTCAGCGCCGCTCCGCGCAATGCCTCGAACCGGCTCGCGACGACACTTGGACGCAGTACCTGCCAGGCCGGCACCGGGGTAGCGATACCCTTGACCTCGACAGCGCCGAGATCGCGATACTCGAAGAGATCCCCGACCAGCTGGCGCGTGCCCTGGGAGATCACGACCGAGTCCGGCTCGGCCAAGGCCTGCAGCCGTGCCGCGAGATTGGGCGTCTCACCGACGACCGACTGTTCTTGCGCCGAACCTTCGCCGATCATATCGCCGACTATGACCAACCCCGTGGCGGCCCCGACTCGCGCCTGGAGCTTGGCGGATTTGATGTCCAGTCGATTGACAGCGGCGATTGAGTCCAACCCTGCCCGAATCGCCCGCTCGGCGTCGTCCTCATGGGCTCGTGGGTAACCGAAATAGACCAAGATGCCATCGCCCATATATTTTGCCACGAAGCCATCGAGCCTGGCGACACTCGCGGCGACGGCTCGATGATAGGCGGCGATGATCTCGCGATAATCTTCTGGATCGAGTTGTGACGAGAGCGCAGTGGAGCCGACCAGGTCGCAGAACATCACCGTGAGCTGCCGGCGTTCGGCATCGGCGCGCGCCGTGGCGTCGCCTGATGCCACTGTCGGCCTGGTGGCGGCTACCTTTGCACCGAGCGCAGCAATAGCCTGCAGCAGCTTGCGGCGGTGGCCAAGGGACGTAACACCGATTTCCTTGAGGTCATCGCCGGTCAGGCGGCCCAGCAACTCGCCGTCGATGTCGTTGGCGCGGAACAACTCGATATATTGACCAAGACCGATCCCGCGCAGCCAACCCTCGATGTCCAAGTTTACTCCTGTGCCGGCTAAAGACGCCTTGGGGTCGGCAAGGTACCGAAATCGTTTCACTGCCGCCATCCCACCCTCGCTCATCGCCAACGCCGAGGAGGTGATCGAGTATTCTGTTCCGCCAAGTCCGTTGTGGGTCAATCGCGTCATTCTGACTGTGCGCCGATCACTTCCGGTCTACCCCGATTAGCAGACAATTTCAGAGCCCGTCGGCACTTCGCATTTGTGCCCAAAAGCGGAAGGAAATGCGTGGTGATAGTCGACGAACCGGTTTAATCCGCGAAATAATCCGTCGGTTCAAAGCTTTAAAACAGAGACGACACCGTCGCGCCCAATGCGTAAGATGCAACCCAGCCGGGCAACAGGGCAGGAACGCGGAAGGACGCGGCCCCTGATGTCGCAGGCTACTCGCGCCTGATGGGTCTGGTCGCATGACAAACATCGCACGTTGGCTTGAGGGACTGGGGCTCGGCAAGTACGCAGCTGCGTTTGCCGATGCTGAGATTGACCTCGCTGCCGTACCGCATCTGACTGACGATGACCTCAAGGAACTCCGCCTGCCTCTTGGCCCACGGCGGAAGATTCTCGCTGCGGTGGCCACCGCGGTCACGAACAGCTTGCCCCTATCACTTGAGCCAGCCGTGCCACCCACATCTCTCCATGGCGAGGCAGAGCGCCGACAACTGACAGTGATGTTTTGCGACTTGGTCGGCTCGACGGCGCTGGCATCTGGCCTCGATCCGGAAGATTTGCGGGAGGTGCTCGGCGCGTACCACGCCGCCGCTGCCGAGGTAGTCGCCGAGTTTGGGGGGTATCTTGCCAAGTACATGGGAGACGGTGTCCTCGCCTATTTCGGCTATCCGCAGGCGGGTGAGTACAATGCCGAGCAAGCAGTACGGGCTGGTCTGGCGCTGATTGACCGCGTTGGCCGGTTACAGGGCGGTACCACCGCGTTGGCGAGTCGAGTTGGAATCGCCACCGGCCTCGTCATCGTTGGCGATTTGGTCGGCTCGGGCGCAGCGCAAGAGCGCGGGGTCGTCGGCGAGACGCCGAACCTCGCGGCCCGTCTGCAGGATATTGCACCAGCGAACGCTGTGTTGGTCGCAGAAAGCACGCGGCGGCTGGTCGGAGATCTATTCGAATATCGCGATCTCGGGGCGGTCACACTTAAGGGGCTGAGCGAGCCGACGCGCGCCTCGCAGGTGCTGAACGAGAGCATCGTCGAGAATCGTTTCGAGGCATTGCGTTCGGCGACACTGAGCCCGCTCGTCGGCCGAGATGAGGAAGTCCAATTGCTATTGCGACGGTGGGCCCGGGCGAAGGACGGCGAAGGTCAGATCGCGCTGCTTTCTGGCGAGGCCGGCATCGGCAAATCGCGAATTGTTGCGGCATTGCAGGAGCGGCTCGAACCCGATCGACCCTTTAAGTTGCGCTATTTCTGCTCGCCGCACCGTCGCGACAGCGCGCTTTTTCCGATTATTGCCCGGCTTGAGCGTGATGCGGGCTTCCATCGCAATGACGCAGCCGCGGCGAAAATCGACAAGCTGACCAGGCTACTGTCTCGGTCGGGCGATGTCCTTCAGGAAACGGAGGCGGTATTCGCCGAGCTACTGGCGGTGCCGACCGGTGAGCGCTATCCAGCGTTGCCCGATGACCCGCGCCAGAAGCGCGAGCGCATCTTTGCGGCACTCGTCGGGCAGTTGGAGAGCCTGGCGAAGCACCGGCCGGTGCTCTTCCTGTTCGAAGACGCGCACTGGATCGATTCGACCTCGCTCGATCTGCTTGACCGGATCGTTGAGCGCGTCCGCCGGCTGCCGGTGCTGATGATCGTAACTTTCCGCCCGGAGTTCGAGCCACCCTGGACCGGCCAGGCACAGGTGACCTCCCTGACGTTGAGCCGTCTTGGGCAACGGGAAGCAAAGACGTTGGCCGTGCGCGTCGCGGGCGGCAAGACGCTACCAGTCGAGATCCTTGATCGGATCATCGATCGTACGGACGGCATCCCGCTTTGCATCGAGGAGCTGACCAAGACGCTGCTGGAGGGCACCCTGCTCCGCGAAGAGAACGGGCGATACACCCTCTCCGGTCCGCTACCGGCGCTGGCAATCCCATCGAGCCTGCATGACTCGCTGATGGCCCGCCTCGATAAGCTCGGTCCGGTGAAGGAAGTGGCGCAGATCGGTGCCGCCATCGGGCGCGAGTTCACCTACGACATCCTGAAGTCGGTCACGGGCCGCCCGGATGATCAGTTGGACGCCGAATTGAACCAGTTGGTCGAAGCGGGATTGATATTCAGCCGCGGCGGCGCGCGCGAGACATCATTCGTATTTAAGCACGCCCTAGTCCAGGACGCGGCCTATGGCACGTTGCTGCGCGGCCGCCGCCAGGAGCTTCATGCCAAAATCGCCAGGGCGCTCGAAGAACTGGTCGCGCCACTCCTGCACCAAGACACGTCGGTCGGCGAACGGTCGGCTCTCCTGGCACATCACTGGTTCAGGGCCGAGGAGTGGGAAAGAGCCCTCACATACACGCTTGAGGCGGCAGAGCGAGCAAGGACGCTCTTTGCCCGCCCTGAGGCGATTAACCATTACTGGCAAGCGCTGGATCTGCTGGAACGCCTGCCGCACACGTCCGAACGCAGCCGCATTCACTGCGACGTTATTGTGTCGATGATCCAGCTCCCGGGTTGGAGGCGGGACGAGGAAGGGCAAGCGCGCATGCTTCGCCACCTTGATCAGGCGACGACCGGTGCCACCGAGGCGGGCCATTCGTCAAATATGGCCAGACTGGAGGCAATATGGGGCGCAATTCACGATGACAAGGCTCTTCTCGAGAGTGCGATTGCACGCGCCGAAAGTTCCGGTGACCTGTCGGCCATAGCCTTTTGCACCCAATTTTATGGGGACAATCTCGGAAACCACGGGCAATTCGAGGCGTCACTCAAGCATTTCGCGAGAGCGGTCGAAGTCCTCGGGTTACAGGGTGACCAATTGCGTCAGGCCATCATCATGTCGAGAGGCGGACGCTGTTACAACGCACGAGCCGGCAAGCTCGATCAGGCCCTCTTTCTCGCTGGACGGGTGCGCGAGGTCGCAGACGGGCTCAACAATGCCGAGCTGCGTGCGTGGTGCTCGATGAACGCTGAGCCATACTACTACCGTGGCTTGTGGGACGAAGCCGTCCAGGCCGCCGAGGGTGCACTGCCGGTCGCGTGGGAGATCGGCGAGTGGCCTGTGGTAGCGTTCCCCTCCGCGTGGCTGGCGATGGCTTACTCGAAGCTTGGACAGTCGGACAATGCCCAACGGGTTCTCGACCGTCTTTTCAATGATATGCCCGCGCGCATCGTCAAAGGGCAAACGATGGAGATGTCCTATGCTCGGATGGCACGCGCCCAGATCTATCTGAGCGCAGGTAGTCACAACGAGGCCCTCGATACTGTTCACCAAGCGCTTGCCACCGCAACGCGGCGGTCTTTTCGTCTTGAAGAAGCCGCGGGCTATCGAGTTCTAGGGCAAGTTCACGAAGCAATGGGGGATCGCGCCGAAGCCGACGCGGCTTTCCGGCGCAGCCTCGACGTCCTCGACACAATCCAATGTCCTCCCGAACTCGCTCAGACGCTGTTGGCCTACGGCCGCTTTCGCAAGGGCGACAATACGCAGGAGGACCGGGGCTTGATTGAGCGTGCCCTTAGCCTCTTTGAAGAGATGAAGGCCACAGGATGGGTAGAGGAGGCGCGCCGCGCGCTGGCTGCCGCATCTCCGGTTTGAGACAGTCTTGATGCTTGTGTCGCCACGCTTCGCAATGCCCGCTTCTGGCACATCGCGTCATTTCGGTGCGCCGTGGAATTTGGTCGCTATCGGGGCATAGCGGACTCTGACAAGCCGTCCACCGCAGTCACCGGGCGTCACGGCCGCAGATTTTTCTGCGAAATATTTTTGAAAAGTTTTTGGGCCAGGGCGGGCTGGGTGGCGCTCCACGGTGCCGCCTTCCTGGGAGGCGGGCCGCTCGGCCCCGGCCCTGGCCTCGGCGCGTCGCGAGCGGCCTGACCACCTTTTGACGCGGCCAGTTATTATTGCCTGCCGCCACTGCACGCAAATCACGCCGGCCGCACCTCGGATGGCAATCTCCAGCCTAGGCGAAGCCGAGGTAGCATCTCTGGTCATCCCCGTCGTTTTAACTTAATAGGCCACGCTGGAGCCCGTGAGCACTCACCCGAAAAAGTCACATTGCTCGGATTCTTAGGTCAGTTCGAGCCGTTGGCGTAGGCGCGCCACTGTGGCGGCTGTCCACGTCCCCTCACCGCTCGGCGTCGGCACGCCTTCGTCATTTAACGCGCGGGCGATACTTCGGAGCGACGCCGTTCGGTCCGGGTCAACGCGGTCGATGATGGGCGCAATAGGCCGCGGCTGCTCACCATGAAGGCAACAACGGCGGCGCATTTTCAGTCAGGCTCTAAAGCACAGGGGGCACGAAGCCGCCGAACGCCTGCTCCAGCAGCTGCGCGAACTGGATCGGCGTGGAGTCCTCGAGATAGGGCCCGATGATCTGCACCCCGATCGGCAGCCCGGTCTCCGTACGCCCGATCGGCGCCACGGTCGCCGGCAGTCCCGCGCCGGTGGCGGGACCAGCCCAGATGATGTTGTTGATATAGGGCTGGCTCTGACCGTCGACGTCGAGGCGGCGGCTGCCCACGTCGGTATGATCGTGCTTGAACGCCACGGTCGGCATCGGCGGGCAGAGCACGACGTCCCATTGCTTGAACAGCGTCGCCCACTGGCGTTGCAGCCTGGTGCGAACGGTGGCCGCCGCCTCAACTTCGCGCCAGCCGACATTGGCGCTGCGGACGTAGATCGCATCGAGGCTCTGGTCGTCGGGCCCCATCGTCGCCGCGATCGAGCGCATCTGCTCGTAGTACGCGGGCGGACGGCCTTGGGTCATCACCGGGCCGAGCAGGCGCATGTGGTTGCGGGTGGCCTCGGCGAGATCGGGCAGCAGCGGGCTTTGCCGCGCCACGGTGACGCCTTCCTTGCCGAGGCGATCAGCCAGCTGCGCCAGCGCCGTTCGGATCACCTCGGCCGTGGCGCCCAGCGGATGCGTGTCGATCAGCAGCACGCGGAAGTCGCCCAGCACGCGATGGCGCGGCCGCGGCAGCAGCAGCCGCCAGCCGACGCCGTCGCGCTGCTCGTCCGGTCCGGCGATCACGTCGAGCGCGAGCGCGATATCGGTCGCGCTGCGCGCCATCGGCCCGACCACCGCCAGGCCGTCGCCGGCCGAAGGCAATGCTGGCAGTCTCGGGAAGGTGTGGCCGCGCATTGGCACGATGCCGTAGGTCGGCTTGTGGGCGAACACGCCGCAATAGTGCGCCGGCGTGCGCAGCGAGCCGCCGATGTCCGAGCCGGCCTCGAGCGCTACGTAGCCGGCCGCCAGTGCTGCAGCCGCGCCACCCGACGAGCCGCCAGGCGTCCGCTCGATATCGTAGGGATTGCTGGTGGTGCCATAGATTGGATTCGTGCTCTGCCAGTCGGCCAGCCCCACCGGCACGTTCGTCTTGCCGACGATCACGGCGCCAGCGGCCTTCAGCCGTTCGACCACGACGGCATCCTCAGGCGGCCGCCAGTCCTTGAAGGCGGGGATGCCCCAGGTCGTCGGCAGGCCCGCGACGTTGTACGCCTCCTTCACGGTCATCGGCAGACCGAGCAACGGCCGCCGCTCGCCGCGCGCCAGCGCCTGGTCGGCAGCAATCGCCGACCGGCGTGCCCGGTCGAAATCGCGCACCACGACGGCGTTGATGGATTTGTCGAGCGCCTCGATGCGCGCGATGGCCTGGTCGAGCAGTTCGACCGCCGAGACGCGGCGGGCGGCAAGGTCGGCCACGAGCTCGCCAGCGGTGAGATACGACTTGCCGCCCTGGGAGGGCGGCGGCACGGGTGTGGCCGTCTGGCCGAATCCGCGCGTTGCAGCGGCGGTGCACGCCGCGGTGACGCCAACCAGGAATGTGCGGCGGCCGGCCGCGCCGGCCCCCGGATTGACCGAAGATCCGTTCATCGGAGTCTCTCCCGCCTGCATCGCCGGCCTGAGCCGGCACGCCATGATGCACCCCGGCCGCGCGCTATCCAAGCCGCCGCGCGCGGTTCAATCCGCCCGTGTCCCTCAAACTCCACGCGACCGTGTCGGTCGGCCTGCTTCGGGCAACTGACGGGCGTGTTCGCTATCGCTTTTGTTCCTGGATAACGCCATCGGCAAGCGCCGATACCATTGTGCCAACTTGGTACAATCGATCGATTGCCTCGCCAATCGATGCTACCCCCATTCGCGCTTTCAGTACGTCACCAAAAGAGATGTCTGCTGTACTGCTTAGAAATCGATCTATCTCCGAAATTGCAAGATCAGCCAGCGCTTCGGTGTTCTGTGGCAGTGGTTTGATTTTGTAGCGCTCAGCTCTCTGGTCGAGGTCAATCTTCGACATTCTTACTTTAGTCATGTCTATTGGCGTTTTTCCTATCCGCTTGCGGATTTCCTCGAACAACATGCGTGCCTGCTTTACCTGGGCGAGCGCGCTTTGAAGCTGAAAGTTTGCCTTTTCACGACCAGAAGCTTCGGAAGCACTTTCTGCGAGAGCTATTGCAGCCGCGACACCCGGTATTGCTTGTGTTAACTGGCTGCTCGCTTTCTTGGACAGCTCTCGATCAACCGTCGTCCCGAAGTTGTAAACGATCTCTGCATGAGCCTCATGGCCCCCCAGCGTAACGCCCACTAAAGCGGACACGAGGCTTATTGCGGCGCGCCTGTTTAGTTTTCCTTCGGCAAGCATGTCTGTCCCTCCTCTAGGAAGCCCTTTTGGTATCTGTCTGAAGCCTGCTCTACGATCTGGCGCCACATCGACCGCGGGAATGCTTTTTTCAATAGGTGACACAGCTCACCAAAACTCGTTTTCCAGAACTTCTCATCAACAGCCCCTGCTTGGAATTGATTGTAGACTGAGGAATAGAAGTTAATCAGCTGACCGACCCTAATCTCTGCCCTAAGTCTAAGGTCCTCGTCCGCGGATGCTCCCTTATCTAGATCATAAACAAATCGAAACAGTTTAGGATCCGCAGCGATACTTGCTATGAGTTCGCGGCCATCTCTCTGAATATTGAAGATGGTGTTTGCACGAAGTGCGTCCTTGGCCTGCTGAAGCTGATCATTGGTCAGCGAGATTTGATGAGCAGTATGAAACAAAGCCCATACCGCAGCTCCAACACCAACGACTTCGACGAGGTGTATCCAGTTCTCGAATAGCCAACCCCAAAAGCCCGTTCGTTGCGGCGTCGTTGTGGTGCTCGCCATACCCGCTCTCCCTTCCCCGGAATTGATCTCCGAAGTCAAGTTGTTGTCAAGGTCAGTGCTCTACCTCTGGTATAGTCAGCAGTCCTCATTCTTTGCTCCCGGTGCTTAGCCTGAGCCACTCTGACGTCCGCGTTAGCTTTCATCATAGCCCCATCGTTCCACCCCCGTTGGACGGCAGCCTGCACTTTTGGCAGTAGCGCAACTCTCATAGCTCTGCCTAGGTCGTGAACCTATAAATTTGCCGGGTGGACGGCTTGTCAGAGTCCGCTATGCTCCAGTAGCGATCAAAGTCCGCGGCGCATCGAAATGACGCGATGTGCCATTAGCGGGACGGTTGGCATTCACTGGCGGGGCCTATGAAGGGTGGAGCCCCCGGCACCTCACCGCCGGCGAGATACCTGGCGATCCGGCGGCTCGCCTTTGCGTCGAAGTTGAACGACCGATTGCTTTTCCAATTACCAATGCGCGGAACAATTCGAGCGTTGACCACCTGGGACAGCCGGTCGGCGTCCTGGCGCCTCTCGAATCCGACCATTGTGACATCACCGTCCTCACAATTGCGAAGCGTCGTCACCGCGTAGTGACCGAGCTGGCAAACCGTCGACGCAAGTCTCTTCAACAGAACCGCGCGACTGCGAATTTCCTTGGGCGAACTCTCCTCGGCGCCATAGTTGCCCATCAGCAGGTGCCCACGCGGGTGCACCCTCATGAAGGCGCCCCACGACAATGCGCGAACCCGATCTCCTCGCGTCCCTGCTTTGCTCTTTGGCGATACAGGGCCTCGCGTGGCCGACATCATTGCAATTGACCTTCTTATTGATGCGCGACGAGTTCTCCTGTCGACGCCGCGGCGACACCCAGTCCGCGCGTCCTAGACCGTGCCGGGGCCTATGACGCGGTCGAACGTTGTAAGGTCAACCTTTGTGGCGAATAATACGCTGAATACTTCCCCCCAGAAGACTACTCCCTTGCGCCGTTCGCGACTCTCTGAAGGTTTGCCCCATCCTCTCGGTGCCACGTGGGACGGTCTGGGCGTCAATTTCGCCCTGTTCTCGGCGCATGCCACAAAAGTCGAGCTCTGCCTGTTCGACGTTACCGGCGAGCGCGAGATCGAGCGCATCGTGCTGCCGGAGTACACCGACGAGGTCTGGCACGGCTATTTGCCGGATGCGCGACCGGGCACGATCTACGGTTACCGCGTCCATGGCCCGTACGAGCCGGCCGCCGGCCACCGCTGCAATCCCAACAAGCTGCTGCTCGACCCCTACGCCAAGCAGACCATCGGACAGCTCCTGTGGAACCCCGCTTTGTTCGGATACAAGGTGGAAACGCACGACGACCTCACCTTCGACGAGCGCGACAGCGCTAAGTTCAATTTCAAGGGCTGCGTGATCGATCCGGCCTTCACCTGGGGACGCGCGCCGCGACGCCGGACGGCCTGGGAAGACACCGTCATCTACGAGGCCCAT
>Ga0210402_10006373_pt1 | contig 10465 bp, 12 predicted proteins | sample IncBWC7MmetaG_FD_161055 | JGI IMG/M metagenome (GOLD analysis project Ga0210402, IMG submission 161055) | Forest soil microbial communities from Barre Woods Harvard Forest LTER site, Petersham, Massachusetts, United States - Inc-BW-C-7-M | ecosystem: Environmental > Terrestrial > Soil >...
CGGGCCATTTATCTCTCGGGAGATTTTGATCGCTACTGGCAATTCCACATCGAGCAGGACCAGCGCCGCCTATACCCAGTCGCCTGGGCCGTCGTTCCAAAGTAGCCACACCCGATAGAATTTGGGTCACATAACCACCGACCGGCGGCAGACTTTCGCGCCGATCCTCTATTGTCGATCCGTACGGAGATCGAACTGTGCCCGCACAGCGGGTGCACTCTCCGAGTTGCGCGTGATACAGACAGAGCGGGGCTGCCTGATTGCTTGAACTCTACCGGCGAATCGGATTGATGAATGCTCCCTTCCCAGCGACATCCCATACCGCCACTCGGGCCCACTTCCAATCCTTTGCATCGGTTTTCCACGTAAACGTATCGCTGCCGAACGGCCGGGTCTCCGTAAGCGGAAAGGTCTGTGTGAAAGTCTTGGCGCCGTCGCTCCAGACAATTTCGCCGAATGCCAATGGGAAAGTCCATTGAACGTTGGCGCTGACAACGATGGCGCCAGGCGATGCCGTCGAGACGTCTACTTTGGGCAGCAACACTTCGCCCATTGAGATGAAATAATCGCCGCGAGCTACTGCCTCGAGCAATCGGCCATAATTCTCGAAGCTCGGCAGTTCATTCATTCGCACATAGTTGGCATTCATGTGAGCGTAAATCTCGGAGGTCTGGTCGATGGCGAACATGTCGGTTTCGGCGAGTAGGCGCTTCGGCAGACCCCAATTGTTCATGTCATCGAGCAAATTGAAGGCTCGGACACCTTGGCGCAGGGTGGAAAGGTCGGCCGGCATCGCTTTCCATCCGGCACCGAGATAGCGTGTTGCCGGTCATCAGAAAACGTTAGTTTTCTGAGTTTTGGCCGGTTGTAAGGGCCGGCGACTTCATCCTCGCCGAAGGCGCGGTCATCCGTCAATCCTCAGCATCAAAACATTTCAACCAAAAATTGTATTGTGGCTTTGGGAGGCAGGCAGAGAACCCCGCCGTTGGAAGCACATCCGCGGATCGCCCCTGCCACGCGGCAGACCCGTCGAGATTCATTCGCACAATAAGGCCATCTGCAGTCTTGCCCACGAGCACACGCTCCGATGAAGCATGCTGGCCGAAGCCAAGCCGGCTCGCAAGATGCTGCAGCAAGGCCGTCTTTCCGTCACCTGCGTTGCCGCACAACACTACCAATCGCACTCGGCGTTCAACAATGTCCCTGTATAAAGTCTCTTCGAGCCTGGTTTCAACGTACGTGTCCGCCGCGAAAGATGTGTCTAGCCCTCGCGTCTCCTGATTTCCCCAGCGTGGTGAGCCCGGGTACGACTGCAACAACGAGAGAAGCCAGTCCACTCGCTCCTCGCGCAGCTCAGGCAATTGAGCCGGTATTGTCACTAGGTCAGTGGAGATGGCGTTAACAGGAAGTTCTGGTGTTATTTCGGCAGATCGCTCTGCCGGGAGGGGTGCGCTCAGAAATGCCAGTGCCAATGGCACCGAAAGAAAACGCTCTGACGGATTAGGGCCCGTCGCTTTGCCGAGGAAGGCGGCCAAGATAGGGTATTTAGAACGATCGAGGCCGTCCCAATTCAATCCTCGTTCCTTGGCGTAAACTCCGCTGTACTGAAAGGGTTCCCGGGCAAACATTACGTGGAAGAAGCTTGCGGCCAAGGCGTAAATGTCGTCTGCAGCCGCCAAAGGCCGGTTTTCGTGATAAGACGGAGAGCAATACAGTACTGTCGCCGGGCCGCTTACCGGCTCTCCGATCTTGCCTACGAAATCGTAATCGGTCAGCACCAGGTCGGTGCCCGAAACGATCATGTTCCGGGGGCTGACATCACCGTGTACGAGACCATTACGGTGAAGGACTCCTAACGCATCACACATGACCCGAAGCCAACGGATCGCCAACGCCTCTGCGGAACTTTCCTGCTGGTCCTCGGCCAGCAGCGGGAAGATGTCGATAAAGTCACGGAGTGGTGCTCCTTCGATCCAGGTCATTAGGGCGGTAAAGGAATTGTCGTGCCATTCTCTCGCAATCTCGAAAATCGCTGAAAGGCCAGAATGACGACTAAGATGCGGCCGGGCTAGGCTATACGAATGCAGTACTCGGCGACCTGTATCATCGTGGTGCCCAACTTTCGCAACATAGGTGCCTAGCTCTTCCTTAGTGATGCGATCAATCTCGACGACTTTGAAAGTAGTGCCGATGCCCCCAGAGCCAAGCCTAGCAACTATTTGGTAATCGCGATCTCTGAACCTGATGACCTGATCCTCGGTCCAGAACCGAGCCGGAGGGGGGGTGGTGCGGGAACAGACTCACCCAGAAGTTGAGACAGGGAGACCTCAATGTTTCGAAGTGACGCTCGAGCCTGCGGATCTTCTGCCATTCCCAGCGCGAGGGAGGCGCGTGCGCCCTGCGCAATGGTGTCCTCTAGGCCGAGGAAGAGAGTCGTCAAACAAGCACAAAGCGAATAGATATCTGATCGATGATCCGCCGCACTCATACCTTGAGCTCGAACCTCGGGGGCGATTATCGTCTCTGCCACATCAGCTGGTCGCTGAACAGACGCAACAGTAATGTCAGACGGTATCTTCGTTCGATCAAACCCCGTCAGGATTGCAGAGTTATCGTGCCTAACGAGTATTGTTCGCGTGGTCAAATTGCGGTGGACCATCGGATCACTGCCGCTGGCATTGTGAAGTTCTTGCAAGGCGGCAACAGCGGTTCTGACGAAGGCGGTCCGCGCAGTAGTATTCCAGGAGTAGTCGCGGTAACGCTCGTCGATGGAGGGAACTGCAGGATCTACCAGCGTGAAAAAAAACATCTCACCTGGGTAACCCGGTGCGTCCTGGAAGGAGTCCAGAATACGCGGCGCCCACGCGTACAGCTGAAGGCGCTGGAGCGCCTCGTACTCACGCCGAGCTTTGACTTCAGCATTCGATTCCTCGCGGACGGAAAGATCGTATAGGTGAAGGACTACCTGGTCTTGCCTGGTCGAATGAACACCTTTATAAACTCTGTGGAACCGCTCTTCTCTTCGTGTTGTCAATTCCAGGTTGACGTAACCCGCGAACCGGCGAAGGGAACCGTCGAAGGCAACCGCGCTTTTCGGCTCTAACGCCCGCCCTATAGTACGGATCTGCTGTGCTGTGAGGTGCAAAGGGTACTCAAGCCCCACCGCCGCTCTCCACTCGTTTAGTGAATAGAAGCTCACGCCCCGGATTTCCTTGCCTGCAAGTCGTTTCAGCTTTGAAGACTCCTGCGTTAGGAGGATGCTGCCATCAACACGCGGCAGATCCGGCACCAATCTACGAAGTGTGGTCCCGATCTTCCGAGCCTTCTCGATGACCTTCTCGGCTTCGTGCACTACGAGATCGGAATGAGCATCCGCCCATTGCGATGCCCAATGCTTCACTTCGATCACGCGAACGCCGGGCGGACCAATCGCGACAACATCGATCTCATCAGATTGCAGATGGTGAGTGACGGAGAACGCGAGATTAGTAAGCAGAATCCACTCGCCGTCGTCGGGAAGCGACTGCAGTCGCGTTTCGAGGTGCTTAAAGGCAAGTAATTCGCTCTCATTTGCTGCAGGACCACAAGAAAACAGCGTGACCTTCATCCGCGCGCTCCTGTATGGAAAAGGGTTCCGGACGCAAATCGAGCATGCCGACGTGCGGCTCAGATGCAATACGCACCAACAAATCGATTGTAATAGAACGCGCGGTTTAATTGTGAAGGCGGGGTCGACCCCGGAATGTACGGAACGGCCCCGAGACGGCTGCTGCGAGGGCCTCGCCATTGAACGAGTAAATGTGGGAGGGGGCTCCAGATCGCGATTGGAGGCTGATTCTTATCAGTTAGACCGTGGCGCCGACAGGTATGCGGCCTACGTGGAATAATGAGGGGGGTGAGCAGAACGGTCGCTGGGCGCTTTGTTCCGCCCGAGAAGTCCTCTGGCAACTGATGTTCGAGGGCGTGTTGGCGCCGGGCAGCGACTCGTACAACATCGACTTGCCCTGGGTCCTCGTGACCCGCTACGGCCGCGAGGTCCTCAAAGCCGGTCCAGCCAACCTCCACGACCGGAGCGGATATCTCAGGCATCTTTACGAAGATAGTGCCGCCGCCGGACACTGTGCTGGCCTAACTTTTCGAGAGTCTGAACTCGTTTCGCCATGGCGCCGGGGTGGCCTTCGACCGTGATGCCGGGCGTCGCGGCCGAACGGGTATTTCTGCTGCGCTGCGACTTGGCCGCCGCAGCTGAATCCGTTGTACCTGCGGGGCGACTGGCCGCTGGCGGCGGCTAACCTGCCGATTACTAGACCAGGTGATCGCTTTTCCGAGCATCACGATCTTCTGTAACCAGGAAGCCCCTCGAAGATTCATGCGGATCCAGTCTTCGCCATGCGACACACGAAGCGCGAATATTGGCGCTGAGGGAGAGACTGCCTTCAGATCACGCGATTGATAACATCCCGTCAGGACGAACTGGCTTGCCCTGCACCTACCGGAACATCCGCGCGTCAAATTCAAACGGCTCCGGATCCCGAAATTCTATCTTGGAGAAGTCAGCATGAGCGGGGTTCAGCAGTACATTCCATTCCCCACGGATCGCCGCGGATGGAACAAGCAGAGTGGCGCTCCGTCCAGCCCGAATCCATTCGTCCCCGAATCGACGTAAGGATTCATCTCTCGTTTCGTACCAGCGCGGCGGAAGAGAGTTCACGTCGAGCGTAATGGTCCGAATCGCATCGGGTATGACACCTTCGATCGACACGAGGTCCGCCGGTCTTAGATTTGGTTCCAAGTTTACGAAAGTCTCAACCGCGGCAAGCGATAGCGAGGTTGAGGCGTAGACGACGCGCACTCCTCGGCTGTTCCACCGGCCACCAAACCGGCGAGCCCCCTCGCCGCTCGCCGCCTCTGCGGCATAGCGGCGGCGGCAGATTCTCCAAAACTGCATTAGCTGTAGACGCCATAGGCAATGCGGCCCAAGATGTCTTCCACCATGCGCGCGCCCGTGTCAGTGTCAAGCTGATCCAGAGGCGTTTCGCCGCCCAACGCTCGGTTCGGAGTGCCAAGCCATTCAATGGCTTTGTCCTGGTCGCCGATCATTTCAACGGCATTCGCACATACTCGTGCCATGCGGACGGTACGATCGGATTCGGCGGCCGTCAGCAGTGATCCGTGGCTCAGCCTGCGGGTCAGCGTTCGCTGGGGAATGCCGAGTTTCCGTGACAGAACACCGTTGCCCAGATGAAGCCTTTCAGCCAGCGCCGAAACGGAACCTGCCGGCAGGCCCCGCCCGGACGAGCTGTGCCAGATTGTCAGGGTTCTTGATCGCCTTGCCCAGCACCTTCCGCCCGCCCAAAATCTCGGCGATCGCTTCTGTTTCCATGTAGGCCCTCTGGCTACTAATGATACGCCATTTGGCCGACATTTGCAAAGTGGATGTCCAACTGGAGAGCCGCGTCTTGACTGTACCGGTGCTGTACCGATGTGGTTATTTCGTGTCCTTTTGGGCAATCTTAGCCTTTTTAGAATCTGTAAGTTACACATTCCACGAGGCTTATGAGAATCGTGGTTCGAGCCCATGCCGGGGAGCCAACTCTTTAGTTTCAGCCTCTTAGGGTGGCCACCAGCCCAACCGTGTACAAGCTGCCTACATAACCATCGGACTGAGCTGTGGGATGACGTGTCGCCGATAGCCTTCTGCCACAGTCTCGTTGCCGTTGAAGTCGGTGCCGTAGCCGTGAATCGCAATCTAATCCATGATTGCTGGCTATGCATGCAACGGATTGAGCGCGGTCCCAGCAATCGCCGATCTCCAATCGCGCTTTTCTCTTCTTGTTCTGGATTCCGTGAGCAGGAAGTCGCCTTCCTGTTTTGGAGCGACGTCAATCTTAAGCTCAGGAGGTTCTGGCCAAAAAACCGTTCGTCGTCGCAATTGATTCCATTAGCGATGGCTCCTCTATAGGTGCGCGAGACTCCAACCCGAAAAATGTTCTTGGACCTATGCAGACCGCGCTCTCCGGAAACTAAAATTGGTCGCACTGGAAACAAACGACTTACGTGTGGCGATTCTTGTTTCCTCCCTCAATTGACCGGGGGCAGCGTCCCGGCCGGATGCTCCGCGTGGAAGCCGTGGCGCTGCCACTCCTCCGGGTGAGCGTCCCCGAACAAGCGCAGATTGGTCTCGCTCGCGCGGCTTCATGATCTAAACCGCGACCCATAAAGAAATCATTGGGTCGGCTGGGCCTCAATGCCTGTTAAGTAAAAAGACTTGACACTTAACAAAATGGTTGATATTATTAAGCCATAGCCTCATTCGCTAAAGTTGGCTGGAGGCGGCAAATGAATATCATTCGCGCAACGGACGTTGACGTCCTCATAATCGGGGGCGGTATCCTTGGCGTGGGAATCGCGGCGGTTGTGGCCCAACGGGGATTTCGCGTGCTCCTTCTGCGTCTACCGGATATAAACAGGCCGCACGCCGATACTCTACGTAATCAAGCTTGGCTTCAATCTGGCCTCATGTACATCGATCGATTCGAGGATCGAAAACATGGGTTGCTGCTGGCCAAGCGGATGTTCCATGGCGGCAACGCGATGCTCGCTCAACTTGGAGTGCAGCCGCCATCAGACGACCGCCGCGGGATTCTACGCGTAAAGGGCGTGGATGACACCAATCAATTGTTGGCGGATGCCAAAGACCTATCCATCTCGAAACTGGTCAATCGGATTCCTCACTCCGAGGCTGAATCGCGCCTCGGCAGCTTGTACGATTCGCAAGGGCAGTATTTCACTATTCCTGACGCTCCTTTCGACGAAGCGATGGTGATGACGCGGTTGCGAGAAGCTGCGCAGCAAAATGGTGCGACGCTAGCCGAGACGGCCGAACCAATCACCCTCAAATTGGACTCTTCCAAAAAAGCTCTCCAAGTGGATCTCGGCGGCCAACCAGTCAAAAGCAAGGTCACGGTTTGCGCCGCAGGCGCTGGAAACATAAGCCTCCGCGATCAACTTGGGCTTCAGCCTATTTTCACAATTAGGCAAACGCCTTTGCTCGTAGCGGACGAAGATCTTGGCACGAATGCGTTCCTGTTTGCTGACCGCAGCCGGGGTTGGAGTTTCACGAGACACCCATCAGCGCCCGGCGGCTCCGCGAACGCGTATGTCATTGGGACCCGTGTACACAGACCCGTAGACTTCAAGCCCGCGGACGCTCGGCGCATCTTGGCTGATGACTTTAAGTTGTTTCGTCAGTGCTTGCCTGATTCTCTGGCACATCTGTGCGACCGAGGTCGTTTCACCGCCGGATATGAGATTATTCCGGATGAATCAACTCGAACACGGTATGTGGAACCCTGGGTTGATCAACATCCAGAATTCCCTCAGCTTCTGTTTGCAATGCCGGGCCGTGCAACCTTGGGACTTTTCACGGCTCGCCAGGTCGCTACTAGCGTGTTTAAGCACCTTAGCGACGATGGGCATAGGGGCAAAGGTCGTTCATCGCTCGGTTTGTCCAACGATCAAGCTTGGAATGGTCAAGTCCATATGCACTTTGAGCCTTACTTTGACTTCAATGACTACTTCGATGATTAGGGTATCCATATGAATCAATTAGAAAGAAGCGAGTTTGCACGGGCTTTGACTAGCCTTTTCGATGACACTGGCCTTTTTACTCGCAAAGAGTGGGCGGACCTAATAGGAGTCAGCCCGTCAGCCGTGTCGCAGTGGCTAAGCGACGCAACGGTGCCACGTGCAGACCATCTGTACATGATATTTGACACATTGAAGGGGTCAGACGTTCCTCAACAACCACTCGACAACTTTCGCCGCATGGCTGAACTGCCCGCAATCACCGTATCTCCTCACGGGAAGCGCATGCTCCCTACCGTTTGGGCGTACATGACGAGACCTGCCTTTGATGCCCTTTCAAATCAACTGGCCAAGCTCGACACGAAGGAGCAAGAAGAACTCCTTGAGAACGCATTTAAGACGAAAGTGCCTTCGCATCGCGGCGCCAATAAGCCTGTCAAAATCGCGGATGCGGCCGCTCTTAGCTCTGGCGGCGGACTAGGTAGTCACCCTCATTCCAAATGCTTCCTGAGCCACGCCGTCGAGCGCTGCCCGGATAATTTCCAAGTTGCTGAAGTGGGTGCTGGATTCATTAAACCTTTTATTACGCGGATTGCTGCGGATGACAGTGCAGGAAGCGAACTTCGCTGGGAGGAGTTGCAACAGCTCCCCAGGGTTATTCTATTCTCGCAGCCTGGCTGTGGCAAGACGACCGTCCTTCGTCGTCTTGTCAGCGAAATATTGTCGGCGGAGCCGAGATCTTCCACGCCGATCTACATGCACATGCCTTGTTTAGCAACGTTGCTTGCGACATCGACATTAGCATCGACGCTGAAGGCGTTCACCGCCGATATGGTTCCCGACGAGATTACCCTCCTGTTGGACGGCCTCGATGAGGTGCCAGGTAACGCCAGGAAACGCATTTTGGATTCACTCTTCTTGTTTCTAGACGAGTGCCCACAAACCAGCGTGATTGTGGCATCAAGGCCCCTGTCCTGCGAACCGGGGCTCAAAGATTTTGTCCAGCTCGCGATCGAGCCGTTTTCCTATTCACAGGTGCAGCGTTGGGTATACGAGCGATTGGCACGAAACTACTGGAACAGCGAACCGCGACGGGGCGCTCGCGTTGAAACATATTTTTACGATCTTCGAGAGCGGCCTGATGTAATGAGCGTGCTACGTATCCCGTTGTTTCTCGCGGTCTCTACAAGTCTGTTCGCTAGGAATTCAGTCACGCCATTCTATGCGTCAGACATTATTTCTCAGTGCCTGCGGACGCTAGTGGGCGAGTGGGATCGCAAGAAGAATGTCGTCCGAGCACCGGAGCCTTGGGGGACGCCAGATCATATTCTCAAGATTCTTAGTCGCATCTGTTTTCACACGCTGCAAACCGGTCACGGAACCTTCAGGACAGACGCCCTCGAACCGTGGCTTCGTGACCTTGCCTGTGATTCGACTCCAATAAGGGTGTTGCAAGTTCTCGCCGAGTCGACCGGCGTATTGGAGGCGTGCCCCGACAACGAGTGGCGGATCACTCATAAGACACTGCAAGAGTTCTTGGCCGCCAAATACGTTGTTGAGAGTTGCCAAGACGTTAACGAACTGCTGAAAACGGAATTCAGAAGCCAAGACTTTCATCGAGTGACTCGGTTTGCTCTAGGCATCACCAATGATGGGAGCCAGCTTCTGGAGTTCATCCTCGGGACCGATCAACTGAAAGAGGCACCCAAGATGGTACTGTTGGCAGATGTACTCGCACAGCCGTTCATGGCGAAACACGCAGTTATTTCTCACAGTTGCGATACCGTGGTCCGTTGGTTGGAGACCGCGTTTTCAAACTGGACGCTTGAGTTGACCCTGGTCCGTGGCAAAGAAGCGGACGCGGACCGCCGATGGTGGCTGAAAGCTTACAGTGAGAAGCCGAAGCCCTCGTTGGAGAGTCAGACCGGACAGAATGCGCGACAGGTTCTGAAGTCGATCCATCTGGCGAGATCGGGGCCAGCTCGACCAGGATTCCTCGACCGGCTGAAGTCGTCGGCTGTACCTGTCCTGAAGCACTTTGGAACTTGTCTTGATGTCGATGGTCAGTTCAGGGATCGTGTTGTGAAAGATGACGGGGCGGAGCGCTTGGTCGCCGAGGTCGTTGAGATGGCCTGACTTGTCCGCTACTTTCAGAGAGGCGTCGGGGATACTGCTGGGCCTCCGGAAGGGAGCATGTGCGTACCCGCGGCGGTCGGACTGAAGTCCCCTGAACCACTCGGAGAGGCGATTTAGCCGATTTTTCGTGAATTCACCCTGAGTTCTGTAAGATTTCGCTTCGAAGAGCCATGATGAGATAGTGCAGCCGCTGTTCGGCGCACGAGAAGGAGGATCCCGAATGACAGCGTGCTGGGGGATCTCGATGCCTTAATTTCTTTTTGGAGGTGTCTATGAAATGGCGACGAGGAGTTCGGCTGATGCCCATACTGTTACCGGCCCTCCTATCGGGGCAGACTGCTGCAACGAAGGATATCCAAGTTGGGGGGCAGTTGAGTGCCACTTATGGCCTCGGGTGCGACGGAAGGCCGCTCGGCATTTTTTCGCTGTACAACGCTGAGCGAGGGCGCGCAAACCTTCATTAGGATGGAGTACCTGGGAGGTTCTTCGGCCGAGTGGGGCGCCTTCTTCATTACGGTTGGCGGGGATCCTCGAGACCCGCCCCGACCTTCGGAGGATTTCAGCTCCTACCCTGCGGTAATACTCGATGTCAGGGGCAAGAGCGGATTCGGCGGCCCGTCAGCAGTGATCCGTGGCTCAGCCTGCGGGTCAGCGTTCGCTGGGGAATGCCGAGTTTCCGTGACAGAACACCGTTGCCCAGATGAAGCCTTTCAGCCAGCGCCGAAACGGAACCTGCCGGCAG
>Ga0210402_10006374_pt1 | contig 10464 bp, 12 predicted proteins | sample IncBWC7MmetaG_FD_161055 | JGI IMG/M metagenome (GOLD analysis project Ga0210402, IMG submission 161055) | Forest soil microbial communities from Barre Woods Harvard Forest LTER site, Petersham, Massachusetts, United States - Inc-BW-C-7-M | ecosystem: Environmental > Terrestrial > Soil >...
GCCGTCATCCTGAGGTGCCCGCGCGCAAGTATCACAATCACAAGCCCAGCCACAGACTGCGCGCGGGCCTCGAAGGATGCGGCCCGGATCGGGGCTGTCCCCCTTCGAGACGCTCGGCGCGCAAAGGGGCGCGCCGACCTCCTCAAGGGTGACGGTTCAAGGGACGGCGTTTATGACGCAGTAGCCCTAACCGGCCGTTGTGGGTGCGGTCGCGCGCGCGGCCTTCAGCGCCGTGCTCCACCAGAGCAGATCCTCAATCATCGTCTTGGCGGGGGCCTCGAGCGCCGCCAGTCCCGCCTCCACATCGCCGCCTTGAAAGTGCGCCCAGAGGGTGGCAACAGGAATGTGGACGGACGAGCGAACCGGCGCGAGCTGAAGCTCGATCGCTGTCTCGCGGAGCTGCTGCACGCTCCGCGCGCCCAAGGCACTTCCATAACTCACGAAAGCGACCGCCTTGCGGTTCCACTCCGGATAAACCCAGTCCAGTGCGTTCTTGAGCACTGCAGGCGGGCCGAAATTATATTCCGGCGTAACGAAGATGAATCCATCCGACCGGGCGGTTTCAGCAGTCCATCTCTTGACCATTTCATTCTCATAAGGCGGACGACCCGGCATGGCGGGCGGCACGGGCTGGTCGAAGAAAGGCAGTGGAAATTCCCTGAGATCCAGCAGCCGCGTCTCGATGCCACCGCGACTCTCGAGGCGCTGAAGAATCCACTGCGCTGGTTTTTCCGAAAAGCGCCCTTGCCGGGTGCTCCCAACGATCACGGAAATAACGGTCATCTTTCGCTCCTTGCTGGCGGCGCAGACCAAGGTCCGACGGCGTGCGTCGACCGAGCGAGGCGCCTGGCTGCACGCGCACACACGTTCCAAGAGGCATACTGGTGGTATAAGACTGTAACCTGGACTAGATTGGGTACCGCCGGTAAGGCACGCAAGAAGGCACAAATCTGGTACTGGAGCACACAGAGGTGACTATCGAGATTCCTGATCGCGCAAGCGAGGATTGCCGTGCCGTCAGCTCGATACTGGCACGCATCGGCGACAAATGGAGCGTCCTGATCATCGTGCTGCTGGGCGATGGCTCGAAGCGCTTCAACGAGATCAAACGCATGGTCGGCGGCATTTCACAGAGAATGCTCACCCTCACGCTTCGTGGATTGGAGCGGGACGGCCTGGTGAAGCGAACACAGTTTCCGACAATTCCGCCGCGCGTGGATTACGAGCTGACGCAGCTCGGGCGCTCGCTATGGGAAGCCGTCAAGCCACTCGGCCAGTGGGCGCGGGGCCACGTGACGCATATCACCCGGGCACGCGCCGCGTTTGACAAGAAGATCAACGCCGGACGTATTGCGCGGTAACGGCCGCAAGTTGCACCAAACCGGACCTGCCGGGCGTTGCCTTGCAAAGCACTCGACAGCTGCTTGCTGGGAATCCATTGTGATGCACCATATCTTCCGACGATGCCCCCCTCACGCATTCCTCCCCTGACCGAGCGCGAGTTCACACGCATCTCCCGCGCGCTCGCCGAGCCGCGTCGCGTTCAGATCCTCCAGGAGATCGGCGAGCACGACGCCCCGACACCGTGCGCGGCCCTGCAAAAGAGCCACCGCGTCAGCGCCGCGACCCTGTCCCATCACATCAAGGAGCTCGAGACCGCCGGCCTGATCGAGATCCTCCGCGAAGGCAAGTTCGCAAATCTTGTCCTGAAGCGTGGCGTACTGCGCGCTTATCTCGACCGGCTTTCGAAAATATAGTCCTGCATCCCGCCGGCGCCTTGCAGTCGTCAATTCGATACTTACCTAACTGTCGAAGAATTGGCCAGGATAGGGAGAATTCACATGAGTGAGCTCAGGGGTAAGGTTGCAGTCGTGACTGGCGCCTCGAAGGGGATCGGCGCGGCGATCGCGAAAGGGCTCGCCGCCGTTGGCGCCTCGGTGGTCGTGAACTACGCGTCCAGCAGGGAGGGTGCGGATCGCGTCGTCGCAGAGATTGTGGGCAAGGGAGGCAAAGCCATCGCGGTGGAGGCCGACGTATCGAAGGCTGCCGCGGTACAGCGGCTGTTCGACCAGACAAAGAACGCCTTTGGCTCGCTCGACGTGCTCGTCAACAACGCCGGCGTCTATCGTTTCGCGCCGCTCGAGGAGGTGACGGAGGATGAATTCCACCGCGAGTTCAACATCAACGTTCTCGGCGTCCTGCTCGCGTCCAGGGAGGCGATGAAATACTTTGGCCCCGACGGCGGCAGCGTCATCAACATCAGCTCTATCGCAAGCACGAGTCCAACACCCACGGCGGTTGTCTACTCGGCGACCAAGGGTGCGGTCGACGCGATCACGCGCGTGTTGGCAAACGAGCTGGGCCCCAAGAAAATCCGGGTCAACGCGATCAAGCCGGGAGGGGTCGAGACCGAGGGCGTGCACAGCATGGGAGTCGTCGGCAGCGAATTTGAAAAACAGATGGTGGCGCGCACGCCGCTGGGACGCCTGGGGCAGCCGGACGACATCGCGTCGGTCGCGGTGTTTCTAGCGTCGGCGGCCTCCGGCTGGATGACCGGCGAGACGATCGCGGTTGGAGGCGGCTTCTGGTAAAACGGCGGACTGTCGATCAGCGGGCATCTCAACCTCTCGGCTGTCATGCCCCGCTTTTATGCGGGGCATCCGGTAATCCCTGAACGGCAGGTTGAGGCGAAGCGGTGAACAGTGGCTACTAGATCGTCCGCATACGCGGACGATGACGCCCGAAAGAACAGTAATCACTGTGAGCCGGAAAAAAACTTCGCTCCTGCTCTGCAAGCTGCCATAATATTACACTGCAATAACTGCCGCGATGCGCCAAGGCGTATTCATCCAAAGGGGAACGATCGCCGCCGAATGAACCTCAGCGGTGGGTCAACTCGATGCGATCAGGGTTAGGAAAGACGATGGCCAGCGACGACAAGAAAACAAAAACCGACCCCGCTCCCAAAAAAGACGTGCCTGCGAAGGACAAGAGTACAGCAGTTGACACATCCAAGGCGGAGGGCGGTAAGACTGTGGAGGGCGCCAAGACTGCGGAGGGGGGGAAAACTGCGGAGGGGGGCAAGACTGCTGACGCCGTACCCTACAGCAGGGGCGAGGGCCAGAAACCGGTTTCCCAGGCTTACAGGGATAACTGGAACGCGATTTTCGCGAAGAAAAAGAAGCGATAAATCGGCAGGCGCCCGACAAATCAATGCATTTTTGCTCCGGTGCTCACAGCTCCTGATTTCTCCGTTAGCTCTTCTCTCCTCCCCTCGTTCACGCTTCCTGGACAAGCTTTGTGCAGCCGAAACTTTGGAGTGCGGCACAAGAAAAAGGCCCGGAAGAGATCCCGGGCCTTCGTCACTTTGGGCTGCGTCACTTCGGTTGAAGGTGAGCTTAGTAGTCCATACCCCCCATACCTCCCATGCCACCGCCGCCGGGAGGCATCATCGGAGCACCGCCCTGCTTCTTCGGCGCTTCAGCGACCATAGCTTCCGTGGTGATCAGCAGCCCGGCGATTGACGCCGCGTTTTGCAAAGCCGAACGTACGACCTTCGTTGGATCGATGATGCCCTTGCCGACCAGGTTGACGTACTCGCCTTTCTGAGCGTCAAAACCGTAGGCATATTGATCGTTCTCGAGGATCTTGCCGACTATGACAGAACCATCCTCGCCCGAGTTGATCGCGATCTGGCGTGCCGGCCAGCTGAGTGCCTTGCGCACGATGTCGACGCCGGTCTTCTGATCGTCGTTGGCGACCCGCAGCTTTTTCAGCACTTCGCCTGCGCGGAGCAACGCCACCCCGCCACCCGGCAGGATGCCTTCCTCCACCGCAGCGCGGGTTGCATGCATCGCGTCGTCGACGCGATCCTTGCGCTCCTTCACCTCGGTCTCCGTCGCACCACCGACGCGGATCACTGCCACACCGCCAGCAAGCTTGGCCAAACGCTCCTGCAGCTTTTCCTTGTCGTAATCCGACGTGGTCTCCTCGATCTGCGCCTTGATCTGCTTGATGCGCCCTTCAATGTCCGACTTCTTGCCGGCGCCGCTGACGATTGTGGTGTTTTCCTTCTCGATCATCACCTTCTTGGCGCGGCCGAGCATGCTCACCGTCACCTTGTCGAGCTTGATGCCGAGATCTTCCGAGATTGCTTGCGCGCCGGTGAGGATCGCAATGTCCTCGAGCATCGCCTTGCGCCGGTCTCCGAAGCCTGGAGCCTTGACCGCCGCGACCTTGAGGCCGCCACGCAGCTTATTGACGACCAGTGTTGCGAGTGCCTCGCCCTCAACGTCCTCAGCGATAATGACGAGCGGTTTCGAGGTCTGCACAACAGCTTCGAGCAGCGGCAGCAACTCCTGCAAACCCGACAGCTTCTTCTCATAGACCAGGATGTAGGCGTCATCCATTTCCGCGCGCATCTTGTCGGCGTTGGTGATGAAGTACGGCGAGATGTAGCCGCGGTCGAATTGCATGCCTTCGACCACCTCGAGCTCGGTCTCCAGGGACTTCGCCTCCTCGACGGTGATGACACCCTCGTTGCCGACCTTCTTCATCGCATCGGCGAGGAACTGGCCAATTTCCGTATCGCCGTTCGCCGAGATCGTCCCAACCTGCGCGATCTCTTGGTTGGATGTGACCTTCTTCGAGTTCTTCTGCAAATCCGCAACCACGGCCTCGACGGCGAGGTCAACGCCGCGTTTGAGGTCCATCGGGTTCATACCGGCGGCAACCGCCTTGGCGCCTTCCTTGACAATGGCTTGCGCGAGAACCGTTGCGGTGGTCGTACCATCGCCGGCGAAGTCCGAGGACTTCGATGCCACTTCCCGCACCATTTGTGCGCCCATGTTCTCGAACTTGTCCTCCAGCTCGATCTCCTTCGCCACAGTGACACCGTCCTTGGTGATGCGAGGCGCGCCGAACGACTTGTCGAGCACGACATTGCGACCCTTGGGACCAAGCGTCACGCGGACTGCGTTGGTGAGGATGTCCACACCGCGCAACATCCGGTCGCGGGCGTCGACTGAAAATTTTACGTCTTTAGCACTCATTTTGCTTCTCCATTGGATGTGGGTGCGACAGCGCCTACGCGGCCTTCTTGCGGGCGATCGGCTGATCGAGCACGCCCATGATGTCGCTCTCTTTCATGATGAGGTAATCGATGCCGTCGAGCTTGACCTCGGTCCCGGACCATTTTCCAAACAGCACGACCTCGCCGGCCTTCAGATCGATGGGAATCAATTTGCCGTTCTCGTCGCGGCCCCCGGGACCGACGGCGATGATCTCGCCTTGGGAGGGTTTCTCCTTCGCCGTATCGGGAATGATGATCCCGCCTGCGCTCTTTTCTTCGGCGTCGATGCGCTTGACTACAACCCGATCATGAAGCGGACGAAACTTCATATTGTCCTCCAAATTCGATTGCGTTGGTTCTCCGGGCGCACGAAGGCTCGTGGCGAAGCAGCCCATTCCGGGCGGCAGCGTTGTCCGGAAAGACCGCTGTGTACTCTCAATCCTGGCACTCGTCAATGGCGACTGCTAGCAGGTAGCCGTATCCGACAGCCGCTCTACGCGACCGCATCCTCGCCGCGACGCACCGTCTGGCGGACCTCGAAGCCTTCGAACTGCGGATGGTCGAGGTAGAGGGGCTTGTTCTGGCCAGCGTCCCGGTGGGCAAGACGGAATGCTTCCGACCTGGTCCAGGCCTCGAACGTTGCCTTGCTTTGCCATACCGTGTGGGAGGAATAGAGCGTGTAGTCCTCGTGCTCCGGCCCTTTGAGCAGATGGAACTCGACGAAACCGGGAACTTTGGTCAGCTGGGTGTCGCGGCTCAGCCAAACCTGCTCGAAGGCCTCTTCGGAGCCTTTCTTCACTCGGAATCGGTTCATGGCAATGAACATCATCCTTCTCCATAGGTGCTATGCCGGGTGAACGCCATTCGATTTGGTCGAACGCCGCTGCAGGATGGGCGGCTGCGGGGGGTTGTTGCCGTGCGAACTGCCATAAACGGAGGCTGGGTCGTTGGTCATGCAAATGGAGGTCATCGACTGATTCGCAACGGGGTGGTCGTCTACGAAGACAACAAGATCATCTTTGTCGGACCACGTTTTGACGGAACAGTCGACCGTGAGATTGATGCCCGCGACAAGCTCGTCGCTCCCGGTTTTATCGATACTCACATTCACTACGGACATCGTGCGTCGCATCGGCTGATCTCCGACACGGGTCGGCCGCTTTTCTTTGGGCAGCCTTTTCTCGAAGTGACGGTTCCGCGGCGCGGGAAAAAGGTGGCCGGGGATGCACGTTGGCTTGGACATGGCGAATCGACCTCCGAAGGGGCGCTCGACCTCAATGCGACCTACACGGTCGTCGAGCTGATCCGCGGCGGTGTCACCACCTTCGCCGAGCTCGGCGCGCAGGTCATGGTGCAGGACGCCTTGCTCGAGCAGGTGAAACGCTTTGGCGCGCGCGCCTATCTTTCTCCCGGTTATGATTCCGGTCATTGGGTCGGCGACGAGCAGGGACGTCTCGAGCGAATTCATGACGAGCAGCGCGGGATCACCGGCTTCAAGGTCGCCACGGAATGGATCAAGCAGCACGACGGCAGCGTCGGCGGCCGCATTCGCGGCATCCTTGTTCCGCGACGCGTGTGGACCACGACCATCGACCTGCTGAAGAAGACCGTAGTCGTTGCGGACGAGACCGGATTGCCGATGGCGACGCACGCCGCCTTCAGCATCATCGAGTTTCATGAAATCGTTGCACAGTACACGATGACCCCCATCGAGCTTCTGGACTCGATCGGCATGCTGCGGCCGACGCTCGCAATCGGACACTGTAATTTCATATCGGACAATCCGAACATGAACTATGCCGTGAAGAACGACCTGAAACTGCTCGGGCAAACCGGTACCTCGATTTCCCACTGTGCGATCAACATCGCGCGGCGGGGACGAGCGCTCGACAGCTGGAAGAGCTATGTCGATGCCGGGGTGAACATCTCACTCGGCTCCGACACCTATCCGCGCGATATGATCATGAACATGCGTACCGCGTCCTACATGGGCAAGATCGCGAGCGGATCGTATTTTGCGGCCACGGCAGGCGAAGTGTTCACGGCGGCCACTCTGGGTGGTGCGCGCTCGCTGGGACGGGACGATCTCGGCAAACTTGCGCCGGGCGCGCTCGCGGACATCATCATCATCGACCTGTCCGGCCGAGGCACATTCCGTTATGGGCCCGTCCGTGATCCGATCAAGAGCCTGGTCGAGTGCGGCGTCGGCGACGACGTCGAGACGGTGATCATCGACGGCAAGACCGTGATGGAAAACCGGGAAATTCCCGGCATGGATATGAGCGCCCTTCTCGAGGAAGCGCAGGCTTCGGGCGAGCGGGTCTGGGCTTCACTGCCGGATTGGGATCCGCTGGAACGCACTGCCGATAATGCCTGTCCTTATTGCTATCCGCTCATCGGAGGACATTGACGCCACACCGCGAGGCGGTCGGCCAGCAAGTCAAATGGGATAGCCCCGCATGCAGACCCCGAAATGCAATGCCCGGATGAATTCATGCGCCTGCGTCCGGCCGCTCTGCCGTGGTGTCGTGTTACTTGCCTTGTTACTTTCCTTGGGGCAACACTGCGTTCTCGCCCAGGCGCCGGCGTGGCCCACGCGAACGATCACCCTCATTGTCGGGTTCGATGTCGGAGGCGTGACCGACATCCTGGCGCGGCTTCTCAGCAGGTCGCTTTCAACGAGCCTTGGCCAACCCGTTATTGTCGAGAACAAGCCGGGAGCAGCGGGAATACTCGCCGCCACAGCTGTCGCCCGGTCCGCGCCGGATGGTTACACGCTGCTCTTCGCAGCGGCGTCGCAGATGCTGGCTGCACCGAAGCTGCAAGGGGCCAAGTTCAACGCCATTGCGGACTTCGCACCAATCGCGCCGATCGGGGCCAACACGTTCGTTCTGGTCATCCGCCCCTCCATCCCGACGAAGACCATTCCCGAATTCGTGAGCTATGCGAAGGCCGCAAGCCCGACTTATGGATCGCCGGGCGCCGGCTCCGTCACCCATCTGCTCAGCGCACTATTCATTTCAAATGCCGGATTCGAAGCGACACACGTGCCCTTCAGGGGCGGCGATCAGGCGCTCGCGGCACTGCTCGGCGGCCAGATCGACATGTACTTCTCGCCGTTCGGCAACATCGTGCCCTATCTTGGAACGAAGCAGGTCACCCTCTTAGGAGTTGCTTCCGAGCAGCGCATGGCGCAACTGCCGGACGTGCCGACCATAGGAGAATTCTATCCCAACACTGTGCTCCCGAGCTGGAACGGGTTCATGGCCCCCGCGCACACTCCGAGCGAGATCATCGAGAAGCTTGCGCAGTCATTGGCCGCGGCCGTAAAGGACCCGGACATCGCCTCGACCATGAGCAGGCTGGGTGTTGAGCCGCAGGTGCTTGCACCGGAAGTGTTTACCGAGCAGCTCGCGGGCGATGGCTCGAGGTTCGATGCGGCCATCTCGGCAGCCAAGCTACGCTGATCGAGGGCAGCGCATCACTGCACGGGACGCTCCGGTCCGTCACCAATCAAAACGACGAAGGTCCGGAAGACCGGGCTTTATCGGCCGCCTCCTTGGCCAATCTGAGCTCTCTCAACCGCGCGGTCTTTGCGCGAACCGCGTCAGCCTCGGTAACGTAAGCTGCCTTCGCTCCTCCGCCTTCCGTTTGTTTCTGCGTCTTCTTGAACTGCGCTTCGGCCCGAGCGCGCTCCCTCGTATTATCAGCCAATGTTTCCTCCTTTTTTAACGCACAGATCGCCGGTGATTCAGCTGGTACATTTTCGAGCGTTTGGCGGCAAGCCACAAGAACCGAGACATTACCGATTGCCGAGGTATTTTCACGGAGCAACCATCTGATGTGCGGAGGCGGCGTCCGCTCTCACGGCTGCCGCGATCTGCCGGCTCATTGCGCCGCTGACCTTGCCATCACAGTCCGAAGCGATTTCACGCCAGGCCGAGTGTGCCGACCCTGGAATTCGGCTTACCGTGCTCTACCGCAAAGCAGAAACCGGCAAGCGCCTCATGGGCGGCGCGCAGACGATCAGCATCCTCGCTGATGTCCCCGTCACTCATCTTCGATGAAATCAGATCATGGCTTGTGATGTAGCTGGAGGCTCTGCGTGAAAGTTGATCCGCTTTCTCCACAACATCATTGTTATATTCGAGAAGGCACATAATGTTCGCAATTCCACACTGCACGTTGTGGAAGTGATGAATGCTAAATGCCCCGCGAGAGGTCTCCTCGAGCTGGGCCCTGATGAGGTTCAAAAAACTTGTGATGTGCGCAGATAGCATACAGACGCTTCAATCACGATGGGGGCCTGGTCGCTCCAAGCCTTGCCCGCCAATAAGGCAAGAATGCCCCGGCGACCATACATACCGGGGCTTCTTTCGTGCCAACGCGAGTGTGAACGCGCGACACTGATAGCGAAGTAGGCATGAAACAGCGATAAACAAGACAGCACCAATTATGTATTTCGTGGGTCAACGCAGGTAGACACTCGCAACCCAGACGATGGGCTTCAGCATCGACGTAAGAAAATCGGCGGTTTCGAGGCGGCATCTGGTAGCGAGGCTCACCTCCGCATCGAAGATCAAGGTCCGCTTTGCTCGCTTTTGTCAGTTTTGCTCGCACACTCGATCCGTTGGGCGAGGGCACGGAAATGCGCTGCGTCCTTCATGCATGCGTCCCTTATGTCTTTAACGGAACTTTGGCGCGCCGCAAAAAGACAGTCCTCGGCAAGCTCGCGATAAAAATCCGCGTTCGTCACGACACTCCTCACTCTCTAAATATAACCAAGTGGGTACCCAATTCCTGGAAACGGGGTTTAGCGGGGAACAGAGGCTGTTGGTTCGGCCTATCGAAAAGTGCAGCAGTCGTGTCGGCTGAAAGCTCAGGGATGAAGACCGGGCAACAACGTCATCGCGACAAAGATAAATGCCGCGGCCGCCAGGGAAAAATAGGCCGCTTTGGTTGCTAAATCACCAAGAACATAACCCGTAGGCATGGCCATTCTCCTACAATCGCTGCGTGATCAATTTTCTAGCCTATATATGGGGTTGCGTGGCGAAATTTACGATCGCTGGGCCAAAGATTCTTGTGCGGACCTCGATTGCATCAGAATCGGAGGAGCGCGTCCCTATCGTGTACACAGTCATATTGCAGCGCACGCGAATGTAGCCACGCGTCAGGAGTGAGCAATTTTGCTCAGACTCCGGACGGACAAAGGCGTAATTCAATATCTAATCGATACGCCATCGCAAGGCGTTCGGTCCTCGATACAACTAGCTGAACCGGAACCCATCCGGGTGTCCGTGGCCTCGCTTCGAAACATGGCGAGCGAAAGGAAATACCATGCAATTACCATCAATCCTGCAAGGAGAATCGCTGACCCGTCTGCTGCAAGG
>Ga0210402_10006377_pt1 | contig 10462 bp, 8 predicted proteins | sample IncBWC7MmetaG_FD_161055 | JGI IMG/M metagenome (GOLD analysis project Ga0210402, IMG submission 161055) | Forest soil microbial communities from Barre Woods Harvard Forest LTER site, Petersham, Massachusetts, United States - Inc-BW-C-7-M | ecosystem: Environmental > Terrestrial > Soil >...
GCCGCAACCGCAGGTAGCCTTTGCGGCGAGCAACGGCAATCACCTCCTCAACAAGAGTCTTGCCTAGCCTGTAGCCGCGAAAACCAGGGCGTACGTAGAGACGCTTCATCTCGGAGGCGCCGGCGAGCGGAAACGGACGTAGACCTACGCAGCCGGCGGGCAGGCCGGCGACGGTAGCCATTAGGAGAGCACCCTCAGGCGCGGCGTATTCGCCGGGCAGGTTGACCCATTCCTGGTCGGGGAAGCGGAGCGGCGCAGGCAATTGCGCCTGGTATTCGCGAAAAAGGGCACGAACGTAGTCGATCTGTGCAGGCGTGCTGGCTTCGAGAATTTCGCTGGAGGGGGACATGATCGAAACACAATGCCGCGAATCTCACCCCATCAAGATCCCGCCATTGACCTTCAGCACTTCTCCGGTGATGTAGCTGGCTTCTTCGGAGGCGAGAAACTTGACCGCGTGGGCGACGTCGACGTCGCTGCCTGCGCGTCCCAACGGAATGTTTTTCAACATGCTCTCTTTGAGTTCGTCGGGCAGCGCCGAGGTCATGGCGGTTTCGATCCAGCCGGGAGCGACGGCGTTGACGGTGATGTTGCGAGAGGCGACTTCACGGGCGACGGCCATGGTCAGGCCGATGAGGCCGGCTTTGGAGGATGCATAGTTCGCCTGGCCGGCCTGGCCGATCTGTCCGAAAATGCTGGTGATGTTGATGATGCGGCCCCAGCGCTGCTTGAGCATGGACCCGATGACGGCCTGGGTGAGGAGGAAGGGCGCGGTGAGGTTGGTGTTTATCACGTCGTCCCAGTCGGCGCGCTTCATGCGCATGACCAACTGGTCGCGAGTGACGCCGGCGTTGTTGACAAGAATGTCGATTTTGCCGAAGTGCGCGATAACGGCTTTTACCCCGGCCTTGATCTCTTCTTCGTTGGCGACATCGACCTTGAAGGCGGTGGCCTCGCCTCCCTGGGAAACGATTTCGGCGGCGATTTGATCGAGCTTCTCCTGGTTGCGCGCGCAGAGTGCAACTTTCGCTCCCGCGGCGGCGAGCACCAGGGCGCAAGCGCGACCGATTCCCTGCGACGCTCCGGTGACGAGTGCAACTCGGCCTTCCACTCCTGGCATGAGGGTCTCCTGACTGAACCAAGCAGGATTATAACTATCGGGGTGACTGGGGTCTGGATTGGTTGCCACGCGGCACAATAAGCAGTGGATGATTTAAAGCAGGCGTTCGGGGGCCCAGACGAGCACCTTGAGGGAGCGCGAGAAGTGTTTGAGGTCGGGCGCGGCGGGCAGGTCGATGCCGCCAGTTTGTGCCATGGTGTTGAGCTCCAGGTCGACGGCCGCGGCGTGCAGACTCCACGGCAGATGGTGAATCTCGGCACGGTAGAGGCGCTTGCGGCTGGCTGAATACAGGCAATAGCGCTCGGTCAGAAAGTGCTCGAGCGATCCGGCGTAGGCGTGGGCGGGCTGTCCCACCGGGCCATAGGAAGCGCGCAGTTCCGCTGGTTGCGGTCCGTGGCTGCGTTTGGTGCGGTAGTCGATCTTCGGGCCTCCGAGTCCTTTCACCTTCATGGCCGCGTGCCAGTAGGGCAGGCGATAGAAGATGCGCGCTCCCCAGACTGCGGAGAGATGGCTGGCGTCGAGGCTGAAGAAGAAGACTCCGGGCTTGCCGTCGAAGGTGACATAGGTGCGCACGTTGATCTCGGAAAACTGCGAGACGAACGGCAGCGACGGAATGCCGGGCGGGCGGAGGTGGTCCATCCAGAATGGGGTGATGGAGACCCATGCGCGCTGCTGATAGGTGTCGAGGGTGAGGACCTGCGGGACGAGCGGGCGCAGTTTTTCGGGCGCGATCTCGTAGTGCAGGAAGAGCAAGTCGTTCCAGCGCTGCGTCATGACCCACGGCGCCATAGGAGCGGGCCAAGGACGATGACGGGTGGCGAACAGAATGGAGTCGGCGCCTACCCAACTGGTTCGGCCTTCTTCTGATGGCGGCTGAGCGGTTGGCGCGTGGGGCGGTTCGGGCACGACCAGCGATTCTACCGCGATTCGATTGCGCCGGGAGGGTTGCGGATGTACGAAATGAACGGAGTTTTCCTCAGGCACGCGCGTTTCCTGCGTTGCTGAAAGCTTCCGCTGCACCTATCATTCAGCACAATGCCGAACGAGACAAACGCAGCCGCCGATGCCGGCGGAAACCACATCGAGCCTGAAGTTGCCACCAATGTTTATGCGGTCCATGGGGCCGATCCGGAAGTCCTGGCGTATGGCATGGCCAAATATTCGCGGTCGACGCTGTCGCTGCGCGAGTCGCTGGCCGAGCTGAACGAACAGAAGGCCGAGAAGTTCCTCAACACTTTCTATTTTCAGTATGGCCATCGCAGCATTGCCGATTTGGCGCACCTGGCGTTTGCGGTAGAGAAGCTTTCGATCCTGGCGGCGACGGTGGTGGTTGACGAGCCGCGGTGGGACGGTCAGGAGCGCTCGACCCGTTACCAGGATTTTCAGAAGAGCGGCTACTTCGTTCCCGATTTTGGCGACGATGAGGCGGCGCGCAAGCTGTATCGCGAGACCGTTGACTCTCTGTTTGCCGAGTACCGTCATTTCTCGGAGGAGATGTTCCGATATTTGCAGGAGCGCACTCCAAAGCCGGCGGAGATGAAGCAGAACGAGTATGAGCGCACGCTGAAGGCGCGGGCGTTCGACCTGTCGCGGTACCTTTTACCGCTGGCGACGAACACGTCGCTGGGGCAGATTGTGAGCGCGCGCACGCTGGAGAACCAGGTGTCGCGGCTGCTGTCGGACACGCATGGGGAAGTACGACGGATCGGTGGGCTGCTGAAGCAGGCGGCACGTGAAGACGCGTTCAACGTGAACCGCAGCGTCGCAAGCGAGCTGGCGGAACAGATTGGGAGCGAGTGTCCGGCGCTGGCGGGGCGAGCGCAGCAGGTGCTGTTGCGCGATGTAAAGGTGGCGCCGACGCTGATGAAGTATGCCGAGCCTAACGCTTACGAGGCGGAGACGCGGCGAGAGTTGACGGTGGCTGCGGCGGAGTTGCTGACGGATGAGCCGATCGAGCCGGCGCCGCTGGTGGACTTGCTGGACGATGAGCCGCTGGACGTCGAGCTGGCCACGACGTTGCTGTATCAGTACTCGTTTCATTCGTACCGGCAGATTCGCGGAGTGGTCGCGAGCATCAACGACGCGCGGCGTGGCGAGATCGTTGAGCTGGGACTGCGTCATCGCGGACGGCACGACGAGGTTGCGCGGACGTATTGCAGCGGACAGAAATTTCGCTTCGATATCCTGATGGACATCGGCGGCTTCCGCGATATGCATCGTCACCGTCGTTGCGTGCAGGTGGTGCAGGAGTACACCACCCGGCATGGGTTCGACCGGCCCGACGACATCGAGTCGGCGGGATTGTCGTTACGATACGACGCAGCGATGACACGAGCGCAGAGTTCGGCAGCGCAGTTGGCGGCGCGAAATGCCGGTGGCGCGGACGAGCAGTCGCAGTATGTGATTCCGCTGGCGTATCGCAAGCGTGCGCTGTTCAAGATGGACCTGGCGGAGGCGATCTACATCAGCGAGCTGCGCACGGGACCGGCGGGACACTTCTCGTATCGTAACGTTGCGTACGCGATGTACGAGGCTGTGGCTGCGCGCTATCCAGAACTGGCGAAGTATTTTCGTGTCACAGATGTACGTGAGCCGGTGGATTTGCTGAAGCGATAGTGCCCTGGCTGACGTCAGCGGTTGCAGAAAAGCGAGTCATTCCGATGCGATCCCGTGTCGTCGCTGTATCGTTGCTGTTGGCTGCGGCCATCACCTGCGCTGCGCAGAGTTCCATCCGCGAGGACGCCGCTCATCACCAATGGATACTCAACGCCGGCGAGAGCACCTACGTTATCGGCTTCAATGACCAGGCTATGCTGCAGAGCCTGTACTGGGGCCCGAAGCTGGCGGACGGAGCAATGCTTCCCGAGGCGCGCATGAAGCCGGAGCGCGCCAGCTTCGATCCGCCAATTGCGACCACACCGTTGGAGTATCCCGCTTGGGGCGCAGGGCTGTTCAGCGAACCTGCCCTCAAAGTCGATTCGCCCAACGGCGACCGTACGCTCATCCTCAAGTTCGACAGCGCGCACCTCGATGCACAGCAGTTGGAGCTCGTGCTGAAAGACGTAGCGCAACCATTGGCGGTCCATCTGTTCTACCGCGTCTATCCCCAGGGAGTGATAGCGCGCTGGTCACGTGTCGAGAACGTCGGCAAGCAGCCTTTCCGGGTGGAGCAGGCGATGTCGGCTGTGTGGAACCTGCCGCAGGACACAGGCTATTCGTTGAGCTGGCTGACCGGACAGTGGGGCGGAGAGTGGCAGCTGCATACATCGCCACTCGAGACCGGCGCGCAGTTACTCGAGTCGCGTCGCGGCAGCACCTCGCACCAGGCCAATCCGTGGTTTGCCATCGGCAGGACTTCGCAGACCACGGAGACAGCGGGGCCGGTGTGGTTTGGCGAGCTGGGTTGGAGCGGAAGCTGGCGCATGATGGTGGAGAGCACTTCTCTGCACAACGTCCGGGTCTCAGCCGGGTACAACCCTTACGACTACAGCTACACACTGGGGCCCGGGCAGTCGCTGGAAACACCCGAGTTTTACGCTGGCTATACCGCCGGCGGACACGGCGAAGCGTCGCGCATCCTGCACCGGTTCCAACTGGCGGAGATACTGCCCGGCAAGCCCGACCCGCGTCCGCGGCCGATTATCTACAACTCCTGGGAGGCCACCGAGTTTGACGTCACGGAAGCGGGGCAGATGGCGCTGGCTGACAAGGCGGCCAAGCTTGGCGTCGAGCGCTTCGTCGTCGATGACGGCTGGTTCGGACAGCGCGCCAACGACAAAGCCGGACTGGGCGATTGGTATGTCAACCAGCAGAAATTTCCCCACGGGCTGAAACCGCTCATTGACCACGTAAACGCACTGGGTATGGACTTTGGCCTGTGGGTCGAGCCGGAGATGGTCAATCCCGACAGCGACCTTTACCGTCGGCACCCGGACTGGGCCATGCAGTTCCCTGGCCGGCAGCACACCGAGCAGCGCAACCAACTGGTCCTCAACCTCGCACGCCCCGACGTGGTTGCATTTGTCTTTCAGTTTCTGGACAAGCTTCTGACGGACAACAATATCGCTTTCTTGAAATGGGACTACAACCGCAACTGGTCGGAACCGGGATGGGCGACAGCGCCAGGAAGCTCGCCGACCGCGCCGAGCGCAGACGCCGAAAAACAGATCTATGTCCAGTACATGAATAACCTGTACGACATCCTGCAGCGACTGCGCGCGAAGCACCCGAAGGTGGAGATCGAGTCGTGCTCCGGCGGCGGTGGAAGAGTAGACCTCGGCATTCTGCGCTACACCGACGAGGTCTGGACCTCCGACAACACCGACGCGCTCGACCGGCTCGGCATTCAGTTCGGATACACGCACGCGTATTCGCCGGAGACGATGGTGGCATGGGTTACCGACGTGCCCAACTTCCTCGACCGGCGCGTCATTCCGCTGCAATTCCGTTTCGTCGTGGCGATGCAAGGAGCGCTCGGCATTGGCGCCAACCTGAATAAGTGGACGCCCGAAGAGATGGAGAGCGCGCGGCAACTGACCGCCTTCTACAAAACCGTGCGCACTACGGTCCAGCATGGCAAGTTGTATCGCCTGCAGAGTCCGCTGAACTCAGAGGTGTCGCAGGTGGAGTGCGTCGCCCAGGACGGTTCCCAGGCTGTGCTACTGGCGTACTTGCACTCGCAGCATTTCGGACTCGCTTACCCCACGGTACCGCTTCAGGGACTCGATTCCCGGGCGATGTATCGCATTCATGCTCTGGACAACAGCAAGTACTCGGGTGAAACCACCGTACAAGGCTCGGTGCTGATGGGAGCAGGTGTGGAGCTCAACCTCGCAGGCGATTACGACTCCACGGCACTGGAATTTGAAAGACTGCCGTAGGCGAATTTTCCGAAATGAAACCAAATGGTTACTTTCGTTCCGTGACCCTCCCAGTATTTCGCTATTTCTTCGCCTTCGAAACCGTGTATACTACGCCGTCGAACGAACCCGCGCTGGTTCTCTCAACGGCACCGTTCGCAGACCGTATCTTACACGCAATCAATAGAATATAAAGCCCTTCCGGACACTTCCTATGCGGCCGGCGCGGCACCAAGGAGAGTAATCATGGCGGACGAGAAGACAGAGAAAAGCCGTGCAGTAGAAGTTACGATTTCGCAGATTGAGAAGCAGTTCGGCAAGGGATCGATCATGAAGCTGGGGACCAAGGAGGCAGTGGTCCCGATCTCGGTGATTTCCACCGGGTCAATTTCGTTCGATGCGGCGCTGGGGGTTGGCGGAATTCCGCGTGGCCGCGTGATTGAGATCTTCGGGCCGGAGTCGTCGGGCAAAACCACGATCGCGCTGCAGGTCATCGCAGAGGCGCAGAAGCAAGGTGGCATGGCGGCGTTTGTCGACGCCGAGCATGCGCTCGATCCCATCTACGCGAAGAAGCTTGGCGTCGACGTCGACAACCTGCTGGTGTCGCAACCCGACTACGGCGAGCAGGCGCTGGAGATTTCCGAAGCGCTGGTCCGCTCGGGCGCCATCGATGTGCTAGTGGTGGACTCGGTCGCCGCGTTGGTTCCCAAGGCCGAGCTCGACGGCGAAATGGGCGACAGTCACGTGGGTCTGCAGGCGCGGCTGATGTCGCAGGCTCTGCGCAAGCTGACGGGCATCGTATCGAAGTCGCGGACGAGCCTGATCTTCATCAACCAGATTCGCGAGAAGATAGGCGTGATGTTCGGCAATCCCGAAACCACCACAGGCGGCCGGGCGCTGAAGTTCTACTCTTCAGTGCGTGTGGATATCCGCCGCATCGGCGCGATCAAGGACGGCGATGTCGTTGTGGGTTCCCGCACTAAAGTGAAGATCGTCAAGAACAAGACTGCGGCGCCCTTCCGCGAGGCGGAGTTCGACATTGTTTACGGCGAAGGCATTTCGCGCGAGGGCGACCTGATCGACCAGGCGGTCAACCTCAGCCTGGTGGAGAAGTCGGGATCGTGGTTCAGCTATAAGAGCGACCGAATCGGCCAGGGCCGCGAAAACGCCAAGCAGTTCCTGAAAGAGAACGCGGACATTCGCGAGAAGCTGGAAGCTGAAGTACGCAAGGCGCTGGGGCTGACGTCGATTGAGGAGAAGGCGGCAGCAGCTGCGGCCAATGCGGAGGCCGCGCCGAGTGCGACGCCGAAAGGGCCGGCGGGACGGAAGTAGGGGGCAGCCGGATTTTCGAGCCTAGGAGACCGAGTGTAATCTGCGGTCCCCTATTTTTGTCGCAAGGAACAATTGCCTCGCGGCTGGGGCACAGCATAAAATCGAAGCTCCAAATCCTGCCCGCCGAGGCTTCTTGAAGCAGATCGCAGCCATCTATCCGGGATCGTTCGATCCCGTGACGAACGGCCACCTCGACCTGATCCACCGGGGCTGCAAGCTGTTCGATCGCCTGATCGTCGCCATCGCCTGCAATCCCGACAAGGGCGATCCGCTGTTCAGCCTCGACGAGCGGAAAGAGATGCTGAAGGCGATGACCGCCGACCTGGACAACGTTACGGTCGATGCCTTCGAGGGCCTGCTGATGACATACTGCATCGAGAAGAATGCCAACGCGGTACTGCGCGGGATACGCGCCGTCAGCGACTATGAGTTTGAACTGCAGATGGCGCTGATGAACCGCAAGATCGAGCCTCGGGTCGAGACCGTGTTCATGATGCCGGCGGAGAAGTATTCGTACCTGAGCTCGCGAATCGTGCGCGAGATTGCCTCGTTCGGCGGACCGCTCACGGGGTTGGTGCCGGACCTGGTGGAAGAACATCTGCGCCGCCGGATAGAAAGCAAGCGGGCGGCAACAACCGAAATCCCAACTAAGTAAAGGCTCAACCAAATGTCTACGACTGGAACTCAGGTCTCCTCCTATCTCACCAACCGGATTCAACGGATCAAGCCATCGGCGACGATGGCCGTAGCGGCCGAGGCCGAGAAGCTTCGCGTTAGCGGCGCCGACCTGGTGGACTTCGGCGCGGGCGAGCCGCACTTCGCTACGCCGCAGCACATCAAGGACGCTGCCATCGCCGCGATCAACAACAACTTCACCAAGTACACCGCGGTTGGCGGCACGACCGAGTTACGCGATGCCATCGTGAAGCGGCACGCGACGGATTTCGGTTCCGACTACAAGCGCGAAGAGTGCATGGCGTCGGTCGGCGGCAAGCACGCGCTGTTTAACGCGATCCAGGTGCTGGTCGATCACGGCGACGAAGTGATTCTGCCGGTGCCGTACTGGGTGTCGTTCAAGGACATCATTCGCTATGCGGGCGGCGAGCCGGTCTATATTCCGACCAACGAGAAGTACGATTTCGCGCTGACGGCGGATATGGTGGAGCGCGCCATCACGCCGCGGACGAAAATGATTATCCTGAACTCGCCGAACAATCCGTCAGGCTCGGTGATGAAGCCAGAAGACATGATCTCGGTGCTGCGGCTGGCGCATGAGCGTGGCATCTACGTGATCTCCGACGAGTGTTATGTATACCTGAACTTCACGGGGCACCTGTTTTCGGCGGGCGAGGTCCACGATGTGAAGGAGCGGCTACTGATTCTCGGATCGCTGTCGAAGACTTATGCCATGACGGGATGGCGGCTGGGTTACGTGCTGGGACCAGCCCCGGTAGTGAGCGCGATGAACAAGTTGCAGAGCCAGAGCACGTCGAATCCGACGTCGATCGTGCAGAAGGCGGCGGTGGTGGCGCTGAACAGTTCGCAGGATTGCGTGAACGAAATGCGGGCCGGCTACATTCACCTGCGCGACAAAGTGGTTGCCGGGTTGCGCGCGATTCCGGGCCTGACCTGCGCTTCGCCGAACGGCGCGTTCTATGCGTATCCGAATGTCAGCCACTATTTCGGTAAAGACGGGATGAACTCGGCGACGGACGCGGCCAACCAGCTGCTGCATGAGGCTCACGTGGTAGTGGTTCCGGGCGAGGCCTTTGGCACGCAAGACCATGTGCGCATGTCGTATGCGGTGTCGGAGAAGGAACTGGACCGCGGTTTGGATCGCATGAGGCAGTTCTTTGCTGGGCTGTAATTGATATCCTGAATGTGGCGAAGCGGCGCTTCGGCGTTGCTTTTGCGCGAGTCGCGGAAACTCTGCAACCCATGCCGGACCTCTACCCATTCTTGTTGTTGCCAATTTTCGACGAGCGCCCTTGGGGTGTTCGCGATCTGCGTCCAGTCTATGCCAAAGTGGTGAAGGAGCCGGTCGGAGAAGCGTGGTTGACGTGGAGCGATAGCTGCATTGCCAACGGCCCTTTCACGGGACGGAGGCTGGGTGAGATTGCACAGGATTACCGTCGCGAGCTCGTAGGATCGGCGGCTGTTTTCGAAGACAGGTTTCCGCTGCTGGTGAAGTTTTTATTTTCCGCCGACAAACTGTCGGTGCAGGTGCATCCCGACGATGCAGGTGCACAACGCGCGGGGCAACCGTACGGCAAGACCGAGTGCTGGTATGTGTTGCGAGCGGACCCGGGGGCGCAGGTCGCACTCGGACTCAAGTCCGGTACCACGGTGGAGGAGTTCGAGAAGTCAATTCGCGAGGAGCGCGCCGAACAGTTGTTGAACTGGATCAACGTCAGCACGGGTGACATGTTGTACGTCGCCGCGGGAACCGTACACACCATTGGCGGTGGGATGATCCTGGTCGAGACACAACAGTCTTCCGACATCACGTATCGGCTGTACGACTATGGCCGGGAGCGCGAGCTACACATTAAGGACGGCTTGGCCGCGGTGAAATTGCAGACGAGGGCCGGCAAAGTTGTGAGCGGCGGCGGTGGCGATCCGAATGTGCTGGTGCGTTCGCCGTTCTTCCAGGTTGAGAAAATGAAGCTGCGGGAGCCGCTGCAGGCAACGGTGTCGCGGGAGTCGCCGCACATCGTGGTCGCCATCGATGGCGCGGGAATCATCGAGTGCGCAGGCATGGAGCCGGTCAGTTTCGCCAAAGGCGAGGCGGTGGTCGTGCCCGCGTGCGTGACGGAGTATGCGATGCGCCCACAGTGGGAGCTGAAAGTGATGCGCATGTCGCTGCCGACCGGCAACGTTGCAGAACCACAGACAGTGCTTGGATAATCGAGTAGCGAACCCGCGAATCGCGGGCGTGAGGAAGTCCTTTTGGGCGAATCCGAGATCAGCAATTTTTATCCAGTCATTCTCGCGGGTGGTCGCGGCACGCGGTTCTGGCCACTTAGCCGCAAGCGGCGGGCCAAGCAACTGCTTCCACTCAACAGCGCGAAGAGCATGATTCAGGAGACGGTCGAACGGCTCGAACCGCTGTCTCCGGCGCAACGGTTCTGGATCATCAGCAACCAGGACC
>Ga0210402_10006379_pt1 | contig 10459 bp, 2 predicted proteins | sample IncBWC7MmetaG_FD_161055 | JGI IMG/M metagenome (GOLD analysis project Ga0210402, IMG submission 161055) | Forest soil microbial communities from Barre Woods Harvard Forest LTER site, Petersham, Massachusetts, United States - Inc-BW-C-7-M | ecosystem: Environmental > Terrestrial > Soil >...
GATCGGTCCGCTTGGAACAAAAGTGCCACCAGCGAACGTAATGATCCCCGGTGCCCCTGGTGTGAATGCACCCGGGCAAATCGCTCCGCAATTGCCTCCGCCGGTGAAGGTCAATGTTCCGTTGTTGCCCATCACAGTGCCAGTGTTATTGAAGGCCGCGTTGACAGTGTTGCTCGTTCCCCCGGTCATCTCGAAGGTTCCCGCATTGTTGAACGCCGGTGCTGCCCCGCCGTTGTTGAAAATGCCATTTCCGGCGCCATTCACGATATTCCAGGTGGCCCCCGCCAGGTTGTTCAACACCGCTCCGTTTTGCAGGAACAGGTTGCTGCCGCCTGTGGCGTTCCCAAACGTGGTCGTCCCCGACGCATTCAGGGTCCGGGTGTCCAGAAACACGCTGCCGTTCAATATGCTCATGCCCCCCTTCGTGTTTGTTTTTCCCGTGCCGCTCATCGTCCCGCCCGACCAAGTCACCAACCCTTCCAGGTCGACCTCGCCCGTTCCGGTAAAAGTGCCGGTGGTCAATGAAAACGGCCCGCTGACCGTAAGTTGCCCATTAAAGGAAAGTGATCCGCCGCTGACGATGATGGAATTGGCGGCGGAATTGTTCGTGACGTTCAGCGGTCCGGAGGAAACATTCAGCGTCCCCATGATGTTCAGCCCGCTGATGGTTTGATTGACGGTGGCCAGGCTGGCGTTGAGCAGAACCGTGATGCCCGAAGGAATGCACACCACATCGGTACTCACTGGAACCGCGCCCTTGCTCCAGTTTGTTGGCGTGCCCCACGATCCGTTCGTAAGGCCAGTGTAGTTGTTCGTGCAGGCGCCCACGGACGACGTGATCGTCGTAACGTCGCTCGCCGTGTCGTTCGCCGTGTTCGTTTCGCTTCCGCCGGATACCGTCACCGTGTTCGTCACCGATGGCGGCGCGTTCCCCGCAACCGTCACCGTCAGCGTAATCGCCGGGTACGATGCTCCGCCCGCCAGAGCGTCCGCCCGCGTGCAAACCAACGTGCTGATCGAGCAGCTCCACCCGGTGCCAGTCATCGCCGTAGCCGTAAGGCTCGAGGGAAGGGAATCCGCCAGGCTCACCGTTCCCACGGTCGCGCCTGTTCCACTATTGGTGACAGTGATGGAATACTGCGCGCCGCTCTGCCCCTGCGCGAAGCTTCCGCTGTGCGATTTTGTCACCGTCAAATCGGGCACGTTTGTGCCGCTCTGCGGCGTCAGCACAAAAACCGCCAGATCAGCCTGCGGAGTTCCACCTCCGCAACTTGCGCAGGTCGTCTGAAAACCGTTGACCGTGGTCGCCGGCGCGGTGTTGCCAAAGAAATTCGCCGAAGCTGTCCGCCCCAGCGCATAGACGGCATGGTTGGAATCGGCGATCAAGGCGCGCACGGAGTCACCTTGACCGGACCCGGTTCCCGTCCCGCCTAGATACGTGGAAAAGAGTAGCGACATGTTAAACGCGGAGCCTGGTCCGGGAACACTGAGCACGGAAACGAACCCATTCTGGGTTCCAACCAGCGACGCCTGCAGCGGATTCAATGTCGGGAAATTCGTCGCCGTGGTTTGCCCGCCCACCACAATCCGTTGCGTCGGAGAATTCCCCGGCACCGGATCAATCGCCACCGATCGGATGGACGTGCTTCCTCCTCCTGCGCTTCCGCCAAAATATGTCGACGCAACAAGGCTCGGCACGCCCGTCTTCGTCGTATCGATCACCGTAATAAAGCCTGTCCCCACCCCGGCCGGCGAATTGTTCACCGGCTGAATCGGGTTCAGCAGCGGAATATCCGGCGCATTGGTCGTGTTGTTCGAAATCGTGGTGCCGACAATAGCCGCAATCCCGTGTGTTACGTCCACGGCTCCCGCCTGTACGTTGGTGCCGCCCCCTCCTGCGATGTAGGTGGAATACGTCAGCTGGTTCAATCCGCTCAAGCTCGGATCCAGCACCGCAACGAAGGTGTTGGGCGTGGTCCCCGGAGTTCCAACAAAAGTTTTCTGAAAGCCGTTGGCGCCTGCGCCGCCATTGGCCAGATTGAATGCTGTCGCGGAATAGATTGTGCCGCCGAAATAGATTTTGCCCGCAGGATCCACCGCGCCCACTCCGCAACCTGCCGCATTTGTGCTCGTAGAGTTGCCACCCACGTTCAGGTAAGTCAGATACAGGGCTTTAAACGCTCGATCCAATTTCGCGATGAAGCAATCGTTGAATCCGCCAGGGGTGCCGTTGTTAAGCGAGACTGAATATGCGTTAGTCGTCGTCGCGAAGTCGGTCGAAGTCGTCTCGCCACTCAGCACGATCGTGCCTTCGGGGTTCAGATATAAGGAGGCGCCCCCCGCACTGGAGGTGAGTCCTTCGGACCCGTTCCCTCCGAAGAGGGTCGAGCTATCTATTCCCGCGCCAGTGGGGGTCAACCTGGCGACGAACAGGTCATCTGTGCCTGAGCTTGGCCCGCCGGTCGTGACCGGGAAGTCCCGACAATTTGTCAGGCCGAGAAGCACAGGTTCTGTCTGGCCGACTCCGCCGCTTATATCTACCTTTATATCCGTGGCGAAATTTTGGCAGGGCGCAGTTCCCCCGGTAAATACCAGGCTGCCTCCTATAAAGGTGAGGAAATCGAGGGATCCGGCTCCGGTCGTTGTTGGATCAATTTTGGCAACGAATGCATAGTCACCGGCGCCAGAAGTGCTGCCAAGTTTTGTGTTTGCCTCGGAAAAAGTCGTGATGTCAGAGGTGGATCCAGCCACGAAGAGCTTGGGCGCACTCGGATTTGTAACGTCGAGGTCCATTCCACTGGGAACCTCCACTCCTGCCGCTCCCAGGAAACTCGCGAAGACGATCGTCGGATCGATTACCAGCGGTATACTCTTGTCGTAAGGCCCCACCCGGAACGCAACCAGCTTTCCCGCACGCACTGAGAATCCCCCGTCGACCGGTCGCCGCTGCTCGCCCACCTGCTGGTAGATGACCGGCTTGCGCATCCGGAATTCGGTCTTTGCGGCCTTCAGCAAAAGGTCGCCGTTTTCGTCAACCGCAATTTTTTCCGCGCCGGTCACTTTGAACCGGATTCGCCCCGGTTCTGCCCCCGGAGAAACCCGAAAATCGTATTCCAGCCGTTGCTGGTCGCCGTGAAACACCAGATCAATGCCCGGATACACTTCGCGCGACCGCACCTCTTCATACAAAGGAACACCCGTGTGCCAATCCCGCGGATTGTTTCCGATCAGGTAGTTCACTTTTCCGGGCAGCTCTTTCGCTCCGTTGATTTCCGGCCCCGGATTACTCTCCAACAGTTTCATCCTCAGAATCGCTTCGCCCTGCGCGCGGCTCGCGGCCAAATCTCCTGAGTGCAGCATCCCCTGCGGAGCCGTAGTCCGCGCACCTGAAAACACCGCCTCCGTCGGCGTTACGAACAGCGTGTATCCGCTGCTCCTGGCCAGGAATTTCACCCGTTCATCGGCCTGCCCACGATTCGCCTCAAAAAACAACGGCAACGACAGCGGCGCCCCAGACATCCGTGACGACTTTCTTGGCTCCACTTTCTTCGCTGAGTTGTTCCTGGAAGCGCTGAATAGGGAAGTACCCACCCGCAACTCATCCGCAAGCTTTCCGAACGGACTCTTCGCTGTAAGCCGGGCTGTCCCAGGAGTATTCCGCGAAGCCCAGTTCCGCCAGCCATAGAAACTTCCGCTTGCGGCTAGCAAAATCAATCCGCCGAGTACCAAGCCGACACTAACCTTCCTATGCTTCGCACCGGCGCGTTCCCCGCGGCAGTTCGTTGGAGACTCAGCCGGGGAAATCGGCTCCAACGAATCGTCGTTGGATTGGTTGTTGATTCCCCAAGGTTCCATCAGACCCTCCAGTACGTTCTTGGTGCCTGAATCCGCATTGCCAGGGACAGATCTAATTTCGAGGGGAGGACTGCAAGACTATTCGTTGATTCGCAGACTGCGCGCCAGCCTCGAACTGGGCGCTCACCGCAAATTCCAAAATGGGACGGCCAAAACAGTCATGAACAGGAAGAAACCTCAGGGGACGAACGGTTCTGGAGGGTTCAACCTTGGAAAGGGGTGAGGACACACCTCTAAGCAAGCTGCGAATACAGCAACGGGGCCCATTTGCCATTAATGGCGGGCTGGACACGCTTCGTACCTTAATTCTTTACCGGCGACTTCCAGTCAATCCATTCACCCCCCAAGGTGAACGAACCGTGTGACCTGGTTCCGGAAGTTCCAGTACGCGAGAGATTTCCACATGGCAAACTTGCCTGGCGCAATTCGAGCACTCGAATCACCATGTATCTCGTGTTTCACGGTCCCATTGGCTCATAGCTTTGGAAGGCACTTTGGCGAAAGGGGCTGCGGGTGGTCCAAAAGTTTGCACACTTCTGGCAAGCAATTGCTGATGCAATTTTTCCACGGTAGGCCCTTGGAAAGCGTTTCTCGGATGGTTTCGGGCACCTGCCAACTCCTGCGGGAAGCCACTCCACTAAGGGTATTTCGAGGAACTACGAATCTATTTGCGGCGTCTTCGCCGGTACCAGCCAGCGCTCCAGCTCATTCCGAAGCACGCGAAATTCAATCGGTTTGGACAGGCATGCTCTACAACCGGCCCGCAGGATCCGGTCTTGTTCCGTCACCATGGCGTGCGCCGTCGCGGCAATAACGGGTATTTCCTTAATCTCCGCTTGCCGCTGCATCCACGAAATAAGATCCAGTCCGTTTTCGCCCCCTAATTGATGTCAAGTAACACCACCTGCGGAGTCCGCTTCGCGAAGGCCCCACAAGCCCCCTTCAGGTTCGCAGCGGTCAAGACTGCGTAGCCTTCCCCCTCGAGCCAGTCACACAAGAGTTCGCGGTTCAGCAGTTAATCTTCGACGACAAGGATACAGTTCTTCAACTCAGTTTGGCTCCAAATCCCCTGAGGTAACAATGCGTCCCAATTGCTTGATCAACGGCTCGCGCCACGAATCCTGTTTCCGGAAAAGCGATTCGGAATGCGTCTGAAGATACTGGCGCTCGTCTTTCGTCAAGTCCTTGCTGGTCAGCACAAACGCGGGAGCGTCCGCGGTGCGGGGGTTCGAACGCCACTTGTGCAGCAGTTCGAACCCGCTCACTTTGGGCAGGAATAGATCCGGGGAATCCGGCGATTTCACGGCCAGACCGCCCAGGAGTTCCTGGATACCGCAGACAAAAGCCTCTATCAATCCAAGGCCAACGGCCGCGACTGCGTTACCGTGGCCGGCGTTCAAACCTGATACCTGACGTCGACCCACCTGTTTCGCCCGCGAAACATTTCCTACAACAAAATGTGACGTTCCGCAATTTCTTATGCCTTTATTTCTGGATCATCCGCCAAGCCTCCTGGCCGCTGGACCCCGTCATTAATGCCAATAGCGGAAAATCCGCCCTCAGGGTAGCCTCCCTCTGGATTCCGTGTTTTTGGAGGGGGGTAGCGTGCGCAAAGCCGCAAACAAGGGCCTGCAGCTGGACGAACAGCTATTCCGCTCCATCTTCGACAATGCCCAGATCGGCATCAGTTTTCTCAGCGTCGAAGCCGGAATAGTTTTTTGCAACCGCGCTTTTCAAGACATGTTGGGGTATTCAGAAGAAGAAATGAGCCACCTCGAAAACTGGGACAAGATGATTCATCCCGACGATCGAATAACTGGGGCGAAGCGTTACGCGGAGCTTCTGGACGGCGAGCATGACCTCGATAAGTGGGAACAACACTTCGTCCACAAAGACGGCCACGATGTCTATACCAGCGCGCGGTTCACTTTGCTTCGCGACTCCGCTGGGAAACCACGCTTCGTCGCCTCATTCACCGAGGACATCACGGAACGCAAGCATGCAGAGAAGGCCCTCCGCGCAAGGGAGCAACTCTTTCGCTCCATCTTTGAAAATGCCCAGATCGGTATCAGCGTCTTTGCCATCGAAAGCAGCGAACACTACTCCAATCGCGCCATGAATGAAATGTTGGGGTACAGCGAACAGGAACTAAGTCATCTGGATAAATGGGACGAAATAACCCATCCCGACGACCGGGCTCCCTGCGCGGAACGCTACACCGCCCTTTTACAAGGGAAGCGCGAAAAAGACTCTTATGAACAACGATTTATCCGGCGCGATGGCAGCCTTGTGGTTGCCAATGGCCGGTTCACGCTGCTTCGCGGTGCCGCAGGCAACCCGGAACACGTCGTCGCTTTGACCGAAGACATCACCGAACGCAAGGCGGCCGAAGATCTCATCCGCAAACGCGATGAAGAATTGCGCCGCGCAAATTTTCTGTCAGAAACCGCGCTCGAACTCACCAAAGCAGGCTACTGGCACATTCCCCTCGACGGTTCTGGCTGGTACAACTCCTCGCCTCGCAGAGTTGCCGTTTTTGGGGATCTTCCTCAACCAGAGCACCGTTACCGCCTCGACGACATGTTTGCCCACGCGGAACAGGCGGACGAGGCCGCAGGCAAGGCCGCTCGGAAAGCCTTCAACTCCGCGCTTGAAGGCACTGCCACCTACGACACGGTTTTCGCCTACAAGCGTCCCGTCGATGGACAAGTCTCCTGGGTTCACGCCTTGGGACACGTGTTGAAAGATGCAGACGGCAAACCCACCGACATGTACGGCGTTTCCCAAGACATTACGGAATTCAAGCACCTGGAAATGGAGCTCTCCACCGCGAAAGAAATAGCCGAAGCCGCAACCAAGGCCAAATCGGGCTTCCTCGCCAACATGAGCCATGAGATTCGCACGCCGATGAACGCTATCCTCGGCATGACGCATCTCGCTCTGAAAACGGACTTGACCCCCAAGCAGCGCGATTATCTGACGAAAACCAAATCCGCCGCGCAGTCCCTCCTCGGCATCATCAACGACATTCTCGATTTTTCCAAAATCGAAGCCGGCAAGCTGGAGATCGAGCATACCGATTTCCGCCTTGATGATGTCCTCGCCAATGTCTCCGACGTCGTCAGCCAGAAAGCTCAAGAAAAAAACCTCGAGTTCCTCATCGCTGCCCAGCGGGAGTTGCCGCCGGCTCTCCTCGGTGACCCCTTGCGCCTCGGCCAAATCCTCATCAACCTTATCAACAATGCCGTCAAGTTCACCGAACGCGGCGAAATCGTCGTGACCGCAGCGCTTGCGGAAATTGTCGGCGACCGGGCGAACTTGCAATTCTCCGTCCGCGACACCGGCATCGGCATGACAGCCGAGCAGTCCGCCCGATTGTTCCAACCCTTCAGCCAGGCCGATAGCTCTACCACGAGAAAGTACGGCGGCACCGGCCTTGGTCTCTCGATCTGCAAACGGTTGGTCGAACTTATGGGCGGTAATATCTGGGTTGAAAGTAACTATGGCCAGGGCAGCGCTTTTTATTTCACCGTGTGGTTCAGTATCGGCTCGAATGACCAAAAACGCAGGCTCTTCATTCCAGACATCGCAGGCATTCGTGCCCTCGTCGTGGACGACAACCAGCAGGCCCGGGAAATCCTCACCGAATCCCTCAAGGGCCTCGCGCTTCGCGTCGATTCTGTCCCCTCTGGCGAAGACGCAATCCGGGAACTTGTGGCCGCCGACTCCCAGGACCCCTATCGGCTCGTCATGATGGACTGGCACATGCCAGGGATGAATGGGATGGAAGCCAGCCAAATCGTTAAATCCGGGGACCGTCTCAAGAACATTCCAAAGCTCGTGATGGTCACTGCGTTCGGCCGCGACGACGTTCGGACGCAATCTGAACAAGTCGGGATTGACGGATTCATGCTGAAGCCAGTCACTCCCTCGACTCTTTACGACACCCTGCTGGAGTTATTTGGCATAGCCGGGCACGAAACTCGTCTCTCCCAGCTTGCCAGAGTCACCGCCACTTCCCACGATGCCTCCGGTATCCGAATTCTCCTTGTCGAAGACAATGAAATCAATCAACAGGTCGCAACCGAACTTCTGGAGTGTGCTGGCGCCTCCGTGAAAATCGCCAATCACGGCAGCGAAGCCGTCACAATTCTGACCGAGGGCGAACAGCCACCGCCCTTCGACGTCGTCTTCATGGATCTGCAAATGCCGGTGATGGATGGCTTCACCGCTACGAAACTCCTCAGGGCCCGGCCTCAGTTCCAGACGCTGCCGATCATCGCCATGACGGCGCACGCCCTAGTTGAAGAGCGGCAACGTTGCCTCGACGCGGGGATCAACGATCACGTCAGCAAACCAATCGACCCCGACGCGCTGTTTTCCACGCTGATGCGTTGGGCGAAGCCACGAAAGCAACAATCTCGGGCGCCGGAAGCCAGACCTGCCACGCAAATCAACGAAACCTCTCTTCCTATAATCGACGGCATCGACATGGCGGGCGGCCTCAAGCGCGTTGCAGGAAATCAGCGGCTCTATCGCGATTTGCTCCTGCAGTTCGCTGTCAGGCAGCCCGATGAGAATTCGAAACTCCTGGCCGCAATCAATACTGGAGACACCAAGCTGGCGGAAAGGATCGCCCACACGGTAAAAGGCGTGGCTGGAAATATCGGACTCACGAACGTCTTTGCTTCCGCGGAAAAGCTGGAGCGCGCCCTCCGCGATACAAATCCTCTGCCGCCCGCGGTCGTCGAAGAATTCACCCTGGCGGCGAATCTGCAGGTCGACGCCATCCAGCAGGCATTGCGCACGGTCATCCCTGATAAGCCGGCAAGGCTGGAAGGGAACTCGGAATTCCAATCGGCGGCGGTACTGGCGGCGATCGCCAACCTTCGAACTCTCCTCGAATCGAACGACGCCGACGCAACAGCCGCGTTTCACGCCTTGGAGAGCGCGCTTCATGGCGCGTGTAACCAACACAGACTGTCTGCCCTTGGTGCGGCCATCAGCGAATTTGATTTTGATGGTGCACGGCTGAAATTGGACCAGATCGCCAGGGAATACGGTGCGAATTGATGACCGACAAAGCAAACCACATCGCTGAAAAAAAGCTCATCCTCGTCGTCGACGATGCTCCTGCCAACCTTCAAGTTGTTCATTCCATTTTGAAGGACGACTTCAAAATCCGGGTCGCCACCAGTGGCGCAAAAGCTTTGGATCTCGTGAAAGTCGCGCCTCCCCCCGACTTGATCCTCCTCGACGTCATGATGCCGGAGATGGACGGTTACGAAGTCTGTGGCATCCTGAAATCGCGGCCAGAAGCCAGGGACATTCCCGTGATCTTCCTCACGGGAAAGACCGAAACCGATGACGAGACGAAAGGCTTCGACGTTGGTGCTGTGGACTACATTCACAAACCCTTCTCCCCAGCAGTCGTGAAGGCGCGGGTTCACACCCATCTCGTCCTTCGCGAAGCGCGCGAACTGCTCGCCCGGCAGTTGCTCGATATCAATAATGAACTGGAGATGGCGCGGGAAATTCAGTTAGCCATTCTTCCCCACGAGATTCCTGACATCAAAGGCTTGGAAATCGCTTCGCGCTACCTTCCGATGAATTCCGTGGCCGGTGATTTTTACGATTTCATTGTCGTGGATGAAAAACACGCGGGAATTCTGGTGGCGGACGTCTCAGGCCACGGCCTACCCGCCGCTCTCATAGCTTCGATGCTGCAGGTTGCCCTTGCGGCTCAACTTCCCCATGCTTCCGATCCCGCCAGGGTTTTGGATGGATTGAATCGTTCGTTATGCGGAAAGTTCAAATACCATTTTGTGACTGCTTCCTACATTTTCGTGGACATGGAGAGAAACGTTCTGAGTTGTGCGGCTGCGGGACACCCGCCGCTTCTCCTCTGGCGTGCATCCACAGGATGCGCCTCTGAAATCCTGGAAAATGGTTTGTTACTCGGCCTCTTTCCCGACGCCAGTTACTCGTTCGTCGAAATACCTCTCCAGCCGGGAGACAAAGCCGTCCTTTACACGGATGGAATCTTGGAAGCAAGAAGCCCCTCCGAGCAGGAATTCGGCCCGGACCTGTTGAAAGGTTTCTTGGAATCCAATCACACTCTTAAAGTGAACGCCTTCGCCGATTTGTTGCTTGAGGAGTTGACGGATTGGTCCGAACATCCGAAGGGAGAAGGGCAAGCCGATGACATTACCCTGCTGGTTATCGACTTCCTGAGTGCTTGATCCGCTGGTCGGAGGACCCTCTGCAATTTACGAAAAACTCTGAATCGCAGCCTGCTCGTCCGTGTACACCTCATAAACCTTGTCCAATTTTGTGATCTGCAGCATGCCATGAACTTTTTGCGTCGGATTCAAAAACTTCAGCGCGCCTCCTTTCGACTTCACCGGAACATACGCGCCGGCCAGCTCCCCAACCCCCGCGCTGTCAATCGAATCCACCTGCAGGAAATTAAGGATAATTTTCGTTCGTCCGCTCTCGATTAATTCCCGAATGGTGTGCCGGAGCGTCAGACTCGCTTTGCCCAGTTCAAGGTTTCCGCGCAGGTCCACAATCGTAATCGGACCGACTTGGCGTTGATTCGTAG
>Ga0210402_10006380_pt1 | contig 10458 bp, 11 predicted proteins | sample IncBWC7MmetaG_FD_161055 | JGI IMG/M metagenome (GOLD analysis project Ga0210402, IMG submission 161055) | Forest soil microbial communities from Barre Woods Harvard Forest LTER site, Petersham, Massachusetts, United States - Inc-BW-C-7-M | ecosystem: Environmental > Terrestrial > Soil >...
CCTTCGTATCGCGACGCGATCACCGTAGCGTCAGTCGGAGTCAGCATGGACACGGGCACACCCTGGACGTCGGCGGCCGGCCCCGCTCAGGTCCAGGAGGCGCTGGTGCAGACGCTCGTTGCGGCAAGGCTGGCGTCCGCCGGCAACGGGCGTTTTCGTCTCGACGCCGTTTTGCTGATGCTGCAGCGACCTTATGCCGGTTTTGCCATGACTGTGACGGCGACCATTGGCTATCGCCTGACCGAGGTGGCGACAGGCGCGGTCGTCTACACTACGACAGTGACGACGCCCGGCACCGCCACCCTGGATGACGCGTACATGTCCGATACCCGGCTGCGGATCGCCGACGAAAGAGCCATCCGCGCCAATTTCAGGAGACTGGTCGAGGCGCTCTACGCGCTGCCCGAGCGCGGGCCGCTCACTTCATCTCGCCGAACTTGAGCGCCGCCGGGTTCATGCAGTAGCGCGATGCATTCGAACGGAGGCCAGGGCTGCATCTTATGCGTCTTTCGGCGCAACGCTTTCGTCTCGTTTGCCGGCATGTACATTCTCGTGCCTCCTCAGTCGGTGGCTGGGCACCTAGACTCGGTGGGGCGTGAACATTGGGCCCCGGCGCTCCCGACAGAGGAGCGCCGGGGTGACCGGCTCGTGTTCGTGGATGGGAGAGCGGCGAACGACGAACCGGGGTGGAAGACGCGCTGGTAAGAGGCCCCGGCGCCGCGTGGGGTGGAGCGCCGGGGCGACCGGCTCGCGTTCATAGGCAGGGGGCGCGAACGACGAGCCGGGTTCTCTGCGGAGGCCTGGTTTTCATCCAATGGCCGGCGGCTCCGACTTGGGCTGCCGAAGTTTGGCTTCGCGCACGACAATCTCCGCGCTGCTTACCTCGAAATCCTTGCTGTAAAGATGCCCGATCGCCTTGACGTCGATAGCGCGGGCGGCGCGATACGCCTCCGGAGCCTGGCAGACGAATGTTCGCACGCTGTCGGGCCAAAATTCCTCGGCGACGACGATCCTCAGAGCGTCGTCATGAGAGGCGGCGGTGAATTCGACGTAAAAACTCATTGATGGCCCTCCCTGTTCCATTGCGACGCGCGATCGCGTCGTCCCCGCCGCTATTCGTCCGTTGTCCCTCCGCACACAACCCTCGCTTGACGAGGCGTGGGCCGAAGATGTTGATGAAAGCTGCGAACGAAAACCCATATCCGATGCATTCGGTGTTGAGGGAAACTCAGGAATGCCCAATCGCGGTGACCTTGCCGATCTGACCGCGTTCATTGCTGTCGCAGATGAGCTGAGCTTTCGGGCAGCCGCATTGCGGCTCGGCGTTACGCCGTCTGCGCTCAGCCATTCGATGCGCCAGCTCGAGGAGCGCCTCAAGGTACGTTTGCTGAACCGCACGACGCGCAGCGTCTCACTGACCGACGCCGGACTTCGTTTGCTGGAGCGGCTGCGACCGGCGATGGATCAGGTTGCCGGCGCGTTGGAGAATCTGAACCAGGAGCGAAGCCGGCCCTTCGGGCGTTTGCGGATCTACGCCATACATATGGCGGCAGTGGCAGTAATCGCACCGATCTGGCAACGCTTCCTGTCGACCTATCCGGAGGTTCACCTCGAGGTCCAGGCGGGCGCGGCGCCCATCGATATCGTGGCCAAGGGGTTTGACGCCGGAATTGGGCCGCAGTACCTGCTGGCGGCTGACATGATTGCCGTCCGGGTGATGGGACCGTTGAAGACGGCCGTGGTTGGCGCACCTGCCTACTTTACGCAGCAGCGCCCGCCGCGTGTCCCCGACGATCTCGCCGGTCATCGCTGCGTGCAATATCGCCGAGCTGCCAATGGTGCCGTGTTCGAGTGGCCATTCGAGCGCAACGGCAAGTCACAGAAGATCTCGGTAAATGGCCAAGTGATGGTCAACGAGCCCGATCTCGCCGTGCGCGCCGCGATCGATGGCCTGGGGCTCGCGTATACGACCGAAGCTCTGGTCGAGCCCTTTCTGCGCTCAGGGCATCTGATCCGGGTGTTGGAGGACTGGTCTCCCAGCTTCGAGGGGCTCTTTCTATACTATCCGAGCCATCACCAGGTTCCGGCCGCTCTGCGCGCCCTCATCGATATGATCCGCGCGCCTCACGGCCCGGCGCCGGCAAAGGGCTTGGTCGACAACCCCTTCGCGAGCGACTGACCGGCAACCGCCACGCTAAGCCTAGGAGCAGCCACTTTGAACGCTGGCTACCGCTGCCTCGAATTTGTCCTGGGCGGCTCGAAGTGTCGCGAATTCCGGCGAGCAATCCTCGTTCCAGTCGTTGCTTCGCATACACCTTGCATAGTCCCTCGACGCGCCGACGACCGCGACATGCGCCGCCCGGTGCTTGTCGAGTGCGGCTTGACAATCTGAAGTGTCTGCAGCGGAGCTGTGCACGACACATTGAGCCAAGGCAATTGCCAGGAGTCGTGGTGTGTTGACGATCATACGACAGACCCTTTCGACGCATGCAGTGCGTCATAGAGAAGGTGTCGATCGCGTTCGGAAAAGAAAATCCTGTAACTGGTGCGCTCGGTGCTGAGAGAAATTCACCAACCCGGCGATCGCCCTCTCATTCGTGGAATCCGCGGCCAATTGTTGAATTCTCCTCAATACCGAGTGCAATGGATGTGGGATTTTGATTTGCAGTCGTAATCAACATCTTGGCCTTACACACACAATCAGGCGGAGGGCGTGTGCTCAAGGACACAGGAAAGGTTGCACTGCGCCCAGTCGCGGCCGAGACGCCGACGTCAATATCCGAATCCCCACCAGCGCGATTCGCTGCGCCGGCTGAGCGGCCCGTCGCGCTCGACAAGAAGCCATCGGATGCGCCAGCTCAGCGCCGCACCGCGCCCGACGAGACGCCCTCGGACACGCCGGCTGAGCGGCCCGCCGCGCCCAAGAAGACACCGCAGTCTCCGGCTCGGCGCCGGGTGCGTTGGGCACTGTTCGCGCTGCTGCCGCTCGCGCTGATCGCCGGCGGATACTGGTATGTCGCCGGCGGCCGGGTGATGTCGATGGACGACGCCTATGTCGAGGCCGACAAGGTCGGCCTCTCGACCGACGTCTCCGGCATCGTCAGCCAAGTCGATGTCGCGGAGAACCAGCATGTCGCGGCCGGCCAGGTCCTGTACCGCCTCGATGACCTCCCGTTTCGGCTGGCCCTGCAACGCGCCGATGCACAGCTCGGTATGGTCCGGAACGCCTTGGACGCGCTGAAGGCGAACTACCGGGATATGCAGGCGCAGATCAAGCTGGCTCAAAACGACGTCGAATATTTCGGCACCGAGTCCGGCCGTCAACGGAATCTCCTCGATGCGCATATTGCATCCCAGTCAACCTACGACACGGCGCACCGAAACCTGCAAAACGCCCGGCAGAAAGTTGCCTCTCTCAACCAGCAACTCGCTGCGATCGCCGCCAGCCTCAACGGCGATCCCGATGGCCCGGTCGAGCAAAACCCGCGGTATCTCGATGCTCTGGCCCAGCGCGACGAGGCGGCGCGCCAGCTCAGCCACACCGTCGTCAAGGCGCCGTTCGCCGGCATCGTGACGAATGTGCCGTCGATCGCGCCCGGCAAGTATCTCCAGGCCTCGATGACCGCCTTCTACTTGGTCGCCACGGACCACGTCTGGGTCGACGCGAATCCCAAGGAGACGGAGTTGACGAACGTGCGCGCGGGGCAGCCGGCCGTGGTGTCGGTGGATACATATCCGGACAGGCAATGGGCCGGCACGGTCGAAAGCATCAGTCCGGCGGCGGCCCAGGAGTTCTCGCTGTTGCCGGCGCAGAACACCAGCGGCAACTGGGTGAAGGTCGTGCAGCGCATCCCGATGCGCGTGCGCGTCGACACGAGCGACAAAAGCCTGCCGCCGCTGCGCGCCGGGATGAGCGTCGAGGTCGAGGTCGACACCGGTCACGCCAGGGGCTTGCCGCACTTCCTGGCCGCGTGGCTCGGTCACGCCCCGCAGCGGTCGTGATGGCGGCGGAGCGCGCGCCCGCCGGAGGCAACCGGGCGGCGATCACCGTCTGCGTGATCCTCGCCACCCTCATGCAGGCGCTCGACACGACCATCGCCAACGTGGCGCTGCCCTACATTCAGGGCAGCGTCTCGGCCAGTCAGGACCAGATCGCCTGGGTGCTGACCTCGTACATCGTCGCCGCCGCGATCATGACGCCGCCGACCGGCTACCTCGCCGGACGGTTCGGGCTCAAGCGGCTGTTCCTCTTCTCCGTCGCCGGCTTCACCGTCGCCTCCATGCTGTGCGGCATGGCGCAGTCGCTGGTCGAGATCGTGCTGTTCCGGATCCTGCAGGGCATGTTCGGCGCGGCACTTGTCCCGCTGTCGCAGACCGTCCTGCTCAACATCAATCCGAAGGAGCGGCAGGGATCAGCCATGGCGCTCTGGGGCGTCGCGGTGATGGCCGGTCCCGTTCTGGGGCCCGTGCTCGGCGGCTGGCTGACCGAGGCCTATAGCTGGCGCTATGTCTTCTATATCAACCTGCCGATCGGCGTCCTTGCCTTCCTCGGCCTGTCGACTTTTCTGTCCGAGACGGCACGGGATGCCACGGCGAAGCTGGATTGGTTCGGTTTCGGCACCCTGAGCCTCGCGATCGGCGCCCTGCAGGTCCTGTTGGACCGTGGCGAGGAACTCGACTGGTTCAGCTCCCGCGAGATCGCTGTCGAGGCCGTCATCGGCGCCTCGGCGCTCTACATGTTCCTCGTCCATACCTTCACCGCGCACGAACCCTTCGTGCGGCCGTCGCTGTTCCGCGACCGCAACTTTGCCGCCGGCACGCTCTTCATCGCCATCGTCGGCCTTACTTATTACGCTTCGCTGGCGCTGCAACCGCCGTTTCTCCAGGATCTCATGAATTACCCGATCGTCAGCGCCGGCATCGTGATGGGGCCTCGCGGCGTCGGCACGATGGGCGCCATGCTGGTCGTCGGAAAGCTGATCGGGCGGCTCGATACGCGCCTCCTTCTCGGCACCGGCCTGGGGCTCACGGCCTGGTCGTTCCATGCGATGACAGGCTGGACGCCGGATGTGTCGCAGACGACCATCATCGTCGTCGGGGTGATCCAGGGCATTGGTCTCGGCTTCATCTTCGTGCCGCTCAGCGTCGTCACCCTGTCGACATTGCCAGCCACGGCGCGGGCGGAAGGCGCCGGTCTCTACAGCCTGTCGCGCAACATCGGCTCCAGCGTCGGCATCTCGGTGGTGAACAGCCTGCTGACCCGGAACACGCAGGTCAATCACGCCGACATCGCGCAGCACGTCACGGCCGTCAACCGGATGTTCGAGGCGCCGGTGATCAGCCAGTTCTGGAATCCGCTGACCGCCGCCGGGCGCGCCGCGCTCGATGCCGTCGTCACGCAGCAGGCGCAGATCATCGCCTATATCGACGATTACAAGCTGTTGATGATCGCGACGCTCGCCGTGCTCCCGCTGCTCGTTGTCTTCAGGAAGCCATCCGGCGGGGGCGGCCCGGATCACACGATCGTGGTGGAATAATGCAGGCGTATCCGACCACTGCCCAGGAAAGGCCGGACGGCGGCGCAGCCCTGCGCGCGGCGTCCACCCAGCCGCCGTCCGACGAGCCGACGCTCGATCAGCTCCTGGCCGAGCCCATCGTGCAGCAGCTCATGCGCAGCGACCGGACCAACGAAGCGGCCATCCGCCATCTGGTGCAGGAGACCGCGGCTGCCCGGCGGGCCTTGCAGGCGCCCGGCGGTTCCGGCACGGATGATTCCGATACCGATGATTCCAGCAGGAATGATTCCGGCACGGATGATCTCCGGGCAGTTGTTCGTCTGCTGCACGAGACTGGCCGGCTGTGGTCCAGGCACTTTGACAGCGAGGTGCGCGCCCGGTTTCCGGGGATGACCCGCGCACGATGCGTTGTCCTCAGCCATCTGGCGCGGCACGAAGGGGTCAATCAGGCCACCCTGGCTCGCATCCTCGACATCAGGCCGATTTCGCTCGTTCGCCTGCTCGACCGGCTGGAGGCGGCCGGCTTGGTCGTGCGCAGGCCCGACCCCGATGATCTCCGCGTTCATGTCCTGCGGCTCACCTCCAAGGCCCTGCCGATCGTCGAGCGCATCGAAGGCCTGACGAGGAGGATCCATGACGACCTGCAGCTTGGAATCTCCAGGGCCGAGGCAAGCCAACTGCACGCGCTTCTCCGCCGCATTGGGTCGAGGCTTGCGGGCCGCCCGGCCGAGAATCCGTCCCTCGGGCCACTCCGGCCCCGCCGTCATGCGTAGCCAGGTGCGCCCCCATCGCGGTCTTCCCCAGGGATCGCTGGTCAGCCGGCATTCCGGTGCGACCCGCCATTCGCCTAATTCAGCGAGACGCTGCATGTCCGCTACTGGCTTTGGACAGGACCTGTCAGCTCGGACGCTCGAAAGCGATCTCAGATGTCTCTCTGACTGGCAGCGACGATATCTGCCCAATGTCCACTCTTCGCTCGGCCAACAGATACTTGCCTGGCTGATAAGACATAGAGATCAGCCGAAGCCTTTCAGTCATCTGCTTGTTTCAACGAGTTTCAGCCCGACATGCGTGAGACACTTGCTCAACCAGTTTGCCGTTCTTGGATTGGTCGAGGTTCCAAGAGTCCCTGTTGGTCGTCGTCGGGGAGATATCGTCGCGACTGCAAAGCTCCAGGAAAGGCTTGAGGAGTACGCCGAATGCATAAAGGGCATCCTTGCGCATCACCGCGGCATCGGCTCGAACTCAGCTCAGTCAGTCAGCGCTATCCAAAACTCGCCTTTGAACAAGTGATTTCAAGTTGGTCCATACCCTGGTGACGACGCCCTACTTTCCGTTGATCAAGCCCGCGAGGCCTCAACCCGGCAGCACCCATTCTGCGATCCTTGAATAATGCAAAAGTCCGCCGTCCTTGCGCTTGCACTGGCGCTGCCGGCAGGCGCCTGCATGGTCGGGCCCGATTTCGAGCGTCCCGAGACGACCAAGACGACGACTTACACGGCAGCGGTCGACGCACCGCTGCCGGCCGACCAGCGCCTCGTGCAGGGTGGCGCGCTCGACGGCAATTGGTGGTCGGAGTTCCGGGCGCCCGGCCTCGATTCCGTCGTTGACCAGGCGATAGCCGGCAATCAGGACATTGCGGCCGCCCGGGCGCGTGTGGCCGAGGCGCAGGAATCGGTGAGGGCGGCGACAGGCGCGCTGCTGCCACAGCTATCGGTTGGCGCCAACGCCGCGAACACCAGGTATGGACCGGCCCTGATCGGGCCGTCCGGCTTCGTCATCCCGACTTTCACGGCCTACACGGCCGGGCCCAATGCCAGCTTCCCGACCGACTTGTTCGGTGGGGGCCGGCGCCTGGTCGAGCAGCAGGCGGCGCTGGCAGAGCACTACCAATACGAGCTGGACGCGGCGCATCTGACGCTGGAAGGCAACGTTGTCGCGCAGGCTTTTGCGATGGCGGTCTCGCGCGCCCAGGTCGCGGCCGTGCAGACTGTCATCGACAACGACAGCCAGAACGTGCGTCTCGTCGAGACGGCGATCGGAATTGGCTCGGGAACGCAGACCCAGCTGGTCGCCGCGCAAAGTCAGCTCGCGAACGACCGCACCTTGCTGCCGGCGCTGCACCAGCAGCTTGCTGCGTCGCGCCATGCCTTGGCGATCCTGGTGAGCAAGGCGCCGGCCGAGTGGTCGCCGCCCGATTTCGCGCTCGAGGACTTCAGCCTGCCGGCGGAAATTCCGGCGGCCTTGCCGTCCGAGCTGGCCCACCGTCGGCCTGATATCCTCGCGGCTGAAGCGCAGCTGCATGCGGCCTGTGCCGAGATCGGGGTAGCGACAGCCAACCTGTATCCCCAGCTCACGTTGACAGTGGGCGTCACGAGCCAGTCGCTAGCGCTCGGCGGACCGTTTTCCGCCGCTTGGAGCGTGGCGGCCGGGCTGCTGCAGCCGATCTTCGACGGCGGACAGCTCAGCGCGCAACGGCGGGCCGCAATCGATCGATACAATTCCGCCCTCGCGACTTACAGGCAGACCGTCCTCACTGCCCTCGGCCAGGTCGCGGACCAGTTGCAGGCCCTCGCCAACGATGCCGACCAGCTTCGCTCCCAGGAGGAAGCGGTACGCACGGCCGTGTCGGCGCTCGACCTCGCTCGCCGCGGTTTCACACTCGGCAATACCGGTATCATTGACGTGATCGACGCGCAGCGTCAGTTCGCGCAAGCCGAGCTCGGTCTGTCGCGCGCCCGCGCACAGCGTCTGATGGACACCGCCCAGCTCTATCTGGCGCTGGGCGGCACCCCGCTTGCGGGCGCCGGAGCTCCGCCGCCGTATAGACCAAACCGCCGCCCGCAATAGTTGTTCAGGTCCGACGATTGATTTCACCGTTCGCCCGGCGCGGCTTCGTGGATCACACGTTCTACGACACCACCTCGATCCTGAAGATCATCGAGACCCGTTACGGCTTGGCGCCGGTGGGGCAGCGCGACGCTCACGCCAACGACCTGCTCAACAGCCTTAACCTGTACGGCCCCGCCCACTGATCCGTCGGCGCCCCGCGCCCTAGCCCATTTGCGCGCCGTTCCTTCGCGTCCCCCTTCGGCGCACCACGCGCCCCCATTTGGGGGATCGCGTTAGTGTCGAATTTGCCCCACCTCTAGGCGCGAGCAGAACGACGGCGCCCGCTCAAATCGAAGGAGCAGTGACATGGCAACAGCATTGGCCGAGGCGCCCGTCGTGGGCCATCAGTGTCAATACTAATCGCGACTCGAAACCCAAGGCGTGACAAATGCGGATCGGACTTTTCATCCCCTGCTACATCGACGCCTTCTTCCCGGAGGTCGGCATCGCAACACTCGACCTGCTCGAGCGCTTCGGCTACGATGTCGACTAACCGATCATTAATGTTGGAAACTCGTGCGGCGGGACGCGGCGGCGCTCGCTGCCGCCCGCGCGGTGGATTGCCGGCGGCGGGTCACTGAAAGGGAATGCCAAAACATGGCTTTCCAACTCAAACGCGTCTCCATCTCCGTGCGCCGAAAGCTGGAGTCGATCGCGCTGGCAATCGTTATCTTCGCCATTCTCGCCGGACTAGAGACGCATTTGCTGGGCCGACCGGTGAAGTACGGCGTCAGCAACGGGATTTTGACCGGAATCGGTGTCGGCCTGTTCGAGGAATTTTATGTCCAGACCCTGCGCGGTCGATGGCTGCGCAGCATGCATCCGCTGCGGTCCACCCTGATCTATGCGGCCGTCGTCGCCGCGTTCTATCTCGTCGCCTTGCACATTACGCACCTAATTCTCGGGGATTGGGACGATTTGCCGACGATTTATCGCCGGCTGCCGCTGATAATTCCGGCGTTCATCAGCTTTTCCGTCATCGGCATCGGCGTCATGCGCGTCGTGCATTTCATCGGCACCGAGAATTTGTTTCATCTGTTGGTGGGCACCTATCACCGTCCAGTCTTGAAGCGAGCGGTGCTGATGTTTATCGACATGAACAGCTCTACCGCCGTCGCTGTTAGGCTTGGCGCGGTCAAGATGAGTTTGCTCATCGGCAAGTTTCTGTTCGATATTGCCAAGCCCATCACCGACGGCGGTGGCGAGATCTATCTCTATAAGGGCGACGGGCTGATTGCTGTCTGGGATTGGGACGAGGCGGTGAGGAACAACACCGTGCTGCATGCGATCGATGCGACGTTCGCCGTGATGCGGCGAGAGAGCGCGGCCTATCTCAGCCAGTTCGACGTCGTGCCGACATTTCGCGTTGGGGTGCACGGTGGCGACGTCGTGGTGAGCGAGCAGGGTGACACGAGGCGGTCCATCGGCGTTTACGGCGACACCATCAACATCGCGGCACGCATGGAAGACGCAGCGAAGGAGCATGGCGTCGCCTGCGTCCTCTCCGGCGACATCGCCGCGGTCCTTGATGACTGTCGCGGACGTATCCGGCCGCTCTCGGAGGAAAGGATCCGAGGACTCAAAGATCCGATGCTCATCTGCGAATATCGGCCCGCCAGGAGCACTTGCGCTGGGGGAGGCGGCGATGCGCGATGAGTTCGGCAAAGGCCTTGCGGCCTATCGGGCGCGGGAATGGGACGCGCCCGCGCGGCAATTCCCGCGCTGTCTCGAGCTCAGACCCAGGACACCCCGTCTACTCCGTATATCGAGCGCATCGCGACCTTCCGAAAGGATCCACCGCCCGCGAACTGGGATGGCGTCTGGCACCTCACAAAACAATAGAGGAACGTGAACGGGCACCTGCCAGCCTTGACCGCAGCTCACTTCCGCTCGTGGCACAAATGCGAAGTGCCGACCGCGTCCGGAAATGTCTGCTTCTCTAATCGGCCGATTGGGGTCAAGCGCTTTCAGACTATCCACCACCACAGTGTCGATGTCGCTCGCGGGGCCGTGCTTCTCTTCGGAATCGGCGCCAGGGCCCTTCCATCAT
>Ga0210402_10006381_pt1 | contig 10457 bp, 6 predicted proteins | sample IncBWC7MmetaG_FD_161055 | JGI IMG/M metagenome (GOLD analysis project Ga0210402, IMG submission 161055) | Forest soil microbial communities from Barre Woods Harvard Forest LTER site, Petersham, Massachusetts, United States - Inc-BW-C-7-M | ecosystem: Environmental > Terrestrial > Soil >...
TAGATTTCGCCCATGCCGCCCGACGCGATGCGCTGGTCGATCTCGAAGATGCCGTTCAGCCGCGTGCCGGGCGCGAGGCGCGATGGCTCGGCGGAGTACATGTCCGACATCGCGCTACTCCCATCCTCCTCCCCTCCCTCCCCCGCCTGCGGGGGAGGGAGGGGAGGGGGGCGCGGCCGGGGGCACAGTCGCAGCCGCAGCGGGATCGAATCGTATCGCAACGACCGTGACATTGTCGACCGCGCCGCGATCGAGTGTCAGGTCGATCAGGAGATCGCAGGCCCGCTGGGGCCGGTGCTCGCTCGCCAGCGCAAGGATCTCTTCTTCCTCCACATGGGCCGTGAGGCCGTCGCTGCAGATGACGAAGATGTCCCCCGACTCCAACCGGCCGCCTTTGATCTCAAGCTCCGGATTATCGCTGACGCCGATCGCCCGTGTTATGACGTTTCGACGCGGCCAGGCGCGGGCCTCCTCCACGGTGAGCCTGCCCTCAGAAATGAGTTCCTGCACTTCCGTATGATCGACCGATATTTGCTCGATCCGGTGCCGGCGAATGCGGTAGATGCGGCTGTCTCCCGACCACACGCCGGCGTAATGGCCGTCGAAAACAAGGAGGACCGCGACCGTGGTGCCGATCAGCGTGCCGCGCGCGTCGGCAAGTTCCTTCAGGCGCGTGTTGGCGCTGATCATGCGCCGCTCGCAGCTTGCCAGCAATTCAGCTGCCGTCGCCGGAACCGCGATCGCATCGAGTTCCTCGACCACGACGCGGCTCGCGACATCGCCTGCCGAATGGCCGCCCATGCCGTCGGCTACGGCCCACAAGCCGCGCTGCGTCGCCACGAGGTAATTGTCCTCGTTCTGCCGCCTCACCTTGCCCACATGCGTTGCGGCACCGGCCTCGATCCATGACGTCATATCGCGCATTGTGGCGCCGTACCTCAAGCCGGAGCGTCCGCGAAATCGCCGGTCAACATTGCGGAAAACAGAAACGGGTCGAGCGGGCCCTTGCCGGCCAGCGCGACCGGCGCGAAGCCTTCGCCGCCGATGGTCCACCAAAACGTCGAACCGGCATAGATGCCGGCATGATCGCGCCGGCGTATAGACTCGAAAAGTTCGGTGAATTGGCGGCCGCGCATCGGCGCCACATGGCAGCCGCCGTGGTCGCTGCCTGTGGGCTCACGAAGCTCCTGGGATGGCGGCCGTAATGCGCCGAGATCGGCAGTCATCGCCTCGAACTTTGCGTCATGATCGAGCGTCGACATCAGGAATGCTTCCGCGGTGTCGAACCATTCGTCCTGCGCACCGAACTCCGGCGGCAAGATTGCGGCATTGTCGTCAGCGCACGCAAACAGCGTCAACGGAAAGTAGCGGCCGACGCCGTCGAGGGAGGACATGAAGGCTCCGATCACGCTCCTGCCGCAGATATCGGCGCCGAGCCAGAAACGCCAGATCGGAGCTGTCAGAAACGCAGACTGCCACTTTTCGCCGAGGGTGGTGCGTGAGGCCGAAATTGCGCCCTGTAGCCACGGCTCCCACGCATTGAGGAATTCACGCGGCGCTCCGATCGCAATGAAGTCCCGCTTTGCCGGCACCTTACCGTAGAGGCTGCATTGCATGGTCCCTCACAGGCTCGTCGGACACTTGAACTCCGTCAGCGCCGGCAGTTGCAGCGGGTTGAAGACGGTACCGGTTCCGAACTGGAACGGCACATCGCGTCCGCCGACGATCCAGCTTGCGGTGATGCCGTTCGGACGCGGAGACTTCGAGGCCCGATCAAGGAGCCGGAACAACGCCCACTGCCCGGCGCCTCCGTTTTGCTCGGAAGGCTGAGCCCCGGGAACGGGAGGATCCTGGGAAAGCGACACCGCAGTCCTGCCGCCCGCTCCGGGCCACTGAACCGCAACCGGGGTGGCGTTCGGCTGATTTGATGACGTTACCGCGATGCCGTTGATCTCCAATTTCGCGGCCAGCCCGGTTCCCGGAAGCGCCGGGGGCGTTACGGTCAGGCTGACGGTTGGAACATTTCCGTTGGTTGGGAAGAACGCATCCTTGATCTGCGCTGCCCGTTGGAACTGGCGCAGAGTTTCGGCCGACATCTGTTTTGCAACCGGATTGTCCTGACGCCATTTCCACTCGCGCTGCGAGGTGTCAGCATAGGGTTCCAGGAATTTCTTGAAGAACCCGTCGAAATAGCCGTTGCCGCCGAACAGGCGGCCAAAATCCGCAAGCCCGATTTCGGCGCGAGCGCCGCGATCCAATGGATAACGGTTTGTCGCGAGGCTCTGGCACGGGCCATATACGGACTTTTGGAATTCGTCGCGGATTTGCCTGTATGTGTCGTTCGCGATGGTGCTTTCGAACGAGTTCGCCGATTGCAGAAGCATGCTGTTGAACGGGCTCGGCATGCGCAAGGCGTCGTTCTTGAATTGGGCAACCTGGCCCCGCAACGCGGCGGTGGCCTGCTGTTCCTGCGCCGGATTGAGTACGATGGTCTGGAGGCTGTTATTGATCGCCGTCAGGTCGCCGAGGATGACGTCGATCAGGCGGCGCGAACCGTCGCCTTCCACGACTTGATGGAACGGCTTGAACTGGGCCTCGATATAGGTGCCCGGAGAGCCCCCTTGCGGGCCGAGCAGAGGCGGCGTGGTCGGCTCCTTCTTCCCATCGGCGCCGCCGGACTTGGGGTCCTTGCGTTCCCGCGTAAGGGTCGATTCATCCCGGATCGATTCGATCAGAAGGCGGATCGGGGATGTCGAAGCTGCCGCCGCGTTCAAGGCTTCGTATTTCGGCTTGCCGGCGTTGAGGGCGCGGATTCGCAATTTTTCGAGCGTCTGCTTCCACATGGCCACGAAATCCCGCGCGTAACGATCGAGCAGATCGCGGACCAGACTGTCGAATTGCGATTTGATGGCGTCCAGCTTGCCGACATCGCCGAGCACCCAGTTGTCGCGCTGGAGCTGCTCTGCGATGGTCGGCAACTTGTCTATGAAGGCGCGTTGGAAGCCTTGGTAGGTGTAGAATCCTGGGAGCGAAATTGTTTCGACGCTGTCGCCCGACGCCGCTTCGAACACGGTCGAGAAGTCCGGCCCGCCGTGGCGGGAAGCGACCCAGTCCGGCGCAATCGACTGCCGTGCCTGCGACTTGAGGAGCTGGTAGGCGCGGTCCGCAATGCTCAGCCGCGCCAGAATGCGCCGGCATTCCTCGATCAGGCCCCAATTGGGCTCGACCAGCGGCTCATCGCCGCCCTCAAGATCCAGCATGGCGATAAGCTCGCCTTCGAGCGCTTTGCGGCCTTCCGCGTTGGGCGCGCCCGGATAGAGGTTTTCGCTCCAATCGTTTCGCATCCAGCCGAGGATAAGATCGCGATCTGCTCGCTCGACGCCAGCGATCATCAGATAGGCCTTCAGCGCCTCGTAGATGTAGCCTGGGTTTGACTTGTTGGCCTCGAGAACTTCCTCCAGCCGGAACATCAGCCGCGGTCGGAACAGCCGTTCCAGGCTTACGTGGTACGTTTGCTCGGCTGAGGACTGAAGGCGCTCCCGCTGGCTCAATCCCATTGTGCCGCGCAGCGGGGTCGGGGTTTCGCGGGTTGCGTACCCGGTCGGCAGATTGCGAAGCTTGTAGAGCAGGGGCAGGACCTTGTGCAGGTCGCGGTCGCCGATGATGGTCTCGTGCGCATGGGGCCCGGCCTGCCGGGTGTAGTCTGCAACCGCGGATTGGGTCGCGGATATCAGCTCTCTGTTGTGGGTGTAGCTCAGCCACCACAGGCCCGTCATCGCAACGGCAAAAAGGGCAACCGTGGAGTAGAGGCAAGCCTTGATGATACGAGCCCGCCGGACGGCGGCGGGGTCGGTCGAGACCCACGCGGCTTCGCCGATGATCACCTTCAAGATGAGGTCGGTGAGAAAGAAACTCTTTCCAAGACCCGAGTAGGCCTGGGCGCTGACCTGTTCGGCGCCGAAGCTCTTTGCGAGCGCCCCGATCAGGCGGTCGATCGGGGTGCCGTGCTGCGTTCCTGAGGTGAAATAGAAGCCACGCAGCGTCGCATTGGCATGATAGCGGGTCGGCTCGAAGATCTGATTGAGGAAATCGAAGATCGGCCGCTTGAGTGCCGCCATCTGGGTCGGGAAACCATAGAGCAGCACGCGGTTGCTTGGCGTCGGCTCCTCTTGCAGCCGGTCCGTGAGTTCACTGTTCAGCCGCTCGATAAGGTCGTCGAATTCTTTCGGGACGTCGCCGACAAGGTTGCGGGTCTTGTCGCCGGTCTGGAACGTGGCGCCCCAGACCTGGCGGCGCCCCTGGTCGGACAAACTCGCGAAATACTCGGTGAAGCCCGCGACCAGGTCGCCCTTGGTGAACAGTGCATAGACCGGAAAATCGACCTTGAGGCGTTCGTGCAGTTCAAGCAGCCGCGCCCGGATCGCATTGGCATGGGCCGCGATCTCGGCGGGCGCAAGCGTCATCAGATCCTCAAGGCTGATGGCGACAAGGACGCCGTTGATCGGCTGGCGCGAACGGTTCTTCTTGAGCAAATCGAGGAACGCGAGCCAGCTCTGCTTGTCGGCGCTCGCGTCGGAATCCTGCGTAGTGTAGCGGCCGGCGGTGTCGATCATCACCGCTTCCTCGGTGAACCACCAGTCGCAATAGCGGGTGCCGCCGACGCCGGCGATCGCGGCCGGAGTGGCGCCGCGCGACAGCGGAAACTTGAGCCCCGAATTGACGAGCGCGGTGGTCTTGCCGGAGCCTGGCGGACCGATCAGCACATACCACGGCAGATCATACAGAAAGTCGGATTTGCCGCCGCTTGCCGCCTTAAGCGTGGCAAGTGCGTCCTTCATCCTGTCCTTGAGGACGTCGGCGTCGTCCTCGATCTTGTCGGGCGTCGCAATGCCCTCGGCGATCTTAGCGGTGGCCTTCTTGCGACGACGCCAACTGAAGGCCATCACCGATGCGAAGGCAGCCACGATCACCAGAATGGTGATCTCCCGTACAATGTAGTCTTCGAGTGGATGCCAGCCGCCGATCGAGATCAAGGGCCCGGCCAGATATACGAGCGCGCAGACCGATGTAAGGCCGATCCCGGCAAGAACGATCCGCAGGATGTCTTTCGCAGAAACGCCGCTCATGGCTTGCTCGTCTGGGTTGGGAGCCAATAACTGATAACCGCTCCTTTCTCTTCTCCCTCCCCCGCAAGCCAGAGCAATCGCATTTGGCTCGGCACCTCTTCTCCCTCTCCCCGCTTGCGGGGAGAGGGTCGGGGTGAGGGGGACTCTCCACAAGCTCGGACTCGCGGAGACGCCCCCTCACCCGGAATTTGCGCGAAAAGCGCGCAAATTCCGACCTCTCCCCGCAAGCGGGGAAAGGTGCTGCGGCCAAATGCGATTTCCCTCTTCCGCAAGCGGCGGAGGGAAACGTCATATCGGATATCGTCCATCATCGCGGGCACGTCTTCTGTGCGACGGGGCCGGTATCGGTTCGTGGGATGAGAATTTCGACTCGCCGGTTCTTGGCCCGCCCTTCGGGTGTCTTGTTGTCGGCGATCGGCGCCGTCTCGCCTTTGCCGTCGGTCTGGAGGCGCTCCGGCTTGGCAAGGTATGGCCTGAACATGGCTGCGACGACCTTGGCGCGTTCGACGGAGAGATGATAGTTGGATGGGAAGCGGACATTGCCGCGGCTGATCGGTGTGTTGTCGGTATGCCCGACCACCTTGATAAAGCCCTCCTCCTTGTCGAGCGTCTCCGCAACGCGGGCGGCGATTGCCTTGAACGCGTCGAGCACCGTCGCGGACCCCGAATCGAACAGAATGACGTTGCCGACCCGGACGGTGATTTGGTTTGCGGTTTGTTCGGCCGATGCCTTTTCGGCGGCGACCTCGGGTCCGAGGGCGGCGCAGATGCGTTGCAATTGCGTGATCTTGTCGGGTTCGGGCGGCGGTGGCGGCGGTGGAGGCAGGGAAGCGGCGCGGATGATCGAGAGCTTGCCGGCATCGTGGAGCGCGGCCAGTTGGGCGGCCGCCGGGTCGACACCGCCGTTGAGCCAATAGAGCAGCACAAAGTAAAAGCCGAACAACATGAGGCCGACGAATCCCAGCACGCCCCACCACGGCACCCGCAACCGCGACGCCTGGTTTGCCAGTTGCTGGCCCTGCCAGCGCGGCGACAATTCGCGGTAGACCTTCGGGCGCAACCGGCGCAGCGTCTCGTAAAGATCGCGCTGGATTTGCTGCAACGTGGCGACGCCGCCCGCGGAAGTGCGGTGAATTCCATGAAATCCGAGCGCGAGGCACGTGTGCTGCAATTCGAGCAAATCGTAATTGACGATCGGGTCCTGCTTGAGCCGCGTGAGCTCGTCGAAGAATCTCACGCCGCCGACGCGTTCGCCAAAAAAACGGCTCAGCATGCTGTACTGCGTCCAGACGTGACGATCCTCGGTCGGGATATTCTGGACGATATCGTCGGCGGTGGCGCAGATGATATACTTTGCGGAATTTGCCTGCGCCTCGGAAATGCCCGCGGAACGGATGTCTCGCTCGAAAAATTTGATCGCCTCAGCCACCTGCTCCATCAGGCTCGCGAACGACGCGCGGGCGAGCGCGACGCGCAGGCGGCCGAGCAGGAGCAAGAGCGGCCCGGCGGAGCGCAGAATCGGATTTTCATTCGGCGCGACGAGTTCGTCGATCCTGACCTCGGGGACGCGCACCTGCGCGACCGGCTGCGGCGCTTGGGGCTGCGTTGTGATCCATTCGTCGGGATTGGGATTTCCCGGAGCGGCCGGCGGTACATAGGGCGTAACCGGAGGCGCGGCCGGCTGTGGCGGTCCCTGGCCCTGCGGTAGCGGATTGTAGGGTGGGGGTGGCGGCGCAACCGGACGCCGCCCTCCTGGATTGGGACGGATGACAGTCCGCTCGCCGGGAATGCCGAATGGACTGCGCGGTGGAACTTTGTCGTTCATCGCCGATCTTCCAGTACGGCCCATAACTCAAGTTCAAGCTCCGGCCAGTCTCCGGAAAAATGCATGCCGATCGAACTCGCCGTCGAGAACTCCGGCCACAGCGGCGATTTGCGGTCGAAGAAGAAATAGACGTGGTCCGTGATCGCGCGGATCTGCGGCGGCGGCGTGGGGAGATGGATGAGCGGCACGCCGGGCAGATGGGCGTGCACGATCTCATTCATCTTGGTATTGGGGCCGATCTTGAAGAGATGCGGGAAATGGCTCTGAATTTCAGTGAGCGGGCGGCGCGCCGCGACCTCGAGCACGAAGGTCGCATTGCGGAACAAGGTTCGGTCGCGGATCGTAGAAATGAAGGCATTGTTGGCGCGCTCGATGATCTCGAGGCGGATCGCACGGCGGCCGAGTCGCGCACTGAGGAAATCCTGCAGATCGCGCATGACCGGCCCGAACACGTTTTCCAGGTCGTCCTGGTCATAGGCCGGATATTCCCGGGCGCGCCGCTCAGGCGTGGCGAAGGTCGCAAGCTCGCCGACGAGGCGCAGAAGCTCCTCGAACAGCCGTTCCGGGTGCAGATAGCCGGACGCACGATAATGCTTAAGCACCGCGATATGCCGGTTGAGGAGCTGCAAAACGAAATAATCCACGCTCTGAAGACCGCCGCCGGCGGTCGGATCGGCGGCATAGCGCGCCAATTCCTCCAGCTTGTTGTCGATCCAGCCGACCACGCGATCGATCCAGCCGGCGACCACAGGGTGGGCGCTGCACAGGAGTACGGGCGGCACGTATTTCTCGTCGAACACGATCTGCTTGTCGCGAACTTCCAGCACGCGCGCGACGCCGAGGCTGATGTATCCGGGTTTGGCGGTCTTGCGAAGCTCCAAGCTTAGCCGGGGAAACGCGATGTCGACTTCCTCTTCGATGCGCAGCGCCGAGGTCGAGTCGATGAAAGTTTCGGCCCCGATCATGAAACGCGCGGCGCTTTCAGATTCGCGGTCATCGGCTTCGCGCATATTGGCGGCTGCGACCGGCATCGACAGCCATGCGATTTGCTGCGAGGCGGTGTCCGGCACCGCGATCGGCGGCGGTAGCGGACTGTCGGCCGGAATGTCGAATGGGGTGCCGTCCGGCATGACGCCGGCAGCGCGGCGCAATGCGAATTTGCTTTGCTGCGCCAAGTCGCGATCGATTTCGAGATGGGAGAATCCCCACGGATACGGGGTGGCTACTCGCACCCGCGATTCAAGCAGGTGCTCATGATACCGGTCGTTCTGCTGAAAATGGTGGGGTCGGAGGAAGAGGCCTTCCGTCCACGCCACTTTGGTGTACCAGGACATTCTAAGGTATCTCGATCGTTTTTAACTTTGAATCTTCCGATCCGATTTCCGCAGCAGGCGTAACTTAGTGCAGTGTCTCCCACGAATGGTTCAGTATCGCGGGTTGTCATGCCCAGGGACGGATCGATCCAATCTGACCAGAACGCGCGCCAGCGTACCTCATTTTTCGTCGTGATCGTAACAATCGGCGAAATAGTCCATGAACGCATTGAGCATGCCGTCCGCATGGTTCTGAGTGCGGGCCTGCCAGCGCGCCACGTAGATATCCCACAAACGCGCCTTGCGGGATCCGACCATGCCGGCCAAGCCGCGGTTGCCGGCGGTGGTGTTCTCGATCACGTCGGGGTCGAATTCTCCCAGCATCAGCCGCAAGGCGTGCTGCATGGCGGAAAACGTCCGGACCTGGTGAGTCTTCAAGTCGTCGAAACTCTGCGCCAAGGCGCGTCGGGCATCCAGATAGCTTCTGGTCTGCGGCCCGAACATGATGCGCAGCGCATCCTCGGCGCTCGGCGCGAATTTGAGTGGGTTGTTGTTCAGGGCCTGGACTGTCGTCTGGTTCGAGCTGCGGGCGAGGCGCTTGGCCATCTGGCGCGCCTCGAGGAGTTGCTTCACGTTCTCCGCGACGAGCCGCATCAACTGGCCGAGCTGCTCGGCAAGCTCGGCTGGGTCGCGCGTTGCGAAGGTGTCTTCCGGAAAACCGGCGCCGCGCGCAAACAGGCGGACGAAATCCTCCATTGCAGCGGCTTCCGCCGCGGCGGGCACCTGACGCACAGCTTCACGACGCGAAGCGGAGGCGCCGCGAGCCTCATGCGGGGGGGCGACGTCCGGCACGCCGGCCGCGGCAAGTGCCTGCGCAGCGGCGAGCGCGTTCGCCGCAGGCTCCGGCGAGGCGGGCGGTGCCGCCCACGGGCCTTCCGGTTCGGTCGATACCCAAATGGGACGGCGCGGGCTCGGGACCGGAACGACTTCTGGTGCGGGTGTCGGAGGCTTGGGCGTGCCCTGGGCCCAACTCATTTCGTCGGTTGGAGGCGCCGGTGAGGTGTCCCACGGCGCCGATCCAGACGGCGGCGGCGCCGAAGCGTAAGGATTTGGCACATCGATCGCCCAATCGAGAAAATCCGGACGGACCGGCTGCAGGTCGCGGGGGGCTTTGAGCTGCTTGGGGTCGATGGGCGGTGCCACTTCGCCTATTGGATTCCACAAATCCTCGTAGCTTGGTGGGGCATTCGACGAGGCGGCCTCGGGCTCGGCACCGGAGCGTTCCTCGTCGACGGTGGCCGCAATGATGTAGTGGCCGATCGCAAAACGGTCGCCGTTGCGCAACCTGTGCGGTTCTCTGAGCCGGCTCTCAGCGCCGTCGAGGAACGTACCGTTGGTTGAGATATCGTGCAGCCAGTATCCGCCGTCGTGCCAGCGCACTTCGCAATGCTTGCCTGAGATGAAACGGCTGGGGTCCGGCAGGGTCCAGTCGAGGTACTGGTCGCGCCCAATATCGATGCCGCGCTTGCCCTGGATCGATATGCTGAGCGGGCCGCCGTCCGGCAAGCTCGTTTGGTTCTCGATTCTAAGCGTCAGGCCCATCGGCGGCTTCTTTGCAGTGGACTAAGCTTAGGCTCGAACTGTTGTCCACGCACACGGTTTAGGTCCAGTCCGGTTATCATTCAAGCCACATCGGCTTCGCGTGCTTCGCCTTCAAGGTCGCTGTCACTGGCTGTCACTGGATGGCATTTAACGGGTTTGGATGTTCGAAAATATTACGGCGGCAAAACACGCCCAGCAGGGCGCAAGCTCGTTGAACGAATTCCAGAGTTTGGACCGTTCTTAACCCCGGCGCGCTCAAGGAGTGGAGCAATGGCGAACTTCTACAATTTGGAGACGAACGAGCCGATCACCACGATGTATATCGGCTCGAGTCGCAAGGGCAACATCGTGCTGAGACGTCCCGCCGGCTTGAGCATGCGCGCTCCAAAGGTACTCGTGGCCAATGGTCCCGGTGTCGCCACGCCCGTCGCAATGGCTGGCAGCGGGGTGTCTCGGTGGAGCTTTACTGACCTTGCCGTCGGTTCAAGCATCGTGGCGCTCGACGACAGCAGCAATATTCTGACGCAGATTCCCGTGAGAAGCTTGGCGGATGCCAAATCCTTTAAGCCGATCAGCGAACGTTTGAACGGA
>Ga0210402_10006382_pt1 | contig 10456 bp, 12 predicted proteins | sample IncBWC7MmetaG_FD_161055 | JGI IMG/M metagenome (GOLD analysis project Ga0210402, IMG submission 161055) | Forest soil microbial communities from Barre Woods Harvard Forest LTER site, Petersham, Massachusetts, United States - Inc-BW-C-7-M | ecosystem: Environmental > Terrestrial > Soil >...
CATCCATTTGGCGTAATCGGGCTTGACGACGGCGGGTTCTGCATCGAACAGAGCCGAATAAAACCCGATTGATTGCGGGAGGTCTTGAACAGAAACGTGGACATGCATGCGCTTCATGACCTGGACTCCTCTCGAATTGGCTGTTTTTTGACGAACACTTCCCAAGGCACGGTTCCCGACGTGCTCATGGAGCTATGCAACACACGATCGGTTACTGTGAGTTCAGTTGGACTCTCGACTTCGAGTCCGAAATGAGCGAGGCCAGTCGGCCGATTGGTTACGGAGGCCGCAAGGTTCAGGGGCGGCTGATCAACCCGCCAATTCGCATAACTCTTTCCGCCGCAGCACGGAGGCGTATGGAACAGGTCGGAATAGAACCTGATCGCGTCCGGCAGGCGTTTGACTACCACATGCATGTGAAGCCGTTTCACGCGACTACCTTTTTTCGCTTGTGTATCCCGGCGGGGCTACGTGCGGCCACGCCAGAGGACCGCGGCGGCGCGCCCTTGCAACAGTTCTCGGTGAGATAGCCAAGCAGCGCTTTCATGGTGTCGTATTGCGCGGCGTAGATCATCGAACGCCCATCGCGCCGAACCGTTACCAAGCTTGCCAGGCGCAACCGGTCGAAATGAAAGGTAAGCGTATTTGGCGCGAGGCCAAGCTTTTCTGCGACCTGACCTGCCGCCAGACCGTCCGGTCCCGCCTTGACAAGGAGTCGGTAGACATCAAGGCGATTATCCTGCGCAAGAGCGGCCAATGCAGCGACGGCGCTTGACTTTTCCATAGTTCAACGAACATAGAAATTATTATCGGCGTGTCAAGAGTTATTTCGTTGGGTATTGAAATGAAAATCCGATGGCTGCACTGACCGGGCGGGGGCTCGTCGCGGCCATGTGCGTGGGACAGGTTGGCAGCCTGCTCCCACACGTGGTCGTCCCTGCGATCATGGCTCAGCACCTGATGCCCCTATGGGGGCTGAGCGCCGCGCAGGCCGGACTGATGGCCAGCGCCTATGCCTTCGGATACATGCTGGCAGTGCCGTTGCTCGCGACGCTCACCGATCGCATCGACGCGCGTTACGTATTGATGGCTGGCTCGGCCTTGAGCGGGCTTGCCACAATACTTTTCGGCCTGATCGCGGATGACCTTTGGTCCGCGACGTTGATCTGGGGAGTTGCGGGCGTCGGTTTCGCGGGCGCTTACATGCCAGGATTGAAAGCGCTCGCCGACCGGCTCCCCTTTGGCGACATCTCTCGCAGCGTCACGCTCTATACAGGAAGCTTCTCGATCGGCGTCGGACTCTCATTTCTGGTAGCGCAGCTCGTTGCGGACAGCTACGGCTGGCGCGCGGCCTTCTACGTCACCGGCGCCGGGCCGCTGATCATGATCCTGGTGTGCCTCTGGCTCACCCCGCGCAAGCCGCCACCCACACACGGGCACCTGCTCGACTTCCGACCGGTGCTGCGCAACCGTGCCGCACTCGGATACATCTTCGGCTACGGCGCACATTGCTTCGAACTTTATGGGATGCGCACCTGGATCGTTGCTTTTTGGACATTCGTTGTGGCTCGAAACGATGGCACCGCCCCACTCGGTGCCGTTACTGTCAGCGTGATCATCACGCTACTGTCGTTGCCGGCAAGCGTGATGGGAAATGAGGCCGCTTTACGTTACGGCCGACACCGCGCCATCACCACCGTCATGATTGCCTCGGGGGCCATCGCTTTGGCGATTGGTTTCAACGTGGAGGCGTCACCTCTGCTGCTGCTCTTTCTTGTCTTCGTCTATGGGCTGACCGTTCCTGCGGATTCGGGGGCGCTGACGTCTGGCACGACGGCAAGCGCGGCGCCGATGCATCGTGGGGCAACCTTGGCTTTGCATTCGACAGTCGGATTCGGCCTTTCAGCACTTGGCGCATGGAGCGCCGGCGTTGCGCTGGATGCGGCTGGCGGTCCGGTGCAACCAAGAGCGTGGCTCGCCTTGTTTGTGCTGCTTGCAGCGGGTATCTTTCTTGGCCCTTTCGCTTTGTGGTGGTCGAAGGCGGATAGGTGACGTGAGCTGGGCAATTGTCGGCGCCCTCCCATATTCTGTTCCGGACACCGAAGACGCCTCCCAGATAGCACCTGCTCTGGTGCCCCGGAATCATCGCGGCGCGTTGCGACTTCTACCGCAACGAGCTGTCCTGCAAGCCCACCTCGCCCGAGTGCTGCGCGCCCTGACGGCCTCGAACGGTCCCTAACTCGGCTGCCATTCTGGCGCTGTACGAGCCGCTCAGCTACGCCATGTCATCGGCAGTGCTTGTTTCCGGTCCAAACTGATCGTTCAACGCGTAGCCGGCGCCGCGCACGGTCCGGATGGGATCGCCTGCATCGCCGCGATTGAGCGCCCGGCGCAGCCTGCCGATATGCACGTCCACTGTGCGCTCGTCGATATACTTGTCGCGCCCCCAGACGCCGTCGAGCAGCTGCTCGCGCGAGAACACCCGGCCCGGCCGTTCCATCAGATATTCCAGCAGCCGATATTCCGTCGGGCCAAGATCGACAGCGCGGCCGGCGCGCGACACGCGCCTCCGCTCCCGGTCCATCTCGATGTCGCCGAAGGAAAGCACTTCCGTGACCTTCTCCGGCGCCGCGCGCCGCAGCAGCGCATTGACGCGCGCGATCAGCTCCGGCACGGAGAACGGCTTGACGATGTAGTCGTCCGCCCCGGTCGCAAGCCCGCGGATGCGCTCGCTCTCCTCGCCGCGCGCGGTGAGCATGATGATGGGCATGTGACGCGTCTGCGCCCGCGCGCGCAGGCGTCGGCAGATCTCGATGCCGGATACGCCGGGAAGCATCCAGTCCAGGATGAGCAGATCGGGCGGGCTCTCCCGCAGCTTGACCTCGGCCTCGTCCCCGCGGGTCGCGGTGTCGACCGCGTAGCGCGCCGCCTCGAGATTATAACGCAACATGAGCGTCAGCGCCGCCTCGTCCTCGACGATCAGGATGCGCGGCATCATCTCACCGCTCCTCCTATTGCTTCTCCGCGAGCATGGATGCGAAGCTGGTCGTGTCACCTTTGGGCCGCTGCTCGGCGAGCGCGCGGCCCTCGATGATGTAGTACACAGTCTCGGCGATATTGGTCGCGTGATCGCCCATGCGCTCGATGTTCTTGGCACAGAACATCAGGTGGATGCAGTAGGTGATGTTGCGGGAATCCTCCATCATATAGGTGAGGAGCTCGCGGAACAGCGACATGCACAGGGAATCGACTTCTTCGTCACCGTTCCACACCGTGAGCGCCACGTCGAGGTCGCGCCTTGCGTAGCCGTCCAGAACGTCGCGCATCCGGCCCAGCACCAGCTCGCCCATGCGCTCGACACCGAGCATCAGATTTTCGGGATGCACGTCGGCCGCCAGCGGCAATATCCGTTTGCCGATGTTCTTGGCCAGATCGCCCACCCTTTCCAGATCGTTGGAGATGCGCACCGCGCCGATGATCTCCCGCAGATCGATCGCCATCGGCTGCCTGCGCGCGATGGTGAGCACGGCTTTTTCCTCGATCGCGTGCTGCAGCGAGTCGATCTCCGGATCGACCGCAATAGCGCGTTGCCCGAGATCCGAATCGTGGTTGGCGAGCGCGTCGAGTGAGTCGGCAATCTGCTTGAGCACACGCACGCCCATCTCCTCGACCATCCGGGTGAGCTCGCGGAGATCGACATCGAATGCCTTCGTCGTGTGGTCGGTCATGGGAGCATGGTCCCTTGCCACGTCTGTTGTCATCCGAACCGTCCCGTAATGTAGTCCTGCGTGCGCCGGTCACGCGGCGCGGTGAAGATCTTGCTGGTGGTATCGAATTCGACCACCTCGCCGAGATACATGAACGCAGTGAAATCGGAGACGCGCGCGGCCTGCTGCATGTTGTGAGTGACGATTGCGATGGTGTAGTCGTCCTTGAGCTCGTCGATCAGCTCCTCGATCTTGGCGGTCGAGATCGGGTCGAGCGCCGAGCAGGGCTCGTCGAACAGGATCACCTCGGGCTTGACCGCGACGGTGCGTGCGATGCACAGCCGCTGCTGCTGACCGCCCGACAGGCTCAGCCCATTGGCGTTGAGCTTGTCCTTGACTTCCTCCCAGATCGCCGCGCGACGCAGCGAGCTCTCGACCCGTCCGTCGAGCTCCGATTTGGGCATTCGCTCGTACAGCCTGACCCCGAAGGCGATGTTCTCGTAGATCGACATGGGAAACGGGGTGGGCTTCTGAAACACCATTCCAACCCGGGCCCGCAACAGATTGAGATCCTGCTTCGGTGAAAGTATATCCTCGCCATCGAACAGGACTTCGCCGGCGGCCCGTTGGTTGGGGTAAAGATCGTACATGCGGTTGAGGACGCGCAGCAGAGTCGATTTTCCGCAGCCCGAAGGCCCGATGAACGCGGTGACCTTGCCCTGGTAGAGCGGAAGCGAGATTTGCTTCAGTGCTTTGGCTTCCCCGTAGAAGAAGTCCAGCGATTGAATGGAAATTTTTTCCGTCAAATCGGCGGTATCGGAAGCAGCATGGGAAACGGAAGGCGTGGTAACGGGAGCAAGGTTCATGACTCTGTTCTCGTCGCGGCAAGCGCGCGCGCAATGATGCTCAATGCGAGCACGGCAAGGGTGATGATCAGCGCGCCCGTCCAGGCGAGCTTCTGCCAGTCGCTGTACGGCGACAGCGCGAACTGGAAGATGACCACGGGTAGGCTCGATATGGGGGCATTGAGATCGAGGGTCCAAAACTGATTGTTGAGCGACGTGAAGAGAAGCGGAGCGGTTTCGCCGCTGATGCGCGCTACCGCGAGCAGCACGCCGGTGAGCATGCCGGCGCGTGCGGCGCGATAGCAGACCCGGCGGATGACCACCGCGCGCGGAGTGCCAAGCGCGGTGGCCGCCTCGCGCAATGGGTCCGGCACCAGCAGCAGCATGTCCTCGGTCGTGCGCACCACGACCGGAATGACGATCACCGCAAGGGCAACGGCACCCGCCAGCCCGGAGAAATGCCCCATTGGCCGGACCATGATCTCGTAGATGAAGAGGCCCACGACGATCGACGGCGCGCTGAGCAGAATGTCGTTGATGAAGCGTACGATGAAGGTCAGGCGGTCATAGCGGCCGTATTCCGCCATGTAGGTTCCCGCCAGTATGCCGATGGGGGTGCCGATCAGAACCGCGAGGACGGTGAGGATGAGGCTGCCCATAATGGGGTTGAGCAGACCGCCTGCGGAGCCCGGAGGCGGCGTCATCTCCGTGAACACCGCGACCGACAACCCGCTGAAGCCCTCCCAAAGCAGCGTACCCAGGATGAGCACGAGCCAACCCAATCCGATCAGGGTCGCCGCCAGGGAAAGCCCCATCGCAATCTGGTTGCGTCTGCGGCGGGCGGCATAGATTTTGTTCATGGCGCTACCCGACCCGGCGTTCGATCCGCAGCAGCATGTAGCGCGCAGCTGCCAGCACGATGAAGGTGATGACGAACAGAATGAGACCGAGCGCAATCAAGGATGAGGTATAAAGATCGCCGACGGCTTCGGTGAACTCGTTTGCAATGGTCGCCGAGATGGTGGTGCCCGGCGCCAGGATCGAAGCCGATATGCGATGCGCATTGCCGATGACGAATGTCACCGCCATGGTCTCGCCCAGCGCGCGGCCAAGGCCGAGCATGACCCCGCCGATGACGCCGACGCGGGTGTACGGTACGACGACGTAACGCACCACCTCCCAGGTTGTGCATCCGACGCCATAGGCCGCCTCCTTGAGGACCGGCGGAACCGCATCGAACACGTCGCGGGAGATCGAGGTGATGAACGGCAGAACCATGATGGCGAGGATCAAACCGGCGGTCAGCATACCGATCCCATAAGGCGGTCCCTCGAAGAGCGACGAGAGCACAGGCACCGGACCAAAGACGGTGATGAGGAACGGCTGGAGTGTCTGCTGCAGAAAAGGCGCGAACACGAATAGTCCCCAGATCCCGTAGATGATGCTGGGGATCCCGGCGAGCAGCTCGATGGCGATCCCGATCGGCCGCCGCAGCCATATCGGGCAAAGCTCGGTGAGAAACACTGCGATCAGAAGTCCAAGCGGCACCGCAATGGCCATCGCAATGCCTGAGGTGACCAGAGTGCCGTAGATCGGCGCCAGCGCTCCGAATTTTTCGGTGACCGGGTTCCAGCGTTCCTCGATCAGAAAGTTGAGCCCGAACGCTCGCAGGGCCGGGAGCGAGCCGTCAATAAGCGAGACGATGACCGCCCCCAGGAGCGCGAGTACTGTGATCGCAGCGGCCCGCGTGACAATGCGAAATACAACATCGCCCGTGCGCAGTCGGTCGAGGGCCTTGGCGCGCGACGACGACGGTATGGCGGAGACGGATTGCGCGGGCAAGGCTACATCGGCCATGAACTGACTGCGAGCGGGGTTAGGATTATCCAGAACGCGCGCTTGAGGAAGAATAGAGAAAGGCGCCCGACGGCGCCTTTCTTGCTACCTGCCGTTGGCGTCAGTGCGCCATCGCATAGATCGGCTTTCCGCTCGCATCTTTGATTTCGGTCGCCCAGACCTTTTCGATTTCCGCGATCACATTCTTCGGCAGTGGTACGTAGTCGAGGTCTTCGGCCATCCTGTCACCGTTGGCGTAAGCCCACGCGAAGAACTTGAGCGCCTCGGCCGCAGCGGCCGGATCCTTCGGCTGCTTGTGGATGAGGATGAACGTGGCGCCGGCAATCGGCCAGGAGGTGGGGCCGGGCTGATCGGTGAGGATCACATGAAAGCCATCCGCTTTGTCCCATTTTGCGTTGGCGCCCGCAGCTTGGAATGCGGCGGAATTCGGCTCGACGGTTTTGCCATCCTTGTTGACCATATTGAGCGTCGTCAGCTTGTTCTGCTTGGCATAGGCATATTCAACATAGCCGATCGAGCCCTTGGTATTCTGCACGTTGTTAGCAACGCCTTCATTGCCCTTGGCGCCGATGCCGGCCGGCCATTCGACGGAGGTATTTGCGCCCACCTTCGACTTCCATTCTGGGCTGACCTTCGAGAGATAATCGGTCCAGATAAAAGTGGTGCCGGAACCGTCCGACCGGTGGACGACGACGATGGGCTGCGAGGGCAGCTTCGCATTGGGGTTGAGCTTGAGAATTGCCGGATCGTTCCACGCCTTGATCTCTCCGAGAAAGATCCTGGCGAGCGTCGCTCCATCCAGCTTGAGCTCACCAGGCTTGACGCCCTCGAGGTTAGCAACAGGAACGTCGCCGCCGATCACCGTGGGAAACTGAACGAGGTGATCCTTGTTCAGCTGATCCAGGGTGAGCGGCATATCGGAGGCGCCGAACGTGACGGTCTCATTCTGGATCTGCTTTATGCCACCACCCGAACCGATCGATTGGTAGTTCAGGCCTACTCCGGTCTGCTTCTTGTAGGCATCCGCCCACTTCGCGTAGATGGGATACGGAAAGGTGGCGCCGGCGCCCGAGAGGTCGAGGGCAGCTGCGGGCATCAAGCCGGCAGCAACAAACAATCCAGCAAGTGCAAAGGTGTGAAGGGGTCTCAAGACGTCTCTCCTGTGGTTGGACGTGCCGGTTCACGCAATCGCGAGCGAATGCATTACCCGGCTTTACCGTTGTGAAGCTGTCTTTGCCTAGGAACCGCGCTTCGGGATATGGGGGGTCCGCTCGAACGGCCCAATGCGAGGTCGGTGGGTTTTTAGTGTGGCCATGTCATTGGAGTTATGACACTTGGATGACAGTTTGATGACAATCCCCCTTGCGGGCGAACGCCCATATGCGGCCCCCATGAAGCCTGCGCAGAAGTGGCTTATGTGGCTGGGAATAAGCGCCTCTGCAGAAGCCGTCTCCTACTTCTGGCTGGATCGGCCGATCGCGCTGTTCGCCCACGAGCATTTGCATCAGTACGACCTTTTTGCGAGGCTCACATACATCCCCGAAATCATCAGCCCAGTCGTGATTCTTGCCTTCGCGGCCATAGGGCTTTGGGCCCTGAGCGCGCGTGCGCTCTCGAAACTGCAGACGGTCGCGGTACTCGCGGCCGCCAGTTTGGCGGTATCCGCGGGTGTGAAGGATCAGCTCAAGCTGGCTTTCGGCCGCACTTGGCCGGAGACGTGGGTGCGCGACAATCCTTCATTCATTCGCGACGGCGTTTATGGCTTCAACCCCTTCCACGGCGGGCCGGGTTTCGCGGCCTTTCCCTCGGGACATACTGCCGCCATTTGCGCTGTCATGTCAGTATTGTGGATATGCTATCCGAGGTATCGGTTGCTCTATGGCATTTGCATCAGTGCAGTCGCGATTGGTCTCGTGGGAGCCGATTTCCATTTCCTCGGAGATGTGATTGCCGGAGCGTTCCTCGGCGTCTCCGCAGGCTGGCTCACGGTTGTGCTGTGGGAGCGCGGGCAGCACCATTTGCGGCCGGCCATGACACTGGACTTCCCCGGCAAATCAGCTCGAAATCTGGCGCCCGATTTCCATCACCTGATCTCAGGGAAGGCGAAAGAAGTCGGTCCCGTGAACTGAATTGCGATGCAGATTGTGGCCGAGGGCCTGACCTGTGTCAGAGGGGGGCGGGAGGTCTTCCGCGACCTGCACTTTGCAGTGGACAGGGGCGAGATGCTGGCCATCACGGGCCCAAACGGGGCCGGCAAGTCATCGCTTCTCCGGGTCGTGGCCGGGCTCGTCCGCCCAAGCGAGGGAAGGCTCATTCTTCACGGCGGCGACGCGGAACTCTCCATAGGAGAACAGGCCCACTATCTCGGCCACCAGGATGCCTTCAAACCATCGCTCACAGTCCAAGAGAACCTCGCCTTCTGGAGCGATTTTCTCGGATGTGGCGGAGAGGTCGCGACCTCGCTCGTGTGTGTAGGGCTCTACGCCCTCGCGCATCTGCCTGCCCGCTACCTTTCGGCGGGACAGCGGCGGCGGCTCTCGCTCGCCCGCCTGCTTGCGCTGGAGCGTCCCCTGTGGCTCCTCGACGAGCCGGGCTCCACGCTTGACGCTGCAGGTCAGGGCCTGCTTGCGGACATCATGGCGGCCCACGTCGGCAAAGGGGGCCTCATCCTGGCAGCCGTCCACGGCCCCCTGCCGCAAGCCGCGAAGGAATTGAAGCTCGCAGGCGCGGGCGCATGGGCCGGAGATGGGCCAGGCGCGCCGAAGGAGGCTCGCCTGTGAGCCCGTTATCTGCACTCCTCCTGCGCGATGTGCGCTTGGCCGTGCGCCTCGGCGGAGGCGCGTTCATCGGCGTGCTCTTCTTCCTGATCGTGGTAACGCTTGTACCATTCGCCGTCGGCCCTGATCTCGCGCTGCTCGCGCGGATCGGGCCGGCCATGCTGTGGCTCGGGGCCCTGCTCGCAACCCTGCTCGGGCTCGACCGGCTCCTGGCCTCGGATCACGAAGATGGCTCCCTCGATCTTCTCCTGATGGGCCGCATGCCGCTCGAGCTTGCGCTCGCCATGAAGGCGTTCGCGCACTGGCTCACCACGGGCGTACCGCTCGTGCTTGCAACGCCGGTGCTCGGAATCCTGCTCAACCTCGATCCCAGCTCGACCGGGGCAGTGGCCATCACCCTGCTCGCCGGCACCCCGGCGCTCACCTTCATCGGCCTGATCGGTGCTGCGCTCACCGTGGCATTGCGGCGTGGCGGGCTTCTGCTGGCCGTCCTGATATTGCCTCTGAACATTCCCGTCCTCATTTTCGGCGTGGCGGCGTCGAGCGCAGCAACGGCCGGTACCGTGCCGTTTCGCGGGCCATTGCTCATTCTCTGTGCTCTGTCGCTGATGAGCCTTGTGCTGGGACCGGTTGCCGCCGCGATCGCTCTGCGGCAGGGACTGGACTGAGCCCAACGCGAACCCTATGCGTACGCCATGAGCTTGATCGACCTCGCCACTCCGTCACGTTTTGCCGCGCTGAGCGCCCGGCTGATGCCGGCGCTGGTCGCCCTGACGGCTGTGGCCTTCCTGGTTGGTGGCATGCAGGCCTATCTCGCGCCCGACGATTATCAGCAGGGGGCAACGGTGAAGATCATGTTCATTCACGTGCCCACAGCGTGGCTGGGAATTTTTGCATGGATGGTGATGAGCGCGGCCGCGCTGGGTACGCTCGTCTGGCGCCATCCCCTTGCTGATGTTGCCGCCAAGGCGGCGGCGCCGATCGGGGCCGCTTTCACTCTCATTTGCTTGCTTACGGGCTCGCTTTGGGGCCGGCCTATGTGGGGCACCTACTGGGTCTGGGATGCCCGCCTCACCTCGGTGCTCGTGCTCTTTCTGCTCTATCTGGGCGTGATTGCGCTGTGGCACACCATCGACGATCCGACGCTTGCTGCACGCACGGCGGCCGTGTTTACGCTCGTGGGGGCGATCAATATTCCTATCATCAAGTTCTCGGTCGAGTGGTGGAACACGTTGCACCAAGGAGCCTCGGTCTTCCGGCTCGGCGGATC
>Ga0210402_10006383_pt1 | contig 10454 bp, 6 predicted proteins | sample IncBWC7MmetaG_FD_161055 | JGI IMG/M metagenome (GOLD analysis project Ga0210402, IMG submission 161055) | Forest soil microbial communities from Barre Woods Harvard Forest LTER site, Petersham, Massachusetts, United States - Inc-BW-C-7-M | ecosystem: Environmental > Terrestrial > Soil >...
AAGAGCTGGCGATACCAATCGAAAGTGAAATGGCGGGGAGGGAAGCCGCCGACGCCGTCGCGATTGAAGGAGTAGACGACGAGGACAACGATGGGGAGGTAGATGAAGGCGAAGACCAACGTCGCGTAGATGGCGAGCAGTGGGGAACGGCGCGTTGATGTGGTGGCGGCGCTCATTCGAAGGACCAGCGCTTTTCGACGCGCTGGGTGAGAGCGAGCATGGTCAGCGTGATGATCAGGATGAAGACGGAGATGGCGGCGCCGAGAGGCCAGTCATAGGCGGCGCCGAAGAGAGACTGGACGAGATTGGCGATCATGGTGCCGGACGGACCGCCGACGAGAAGAGGAGCCAGGAAATCGCCGAGGGAAAGAACGAAGGCGAAAGTGGCTCCGGCGAGAAGGCCGGGAATGCAGAGCGGGAGAATGACGCGGAAGAAAGTTTTGCGGGGCGAAGCGCCGAGATCCTGAGAGGCTTCGATGAGTGGGCGGGGGATGTGTTCGAGGGAAGCGTAGATGGGGAGAAAAACAAACGGCGTGTAAATGTGGGTGAGCATGAGGACGACGGCGAAGGGACTGTAGAGAAGTGCCGAGACTGGGCCGTGGGTGATGTGAAGATATTGTAGGAAGCCGTTGAGGACGCCGTCGGAGCCGAGAATGGTTTTCCAGGCGTAGCCGCGAACGAGATAGCTGACCCACAGCGGAACGATGACCAGTTGATAGAGAAGTTCTTTGCGCGGGCCGGCGTGGAAGGACAAGAAATAGGCGAGCGGGTAGCCGAGAAGCAGCGAGAGGAAAGTGACGGAGGCGGCGATGCGCGCGGTGCGGAAGAGGACTTGAACGTAAAGAGGATTTTTGAAGAGCGTGGCGTAGTTCGCGAGATTCCAGTGGTGGATGATGACGCCATCGCGGACGGTCCAGAAGCTATGAAGGAACATCAGGAGGTAAGGGAGGAGAAGGAAGAGCGCGACCCAGAGGATGGGTGGCAGGCTAACGAGGAGTTTGTAGGTCTTGGAGTACATAGTCAGTCGCGGAGAGCGATGGCGTCGGAGGCGGAGAAAAGAAATTCGTGGGAGCCGGAGATTGGTGCGCTGGAGGGGATGCGAGCGCGGAGGATAGTGCCGGTTTCGGTCTGGAGTTCGAGGAGTTCGGTGGCGCCAGAATAGATTTGTTGATGGATAGAGGCGGAGAAGCGGACGGTGGTGGATGGTTGCGGGGAATTTGATTCGAACCGTAATGAATCTTTGGCGAGCGAGATGGCTTCGGGGCGCAGAGAGAAGAGGACGGAGCCGTCGGGGCGCGAGCAAGGAAACTGAAACGCGCCGCAATCGGCTACGCCTTCGCGAATGATGGCGCGGAGCAGATTGGTTTGCCCGATGAATTGCGCGGTGTAGGCGGTGGCGGGATGCGCGTAGATCTCCCGGGGCGAGGCGACTTGTTCGAGCGCACCATTGCGCAGGAGCGCGATGCGATCGGAGAGCGCCATGGCTTCTTCCTGATCGTGGGTCACGAAAAGAAAAGTAATGCCAACTTCGCGTTGCAAGGATTTCAGTTCGGACTGCATCTCCTTGCGGAGATTGGCGTCGAGCGCGGAGAGCGGCTCGTCGAGGAGCAGAAGTTCGGGGCGATTGACGAGGGCGCGGGCGAGCGCGACGCGTTGTTGCTGGCCGCCGGAAAGTTTGGTTGGTTTCGCGGCGGCATATTCCTGCATGCGGACCATGGCGAGAGCATCTGTGACGCGCGTGGCGATTTCATTTTTTGGAGTGTTCGCGGCGTGCAGGCCGTAAGCGACATTTTCACTGACGTTGAGGTGAGGAAATAGCGCGTATTGCTGGAAGACGGTATTCACGCGGCGCTTGTAGGGCGGAAGAGTATCGAGGCGGGTGCCGTGCATCCAGATTTCACCGGCGGTCGGTTGCTCGAATCCTGCGATCAGGCGGAGAAGAGTTGTCTTCCCCGAACCGCTTTCGCCGAGAAGGGTTAGAAATTCACCGGCGGAAATTTCGAGCGAAAGAGTTTTCAAAACTTCGCGGGGGCCGAAGCGTTTGCTGACGGCGCGGACTTCGAGCAAGGTTGCGCCTGGCGCGAGCGTAGCCGTGGAGGATGCCGCAGGGGTTGAGGAAGCAAGGGTCACTGAGCGGCTTTGACCTCGTTCCAGATGTCGTTGTACTTGGCGCGGCGCGGAACATCCTGCCAGAAATAGATGCGTTGCATGTAGGCGTCGGGATCGTCGAGGTGCAGGGATTTTTTCTCGTCAGCGGAGAGATAGGCAGCGGCGCCGGGATTTGCGGGTGTGTAGTGGGTGACGTCGGTGACCAGTTTTTGCGTTTTGGCGTCGATCATGACGGCCAGAAATTCCGTGGCGAGATCTTTGTTTTTGCTGGCGGCGGTAATCATCAGGTGGTCGATCCAGCCGGTAGTGTTTTCCTTGGGAATGGTTTCGCCGATGGGGAAATTGAGTTTGCGGAGCTGCGCGGTGTTGAGCGGCCAGCCCATGGCGAGCACGATTTCGTGATTTTGAAAAAGATTCGTGAGCTCGCCGCCAGTGGTCCAATATTTGCGGATGTTGGGTTTGAGTTCGAGGAGTTTTTTCCTGGCGGCTTCGAGTTGCGCGTCGGAAAGATTGTAGAGCTGATTGGGATCGGGCTTGTCGTAACCGAGGATTTGCGCTGCCACGTAGATGCTTGAGAGTTCGTCCCAGAGAGAAACTTTGCCGCGGAATTTGGGGTCCCACATGACAGCCCAGGAGTCGGGAGGCTGCGAAAAAGCGGTGGTGTCGTAGAGAAGTGGATTGGGTCCCCACATGAACGGCACGCCGTAGACTTGGCCATTGGATTTTACGAGCGAAGAATCGCGAAGTTTTGCAGAGAGTTGAGGGTAGGCGGGGAGTTTGGAGAGATCGAGAGGAGCAGCGAGGCCGGCTTTGACGATGGAGGCGGCAACATCACTGGAGGGAGAGATAACGTCGTAGTTTGCCGCGCTGCCGCCGCGAAGTTTGGCGACAAGTTCGTCGCTGGAGCCCATGTACGAAGCGACGACTTTGCAGTGGTGGGAGACTTCGAAATCGTGGACGTAGGAAGGATCGGCGTAGCCTTCCCAGACCAGGAGGCTGAGAGTGGGCTCGGATTTTTTGCAGGAGTACGCAAAAAAAACGGCGAAGAGGGCGGCGAGAACAAACATCGTGCGCTTCATCGGGCCTCCGGAGAAAATGCTCGGTGCATCTAACAGTACGGGCACCAATAAGAATCTATACCTAAAACGTGGGCGGCGTATTAATCCACAGCAGCCAGGATTCGGATTTGCCGGGATTGCGCCAGCGGTGCGGAGTGGAACTCTGGAAATACAAGCTGTCGCCGGGCTTCATGCGGTAGTGTTCGTCGGTGTTGAGCCAGATTTCGAATTCACCGCGCAGGATGTGAAGGAACTCCTCGCCTTCGTGAGTGTAAGGTTCACCGCTGCTGCCGCCGGGCTTGATGCGGAAAAGATGAGGCTCCATGGCAGTGTTGCCCCAGGCAAGCAATTCCATGCGCACGCCCTTGGTAGTTTCCAGGACTTTGCGTTCGCGCGGACCGACGAGTCGGGAATTGTCCTTGGCGGGCTCGAAGAAGGAAAGAATATTGGTGCCGTAATAGCGGGCGATACGGCGCATGGTGGCGATGGAAGCGCGCATCTGTCCGCGTTCGAGAGCGCTGAGAAAACCGATGGAGACTCCGGTAGCGCGGGCGACTTGAGAGAGAGACAGACCGCGGCGCTGGCGGAGGCGGCGGAAACGCAAACCGGGAGAAGCAGTATGTTCCGCGGGAGAGGAGACCAGGCCCTGGCGTTTGAGGACGTGGACGATGGCGGCAGGATTCAAGCCGCGGGCGCGGCGGAGGAAAATGGCGCGCTGCAAAATGCGCACGTCTTTTTCGTCGTAGACGCGATAACGGCTGGTGGTGCGGCGCGGCGTGACCAGGCCGAGGGCTTCCCAAGCGCGCAACGCGGACGAAGAAATACCGACGCGCTGGGCGACCTCGCTGATGCGCAGCGACGCGCCCGGCGTGCGCGAAACCGATGGCTTGGATAAATTCTTTCTGCTTGACATCCCCGGCCACTTTTCCTAAGTTTACAGGATTATAGTAAGGTTTGGGCGGTACAGCAACCTAGAAGCACGGTGCAAATTCAAAAGCTTCAGGGCTCAGGGGTGAGTTCATGAATTTGAAGAGATTCCGCGCGGTGTTGTGCACTAGCATTTTTTGCAGTTTAGTTGTGCTGCTGGCGATTACCTTTGCCGCCGCGGGAAGCGTGGCGCAGAGCACCGGCGGGCGAATTCGCGGGACGGTGGCGGACGCCACCGGTGGCGCGGTTGCCGGGGCCAAGGTGGAGCTTATCAATGAAGCGACCCATACCAAGCGCGAAGTGCAGAGCAACGAGAATGGCGAATACTTTTTCATCGAGGTGGCGGTCGGCAGCTACGAGATTGACGTCAACCAGCCCGGCTTCAAGAAATACGTGCGCAAAGGAATTCCGCTGAACCTGAACGAAGCGCTCAGCGTGGACATCGCGCTGCAAGTGGGCGGATCGACCGAGGTGGTCGAGGTTACCGGGGCCCCGCCGGTGGTGGACACCTCGTCAACCCAGCTCGGCGCCGTAGTGAATGAACGGTCCTCGACGCAGTTGCCCTTGAATCAGCGCGACGTGTATCAGTTGCTGCAACTGCAGCCGGGCGTGCAATCACAGCTGGGCAACGATCTTTTTTACGGATCGGACAAGGCGGGCGTGGTGACGGTGAACGGAGGCCGCGGACGTGCCAACAATTATTCGGTGAACGGCGGCGACGGGAACGACCTGTTCGTGAACGGACCGGCGATCGAGCCTTCGCCGGACAGCATTGAAGAGTTCCGGGTGATCACCAACAACTTTGACGCGGAGTACGGGCGCAATTCCGGTGCGGTGGTCAACGTGGTGACCAAGTCGGGCACCAATGAGCTGCATGGCAGTATTTACGAATTTTTCCGCAACGACGTACTCAACGCAAAGGCGTTTACGTTCAACCCCGCTCCCAAGCCCGGATTTAAGCAGAACCAATTCGGCGGGACGTTGGGTGGACCGATCAAGAAAGACAAGACCTTCATCTTCGGATCGTATGAAGGGCGCCGGATTGTCAAGGGTGTCGATTCGCAATCCGTATCCGTGCCCACGGGAGCTGAGTTGAATAATGGGGACTTTTCGGGCGGCGGTGTCGCTTCACCGTTTACGGGATCACTGAGCAGTGCGACGGTGGCCAGTGTACTGAACGCGCGCCCTGGATGCGCATCAGCGGTGGCTGCGCAGGGCGGTTTACCGATTGCCGTCGGCAATAACTTCGGTGGAACGTATGATCCGAGCGGCAACTTAATAGCGCCCGGCATTTTTACGAACTTCAACACCAAGGTGGATAACCAGATACCGACGGCGTGTTTTGATCCAGTAGCAGTCAGCCTGATGAATCCGAAGTACGTGCCGGGAGCCGGCGGAAGCGCCAGTTCGGTCACCACGGTTCCGAAGAACCGGGACCGCGGCGATCAGTTCCAGCTGCGCGTGGACCACTTTTTGAACAGCAATCAGAAGTTATCTATTTACTACTATTTTGACGACGATAATACTCTTGACCCGTTCGCGAAGTTCCAAAGTTTTGGCGCGCCACTGGGAACTTTCCCGAGCGTCTATGCGACGCGCACCCAGCAAGTCAACGGAAGCCATACCTGGAACATCGGATCCAACGCGGTAAACGAAGCACGAGTCAGCTACTTCCGGGAGGGCCAGTTGAAGTTCAACACTCCGGTGCTGACCAATGCGGTTACGGCGTCTTGTGGAACGGGAGCCGTGGGAAGCGTACCGGATATCTCCAAGATCTGCTTTACCGGCCAGACGGACGTGCCGCTGGTTGACGCCAGCGGCAACTGCCTGTCCTCCGGGGCACCGCCATCTGGTTCGCCGCCCTCGTGTCCCAACCCGAGCGACTTTGGAATTCACACCGGGCTAGGCCCCAAACTGGAAGGTGTGCCGTTCATCTCCATCGGCGGGACGGGCCTGGCGATTGGCAACAATTCGGGAGGCCAGTTGCCGCAGACCGGGAATACCGTACAGTTCTCCGACAACTACAGCAGAATCGTCGGCAACCACAGCCTGAAATTTGGCGCCGACACGCGAGTGCAACGGTTTGACCAATTTTTGATTTTCGATATCAATGGCAGTTATTCGTTTCAACCGGGAGGAACCGGCATCGGATCCGATGATGCCTACCCAAATTATTTCCTGGGCCTTTCGAACGGCTACTTGCAGGGCTCGGCCCAGCATGAGTTGGTGCGCACCAAGTCGCTGTATCTGTTTGCGCAAGACAGCTGGAAGATCAAGCCGAATGTGACACTGAATTACGGAGTGCGCTGGGAACTGAACACCCCGCTGGCAGATGCGGGAGAAAAGGTACAGGCGTTCCGGCCGGGGCAAGCTACCACCATCTATCCAGGAATACCGGGCAACGACGCCGCCGGAGTTACTCCGCTGGGGCTGGTTTTTCCGGGAGACAAAGGCGTGCCCAAAGGCTTGACCCAGACTTATTACAAAGCTTTTGCTCCACGACTAGGCTTTAATTGGAGCCCCGGAGCTCGCGATGGGTGGCTGGCCAAGTTGACCGGCGGACCCGGAAAGACGAGCATCAGCACCGGCTACGGAATTTTCTACAATCCGGTCGAGCAACTAGTGCTGGAGCAATTCAGCGCCGAGCCACCGTTCGGAGGCAGCGAGTCCATCTCCGGGTCATTCCTTTCGACACCGTTCGTGGGTCAGGACGGGACGATTCATCCGAATCCGTTTACGGGCGTTCTGAGTCCGCCGCGGGGCACTCCGATCGATTGGAGCAGGTTTCTCGGCACTACGTATTTTGGAGATTTCCAGCCGCATATGCGTCCGCAGTATTCGGATCAGTACAACTTGACGATCAAGCGTGAATTGCCCGGTGACATTCTGCTGCAAGTGGGTTACGTAGGCTCACAGGGCCACCGCTTGCTGGCAATTTATGAGGCCAACGAGACTAATCCGAATACTTGCCTGGAGCTGAATACAATTCTAGGGCCAGGTAATTGCGGACCATTTTTTGAGGACAGTTTCTATCAGTTCACGCTGCCGGCAGGCCAAGGATTCGATCTGCCTTACTACAACCCCGGAGGGCCAGGCGCGACTGGTCCAAATGTTCCGTGTACCCCGGTGAAAACCCCCGCGGGGTGCCACATCGTAGGAGCGGCGGGGGGTACACCTGTCACGCTTTCCGGCCTTCGCTTCTATTCTTCGCCATTTTGCAATCCGTTGTCGCCAAGCGGGGCGGGTTGCCCGGGGACGCCGCCAATTGTCGGCATCTTTGCCGAAGATACAGTTGCGAAGTCCAACTACAATTCGCTGCAGGCGCTGTTTGAGAAGCGCTTTTCGCATGGCTTGCAGTTCCAGGCTTCATACACGTTGAGCAAGACGATGGACAATGCGTCGAGTTTCGAGGACGCGTTGAATCCCTACAACTTCAATGCGACGTACGGATTGTCCAAATACGACGCGCGTCATCGCTTCGTTTTCAACTTTGTATGGGACCTTCCGGTACCCAAGTTTGATGGGTTCAAGGGCAAACTACTCGATGGATGGGAAATGTCCGGCATTGTCAGTTTGCAGAGCGGGTTTCCGATCCGCATAACGTCGCAGTCGGACAACGAATTGCTGGACAGCACGTTTAACTTCGAGGCGCCGGGTGAACCAAACCTTGTCGGTGGCTTCAAGACCGTAAATCCGCGCAGCACGGTTTGCCAATTCGGAACGGGGCCGCTGGTTCCCGGCGGACCGGCTTGTGTTCCGGTGTCGGGTTATGTGTTCGATCCAAACCATTTTAACAATAACTGTATCGATCCTTCGGACACCTTAAACACTCAGGTGACCTGCACCAACGACCCGAATGGCGTGGTGCTGGGCACCATCGGAAACTCGCCGCGGGTCCTTTGCTGCGGTCCGGGGATCAACAATACCGACTTGAGCTTTTCGAAGAGCACGCCGCTTAGCGAGAGATTGCGTATGGAATTCCGAGGAGATATTTTCAATGTCTGGAATCATGCGCAGTTCTACAGTGTGGATGGCAACGTGGGCAATCAGGGCGCCACATTCGGTCAGCCGCTGCACGTCCACGATCCGCGGTTGGTGCAGTTTGCGCTGAAATTCCGCTTCTAGCGAACGCGGAAGATAATCACTACAACTGGGGCGCCCCGACCAAGCTGGGGCGCTTCCACGCGTCTGGAGAAAAAGTTTTTGGCAGGAAACTGACGGCAGGGAAGAGACCTGCGAAGAGTCAACTCCGTTAGGACGGGGAAGGCTTGGTTCGGAGAACGATCATGTCGTACGAAGCACTCGATAAGGAAATCGCGTTGTACGTGAAGCGGACGCCGAAGTCGGCGGTCGCGCATAAGAGAGCGGAGCAGCGGATTCCGCTTGGCGTGGCCAGCAATTACCGGCACTACGAGCCGTATCCGATATTCGTGAAGGACGGTCTGGGTAGCAAGATTCACGATATCGACGGAAACGAATATATTGACCACAACCTATGTTTCGGCGCGCTGATGGCGGGGCATTGTCATCCGGCGGTGGTGAAAGCGGTCGAGACCAAGCTGCACGAAGGCACGACGTTTGGAATGCCGCACGAGCAGGAATGGGAGCTGGCCGAAGAGATTTGCGCGCGGTATCCGGTGGAGATGGTGCGGTTCGGTTCGAGCGGCACCGAAGTGACGATGCATGCTTGCCGCATCGCGCGGGCTGCGACTGGACGCGACAAAATCATCAAGTTCGAAGGGTCGTACCACGGGCTGCACGACACGGCGCTGGTCAGCGTGAAGCCCAAGGAGAGCGAGTATGGCGACGAAAACGCGCCGAACTCGGTGCCGGGTGGCGGTGGCGTGCCCAAGGCTGCGATCGACAACGTGGTGGTGGCGAGCTTCAACAATTTGAAGAGTGTGGAGAATCGCTTCAAACAATTTCCAGGGCAGATTGCGGCGATCATTCTGGAACCGATCCTGATGAACGTCGGGCTGTGCATTCCGCAGCCGGGTTTCCTGGAAGGATTGCGGAAACTCTGCGATGCGAATGGCGCGTTGCTGATTTTCGATGAGGTGAAAACCGGCGCGAAACTCGCGTGGGGCGGCGCCAGCGATTATTTCGGCGTGAAGCCCGACATGATCTGCCTGGCCAAGTCGATTGGCGGCGGATTGCCGTTGGGCGCGTTCGGCGCGAGCCGCAAAGTGATGGGCTTGATCTCCGACCACAAGGTTTTCCATGGCGGGACGTACAACACCAACCGGGTGGCGATGGCGGCGGGGCTCGCGACGTTTCGCGAAGTGCTGACGCGGGAAAATTATCTGCACGTCGGAAAGCTGAGCACGAAACTTGCCGATGGCTACCGGACGATTATTGGCAAAGTTGGATTGAAGGCGTACGTGGCGAGCGCTGGAGTGAACGGCGCGTTGATGCTCTATCCGCAGGAGATCAGGAACTACCGCGACTGGACCAAGATTGACGTCGACTTGTGGCGGCATTACTGGTTCGCGATGGTGAACCGGGGGGTGCTGGCGCAGCCGTATTGGTGGGACGAACAGTGGACGATTTCGGTGCAGCACACGGAAGCGGACATTGATAAGCACCTTGCGGTGTTTGAGGAGATTGCTCCAGGTCTGGCGAAGGCGCAGGCCGAACGCGGCATGGTGACGGTCGCGGCTGGGCACTAAGAAAATCATTTAGAGGCCGGGCTCTCAGCCTGGCCTCCTGGCTTTCGCAACCATCGGGATCCTGCCGCGAAACCTTGGGAGAACAAAGTTGGCCAACGAAGTCACCACAAAGCCCGAGACCGGGGCGCAGGAAACGCCGCACCTGCGCCGCGTGCTGGGTCAGTGGGACCTGGTCTTATTATTCGTTGTCGCCGTCGTTAACCTGAACGTAGTTCCGACCATCGCGGCCAACGGAGGCGTAACGGTCTGGCTGTGGGCGTTGGCGTTGATTCTTTTTTTCTGGCCACAGGGCATCGCAGTCATCGAACTGTCCCACCGTTTTCCCGGCGAGGGCGGCGTATATCTTTGGGCCAAGCGAGTCTTCGGGGACTTTCACGGCTTTTTGTCGGGCTGGTGCTACTGGACGAATAATATTTTTTACGTGCCGACGGTTCTACTTTATTTCGTGGGTATTTCCGTTTACGTCGCGGGTCCTCGGGCGCGCGCGCTTGCCGACAATACCGGGTTCGCTCTTGGCGCTTCGATCGTGCTTCTGGTCCTTCTCGTCGCCTTGAATGTGCGCGGCCTGGGCGTGGGGAAATGGGTCAACAATCTAGGCGGCATCGGTACCTCAATCACCGCGATTACTCTTATTGGGCTCGGGCTGGTGGTGCTTTTTCGTTTCGGAACGACCATGACCGCGGCCGATTTT
>Ga0210402_10006384_pt1 | contig 10454 bp, 8 predicted proteins | sample IncBWC7MmetaG_FD_161055 | JGI IMG/M metagenome (GOLD analysis project Ga0210402, IMG submission 161055) | Forest soil microbial communities from Barre Woods Harvard Forest LTER site, Petersham, Massachusetts, United States - Inc-BW-C-7-M | ecosystem: Environmental > Terrestrial > Soil >...
CAGGTTCACGTAGCTGGTGACCGTGAACACGGCGGCGGCATCGATGTCGCCCCTGAGCATCATCTGCTCCTGCAACGCCGGCGACATGTTGATTATTTTGATTTTGGAGAGATCGATGCCGTTCAATTTGGCCAACGGAGCAAATAAATGTCCAGCCGATGCGCCGGCCGGATATCCCGCTATGCGGCCCTCCAGGTCTTTCAGCGTTCTGACCGGACCGGGTTCCCTGGTGATCAGCGCAAACGGCGCACTATTGTACATCATGTAGACCATCACCGGCTGCTTGCCGGGGTCTTTGCCGGCGAGCGTGATGATGGCGTTCATGTCGCCGAGGCCGGCGTCGTAAGCTCCGGAAACGATACGGGCGACCGTCGCTGCCGACCCCTCACCTTGATCAACGACGACGCTCAAGCCTTCCTTGGCAAAATAGCCTTTGTCCTGAGCCCAAAAGACGAAGGCATGAATGCCCTGGTACTTCCAGTCCAGCGTGAATCTGATCGGAGGTGTGCTTTGGGCTTCGGCAGGCGCCTCGACCGCGATCGGGGCGGCTATTCCCAGGGCTGCGGCAAGCACAAGCAGAGACCGGCTGGTGCTCCAGGTCATGGTACGCTCCTATGAGGGCAAGCTCGTATGAGCTGAAATGGGCTGTTCCTAGCGAGCATCGGACTATGATAGCGCGGCACCACTTCTGTCCAGGTGCCACCTTTCGACGGGAACTCGGCAATTGGATGGAGCGATGACTGCCTTGCTCACGCGCTTGTTCCTGCTCGCCTGCCTACTCGCGAGCCCCGCCGCCCTGGGACAGACCTACCCGGACCGCAACGTGACCATCGTGGTGACCTCGGCAGCCGGCGCGTTAACCGACGTTCTTACCCGCGCTGTTGCACAGCGGCTGGTGGAAATGTGGAAGCAGAGCGTCATCGTGGAAAACCGGGGCGGTGCTGGATATTCGATCGCGGCGCAGTCCGTGATGCGGGCTGAGCACGACGGTTACACGCTGCTCGCTTCGGAAACCGGCTTCTACACGACCCAACCGCATCTCTATGGCAAGGACAAGTTGGCCTACGATGCGGAGAAGGACTTCATTCCGGTCGCCGGCTACGGCACCATTCCGACAGCGCTGCTTGTGCATCCGTCGGTGCCGGTGAATTCGGTCAGCGACCTGATCGCGCTCGCCAAGACGAAGCCCGGGGCCGTGACTTTCGGCACAGCCGGCGTCGGCACCGCGCTGCATATTGCTGGGCTGGAGTTGGAGAATCTCGCCGGTATCAAGCTGACGGCGGTGCACTATCGTGGCGCGGCACCCGCACTCACCGATGTTATTGCTGGACACGTCAACGCGGTGATTATGGGTCCATCCGTGGCGCTGAGTTCAGTGAAGGGCGGAAAGCTCAAGATGCTCGCTTTCGGGAGCGAGAAGCGGGTGCCGCAGTTTCCCGACGTGCCGACCATCGCCGAGACCGTTCCGGGATACGAGGCGAGCGTATCGTTCGGGCTGTTTGCCGTGGCGGGCACGCCTGCGGACATCATCAAGAAGGTCAACGCCGACGTGCAAAAGATCGTCAGCGATCCCGAATTCCGGAAGAACTATCTCGAACGCTTTGCGGTGCAGCCGGTACCTGGCCCGCTTACCGCCTTTGCCGAATATTTACGGAAGGATTCGGCCAAATGGGGCGAGATCATCCATACGGCGCACGTGAAGATCGAATGAGTGCAGCTGTGCAAGTTGCTGAGCCTTCGCGGCTACAACCTGTCGCTCGATCCTCGCTTTTCTGGCCCCGAGCCGATCCGCGCAAACCCGCCGGCATGCTTCGCCCTGCGCAATCGCTCCTCCTCTCGCCGCGCGCTCGCACTCACGCGGCACGCCCGCCGATCAAATCCCCATAGCTGAGCCAGCGGCACGGCCAACCGCCTTGGCGCTTTTCGGACGCCGGTCACCGGAGCGCGTGACTACAGTAGATCGTCGTTGCCGGCGTCCGAAAACCTGCACAGAAGCTGCCATGGATGGCCGACTGCAAAGTTGGCAATAGAGACGAAACGCATCGTCATCCGCTCGCCACGAGCTGCCTCAACACGGTCTCTGTTTCGGTTTGACCTTTGAGCGAGCCCTGCTTGCCATTCTCGAACTCAATCCAGCCCTCGTTGAAGCCATCGAGCATCTGTGCGCGTGGCGTCGGGTTCTTCATACCCTGCGAAGCGAAAAGTCCCTCCCAGGTATCGCGGGGAACGGCTTCCATCCGTACCGGATGGCCGAGGATTTTGGTGAGCGTTGCGGCGATTTGATTAGGAGTGATGCGCCGCGGCCCCTCGAGTTCGACGATGCGGCGTCCCGTCCATGTCTCTTGCAGGAGGGCGGCTGCGAGGTGACCGATGTCAGCCGTCGCGACCATTGGCACAGGCTTGTCGAGCGGCTGCAAAAAGCTTGGCACGACGCCCAGGTCGCGCGCTGGTGCGACGTCCCAGGCCGCATTCTCCATGAACCAAGCGGCCCGTAGGAAGCAGACTGGCGTCGGCAGGGCGCCGAGCGCCTTTTCCACCAAGCCGAGTTGGTTGAGCAGGTTCGGCTGCATCGCCTGCGCGCCGATGGTCGAGAGACAGACGACCTTGGGCGGCTTCGCGGTTTCGATCGCTGTCGTCACGGCGGCGATAATGGCCCTAACCTCGGGAAAGCCTGGCGTCGGGTCGAAGATTGGGGGAATCAGCACAAATACTCCGTTCACGCGGGTAAGAGCTTCGGCCAGCGCCGGAGCGTCATTCATGTCCGCAAGGGCGACCTGGCAGCCTCGCTCCTTCCAAGCGGCCCCCTTTGTGGCGTCGCGCACGACAGCGCGAACGGGCAGGCCAGCATCCAGTAGAGCGCGCCCGGTGATGCCGCCTACGCGCCCTGTAATTCCAGTAACTACATACATTGTTCGGTCTCCGGTAATTCCGGGTGCAAGTATCCAGGTTTGGTTCTCATTCTGGCAGCACGGTCATTGACCTAGATCAATCCAAGGTCCGCCGTTATGGACATTGGTGGTTGCAGTCGAGATTTCCAGCCCGAAGAGGATCTCCAATGTCTCTCGTGTTCATCTCCGGTTCCTCGGATGGTCTTGGATTGTTGGCGGCGCGACTGCTCGTCGATTGGGGCCATGAAGTGACGCTACATGCCCGCAGTGCCGCGCGCGCCGAGGATGCGCGCCGCTCGGTGCCGGAAGCCAAAGCAGTTGCTATCGGTGATCTGTCAAGTATCGAGGAGACGCAGCGGGTCGCTGAGCAAGTTAATTCGTTGGGCAGGCACGACGCGGTAATCCACAACGCGGGGGTCGGTTATCGAGAAGCGCGCCGCATCGAGACCGTCGACGGCCTCTCGCACGTATTCGCGATCAATGTGCTTGCGCCGTATCTGCTGACTGCGTTGATAACCCCACCCGAGCGGCTCGTCTATTTGATCTCGGGAATGCACATGGGTGGTGAGCCTCGTTTGCACGACCCGCAGTGGACGGCGCGGCGCTGGAATGGCGCGCAAGCTTACTCCGATAGCAAGCTGCTAGACGTTGTGTTGGCGTTCGCCGTGGCCCGCCGCTGGCCGAGCGTACTGTCAAACGCTCTTGAACCAGGATGGGTGCCGACCAAAATGGGCGGCCCGGGCGCGCCTGATGATCTATCGCTCGCTGCGGTCACCCAGACGTGGCTGGCAGCGAGCGACGACCCGGCCGCCAGGGTAACGGGCCAGTATTTCTACCATCAGCAACGCCGTCGGGTGCACTCGGCTGCGCTACAAAACGATTTGCAGGACGAATTGCTCGACTATTGCGCCGGCCTCACAAGCGTCCCGTTCCCTCGCGAATCCCGTAAGGTTGACTGAGCGGACCTAAGGCGGCGCGGAGAGTCCGGTTTGGGTCAAAACCCGAACCCGTCTTTAACGGTCGCATTTCCGCTTTCGCCAGCTGCGGACATGCCGTCGCAATAGGCTAAGGCTCTGTGCGAGAAGTGCCACAACCGAACTGACGTACCGCAGCAGAGCCCCCTTTTTCGATCACCTCGTCGGCGCGCGCGAGCAACGTGGCGGGCACGTCGAGGCCGAGCGCCTTGGCAGTCGTGAGATTAACGACGAGATCGAATTTGGTCGGCTGCTCAACCGGGATATCGCCGGGCTTGGTGCCGCGCAGAATCTTGTCGACCAATTCGGCAGCGCGATGGAACCGAGCCGGGTAGTTTGATCCGTAGGACGCACAGGCGCTCGCGGCAAAGCAGGCAACAGCGGTGATTCCGATTGTCTTCGAGGGGCAGGCGATCCGATCGGCAACGGTCTGGTGGAAAGCCTAGCGCGCTCGTCGGTACAGCTGACCGATACCGCGGGCAAGCGGCTCGAAATCCTGCGGGAGGTCGTCCCGGGGCTACGCCGGCTGGCGACCTCGGGCAATTTCCCCAATCCAACCGTCGCCCCGGAGCTGCAGGCAGTGCAGGCAGCGGCTCACGCGCTGGGTCTCGATATCATCAGCTCTGAATTCCGACGTGCCGAGGAGATTGCGCCAGCGATCGAAAAGGTCACCGGCCGCGTGGAAGCGCTCTATGTCTGTGCCGATCCGCTCGTGCACACGAATGCGGTTCGCCTCAATGGGCTGGCTTTGGCGGCGCGACTGCCGGTGATGCATAGTTTTCGTGAGAATGTCGAAGCGGGGGGGCTAGTCTCGTATGGCCGGACCGTTCCGACTTGTATCGGCGCGCCGCCGATTTGGTCGACAAGATTCTACGCGGAACCAAGCCCGCTGATATCCCGGTCGAGCAACCGACGCAGTTCCGACTCGTCGTAAACCTCAAGACCGCCAAGGCGCTTGGCTTGACAATCCCCGAGTCATTCCTGCTGCGTGCCGATGCGGTGATCGAATAGAAATACTGCTTTGCTGCGGCGCGTGAGTCCGCAAGTGGCAGCTATTCATAAGAATAGTCACATGGGCAATACGGCGATCGAAGTCATCACGTCAGCGCAGCGTCCGCCCCAAATCGGGACTGAAGCTGCCCTCAGGGAATAATCAAGCCCATCTCGCGAACAAATCAAGCGCTCGGCAAAGTCTTTCGGTCACGTTCCCGGCATCCTCCGCACATCTCATCGCCAACGCCAAACCGCAAATGGACCGGAGGAGAATATGACCCAGACCCCAGCAATCAGACAGGATACACCCGCGCGGCACGGTGCGACCGCTGCAATACCCGATCTCGCGGCACTGAAGAACCGGCAGCAGCTGGCCTGGTCCTCGGGCGACTATGCCATCGTTGGGACAACGCTACAGATTGTCGGCGAGCAACTCTGCGAGGCCCTCGACATTCGGGCGGGACAGAAGCTCCTCGACGTGGCCGCCGGCAACGGGAATGTCAGTCTGGCCGCCGCGCATCGCTGGTGCGACGTCGTTTCGACGGATTATGTTCCGAGTTTGCTGGAGCGCGGTCGCGCGCGCGCATCGGCCGAAGGCCTGACCATCGAATTCAAGGAGGCCGACGCCGAGGCGTTGCCGTTCGCCGATGGCACGTTCGACGTCGTCGTCTCGACCTTCGGCGTGATGTTCACGCCCAATCAGAACCGAGCCGCGTCCGAACTCCTGCGCGTCTGCAAATCCGGCGGAAAGATAGGTCTCGCGAACTGGACGCCGGATGGCTTTATCGGACACGTGTTCAAGACGCTGGGCAAGTATATGCCGCCTCCCGCCGGCGTAAAATCACCTGCCCTTTGGGGGACGCGCGGACGTCTCGTCGAAATGTTCAGTCTCGCCGCTATTTCGATCGAGGCCGAACCGCGCAACTTCAACTTCCGCTATCGCTCCGCCGATCACTTCCTCGATGTGTTCAGGACCTACTATGGCCCGATGCTCAAGGCATTCGCAGCTCTAGATGAAGCCAAGCAAAGCGACCTGAAGGACGACCTGCACGCCCTCATCGCGCGGATGAACAAAGCCGGCGACGGTACGATGGTCGTGCCGAGCGAGTATCTGGAGGTTGTCATTACGAAGCGATGAGTTGTTCCGCGAATCCCCGCAAGAGGACGTCGCTCTGTATTGCAAATCTGTTTAGCGGTGGAGGGAGTGGGAAAATCCTCCACTTCCTCAGCGCGGCACCAATCGTAAAATGTCCGGTTTTCCAAGGCAGCCTTCAATGTGCTACCATCGGGTGTCAGCTCGGGGCCCAAACTATGAAACGGCGCGAGTTTATGAGGTTGATGGGCGGTGCCGGCCGCATTGAGCCGACCGCCAGCGGAGTAACGACATGGCGGTGCAACAGAATACGGATCATATCCAGACCACGCATATCGGCAGCTTGCCGCGGCCCCACAAGCTGCTCGACATACTGAAGGCAAAGTACTCAGGCCAGCATTACGACGAGGCGGAGCTGAATTCGATCCTGGCGCAAGCGGTCACCAACTGCGTGCGCAAGCAGGTCGAGTGCGGCATCGATGTCGTGACCGACGGCGAATACTCGAAGCCGGGCTTCTTCACGTATATCCGCGAGCGCTTTGATGGGTTCGAATCTCGGCCCAGTCAGAAGCTCATCTTGTTCCAGCAGGAGGTTTCCGCTTTCCCCGAATATTATGCCCAGTACTTCAAGGAGGCGATGATGGGCGGGGCCATCCTACCGATCGTTCCGGTGGTCTGCACGGGACCCGTGAAGTATAAAGGCGAGGCGAAGCTGCAGACCGACGTCGCCAACCTGAAGACTGCCGCCAAGGCGGCCGGCGTGCCTGAGCATCACGTGTTTCTGCCTGCCACCGCGCCCTCAGGGGTCGGCATCAACGAGTACTACAGGAGCGATGAAGAGTATTTCCATGCGCTCGCTGCCGAGTTGAACAAGGAATACCGGGCAATTGTCGCCGCTGGCATTTTGCTGCAAGTGGACGACCCGTTCCTGCCGGACATATTTGTCGAGCCCGGCCTCGACGATAAGCAGAAGAAGCGGCGTGCAGAGATTTACGTCGAGGCGACGAATGCGGCGCTCAGCGGGATTCCGGCCGAGCGGGTTCGCTTTCATACCTGCTACGGCATCAACGAAGGGCCGCGCATCCACGAATCGAATCTGCCCGAGATCATCGACTATGTCCTGAAGGTCAATGCCGGCTCCATCAGCTTCGAGGCTGCGAACCCGCGGCACGAGCACGAGTACCACCTGTTCGAGCGGGTGAAGCTGCCCGAAGGCAAAGTGCTCTGCCCCGGCGTCATCACGCATGCCAGCAACATCGTCGAGCATCCCGAATGGATCTCCGAACGGCTGGTCCGCTTCGCCCAGCTTGTCGGACGCGATAATGTCATGGCGGGGGCTGACTGCGGGTTCTCATCGCAGGCGCTTCACAAGACCGAAGTCCATCCCACAGTTGTGTGGGAAAAGTTCAAGGCCATGCGGCAGGGCGCCGACTTGGCGACGAAACGGCTTTGGCACTGACGGCCATAATGTGAAAGGGAGGAAGATTTAGATGTTTAAGCGAGTGCTTCTCGGGTCGGCAATGCTCGCATTTGCTGCCGGCGCAGCAGGCGCCCAGCACAGGGAAGTTAAAATCGGTTTCGTGACCACCTTGAGTAGCGCGCTCGCTGCAGTGGGTAACGACATGCGCGATGCGTTTGAACTCGCGCTCGATCACCTTGGCCACAAGATGAGCGGACTGCCCGTGCACGTCTTTTACGAGGACGATGGCCTCAAGCCTGAAGTCGGCAAACAAAAAACGGATAAGCTTATCGAATCCGAGCAGGTCAATTTCCTGACCGGATACATACAGTCGCACATCCTTTTGGCTTCGCTAAAATCGGCCGTTGACTCGAATACGTTTCTGATCAGCGCAAACGCCGGCCCTTCGCAAATCGCCGGCGAACTCTGCTCACCATGGTTCTTCTCGTCGTCCTGGCAGGGCGACCAGGTGCCGCAAGCGGTCGGCGAGTACATGAATCAAAGGAACGTAAAGACCGCGTACCTGATTGCGCCAAATTACGCCGCTGGCAAAGACGTCCTGGCCGGTGTGAAAGCCAACTTTCGTGGCCAGATCCTGGGCGAGGACTATACCAGATGGCCGGACCAGCTCGACTTTTCGGCGGAATTGTCGAAAGCGCGCGCAACCAAACCGGACGCAATCTTCGCTTTCTATCCCGGTCCGGCCGGTATCCAATTTTTGACGCAATACTCGCAATTTGGTCTGCGAGATCGAATACCCCTGTATACCGCCTTCATCATCGATGCGCTTTCTTTGCCGCGATTAGGTGAATTGGCGCTCGGTATACCAGGAGCTCAGCATTGGGTTATCGACCTGCCGAATGACGCCAACAAAAGGTTTGTAAGCGATTTCAAAAAGAAATACGGGCGCGACCCATCTTTCTACGCCGCTCAGGCCTATGACGCGGCCATGCTCATCAACAGCGGTGTTGATGGAGCTGGAGGTGATCTCACCAAAAAAGACGCAGTCCGAGACGCGTTGCGCAAAGCCAATTATGCATCCGTTCGCGGTCCTTACAAATACGGCAATAACCAATTCCCGATCCAGAATTTCTACCTCCAAGAAGCGGTAAAAGAAGAGGGGGGCTCTTACACTCTCAGAACGACTGCCCTCGCGCTCAAGGACCACCAAGATCGTTATCATGAGAAGTGCGGAATGAAATGGTGACTTGCGTCTTAGAACGAGAGCCAACATCCGAAGAGTCCGCGGTCGCCCTTCCTGCCCACCGCCGGATAGTTGTACTGCGTCACAAACGCCGTCCCTTGAACCGTCATCCTGAGGCACTCGGCGCGCGCCTTTGCGCGCCGAGCCATCGCAGGTCGGCTACAGCCGACTTGCGCATTTTGAATCCAACCTCGGGTAAACCCGAGGTTGGTGGGTGACAGCCCCGGCCCGCGCCGCATCCTTCGAGGCCCGCGCGCTTGTTGTGGCGCGCTCCGGATTGTAACTTGCGCGCGGGCACCTCAGGATGACGACGCGAGGCACGGCTGCGACGAAAGTTTATGACGCAGTACAGATAGACGGACCCCGGAAGGGGCGGTTACAAAGTCATCAGACGCACCCATATTCGAGCTGCAGAGACAACAGCGCGTCATCAACCAGGGCGGTCGAAGCATGTCCTTTGGCGCTCGCGTCCTCTTGCTTCTTGCTCTTCTCGTCACCGCGTTAGACCCGGCGGTCGCGCATGCTACGCAAAGCAGAGATTTCGCCGGCTTGGTCGATGTCGGCGGCGGTCGCAAGATGTATCTGGAGTGCCGCGGCATAGGGTCTCCTGCCGTCGTGTTCGTGGCTGGCCTCAGGGCTCCGCCGGGTATTGGAATATCGCCGAGAAGCCAGGGCCGCGCGTGTTTCCCGAGGTCGCCAAGTTCACCAGGGCCTGTGCTTATGATCGTCCTGGAACGCCGGTCGGTGAGAAGCCGAGCCGGAGCGACCCGGTTCCGCAGCCCACCACTGCGGGGAATGCGGTCGCGGATTTGCATGCCCTGCTGACTGCCGCTGGCGAGGCGGGACCCTACGTGCTTGTCGCCCATTCTTACGGCGGTTTGATCGCGCGGCTTTATGCCAGTGCCTACCCCCACGACGTTTCGGGTCTCGTGCTTGTCGACGCTCTCTCCGAAGGGCTCAAGGATGCGGAGACGCCTCAGCAGTGGGCGATACAACGAAAGCTGATTGAAGGCGACGTCCGGGAAGGCGCGGCCCAGTACCCAGCCCTCGAGACGATCGACGTAGATCGGAGCTTTGACCAGATGCGCGCCGCCGCACCGTTGCACCAACTCCCTTTGATGGTATTGTCTGCGGACCGGGCCTGGGGGCCACAAATCCCATCAATGATTGCTGCAGGCACGCTGCCCGCCGACGTGCCGCCGGACTTCGGCTACGTCACTGATGCCGCGCAGAAAGAGGCGCAGGAGAAGCTTGCCCATCTCGTGCCGAACGCGAAACACATCAGCAGCACGAACAGCGGCCATGAGATACAAAAGGAGCAGCCCCAACTCGTGGTCGACGCAATTCGACAGGTTGTCGACGCGGTGCGCGGCGGGAGCCGCCAGCTGGCGCGCTGAGGGTCGCGCTCTCGGTAGAGATATGATTCGAGGGATCATTATGGCGCAGTCTTCACTGGCCTTCACCGGACGGCTTCTCACAGGCGTCGTCGTGCTCGCGGCGGCCGCACCGGCGTTCGCAGAATCGCCCGTGCCGGAGATTCTCTCGCCGCTGCTCGCGACGCCGATCGCGCCACCCAATCCCGTGCTCGGCGCTGATCGCCGCAGGCATCTGGTCTACGAGATCGTGCTGATGGATATCGGAGAGAGCGCAATTGCGCTCGAGAAGATCGAAGTACTTGGTGCCAACGGCGATGCCATTCTTGCCACGCTCGAGGGCGAGGCGCTGGCAAAAATTCTTCGTCTCACCGGCTCCGGCAAGGGAACCGCATTGGCGGCCGGTGGCTCGGGCGTCCTGTTCATGGATGTTACCTTGACCGAGGACGCAATGGTCCCGCGCGCCTTGA
>Ga0210402_10006385_pt1 | contig 10453 bp, 7 predicted proteins | sample IncBWC7MmetaG_FD_161055 | JGI IMG/M metagenome (GOLD analysis project Ga0210402, IMG submission 161055) | Forest soil microbial communities from Barre Woods Harvard Forest LTER site, Petersham, Massachusetts, United States - Inc-BW-C-7-M | ecosystem: Environmental > Terrestrial > Soil >...
GCCTGCAGTATGCAAACAACATCAACATTTTGGATATGCCGCAGGCGATTGACGGCATGACGAATCAGGTCATCGTGCAGCGTGCGCACCGCTATGAGTATGACCGCGCCATGTATCTCTGTGGGGCGCGGGTGACGGAGGTGGTCACGCTCGACGAATATAAGCGCGCGTGCGGCGCCGGCAAGGCGGCGATGACGAATTTTTTCAACGCTGCGGAGGATGAGGATGGAATCGCAGCGAGCGCACAAATTGGTCGCGAAGAGTGGCTGCGCGTGGCGCACGAGTACAAGATTCCGTGCCACCTGGATGCAGCCGCGGACATGCCTCCGATCTCGAATCTATGGAAGTACACCGGCATGGGCTTCGACCTGGTGGCTTTTTCCGGGGGCAAGGGAATGCGCGGTCCACAAAACGCGGGCCTGCTGCTTGGCCGGAAGATCCTGACGGACCTGGCCCACGCGAATAATAATCCGGGAGACGGAATCGGCCGCGGCATGAAGGTGGCGAAGGAACAGATTGTAGGCATGGTTGCGGCGGTCGACTGGGTTCTCTCGCAGACCGAAGTGTCGATGCAAGGCGACTACCAGAAGCGGGTGGATCTCATTGCCAGTGCAGTGAAGGGCATCCGTTCGGTCAGGACAGAGACGGTGGTTCCGAAGATCGCCAACCATGTTCCACATCTCCTGATACGCTTCGACCCGGCGGTGACTGGCGTCACCACTGGCCAGATGGTCGACGCTTTGCGCACCGGGACACCTTCGATTGAACTGAACCCGAACACCGGCCAAAAGCCCAACCAGGGCATCCCCGCGGATGCAAACACGCTCGTGGTTGGGGTCTGGATGTTGCAGCCCGGTGAAGATGCGATCGTGGGTCAGCGAATTCGCGCGGCCCTCACGAAAAGGGCCTGACACTCAAACCCCGGTCATCGGGTCGATGCATTATGACGATATAACGCCAACGCACCTAGAGCGTCCCAGACCACTATCCGTTGGCCGGTTTTGAGGCGACCGGTGGGGGCCCGGGCGATCCCGCCAGCCGTGGCGGCAGATGTTTACCAAAGGGACTGATACCAGACAGTCCTCCCATTCTCACTCCCTCAAAGACGGGATTTCTAACTAGTTGAAACAATGGGGTATAGAGAAAAGCTTTTGCGAGGAAATTATATCCTGTGTTCAAATTTTCAAATAGTTCCCTGGAAGGCAACGGATACTATTATCCAGTAAGGTGATATTTTATGCTCGATATGTTTCCTATGAGGGAACGAAATGATCAAGAACTATCATTCCAGCAATTCGCTCGGACGGCAGAATTCTCGGCTTTGTGGAGTTCAACGAACCGGGTAAAACCACGTTCAGCCTCCGGGACGTGGAACATATCACGAAGCTCCGAGGGTTCTCCGCCCCGCTCGCTCATTCTCAAAACGGAGGCAAAATCAGCTCAAAGGCTAAGCTCTCGAGCGAATGCCTCAGCAGTAACTTTCACCAATTGAATGGGATCGGGCATTGCAGCAGGGCCGCCCAAAACTTTTGCACCCATGATCGCGAGGTAGTTTAGCCTGCAACGCGGTTTAACAAGTAATCGAAAACATGGTGGCCAGGGACGGAATTGAACCGCCGACGCCAGCCTTTTCGGTACTACGTTATGGTGTATTTTAAACAACTTAAGTGACTTCGAGTGTCCGCCTAAGTACTTGAGAACTTGAGAAGGGGTGAGAGACAAGCGAATCGTGGGTAGAAATCATGGGTGCAAAGCCGGACACTCATCTCGCGGTGACGGACCCCTTCGGATTCACGTGCCAGGAGCGACCCGCATCGGGACCAGAAAGTTACTGGCGAGGAGATAGGCGAATAGATGTCCGAAAGGCGGCGCGTGACGCAGCTGGCTGGCAGAGACCCATCCATTCGTTTCAGTCCACTCCCAACCGGTACTGGAAGCACTCTTCAGCCATTCCCGCAGATCCGTGACGGTCATCGGATAAACGTAGATGCGGACATTCTGGGCGAACAGACGCGCGAGGGCCTCCAGGCGTCTGCCTTCCAGATTCTCGTAAGCGTCTTCCGACGCTCGAATCATCAGGGAAAGGCCCACAACGAACCTCACAGGCGCATTCGTATGCCGGTTTACGAGAGCCGTCATGTGGTAGAGCTCGGGTTGGCGAAAAAGCAGCACGTTGCCGCCCGAAGCGAGAAGCGCATCGATGCGGCGAAGCAAGTCGGGAACTTCCGGAGCCGGTTCGTTCGGCATAAACGGAGCAACTGTCAGGCAAAAAAAACCGGCGACGGCCGAGCTCGTTTCGCCGAGTTCCTGCTGAAGCTCCTGAATGGCCGAAGCCAATAGTTGCAAGTGGACTTGCGAGTGGACTGCATCCGTGTGGGAAAAAAATCCCGGGGCCAGCACGACGGCTTTCTTGTAGAGAACCTCGGTAGGAGGAACGCTGGAGCCCTTGGAGGGAAAAAATACAGCCTCTGCGAGTCCCGCACGCACCAAGTCGACTTGCAGCGCACGGTGATCCCAACTCTCGAATGCTGGTCCGCGCAGATCCACGTAGTCGATTTCGATTCGTTCCGCGACGACGTCTTGCGCCAACCCGTTCAGAAATGATTCCTGGGTTCCCACTTCATAGAATGCGGCGTAGATGAGGTTGACACCAAGAATGCCGATCGCTTGCTGCTGGAGGACATTTGAAGCATCGCGCATATTGACATGCAGCAGGGCGTTGCTGGGAGGGCCGCCGGGCTGCAACTGAAACCGGAGACCGATCCAGCCATGTGCGTCGTTGGTTCCGGCGAAGTTACGGGCGGAGACGGTATCGACAAAGCAGAAGAACCGAGTGTGCTGCCCGCGAGTTTTGCTCAGTTGTGTGAGAAGTTGAGTCCATTCGTTGTCCAGCATCGCCTCGAGCCGCTGTTTGGATACGTAGCGCGATCCGGAACCGTAGAGATCGTCGCTGACTTCCTTGTCGTAAGCGGAAATCGTTTTGGCGACAGTGCCGGATGCTCCTCCGACGAGAAGGAACCAGCGGGCGACTTCCTGCCCGGCGCCGATTTCGGCGAAAGAACCGAAGGTGGATGGATCGAGATTCAAGGTGAGCGCTTTGTGGTGAGTATCGAGTTTTTGAGCGGAAGGCATAGCTGAGGTCCAGTTGGGCAAATGTGTGCGCTGGTGTGAAGCGTCCGTGATGGCGACTGAAACTAACGGCGCAAAGAAATTCTACCGGTTTGAGAGACTACCCACTCCCAATGCGCTAAACTCCATTTCGCCCAATGGCAGGTTTTGCTTCCGGTTTGTCCGTCGTCCACTAGGAATGTTGCTGTGACCGCAGGTACGATCCGATAGTCCAAAGCCGCACCCCGCCTTTTCCCTTTTTGCCACTCAGAGATTTAAAACGAGTGATCTCATACGGGACCTACATCCTCAAGCTGAAAGCTCGGCAACCTTGAGGACCAGTTTCCCGCGAACATGGCCGGTTTCGATCATCTGATGCGCGCGGGCAGCGTCCTCCAGCGCAAGCACATTGATCGAAGGTAGGTGGACTAACCCAGCATCAATCAAATTCGTGATCTCCCGCATCGAGTCCCGAGCTCGCTCAAAGTCGATAATAAAGGTGATCTTGCGGAAGCCTCGCCCCTCAGCTTCCTTCCGCTCGCGCTCGATGTCACCGTCTGCGGTCACTGTGAGGATGCTGACCAGCCGGCCGCCGGGCCGGAGCATGTCCAACGCATGAGGCAAGGTGGTAGACCCTACGATGTCCAGAACGACATCAACGCCCTCTGCAGACCAGTCTCGAATCGCTCGGCCTATGTCTTCGGTCTTGTAGTCAAGTACGCGGTCTGCGCCCAGGCTTCTGACATACGCCACATTGTTAGGGTTGGCGCATAAATAACTTGCACATTCGTGGGATATCGTATAGTCTGGTTGCGTGAAGCCATCGGGATTAGTCGAGAAGGTTCGCGAGAAATACGAAGGGTTGCGGAACCTATTGTCGGAGAGGCAGCGGCGGATATGGGCGGCTACGGAAGCGCGAGCCTTGCCGCATGGCGGTATATCGGTGATAGCGGAAGCTACGGGCATGTCGCGTAGCACGATTTATGCCGGGATACGCGAATTGGAGGCGGGTGAGGAGAAGGTAGCCGCGGGCGGGCGCAGTCGGAAGGTCGGGGGAGGTCGAAAGCGGTTGACCGATCAGCAACCCGGGATGCTCAAGGCGCTGGAGAAACTGGTGGAGCCGACCACGCGTGGGGATCCGATGTCGCCCTTGCGATGGACGTGTAAGAGCACTCGCAAATTAGCGGAAGAATTACAAGGGCAAGGATTTAGCATAGGAGAACGAAAAGTTGCCGATCTTCTCCATCAGATGAAATACAGCCTGCAGGCAAACGCAAAAACCATTGAAGGCAACGATCAGCCGGATCGTAATGCTCAGTTTGAGTTCATCAATGCTCAAACCAAGAAATTCCTAAAGCGCGGCAGCCCAGTCATTTCTGTAGATACCAAGAAAAAAGAATTAGTGGGGAACTACAGTAATGGCGGTAAGGAGTGGCGGCCCCAAGATGAGCCAGAGAAGACCTTACTCCATGATTTTCCCGACCCAGAAGTGCCGAAGGCAGTACCCTATGGAATCTATGATGTGGGTCGCAACCAGGGCTGGGTCCAAGTTGGCATTGATCACGACACGGCAGAGTTTGCCACCGACAGCATCTTATCCTGGTGGAAACACATGGGTTCAAAGGCCTATCCGAACGCGACAGAGTTGCTCATTATGGCCGACGCCGGTGGCAGTAATAGCAACCGTTCGCGACTATGGAAAGTGGGCGTGCAACGCATGGCCGACCTCACCGGATTGAATATTCATGTATGCCACTTCCCGCCTGGAACCAGTAAGTGGAACAAAATTGAACACCGGATGTTCTCTTTTATTACGCAGAACTGGCGGGGAAGGCCGTTAGTCAGCTATGAAACCATTGTCAGTCTCATCGGCAATACGACCACCAAAACCGGCCTTACGATCAAAGCGAAGCTGACGCGCAAGACCTATCCCGAGGGAATCAAGATCCCTAACTCCGAAATGGCCAAGCTTAATCTCACACCAGAGAACTTTCATGGGAACTGGAACTATTCATTGTCGCCTCATGGCAACTAATGGCACCCGATACGTACAGTTTATTTACGCGCAGACCCTTAGCGCCGCAAGTCGCTGCCACCAGCAACCCTCCGCTCTTCGCAAATTGCACCACGAAGCTGCCAACACCGCCCGCGGCTCCGTGTATAAGCACCTTCTGGCCCGGGATCAGGCCGCCTGTTTCCGCATGGAAGAGAGCCTGGAAGGCGGCCAGCGTCGCAACGGCAACGGCGGCTGCTTCAGCAAAGCTTAGGCTCTTCGGCATCGGGGAGACATTCCTCACCGGAACTCGCATGAATTCCGCATAGCTGCCCCACGTTTTGCCGTCCGCAGCGCTCCAAGTGATCACGCGATCTCCTTGCCTGAATCCATTGGCGTTCGACCCCGCTCGCTCGACAACACCGGCAGCATCCATGCCAGTGACGAATGGAAACTTGAGATCTCGTACTCGATAGCCCGCGCGTGCACTCTCGCCCGAGCGTGCTTTCGAGTCGGATGGATTGACGCCCGCAAATCCGACCCGGATCAATACTTCACCCTCTTGCGGTTCCGGGACGGGCTCCTCGCTCAAGCTCATGACATCTGGCTCACCGAACGGCTGCGGGCGGAATAGCGGCCCGCGTGTTCCTCATGACCTTCGCCGTTGATATGCCGTGAAGCGAGCGTATCGGTTCTCCTGCTTTGGCTGATAATCTCGTTGTAGTAGAGCAACTGGCTCGACACCGGCAAATCAGTACAACAGCGATTTTATGACAAACGTGGAGAGGCGGCGAAACTTAAGGCGGTTGTACTCTTGCGAAAGACTCACACCCCCAGGCAATGAAAATCTCCCTAATCGGAGTGCACCTGTCCTTCGGGGGCCAGCTCGACGAGATTCGTCCGCACTCGGTCTCCGAGCTGCGCACTCTTTAACGTCGCCAGGAATTTCTTAGTGAAGTCCTGCTGTAGATGGAAATCCTGTGCTGCTTGCGACCTGTAAACCTCGTAGAAAACAAATGTATTGGGATCGTCTTTTCGCGCCGTGATGTAAAACGCCTCAACGCCCGGTTCCGCCCGCACCAACGGCGGGTATTGGCGTGCGGCCTCGACAAGCTCCGTGCGGCGCTGTGGCTGAATTTTTGCTTCGATCAGCATGATCACTGTTTCGTTCGTCATATTGGATTGCTCCTCTCGATTTTCATTGGCCGGCGGTTCATCGTGCGACCAGTGCTTGAGTGCAAGGGGGGGCCGCGGTTCAAATCCGCGCGCCTTGACTAAGGTTTTTGTCAGCCACAGGATCGCGCCGCGTTCCGCAGGCCGGTTTGCCCGTAATCCGGAGAGTGTGCGCTGGATCGCTTCGCTGCGAACGTTCGACTCGGAACTATACTGAAGTCCACTGGGCTCCAATCCGCTGAACACCCTACACTCCATTTTTGTATGGCACTGGCAAGCGGTGGTAGAAGGGACCGTACAAAGCATCCAAGACAACATCGGGATCAAGGCCGGCGCGGAGTTCACCACTCTGCATGGCGCGCCGAACGATCTCACGGGCGACTTGCCGACGGGGCTAAACCCAACGCGTGCGGACTGCCTCGCGCAGATTCTCATCGGCTTGCGCCCTACCGAGTAGTGGCCTGAGGATTTTACTCAACCGACCACGGGATGCTTTCCCCAAAAGCCGCATGGACGCCGTAAAGCTTTCGCGAGCAGTCGTGTTTGGATCGGAGCAAGGCGCGTGACGTCCACTAGGAATGCGACCATGACGATAGCACCAACATTCGGTCAACGCCGGTAGATCGTGGTTTTGGTGATACCGGTGCGAGCTGCGATTCCCGCGATCGTCAGTCCGTCAAATCCTAGTTATTCACCTAACTCCAAGGCTGCCCGAAGGATAGCCTGCGTCGTCGTTTCCGGACCCCTCTGTTGAACGACCTTGCCAGGGGACTTATCCACACGTTCTTCCTTCAATCATTGCTCCTGATGCGTCGTTTTGCTTTTTCCACACCTTCGCTTGCACTGCGCCTGACCCAATAAAACAATACTCCTTTTTTCTTACAATGCTACGCTACGTAGCAATTCCATATAAGGAGCTTGCAATGGCGCAGTCGATGGATAGTTACATGAACACCATGCGGCAGGCAGCGGCGGCGTAAGCCTGCGGGTTGTTCGCCACCTTTACTCGACTATCGTCCTCCGCCCTTCGCCTTCGCCCACCGTGCTCTCTGCGCAGCCGCGATCCTCCTGCGTCCCGCTGCTGAGATCGTCCGCTTCGGCTTGGCCGTCCTCTGCTTTGCCCATCGCGCTTTTTGCGCCAGGCTGATCTTCTGGCGTGCTGCCGCAGAGATCGTCCTCTTCTTGCCACCCCCAACGGCCTTGGTTCCGGTGCCGTGCAGGTAGACCCTTCCGAACGCAGTAATGGCAGCGGTTACACGATGCAGTTGATCCTCAAGTCGTTCTCGCTCTTTCTTTAACTGCTGGATTACTCCGGACATGTTTGTCATTTGGGCTCCCCGCCGATGATAGCAGGGACGGGGATCGAGGGATCGCGACAGCGTTATACGACCGGCACCAACGTGCACACGTATATCAGCCTGCGCTTGATGGAGGGCGCCGGTGGTGCGAAGATTTTCTTCTTCAAGGATGGTCTTGAAAAGCTCGCGTTTGCTACTTGGGAAAAATGGGTTCGGTCGGTCCGGGCGTGCGCCATTGCTCCCCTCGCACACCAGAGGTGCCGGACGTTTCGGTGGGCGTATGCGCGCCATCGACACGTGCCGGGCGGAGCCGGCGTCGAAGTCGCTCAAAGGGCGTCACTACACCGAGCATACTCTTGCAATATCCGACGCCGCGTCTTAGGCGTACGTCAATCTCGAGGATCGTATTGCATAAATACTTGTCGTCAGCGATCTTGACGTCCCGGTACTCAGGGCGCCGTACCTCGTACGGGCCGCAGGGAGCACATAATCGTGAAGTTGTTCCGCTTCCATTCGCATCCCCTAGCGGCAGCAATATTTGAAGAGCGGTCTGCCCGGTTTCGAGCCCACTTCGACGCTTTGTTTGTGTTTTTGCGCGATTCGTTGCACCCATGTCACGATTACTGCTGCCAGCCTCCGCCCAGCGCTTTGTAGAGTTGGACCAGGCTGCGGTATTCATCTCCTCGCGCCGCTGCGAGCGTCAGTTCGGCGCCATAAAGCGACCGCTGTCCGTCGAGTACTTCGAGGTATGTCGTCGTGCCGCCCTTGTAGCGAAGCGTGGAAATGCGGACGGTTTCCTGCAGGTCGGCTACCGAATCCTGCTGGCGTGTCCGGACCTGATGTAGTTTCTCGTAACCGACGAGGGCGCCCGAGACTTCTCCAAAAGCCTGCTGGATCGCTTCCCGGTAGCCGATCAGAGCTTGTTGGTGTTGAGAATGAGCCAGATCCAAATTTCCTTTCAGCGCGCCTCCGGTAAAGATTGGCTGGCTAACCTGCGCGCCGTAGGACCAGATGCCTAGCTGCGTCGTCATGAGGCTTGAGAAGGCAGAGCTTCGACCAATTGAACCGCCTCCTCCTCCGGTCAGAGAGATTTGCGGGAAGAACTGAGCTTTGGCGACTCCGATGTTGGCGTTCGCGGCAATCAAGATCTGCTCCGCCTCGCGAATATCGGGCCGACGCTCGATGATCGACGACGGAACGCCGGCTGGAACTTCAGGCGGAAGTGTTTGCTCCACGAGCGGAATCCCGCGTGCGATGTCTTGTGGGTAATTGCCGAGCAGGACGCTGATGACGTCTTCTTCCTGGGCAATTTGTCGCTCCAGGTCAGGAATCTGCGCATTCGCAGTGTCGAGGACCTGCTGAGCCTGGAGCACATCCAACTTCGTGGCAACTCCATGCTCAAGCCGCAGCTGGGTAAGCTTGACCGAATCAGTCTGTGTCTTGACTGTCTCGCGGGTGATCGCGAGTTGCAGATCAAGTTGCAGCAGCGTGAAATAGGCGGTCGCCACATCGCTGACGAGGGTCAGTGCGACAACCTGGCGAGCATCTTCGCTGGCCAGCAGTTGGGAGCGGGCTGCTTCGTTGGCACGGCGTAGCCGGCCGAAGAAATCCAACTGGAACGCCGCGTCGGCGGTCAAGGTCAGGAAATTGAACCGGGACTGTATGACATGTTCCTTCCCCCCGCTAAAATCGGCGTTGCCCGCTACGTGGGGAAACAGGCTCGAACGGGTGACCGCAAGCTCAGCCCGTGCTGCGTTGATGCGTTCCGTGGCGAGCTGCAAATCGTAGTTCTGTTTGAGTGCCGTACGTATGATCTCCTGCAGCTTTGGGTCCTGAAACACCTGCCACCAGGGAAGATCGGCATACGAGGCAGTTTGCGCCTGAAGCTGAGGATTGTTTGCCAGATCTCGAAAAGAATTCGGTGTCTGAACGGCGGGGCGATGATAGTTAGGACCTACCGCACAACCCGAAAGCACGCCTGAGAGCAACGCCGCGGTGAGCAATTTCGCGATTCTCATGATTGCGCAGACTCCGTTTGATTCCGAAGCTGTTAAATGCACGGGTGAGATCCCTCAGTCTCCCGGCGCGGGTGAAGGCGCAGCTGGCAATATGCCGGATGCGGATTCCTTTCCTGCGCCTGACCATTTCTCAACCACATAAAAAATTCCGGGTATGAAAAAGATTCCAATCGCGCTGGCAGCGACCATCCCGCCGATTACCGCCGTTCCCATAATCTGGCGAGCGACCGAACCAGCCCCGCTCGCCGTCCACAGTGGAACGCAGCCGAGGATAAACGCGAATGATGTCATCAGGATCGGTCGCAGTCGCAGCCTCGCGCCATCGAGCGCGGCGTCGGCCAGCGGTTTTCCGTGTTCGTACTGTTCCTTGGCAAACTCGACGATCAAAATCGCGTTCTTCGCCGCTAGGCCGATCAGCATGATCAAGCCGATCTGCGAGTAGACGTCGCTTTCAATCTGCACCATATACGGCGGCAGGAAAACGCTGAGCAAGGTTCGGCGCAGCCATAGCACTGCAAATGCTCCAAAGACCGCCACCGGCGTGCTGAGCAGTACGCTGAAAGGCAGGGACCAGCTTTCGTATAGTGCCGCCAGAATCAGGAACACGAACAACAGCGACAGGCCAAAAATGGCCGCGGGGGGCACTCCCTGGCGTGCTTTCTGTTCCAGAAACGAGATTCCGGAGTAGTCGAATCCCATTTCTCGCGGCATGGTTTGTTTGAAAACCTCTTCGAGGGCGGTGCTCGCTTGGTTTGCACTGTAACCCGGCGCGGCACTGCCATTGATTTGTGCGCAACGATACTCGTTAAAGCGCTGTGTGAATTCGGGGCCCAGCTGCGATGTGACCGTGGTGAGCGTAGACA
>Ga0210402_10006386_pt1 | contig 10452 bp, 5 predicted proteins | sample IncBWC7MmetaG_FD_161055 | JGI IMG/M metagenome (GOLD analysis project Ga0210402, IMG submission 161055) | Forest soil microbial communities from Barre Woods Harvard Forest LTER site, Petersham, Massachusetts, United States - Inc-BW-C-7-M | ecosystem: Environmental > Terrestrial > Soil >...
TGATGCGCGATCTGCGCGACGCTAAGGCTGCCTTCGGCCGGCTGGCCGCCGGTCATCGCCACCGCGTCGTTATAGAGAATCTTGTAGGTGATATTGACCCCGGCGGCCGCTGCGGCGCGCAGCGCCTACAGTCCCGAATGGGTGTAGGTGCCGTCCCCCATGTTCTGAAAGACATGCGGCTCGCTGGTGAAGGGGGCTTGCCCGATCCAGGCGACGCCTTCGCCGCCCATATGCGAGATGGTCGTCGTGCGGCGGCTTGGGATGTACAGCGCCATTCCGTGGCAGCCGATGCCGGCCATGGCGCGGCTGCCGTCGGGGATTTTCGTCGATGAATTGTGCGGGCATCCGGAACAGAAATAGGGCGTGCGCTGCAGCTTGACCGTGGTCGCGGCGACGGAGCGCTCGAGCAGCTCCAGGCGCGCCAGCCGCTGCTCGCGGGCAAGGTCGGCGTGGCCGAGGCGGCGCAGCCGCGCGATCACCGCGCCTGCCACGATCGTCGGCGTCAGCTCGCCGTCGCTCGGCAGCAGCGCCGCGCCGGTTTCGTCGCGCTTGCCGACGACCATCGGGCGTTTCGATGCATCGAGGTTGTAGAGGATCCGCACCAGCTGGTCCTCGACGAAGCCGCGCTTCTCCTCGACGACGAGAACGTCCTCGAGCCCTTCGGCGAAACGCCGCGCGCCGGCTTCTTCCAGCGGCCAGGTCAGCGCGACCTTGTAGATGCGCAGCCCCAATTGCCGCGCGACGTCGTCGGTGATCCCGAGATCCGCCAGCGCCTGGCGCAGATCGAGATAGGCCTTGCCGGTGGCGAGGATGCCGAGCCGCGCCGGGCGGCTGTCGAGCACGATGCGGTCGAGCTTGTTGGAGCGGGCGAAGGCGGCGACGGCTTGCATTTTGGGCCCGTTCAGCCGGCGCTCCTGCGCAAGCGGCGGATCCGGCCAGCGCATCCACAGCCCGTCCGGCGGCGGCGCAAAATCATCCGGCGTCACGATCTCGATCCGGGTCGGATCGCCGAAGATCGACGCCGAGCTTTCGACTGTTTCGGAGATGGCCTTGAAGCCGACCCAGCAGCCGGAATAACGCGATAGCGCAAAGCCAAGGATCCCGAGATCGAGATAGTCCTGCAGCGTTGCCGGATTGAGGACGGGCATCATCGCCGCGGCGAACACCTGCTCGCTCTGATGCGCCAGCGTCGACGACTGGCAGCCGTGATCGTCGCCGGCGAGGGCAATGACGCCGCCGTGGCGCGACGTGCCCGCCGAATTGGCGTGCTTGAGCGGGTCCATCGAGCGGTCGACGCCCGGGCCCTTGCCGTACCAGATGCCGAAGACACCATCGACCTTGGCGCCCGGATAAAGGCCGACTGCTGGCTGCCCCAGACGGCAGTCGCGGCGAGATCCTCATTGAGGCCGGGAACGAAGGCGATGTCGTTGGCCTGCAGGTGCGACTTGGCCCGCCACAAAGCGTGGTCGTACATCCCCAGCGGCGAGCCGCGATAGCCGGCGATGAAGCCTGCGGTCTTGAGATTATGGGCGCGATCGCGCTGGCGCTGCAGCAGCGGCAGGCGGACCAGCGCCTTAATGCCGGAAAGATAGATCCGCCCGGCGTCGAGCCGGTATTTGTCTTCCAAATCCACCTGCATCAGCGACATGCGTTCGCCCTCTCGAAACGTCATTCATGGCAATGACAGACTATAGACTGCTCGCAGGTCAATGCGAGCTTCACAGCTCTCCCCGCTGTGCGGGGGGTATAGTCGGCGAGAATTATCACGCTCGCGGATGCGTGAGCAGCGGCTGCTCGATTTGTGAGGCTTGCGTGACCAACGTGCCGCCCTGGCCGCCTGCCGCCGTTGCGAAGCTCCCGGCCATGTAGTTGCCAAGGAGCGCTAGGGCCGCGGCATACGGCCCTTCGGTCACCCCTAAATGCGGCACGGGGCTGTTCTCAGAATAAGCGAGCGTCGTGTGCGCGCCGAACGCGATATATTCGGCACCTCGATGCCGTGCGACGGGAAGCTTTCGATGCTGCCGCCATTGGGCACCGTCGGGTCGACGATCTCCACATTGCCGTTGCCGTCGGCTTTGCCGCTGAAGTTCGCCGACGTATAGGCGCCGATCATGTTGATCGCAGCCACCACCGCGCCGCCGCTGGAGACGAACAGTGTTCCACTAGTGTGGGAGGCGGCGGACGTGTAGCTGAGGTGGATTTGTCCGGATACGAACGTGACCGAGGTAAGGTCGATGAACTGCTTGTGGTTGGCGTGACTGGCGCCGCCGAACCCGGAAACCTTTCCAGCGAAGGCGCTGGTAGCGTTCTGCGTATCCGCGATCACAAGCCCGCCGCTGCCAGTCGCCAAGAAGGCGACGTCGGCGGAGCCGCCGGACAGCACGTCGAGGATGCCGTTGCCAACTATGACGGCACCGCCATTGACCGCCGCGCCGCTGACGATTTCCACCAGGCTGCCGGGCCCGCTCGCGATGAACGTCCCGGAGTTGAGGACGGTGCCGCTCACGATCGCGGTACCACCGTTTGCGGTCTCAAGCAGCGCGCCCGAACCGATGGTGGCTGCGGCCACGGCCGTGCCGCCGACGGAGACGAGCTCTGTCCCGCCGCTGCCGATGGTGGCGCCGGTGTCGAGGCCGCCGGACGACACGATCACGATACCGCCTTTCAGAATAACGACGCCGAGGTCGGTTCCGCCGGAGAAGACAGTGACCTTGCCGCCACTGCTGACGGTGAGATCGCTGACAACTCCGCCGTTCAGCGCCGTCACCACATTGTGGAACAAAGCGGTGCCACCGCCGACCATGCCACCGGATAGGACCTTGACTGTGACGCCGACTTCGTTCGTAACCGAGGCGACGGCGCCGGAACCAACTTCAAGAATGGCTCCGCTGAGCAAATTCGGAGCCACGTTCGCATTGCCGATCGCTTCGAAGGTACCGCCGGAGCTGATGTTGCTGCCGCTTTCGAAGCCTCCGGTCGAGATGATTTCCACCCCGCCGGCTTTGACGTTGAGCAACGCAGCCGTGCCACCGGAGAGGACCAGCACCGTGACGCCTTTGCTGACTGTGTTACCGCTGACGACGGCACCTGCTGCTACCTCCAGGGTGGCTCCCGAGAGCAGGGTCATGCCGGAAGTCGTGCTACCACTAAGGAGCTCGATGACGCCGCCGGATGAGACGACGGCGCTGCCCCCCGCGCGGATCGTCGGGCCGATGTCGCTTCCGCCCGCGGCAACGAATAACTTCCCGCCGCTCGATACGGTCGCATCGATGTCCACACCGCCGGCGGAGACGAATTCGACGCCGCCGCTGCTGACAGTCGCACCGCTGGCGCTGCCGCCGGAAAGGATTTTCACAACCAGGCCGCCGCCTGCAGTGCCGCCGACGAATGTATATCCGGAACCGATTTCGCGGATCGAACCTTTGCTGAACGTCACGCCGCCGGCATCGGGATTGCTGCCAACCAGTTCGAGTGCGCCGCCGCTCGACACGACGCCGCCGGCGCTGCCGCCGGCGAAAACAATTTCGAGGCCGCCGTTCTTGACCGTCGTGTGCGTGAGGATGCCGCCTGACGCCGCCTCGACGATGACGCCTCCATTCACCTGAAAGCCTGAGAGCGTGGCGCCGGCGGCGATTTCAAGGATGCCGCTGGTCGCTATCGTCGTAGCGGATTGGCTTGCGCCGGCGACGAGTTGCAGGGTGCCCCCGGCGAGCACATTTGTCTTGCTGGCGGTCGTACCCGATACCACCAGCGTCACGCCTTTGCTGACGGTAAATCCGGATACCGGTGCGCCCATCACCAGCGTTGCGCCGGACAGCGGATGTGGTGCGAGCGCCGAGCCGCTGGCCAGAACGACGAGCGTGCCGCCGCTTGATACGGTTGTGCCGCTCGCCCTGCCGCCGGCCTCGACCACCTGCGAACCGGCAAACACCGTCGCGCCCCTGTCCGTGCCGTAAACATATTGAGTGCCGCCGCTGAGGATGCTGCCGGAAGCGGTGCCGCCGGATTCGATCACCTGCGCGCCGGCCAACACCGTAGCGCCGGCGGCTAGGCCAAATACGTCCTGTTCGCCGCCCCGGATCGCCGCGCCGAAATCGGTGCCGCCGGCTGAAATGACTTCCGTGCCACTGAGCGCGGTGGCGTCTGCCATTCCGCCGGATGAAATGATCAACGTCGCGGCCGGATCGACCAGGGTCGCGATCGCCAGACCGCCCGAGAGCACAAACGCACTGCCGGTCGCCGCAAGCGTCGCACTGACCATCGCGCCGCCGGCACTGAGCATCGCGGAGCCACTGCTGGCGATCTGCGCGCCTATAGCCAGACCCGTTATGTCCTGCGTGCCGCCGGCGATTGTCGCGCCAACATCGAGACCGCCATCGGTGACAATTTCGACGCCGCCTGGGCCGATCATTGCCGCGGTCGCCGTGCCGCCGGCGGAAACGATCTCGCTGCCGCCACTGACCGTGGTGCCACTCGCGGTGCCACCGATCTCAATCACCTGCGACCCTGTGAACAGGGTTACGCCGACGGCGTAGCCGAAGACGTCCTGCTCGCCGCCTGAGATCGAGGCGCTGACGTCGGTGCCGCCGGCGCCGACCATTTCGCTGCCGCCGCTGAGCACGGTGTCGCCGGCGGTGCCGCCGGATTGAACGATCTGCGTGCCGGTAAGCACGGTCGTATCGACCGCGTAACCATAAACCGACTGCGTGCCGCCGGAGATCGTCGCGCCTAAATCGACGCCGCCGGGGCCGACGATATCCAGGCCGCCGCTTCCGACCGACATATCGATAGCGAGGCCCGACACCACCCCGGTGCCCCCACGTGCGAGGATGGCGTTATCGGCCGTACCGCCGCTTTCAACGACCTGCACACCGCCGCCGCTGACGGGAACACCCGAACCCATGCCCCCCGCAAGGATGTTCTGAACGCCGCCATCGCGTACCGTCGCGCCGTTGTCGCTGCCCGCGGAGGAAACAACTTCCGTGCCGCCCTCATGCACGAGTGTACCGCTGGCGGTGCCGCCAGCGAGAACTTCGAGGGTGCCGCCGCTCAGCACATCGATGCCGGTGCTGATTTGGCCGCCCGAAATGCTGACAATCTGTCCGGCACCGATGCCCAGAGGGCTGCTCAAGATGATGTCGGTGCCGGTGCCGCCGTCCGGGGTCAAAAGGAAGCTATCGGCGGAGATATCCGAGCCAAAGCTGATGAAATAGGTGCTGCCGCTCTCGATGACCTCCAGGACGTTAGTACCCGAGGCGAATGCCGTGCCGGCGCCGCTGTCGAACGCGATCGCAGCAAGGTCGATCTTATCGCCGGCGCCGAAGCCGCCGATGAGTAGGTGCGCGGGGATGGCGGTTCCGCCGATCACCAGCGTACCGTCGGCTGGAACACTCACCCCGCCGTTCAAGAGGACGCCGGCGGAAAGCATCAGTGTGCCGCCGTCGAGAATGGCGGCGCCGAGTGTACCACCGCTCTGAATGACCGCAGTGCCGCCGAACTCGATCGTAGTGGTGCTCGCTGTGCCGCCGGAGGCGACGGATTGCGTACCTCCGAAACCAACCGTGGTACCGGAGGCGAGCCCGCCCCGAGAGACGAATTGCTGCCCCGGCGCGACGACAGTGCCGATGGCGCTGCCAAACACGTCCTGCTCGCCACCCGAAATCACGACACCGGCAGCCGTGCCGCCCGAGGAAACGATCTGCGTGCCGGGATCGTTCAACAGCGTGCCGCTGGCGAACCCGCCGGAGAGGACGGTCTGCTTGCCGCCGTCGTTGACAATACCGCCAAGATCAGTGCCGCCGACCGACTCGCGGCCGCCGCTCGAGATCGTGGTACCGATCGCGACGCCACCGGCGCTGACGTTCATGACGCCGGCGTTCAGCGCGGTGGTATCTGCAACGCCGCCGCCCTGAATGTTGAATGTGCCGCCGTCGACTGTCGTGTTGATGGCCGTACCGTCGTTCTTGACGAGGTAGGTGCCGCCGCTGAGGACGTCGACACCGTCGACCGTCTGGCCGGCAAGCGGCTGACTGGCCAGAGCCCGACTGGCGAGTGCCTGGCTGCTGCCGGTGGCGCCGCCAATGGCGAGCGTTTGTCCGCTCGAGACCGTCGTCGCCGCAGACAGAAACACCAGCGTTCCGCCGGCGCCGTCATCCGCTAATGCGAAGGGATTTGCTGGAAAAGAACCGGCCGGCGAGCTTCAAAATTCCAGTAAAGAACGAAAAGGGATTCAGCGTGGTTATGACGGGACCCCTTACGGCGATCCGTAGAACAGTCGACTTCGCTGGCGAATCCAAGTATTCCGTCGGTGCTGTAACCTTCGACGAGGTCGAGAAGGCCGCCGCTGATGATGGGGTCCCTTGCCTCGCCGGCCACCTTCATGGTGCCGCCCGAGCCGACAATCGCATCGACGCCGCTGGCACCCGCTTCGATGAACGTCAGGCCTTTGCTGGTGATGATCGAATCGAAGGCGCTGCCACCGGCATCGACCTGCTGATAACCGCCTCTGACGATGGTGTCGCTCGCTATGCCGCTGGCGTGCACCTCCTGAATGCCGCCGCCGCTCATCGTGGTGGAGATGGCGGTCCCTGCCCCCAAGATCATCGCGGCGATATCCTGCCGGCCACCACTCGTGAGCGTGGTGTTCAGTGCCGTGCCCCCGCTGCCGATAGCTTGGTCCCCGTCGTTCTGGATGGTCGCGCTGTTTGCAATGCCCCGGACGAATTGGATGCTGCCGCTTGCGATCTTCGTGCCGCTGGCGACGCCGCCACTGTCGACGAATTGTTTGCCCCCCATCAAGGTCGCGCGGCGATCGGAGCCGCCGGAGCTGATGTCTTCCTCGGCTTCGGCGCCGTTGGTGACCTTTGTCGCGCTGGCAAAGCCGCCAGCGAAGACCTTGAGGATTTGGTATGGATTGACGACGAATCCGCTCAATTTAAAGCCCGAGGCAATGATGAGCGTGCTGCCTTCGCCCAGCTTCAGCCCGCTGGTCTTGGCCCCCCCGAGCAACTCGAGGATGCCGTGATCGCCGAGCAACTCAGCGCCGACGCTCGTGCCGTTTGCGGTGCCGCCGGACGAAACCAGTTCCAGACCACCACCGCCGACGGAGGTGGCAATTGTAGTGCCGCCGGAAGCGACTATTTCAATCCCAGCGTCGCCGAGAAACGTGCCGCTGGCGACACCCCTCGAGCCGACCAATTGCGTAGCGGAGCTGACGATCAGCGATTGAAAAAACCCGACAACTTTAGTCTGTCCTGCCGTGCCGCCGGCCGAAATGATCTGCGTCCCGCCGCTGTCGACCTCAACGCCCGTCGCCTTGCCGCCCGAGCTGATGATCTCGTTCCCCCACACGTGGCCGCCGCTGGCGATGCCATGAGAGAAGATGCTTTGCGTGCCGCCGCTCGAAATGTTCGCGGCGAAGGCAGAGCCGTGGATCAACGAGGTGCCGCCGCTCGACACCGTCGCGCCCGAGGTCGATCCGCCCGACTTGATGTCCTGGTAGCCGCCGTTGCCAATCTGTGCGGCCCGATCCGTCCCGCCAGCGGAGACGAATTCCGTGCCGCCAAGAAACTGCAGGGAGACGGCGGTGCCGCCGCGCAGCACGGTTGCGGTGCCGCCGCTGATCAGGGCGCCGTTGACGGTCGCGCCCGAGCCGATGATCAGGTTGCCGCCGTTGTTGAGCGTGAGACCGACAGCCGAGCCGTTGCCGAAGAGCGCCAGCGTGCCGCCCGCGAGCACTGTGGTCCCGTTTGCGAGGCCGCCGGCGTCGATTTCCTGCAGGCCGCCGCTGGAGACGGTCGTGCTGTTGGCGATGCCGGCGGAAACGACGTCCTGTGCGCCGCCGAGTATCTGGGCGCCATTGGCGACTCCCGTTACCTGCTGAAACCCGCCGCTGAGGATCGTCGTGGCGTTGGCGACACCGGGCGCATTGCCGCCCTGAACGAATTGCCTGCCGCCGCTGAGCGTTGCGTTGTTGTCGGTACCGGCGGCCTGGATGGTTTCGTTGCCGCCCTTGTTGATCGTGGCGGTGTTGGCAACGCCAAAGCCGTCGACCAGAAGCTGACCGCCGCTGTTGATGGTCGCGCCGGTGCCGGTGCCGGGCCCCTTGCTGGCATTGCCTTCGATCTCCAGCCCACCTCCGTTGTTGACCGTGGCATTAGTGTCGGCGCCGCCGGGCTCGACGAATTCTACGGATACCGCGCCGGTAAGCACGGTGTCGTTGGCAAGACCGCCGTTTTCTACGTTTATTGTCGCCCGGTTGGGCCCACCAAAGGCCGTCGTGCTGATGACCTCGCCGTCGGCTTGCACCTCCATGGTGTCGCCGTCGTTCAGCGTGATGCCCGTGCTGACCGTCCCGCTGGAAATTTGATAGTCCTGCATCACGCCGGCCTTTTCTTCCCAAACTTGCGCATGGCCGGAGCGTTCGTTACCCGCGCGGCCGTGCCGAGAGCGGCAGCGGCGGCGCATAGACAACGTCGGCCATCAGCGTACCGTCGGCACCGCCCGCAGCGGTGAAGAAGGTTTTCGCAGAGTAGTCGCCGCATATCGCGAGACGCTGACCACGCCCCGGCCGCCTCGGGCGCCGAGTCAGTGACTCCGGGTGCCCCATGCTCAAACGTACTTCAGCAGTCTTCCCGGTAGCAAGAAGTCGCTATTCGATGTTGGCTATGGCGTCCAGCTGCGGCGAATGACTCGGTTGGATCGAACTAACCTTGGCGCTTGGCTAGGGACTTCCATTTTCTACAAAATGTTTGAACTTGTATGGCGCTTTGCCCCCTTTGGGGCGGACGTTGGAAAGCCATAAAAGTATCGTGTCCCCCCATTAACTTTGCTGACGTTAGCCGGCCGCGGGCGGCTATCTCCCGGCCCGGTGAGGAATTACCGCTCTCACGTGGCCTACTTTGGCGGATATCGCTATACCCCCCGCTGTGAGGGCAGAGGGAGGCGCGCTGCCTCACCATTTCAACGTTGGCCCGAGCGCGCGCAATGCGATCGAGCCGCCAGCACGCCCCCGGCATGGGCCGCTTCCCGGCGGTAAGTAAACCTCCCATACTCTCGGCGGAGCCAGTGCGGGAAGGAGAAGCCGTCATGGCTGCAAGGGCTTTCGACACGCCGATCGCCGATGACGGCGCATCGCTCGCCGGGCCGTGGCGTGCCCCGCAGCAGATGCTCGCCGCGCAGGTCTATGACGGCCACGTCTCGATCCACGACGAAGCGATGGCGAAGAAGATGGGCTTCAAGGCCGCGACCATCGAGGGCCCGACCCATTTCAGCCAGTTCGCGCCGCTGTGCGCGCGCCTATGGGGCGAGGCGTGGTTCGAGAGCGGCTGCATCTCGGCGCACTATCGCAACGCGGTCTTCGCCGGCGAAGAGGTGCAGGCGCTCGCCGCCAAGCCCAAGGAGGGCGAGAGCCAGGTCGATATCCGCATGGTGAAGCGCGACGGCACCGAGGTCTTGCGCGGGACCGCCTCGGTCGGGGCGCCGGCGGCGCCGACCGCGCTCGACCGGCGCTTGCGCGACGAGCTGAAACCGTTTGCCGACCCGGTGATCCTGCGCGACGTCACGGTCGGCTTGAAGACGCCGCGGCAGACAGTGCGCATGGATTTCGATCAGAACATGGGCGAGCTCTATCCGTTCTCGCTGCGCGACAAGCTCAAGGGGATCACCGAGCCGTCCCCGTTCTACGAGCCGGAACGCGCCGGAGAGAATAAGTGGGGACGCGCGGTCATCCCGTTCGAGATGCTGAGCGTGCTGTTCCAGTATTCCTCGCGGCAGGACCGGCTGCCGATCAAGGGCCCGGCGGTCGGGCTGTTCGCCGACCAGGAGATCCGGCTCAACGCCGGCCCGCTGTTCGTCGGCGAGAGCTACGATCTCGAACGTGAAGTGGTCGCGCTCAGCGCGAGCCGCCGGACCGAGAGCGTGTGGGTGCGCACCACGGTCTTTGACCGGCACTCAAACCGTACCGTGGCGACGATGCTGCTCAGCCTCGCGAGCATCAAGGAATCGTTTGCCGGATACGCGGAGGAGCACGCGCGCCTGTACGGCTGACATGTCATTCCGGGGCGCGGCCGCAGGCCGCGAGCCCGGAATCTATACTCACGGATCGTGGTTATAGATTCCGGGCTCCTCGCTTTCGCTCGGCCCCGGAATGACTGGGTCCGCTTTCGCGGAGAAAGAGCGGGAGCAGCGAGTCGACCTCGGCAAAATTGCGCTGGCAACTATGCCGCTTTGCGCTTGGCCTCGATCGTCGCAAAGCTCATCAGGACCTCGGCAATGGAGGTGGCGGGCCAGCGGTCGATGAACGCCTCGAGCCGGTCGAACGCCGTTGCGGGAACGCCCTGTTCGTTGCCGATGCGGCGGATCAGCTTCGAGACGGTGGCGCGGTCGTAGGCATAGTCCTTGGCCGTCATCTGCTGGTTCTGCACGACGGTGCGGCCGTCCGCGGTGTCCACC
>Ga0210402_10006387_pt1 | contig 10451 bp, 9 predicted proteins | sample IncBWC7MmetaG_FD_161055 | JGI IMG/M metagenome (GOLD analysis project Ga0210402, IMG submission 161055) | Forest soil microbial communities from Barre Woods Harvard Forest LTER site, Petersham, Massachusetts, United States - Inc-BW-C-7-M | ecosystem: Environmental > Terrestrial > Soil >...
TCGCTATAATTTCAGCAAAGGCTTCTTCTTTAAATTCAGTCTCGGCAATATATGCACGCAAGGTATTGCCCGATTCTTCAAAACCATCAAAGCCTTGTTCAGACAATAACGCGATCAGTTGTTCTGACTGATCTTCATTCTCCGTTTCAAAATCAAATTCTATATAGTTCATAATAGCTGCTAAAAAATAACCGCAGACCAACAGTTATAATGTTGCAGATCTGCGGTTTGATTATTTTAAATAATTATTTCGCTTATTCGCCTTGAGATTTTGCTCCTTCCGGTTTTGGCATCAATACTTTTCTGCTCAATTTGTATTTACCGGTACGAGGATCAACATCCAGCAATTTCACTTTTACTTTATCGCCTTCTTTGAAAATGCCTTCCATTGTTTCCAAACGTTTCCAGCTTATTTCACTGATGTGCAACAAACCTTCTTTCTTTGGTAAGAACTCAACGAACGCGCCAAATTCTTTGATGCCTTTCACTACACCTTCGTATGTATCGCCGATAACAGGAACAGCAACCAACCCTTTCACCCACGCCACTGCTTTATCCAAACTTTCTTTTTGTGGAGAGAAGATACTTACTTCACCTTTATCATTTACTTCTTCGATATTTACAGTAGCACCTGTTTCACGTTGAATTTCCTGTATCACTTTACCGCCTGGCCCGATCACCGCACCAATGAATTCTTTATCAATTACCAATTTCACCATTCTAGGAGCATGTGGTTTAACATCATCCCTATGTGCAGGTATGCAAGCATACATTGCATCTAATATATGTAAACGGCCCTTCTTCGCTTGTGATAATGCAGCACGCATTACATCCATGCTTAAACCATCTACTTTAATATCCATTTGAACACCGCAAATACCTTCGCGTGTACCGGTAACTTTAAAATCCATATCCCCTAAATGATCTTCATCACCTAAGATATCTGTCAATACGCCAAATTTATCTCCTTTAGTGATCAAGCCCATTGCTACACCACTAACGTGTTTTTTAATTAATACACCCGCATCCATTAATGCTAATGAACCCGCGCAAACCGTTGCCATTGAAGAAGAACCATTTGATTCTAAAATATCACTTACCACGCGAACGGTATAAGGATATTCGCTACCCGGCATCATTTTTTTCAATGAACGCATAGCCAAATTACCATGACCAACTTCACGACGGCCAACACCACGCATCATTTTCACTTCACCTGTTGAGAATGGAGGGAAATTATAATGCAGGATGAATTTTGTATGTTCAGATTTATGTGCGCTTTCTACCAATAACTCATCCAAAGGAGTACCCAATGTAACAGTAGTTAATGATTGTGTTTCACCTCTGGTGAATAATGCAGAACCATGTGGAGTTGGTAAAGGACTGATCTCCATCGCTAAAGGACGAACATCTTCCAAACCTCTTCCATCCAAACGTTTTCTGTCGTTCAATATCATATCTCTTACAACATAGTATTGCAATTCGCCATAATAATGGCCAATTAATTTTTTATCCGCATCCGGCAATTCTTCACCTAAGAATTCTTTAACCGCTGTTTTCAATTGATCAAATGCATCGCTGCGTTCGTGTTTTGCAGAAGCTGAAGCAGCAATTGCATACACTTTATCTTTTGCGAAGTCGCCGATCTTTGTATTCAACTCTTCGTTGCGGTAAGGCTTAGTGTATTCTCTTTTTGTAGTAAGTCCTAATTGATTGCGTAGATCTTGTTGTGCTTTAACCTGAACACGGATCGCATCATGCGCAATTTCCAATGCTTTTACTAAATCTTCTTCCTGGCACTCATCAGCTTCACCTTCCACCATCATGATATTCTTTTCAGTAGCAGCGATCAAAAACTCCAAATTTGATTTTGCTAATTCATCGCGTGTAGGATTTACTACAAATTTACCATCGATACGAGCGATACGTACTTCAGAAATAATTTCCTGGATAGGTACATCAGAAACAGCCAATGCAGCAGAAGCAGCAAGGCAAGCCAATGAATCCGGTAATACTTCAGCATCCGAAGACACTAATGTTACCAATACCTGTACATCGCAGAAATAATCTTCAGGAAATAACGGACGAAGTGCCCTATCAATTAAACGGCTAGTTAGAATTTCATAATCATTCAATCTTGCTTCCCTCTTAAAGAAAGATCCCGGTACACGACCTGCAGAAGCAAATTTTTCCTGGTAGTCAACTGACAATGGGAAGAATGATTGTCCTTCTTTTGGTTCTTTATTAGCAACGACGGTAGCCAATATCACACAATTACCCTGGCGAACAGTAACGGCACCATCAGCCTGGCGAGCCAATTTACCCGTTTCAATAGTAACCTCGCGTCCACCGCCAATATCAAATGTTACTGATTTTGTATTAAACATAAAATGTGTTGTTATTTGTTATAAATATTGATAGGGTATAATGCTATACCCAATGAAAATAAGTCCGACAATAAAAATAATTCCCAACAAGGTTAAAACAAGTTGGGAATTAGTTATCGGAACATTCTTAATGTAATTATTTACGGAGACCTAATTTTTCGATCAAGCTTCTGTATCCGGTCAGGTTATGTTTGCTGAGGTAAGTCAGTAAACGTTTACGCTGTCCTACCATCTTCATTAAACCACGTTGAGAAGAGAAATCCTTCTTGTTGGTTTTAAGGTGGTCAGAAATGTGGTTGATCTGTTCAGTTAAAAGAGCAACCTGCCCTTCAGTAGATCCTGTGTTAGAAGCTTTTCCGCCGAAATTTTGGAAAATTTCTGATTTTTTTTCAATTGTTAAATACGCCATCTCGATTTTTTTTCGTCTTTATTTTAAAATCTCTTAATTATTTGGCTGCAAATGTATATAAAAATTCTGATTCTACCGTAAAATATCGCAAAAAAGCCCTCCGGCTCAATAATAGCCTGAAGCTCTATTTTTTAAGATTCGTTTAATCAACCATATTTGCAGAAGAATGCAGCCCGAAAAGCCTGTTTCTCAGCAAATTGACCAAATGAAGCTCTATTTTACTGTTACCACCGACCTTATATACGACCAACGTATGATACGCATCTGCAGTTCGCTCGCAGCTGCGGGGTATGATGTAACCCTGGTGGGTAGAAAAATAAAATCATCCATTCCGCTGGAAACAAAACCGTTTAAACAAAAACGGATATCCTGCCTATTCGAAAAAGGCAAACTGTTTTATGCCGAGTATAATATCCGGCTTTTCTTTTTCTTACTATTTAAAAAGATGGATGGCATTATCGCCATTGACCTGGATACAATTCTACCCTGCTATTTCATATCGAAATTGAAAAATATTAAACGTGTATACGATGCGCATGAATTGTTTTGCGAGATGCAGGAGATCGTTACGCGCCCGGCCATCTATAAATTCTGGAAGAAGATAGAACGATTCGCCGTTCCAAAATTTAGTAATGGCTACACCGTTAACCAACCCATAGCAGATGAATTAAAAAAGATGTATGGAGTAGAATACGGCATCATTCGCAATATTGCTTTATTAAGAGAAATGGATCATCTTCCAAAAACAGAAAAATTTATTTTATACCAGGGAGCGGTGAATGAAGGAAGGAGTTTTGAAACATTGATCCCTGCAATGAAAGAAGTGAATTGCAAACTGGTTATTTGTGGTGATGGAAATTTTATGGAACAAGCAAAACAATTGGTAAAAGAAAACCAATTGGAAGATAAGATCATCTTTAAAGGAAAGATCGCTCCCGATGAATTAAGCAAGATCACCCAACAGAGTTATATCGGCATTACCTTATTTGACCCAACCGGATTAAGTAATTATTATTCACTCGCTAACCGGTTCTTTGATTATATGCAGGCAGGTGTTCCTCAACTGTGCAGCGACTATCCTGTTTATAGGGAGATCAATGATCAATATCAAATAGCTTCGTTAATAAGCGACCAGAGTGCAAAAAATATAGCCCTCGCACTGAACAATTTACTAGACGATACTGTTGTATACAAGACCCTTGAGCAGAATTGCCTGAAAGCAAGGATGATCTACAACTGGCAGGAAGAAGAAAAAAAATTAATTGATATCTACACAAAGCTTTTTCCTATAAATGGCCGATAAGCACTTACATATTGTTACGCACACGGTTCCATGGCCGGCCGATCACGGTGGAGTGATCGATCTTTTTTATAAAATAAAGATGCTGGCAGGCTTTGGTATAAAGATACATCTGCATTGTTTTTTATACAATGATCAAACACCGCAGGCAGAGCTGGATAAATATTGCACAGAAGTAACCTACTACAAAAGACAAAATAATATCAGCCGTTTTTCTTTTAAAATACCCTTCATTGTTTATTCAAGAAAGAATGATGCGCTGATAAGGAACCTGCAAAAAGACGATCATCCAATATTATTGGAAGGCATTCACTGCACTTATTATTTATACAAAGGCGCGCTTGCTAATCGCAAGGTCTTTGTACGATTGCATAATGTAGAGTTTGAATATTATCGCCATTTAGCAATGCATGAATTGAATCCTCTCCGAAAATTATATTATACCTACGAAAGCAGCTTGCTGAAGAAATATGAAAAAAAGATCGCTGAAAAAGCATTCATCATTGCGGTAAGTCAGCATGATGTCGATCTTTACAAAGAACTGTTCCACGCAAGTAATATCCATTACCTGCCTGTTTTTATTCCTTACACATTAGCGATCTGCAAAGAAGGCAACGGTTGCTGCTGCTGCCTGTATCACGGCAACCTCGCCGTTAATGAAAATGAAAAAGCAGCGGAATGGTTATTAGAAAATGTATTCAATGAATTAGATGTACCATTTATCATTGCCGGTAAAAATCCAACCGAGAAATTAAAATACCTCGTGAAACAAAGCAAGAATACCTGTTTGGTAGAGAATCCCGATGATAAAGAGATGCGGGATCTTATTGCAAAAGCACAAATAAATATTCTTCCTTCTTTTAATAATACCGGTGTAAAATTAAAACTGTTGAATGCTTTATTTAATGGGAAACATTGTATTGTGAACAGTGCAGCTATTGAAGGATCAGGATTAGAAGCCGGCTGCCATATTGCAGAAGAACCAATGCAGTTTAAAAAACTGATCGGACAACTATATTCACAACCTTTTTTGGATGAAGAGATCGAATGCCGACAGGGTTTATTACAGGATCTTTATAATAACGATACGAATGCCCGCCAGCTTATTGCATGGATATGGTAGCATTGTCCCACACTTTACCCCGCTCTGTTTTAATGGTACGTGCCGGAAATTTATTGATCACCCGGTAATCATGTGTAGCCATCATCACAGCAGTTCCATAATCCCTGGAGATATGAAAAAGCAATTGCATGATCTCATCGCTTGTCTCGGGATCAAGATTACCGGTAGGTTCATCTGCCAATATTAATTTAGGAGAATTCAATAAAGCACGTGCGATTTCCACACGTTGTTGCTCACCACCACTCAATTCAAAAGGCATTTTAAATCCTTTTGTTTTCAATCCTACTTTATCCAATACGTCTGCGATCTTCTCATCCATTAAGTGAATGTCTTTCCAACCGGTTGCACGCAATACAAATTTTAAATTCTCATTCACGTTCCTGTCTGTCAGCAATTGAAAATCCTGGAACACCACACCCAGACTACGGCGAAGGAAAGGAACTTCTTTCCATGTTAGTTCACGCAAATTATATCCAACGACAGAACCATTTCCTTCTGTAAGATCAAGATCTCCGTACAATGTTTTCAGCAAACTGCTTTTACCGGTTCCTGTTTTACCTACGAGGTATACGAACTCGCCTTTATCTACAGAGATATTAACATCAGACAATAACAGCGTTCTGCTCTGGTAAATATTTACTCCTTTTAATTCTACAACTGCTGACATGATTGGTATTAGGATTTAATTTTGATCTTCAAATCTACTTTAATATACGATTTCTTCGTCTTTTAATTTGATCACGAGTTCTTTTTTAACACTCTCTTCAACTCTGCCGATCACCTGTGCATCGATCTTGAATTGTTTGGCAATGTCAATGATCGTATTGGCATTTGCCGGATCACAATACACTTCCAAACGACAACCCATATTGAATACCTCGTACATTTCTTTATTATTAGCGCCACTGCTTTTTTGAATGATCTTAAAGATTTCCGGGGCATCAAATAAATTATCTTTTATCACTTTCACTGTTCCGGGAATGTATTTCATGCACTTTGTTTGTCCGCCTCCGCTGCAATGGATCAACCCATGTATCTTATCAAAATGTTGTTCCAGCAATTGTTTTAATACTGGAGCGTAGGTTCTTGTGGGACTTAATATCAACTTCCCAATCGTGAGAGGTGAAACGTGAGACGTGAGAGGTGCAGGATCTGTTAGTTTGTATTTCCCTATATACACCACATCTTCCTCTAAACTATTATTATAACTCTCTTTAAAATTTGTTGCGTAGAATTTGCTCAGCACGTCATGTCTTGCAGAAGTCAATCCGTTACTTCCGATGCCACTATTATATTCGGTTTCATAAGTTGATTGTCCGTAGCTCGCCAATCCAACAATTACATCACCCGCTTTTATTTTATCATTGCTGATGATCTTATTCTTTGGCCAGCGACAAGCCATTGTTCCATTAACCGCAACTGTTCTTACTACATCTCCCACATCTGCTGTTTCGCCACCGAGGTATTGAATATTTACGCCAAATGTTTTTAAAGTATTGAACAATTCATTGGAACCATTGATCACCTGTTCTAATATCTCACCGGTTATTAAATGCTTATTGCGATCGATGGTTGAATTAAAAATAATATCATCATAAATGCCTACACATAAAAGATCATCTAAATTCATCACGATCGCATCTTGCGCGATACCTTTCCAAACAGAAAGATCACCGGTTTCTTTCCAATATAAATAAGCAAGGATACTTTTTGTGCCTGCACCATCGGCGTGCATCACATTCACAAAATTGTCATCGCCACCGAGGTAATCGGGATAGATCTTACAAAATGCGTTGGGAAACAATCCCTGGTCCAAATGCTTTGTTGCCGCGTGTACTTCTTCTTTTTGGGCAGAAACCCCTCGTTTATTGTATAATGACATTTGGTTGATTAAGATTGGCAAAAATAAATATTATCCCGACATGTCGGGATGCAATATTCATTAGTTTTGCACCACCTTCCAATGATTGTTCACAACAGCATAGCACAATTACCGGTTTTTACCAATGCCATCGTTACGATCGGCACCTTTGATGGCGTGCATACGGGCCATCAGCAAATAATCCGACTAATGAAGGAAGAAGCCGCCAAAGTGAATGGTGAAACGGTTATCATCACCTTTCACCCACATCCAAGAAAGATCGTTTCTGGTGGCGAATCACCGGTTCTTTTATTAAATACGCTGGATGAAAGAATAGAATTATTAGCAAAAGCAGGTATCAACCATTTGGTAATAACACCATTTGACGAAGCCTTTGCAGAACAAAGCGCCGAAGCATATATTAAAGATTTCCTGGTAAAGACATTTCATCCGCATACTATTATCGTTGGGTACGATCATCGTTTTGGAAAAGGAAGAAAAGGCGATTATAAATTACTGGAAGAAAAAGCATCAGCGCTGAATTATCAGGTGAAAGAGATACCGGTGCATATGCTGGAAGAAGTAGCGATCAGCTCTACCAAGATAAGAACTGCTTTATTAGATGGAGATATTGATACCGCTGCTAACTGTTTAGGCTATTCGTATTTTTTTAGCGGTAAAGTAACAGAAGGAAATAAACTGGGAAGAACGATCGGTTATCCTACTGCAAATATTGAAATAGAAGATGACGAGAAATTGATACCAGGGAATGGAGTGTATGCTGTTGATGTACGACGTACGATGTACGATGTACGGGATTCTAAAACTTCCGAAACTATTCAGAATGTCGTACATCCAACATCTGACATCGTACATTTAAAAGGTATGATGAACATCGGAACACGTCCAACTGTTGATGGAACAAAGAGAACGATCGAAATAAATATTTTTGATTTTGACGAAACGATCTATGGAGAAAAACTAACGATCGTTTTAAGAAAACATCTTCGTGCAGAAAAAAAATTCAATGGCCTTGAAGAACTGAAAGCACAATTAGCCGAGGATAAAAAGAACAGTCTTGCTTTCTTTAGTTAACTCATCATCTTCACCACCAGTTCTTTCATCAACGATGCATCGGAAGTGCCGGCATCATTAACTCCCAGGCTTCTTAGATTATACTCATGCAATAAAAGCAATGCACGTTCTACACCCGTGTATGCATATAGTTTAGCCGCTTCCAATGCCTGTTTTGCCGCGAACGGATTATTATAAAACAACGGCTTGATCGCCGCTTCACTTTTATCTGCCATTCCAAATACTACATATAGTTTACTGAAGTATCCATATAACGCGGGTAATACCAATTGTATCGGGCCAGCTTTTGGATTACCTTCAAAGTATTGTATAATGCGCATCGCTTCCGGCAAATTCTTCTTACCGATCGCGGCTTGTAATTCAAAAGCATTGTACTCTTTACTTACACCTACAAAATTTTCAATATCATCTTCAGTAATACTTTTGCGCGTACCCAAATTCACAGCCATCTTATCTACTTCATTACTGATCCTGCTTAGATCGGCACCAATATGTTCTGCTAATAACATGATGGCTTTTTGAGAAATGGTAAATCCTTTTGATTGAATATACTCGCCGATCCATTCGGGCAATTTGTAATCGCGGATCTTATCAAAGGTGAAAACCTCTCCTTCTTTCTTAATTGTTTTGTAGAGTTTTTTTCTTTTATCAAGACCACCTTCTTTGTAGCTCGCAATAAAAATAGTAGAAGGCAAAGGATTTTCGAAATAGCCATCCAGTTTATCAAGGTCACGCATTTGCTGCGCTTCTTTCAATAAAACAATTTGTTTATCGGCAAACATCGGGTAACGTCTGCAGGCATTTATAACAGCTGTCCAATCGGCATCTTTACCATAAAACACCGTGCGGTTAAACTCTGCTTCGCTTTCAGAAAGGATCTTATGCTCTGCATAATTCATCACGAGGTCGATATAATATTCCTCTTCTCCTTCCAACCAGTATAATGGTTTAAAGGATTTTTTCTTCCAGTCGCTTATGATCTTATCGAATGACATCTTGGTCAAAAATACGGGGATGATTCCAATAAATAAAAGCGAGATATACAGTAGGAAAACAGCAGGAGTTAATTATTGACAACGTACTGTCCGCTCCTGTTGATCATGATAACAGGTAATTGCTTTTTAAGCTGGAAATAGTCGAACGCACTTTTAAGAGTAAGTGCAAATTGTTGTAATGCTTTATTGTTCTTGGTAGTCTGATCGAGGTATTCTACAGATTTTGGCACATCATATCTAACAGGAAAAACGTGAACGGGGATATAATCCTGTCCTTGTGTTTTTACAAAGCTTGCCAACATATACAATTCTTCAATAGGTTCATCACTGATAGGGATACAGCCGGTAGAAACGCAATCTCCGTGTATATAAATATCACTACCCGGACGAAGATGTAATGAGTCGCTTACGATCCTATCAGAAGTATTCGGATAATTCAATCCCAATGCTAAATGGTAATTACTATTTGGATTGAATTCATTGATATAATAAAATCCTTCCGGAACCTGGTAATCGCCCTGCATACGTTTAGGCCCCATGGTACCGCTTTGCATACAAACTTTATATGTCTTGAATAACTGAAAAGAAGAAGTATCATCATATCTTACCCATACTTCCAGTTCACGATCATACTTGAAAGAACGCAGGTACATTTCGCGTGGAGGGAACGCCAATTTTTTGATCTCAAATTGTTTCTTCAATGTATCCTCCGCATGATTGAAAGTATTGGAAACTTCTGTGGTTGAACTTTGTAAACTGATAAGAGAGGATTGCGCATGCGAAACGCCTGTTGTAAAAACTACAACAAGGGCGGTAAGCAGAGATTTAAAGAAGGTAGCGCGCATTTATAAAATATAACTATTACCTAGTACAAAATTAAGCAAAATCGGTTTTTAATTAAAGTCGATTGGGGATATGTGGAAAAATGGCCAGCCAATAAAAAGCCGTCCGGGCCCAAAACTACATAATTATTTTTAATCGGCATAGCTATATATTTGCCGTATGAAAAGAGTAGGAATCCTTGGTGGCGGGCAATTAGGCAGAATGCTATTGCAGGCTGCTGCTAATTATCCGGTGGAAACAGTTGTATTAGAAAACGACAACGAATGTCCGGCGGCCCATCTTTGCCACCAATTTATTCAAGGTGATATTACTAACTATAATGATGTCTATAATTTTGGTAAAGGGCTGTATGCCATTACGATAGAAATAGAAACTGTGAATGAAGATGCATTGGAACAGTTGGCAAAAGAAGGTGTAAAGATCTATCCCAGTCCGGCA
>Ga0210402_10006390_pt1 | contig 10449 bp, 7 predicted proteins | sample IncBWC7MmetaG_FD_161055 | JGI IMG/M metagenome (GOLD analysis project Ga0210402, IMG submission 161055) | Forest soil microbial communities from Barre Woods Harvard Forest LTER site, Petersham, Massachusetts, United States - Inc-BW-C-7-M | ecosystem: Environmental > Terrestrial > Soil >...
CTTTGGCCGATCCAGCCGCAACTTCGCCATCGGTGTCATTGCCGCCTTCGTGCTGCTGCTGCTGACATTCTGGATCACGAACCTGGATTCGCCCCTGCACCATCCATGAGCGTTGTCGTCATCGGTTTAAGTCACCATACGTCGCCCGTGGAATTGCGCGAACGCTTCGCTTTTGCCGACGAGAAAATACCCGGCGCGCTCAAGGCGTTGCGCGACTCCGGCCTTGCCAGCGAATGCGCAATTCTCTCGACCTGTAACCGCGTGGAAATTTACGCTACAACTCCGCTCGCGCCGGAAACCGCGTTTGCGGAATTGAAAAAATTTCTCATCCGGTGGGGCGAGACTCCCGGCGAACCGACCGCTTCTTCTCCCTCTCCTCAACGAGGAGTGGGCCGGGGTGAAGAGGCCATGACTGTTTCAAAATCAAATCCCCTCACCCCAACCCTCTCCCCGTTTGGGCGGGGAGAGGGAATTCAACTTGTTGGCGATGAACTTTACACCTTCGCCGAGCCGGACAGCTTGCATCATCTGTTCAAGGTCGCCGCCGGACTCGATTCGATGGTCATCGGTGAGACGGAGATTTTCGGCCAGCTCAAGGATGCTTACGAACTTGCCTTCACGCACAAGCACACCGGCGCGCGGCTGAACAAGGCCTTCCAGCGCGCATTCAATGTCGCCAAACATATCCGCACCGAGACGAACATCCAGCGCGGCAGCGTGTCCGTGATGTCCGCAGCCGTGGAACTCGCGGAGAAAATTTTTAGTTCGCTCGCCGAACACGAAGTTCTCGTCATCGGCGCCGGCGAGACGAGCGAGAAAACGGCACGCGCCTTGCAATCGCGCGGCGTGAAACGCATCACCGTCACCAACCGCTCGCCCGAACGCGCCACCGCGCTCGCGGCGGAACTTGGCGGGCGCGCCGTGCCGTTTGAGAACTGGACGGACACGCTGGAACAGATAGACATCGCCATCAGCAGCACCGCCGCGCCGCATCACATTCTCGACCGCGCGAAGCTGGAGCCGTTGATGAAGCGCCGCCGGAACCGTCCGCTGCTGCTGATTGACATCGCCGTGCCGCGCGACATTGACCCCGCCGTCAACGCACTCGACAACGTCTATCTCTACAACGTGGACGACCTGCAAAGCATCGCCGATGATTATTTGAACCTGCGCAAAGAGGAAGTCGCCCGCTGCGAAAAAATCATCGCCGAAAAAGTCGCGGCGCTGCTGGAGGCCAACCGCCATTCAGCTATGTCTGACAGCCCTGACTCGAAGTGAAACGGGAGGGATGCAGATGAATATGGATGGTTGCAGCCTATTCCCATATTAGGCCGCTCCCCAAGGAATCTCGCTCCATACTTCCTTGGGCAAGGTAGCCCGTGTGAACTCATAAATGAAACTGACTGGCTCCTCAAATGGAGCACCGCTCTCTGGATCGGATAGCTGGATGACGCGGCAGTCATAAAGACCCGGCGAGACAGTTAAAACCTGCTCTTTTTCGTGTCGCTGGGGCAATTTGACATCAGGGAACTGTGCTGCCATCGTGAGGCTCTCATAATTTGTCAAAAGCAATCGGCCTTGCGAGGTAACTATGCTGCCAACAATCTCCCGGAAACCGGATTTTCTGGTCGGCTCAAACGAAACATCAACGTTCCACATATGCTCCAAGCCTGTGTGCCAAATGAGCAAATGGTGCTCTCGCATCTCTTGCAAAAAATGCCGCTGAACCATATCTGATGTCCAATCGGCGTGAACAAACCCGCGATAGGCATCCGGGTCAATGATGGCAAGAAACCCTGAATCATCTGTAATTTCGTATGGCATAGATGGTGTCGAGCGGTCTAACTAGATAATGGATTCCGCGTTCCGTAGCCAATCCTTTATTTTTTCTAAAATTGCGGCGGCGGCGGGCATTTGTCCAGCGGATTTTGCGGCCTTGTTTTCTTTTCATCCGTGTTCATCTGTGTTCATCTGTGGTTAAAATATGCCTGCTGAACGTCCAATCGTGATCGCCACGCGCGGCAGCGCGCTCGCGCTCGCGCAATCCAACATGATCGCAACGCAGTGCCGCGCCGCGTTTCCCCGGCTGCGCTTCGAGCTGAAAATCATCAAGACCACCGGCGACAAATTGCAGACGGCTTCGATGGCGCAAGTTGGCAAAACTTTGCCGAAAGGTCTCTTCACGAAGGAACTCGAAGTCGCCCTCGTCAAAGGCCAGGCCGACCTCGCCGTCCACAGCTTGAAAGATTTGCCCACCGAACTGCCCGCCGGCCTGATTCTCGCCGCCACATCGAAACGCGAGGATGTGCGCGACGTCTTGATTTATCGCTCCGCCGAGGCAATCGCAAATCGCAAATCGCAAATCGCAAAATCAATGGATTGGTCGCCGGGTCAAAGCGATTTGCGCGGCTATCAACCGCATCTCAAGCTGAAAGATTTTCCAAAGGGCGCGACGATTGCCACGAGCAGCACGCGGCGGAAAATGTCGCTGCTCAATGCGCGGCCGGATTTGAACATCGTCGAGATTCGCGGCAACGTGACGACCCGGATGCAGAAAGTGGCCGAGCGCGGTGAACTGGACGCGACGGTGCTCGCGCTTGCGGGCATGACGCGGCTGAATTTCAAGATCAACGCCGACGGCACGCTCGCCGGCGACGCCGTGCCGGACGGTTTGCTCGCGACGGTTTTGGACCTGGACGTGATGCTGCCGTGCGTCGGGCAGGGCGCGATTGGCATCGAGATTCGCGCAGACGATGAGCGCACCGGAAAAATTGTCGAACGGCTGAATCATTTCAACACGTTCCACGCGGTGACGGCGGAGCGCGCGTTTTTGCGCAGCATGGGAGGCGGCTGCCAGAGTCCGGTGGGGGCGTATGCGGAAATAGTTGGCGACAAGATTTCACTCAAGGCGATTTCCTTCCGTGACGAAATGGTGAAGCATGGCGAGGCGAAACGTCCGATTGCCGAAGCCGCCGCGCTGGGTGAACAGATTGCGGAAATGTTGAAATAAAAAAACGGCAGCGGAAATCTCCGCTGCCGCAAGAATGGTGGAGCCTAAGAGGCTCGAACTCTTGACCCCCACAATGCCATTGTGGTGCTCTACCAACTGAGCTAAGACCCCATCCGGAACGGCGCGTAATTTAAGGTTTTAACTGCAATTGTCAAAACTTTTCCCCGGTGTCCGCCGCGAATTGTGATTGAACGTCCTTGCCAAAATTTCATAGCGTCTGCCTGTGCCGACCAATTTTCGCATCGCGTTTCTCACGCACGAACCGTTTTATCCGCCGTCCGGGGGTGGTTCGGCGGAGGCCGTTTATCTTGCCCAGGAAATGGTCCGGCGTGGTCACGAAGTTCATATTTTTGGCCCGCAGATTGCCGATGCGGAAAATGTGCAGAAGAAATTCGGCGTTAAACTGCATCAATTCACGAAGTGGCAAATGGACCGTTACGCAAATTTGCGAAACTTCAAATACCTGTTGTATCCGTTTTTCCTCGAACGCATGGTTGTCGCAGCGGCGCGCGAAACGAAATTTGACCTGTTGTTTTCGCAGCACGCCATTTCCGCCGTTGCCGCTGGAAAGTTAAAAAAGAAGCTCGGCGTGCCGGTGGTGATGAATTTTCCCGACCTGCTCACCGGCTTCATGGAAACCTGGCCCGGCTACGTTGCGCCGAAGCCGCTCGTCCGCGCGCTCATGCGCTACGAAATGTCGTTGCCGGTGCGCTACAACGTGGACGGCGTGTGTGCCATCTCCGATGAGTTTGTCGAACGGCTCGCGGCGCTTGGCTATCCGCGCGGAAAGATTTGCCCGATTTATTACGGCTACGACGCACAGGCGTTTCCGTTACGCGGACAGTTGCAGATGGCTGGGCAGTCGCCGGTCGTCGTCATGCACGGTTCCTTTGACGCGCATCACCTCGGCCAGATTGCCTTTGGCGCGGTGAAGCATGTCGTGGCGCGCAAGCCGGATGTCGTTTTCCGTTTCGTCGGCAAACACACCGCCGGGCTGGAGAAATTTCTGCGCCGCGCACAGACGATTCCAGGATTCAAATTCGAGACGACGGGTTTCACGTTTTACGAAGAAGTTTCCAAACAACTCGCCAGCGCGAGTGTGGGCATCGTGCCTTACGAGGAATCCGCCGGGACACATTGTGCGTTCGTCGCCAAGATCGTGGAATACGTCGCCACCGGATTGCCGTCCGTTTGCACGCCGCTCAAAAGTGTCCAGAGTTATTTCAAAAACGATCCGCTGGTGAAATTTTCAAAATTCAACGGCGAAGATTTTGGCAGGAATATTCTGTCTTGGCTCGATGAGCCGGTTTCGAGCTGGCAACCGTTCGCCGAAAAATCTGCTGCGCGTGTGAAAGCTGAATTGGATTGGCAGCCGCTCTGCCGCAAGGCGGTGGATTTTGTTGAGAAAATCTGCCACAGAGACACCGAGACACCGAGTTGAAAACTTCTTGTTTGGATTTTCTCCGCGACTCTGTGTCTCTGTGGCAAATCAGCTTTTCCCGCGCTGCCGGTTCGCTTCATAAAGGAGCACCGCCGCCGCCGCGCCGACGTTGAGCGAATCCACGTCGTTGGCCATCGGAATTGCGACGCATTCATCGCACGCTTCGAGGACGGTTTTGGAAATGCCGTGGCCTTCGCTGCCGAAGACGAGACAGCAATCGCCGGAGAAATTTGCCTGTGAAAGTGTCTTACCATTGGCGTGCGGATGCGCGGCGATGCAGCGGATGCCGCGTGCGCGCAAATCATGCAAGGTTTGCGCCAGGGAAAATTTGTCGGGGTCGTCACGCCGCACCCGGCTGGCAGCGTTGGCCGTTTTTACCTCCCAAACCGGCAGTTGAAAAATCGTGCCCATGGAATTGCGGACGGAGCGGCGCAGGAATGGGCTGCTGGAGGTTTCGCCGACGATCAAGCCGTGGACGCCGAACGCCACGCAGTTGCGCACGACAGCGCCGAGATTTTCCGCGTTCGACAAGCCGTCAATGGTAACAAGCAATTGCGGCCTTGGACTGCGTGCCAGAATGTCGTCGAGCGGAGCGGGCGGGGGAATCTTGCCGACCGAGAGGACGCCTTGAAACAGCGAGTAACCGACCAGCGTTTCGAGCAATTGTTTTTCCGCGAGATAAACGGTGACGTCTTCCGGCCGCGCGGCGAGCAGCGGACGAAAACTTTCCAGATGCTTTTCCGGCAGCACGACGGAGACGACGGTGAAACGGCTTTCGAGCAGGCGGCGCGTGACCTTTTCGCCCTCGGCGATGAAGATGCCCTGCGCCTCGTGTTCCGCCGACCGGCGCATCGTGCGATACGGCGCGAGTTCGGGTTGGTCGAACGAGGAGACTTTTTCGATATGAAGCATTTTAAGGATGTTTGCGTGATTGGGTTGAACCGCAAGGAAGAAAATTCCGGCAATTTCGCGCAGTAAATTTATGCGTGCGGTCTTCGCGCGGTTTGTGCAACATCCGCGAAGCATCAATGGCGCAGGAAAAGCAATTGTGCCGTTTAAAAATTTGCCACCGGCCAGCGCGAACCAACCCGCTTCCTAATGAATACATCTATCCACAAACTCGCCGTGTTTTGCGGCCTGCTGGCCGTTCACGCCTGCTTCGGGCAAAATATCAAAATTCTCGTCAACCACCTTGGCTACGAGCAGGACGCGCCGAAATCTGCCGTGATCCTTGGCCGCGCCGGTGATGAAGTGACGATTTTTTCGATCGTTGATTGTGCAACGGGAAGCAACGTGTTGTCCGGTTCCGCCGTCAAAACCGGCCCGGTTGATCATTGGAAGGACTGGTGTTTTTGGACGGCTGATTTTAGCCTGGTGACCGCCGAAGGAACTTATCTGCTCGAATGCGCGACCAGTCGCGGCGACGTGCGCTCATTTCCGTTTCAGATTCAGCACAATCTTCTGGAGAAAAATACTTTGTCCGGCGTCATTTATTACTTCAAAGGCCAGCGCTGTTCGGGCCTGCTGGACAAGGCTGACCATAATTTGAAGTTTGAAGACTCGACCAACACCGCCGACGTTCACGGCGGCTGGTATGATGCCACCGGCGATTATGGGAAACATCTCGGCGGACTTGGCTTCTCCATTTATTTCAACATGCAGCCCACGTCGGTCGCGGATTGGAGCCTTTTCAAAAGCTACGAGGAGCTTGACCGGCGCGACGACCAGAACTTTCAACAATACAAACGTCGCCTGCTGGACGAGGCGATGTATGGCGCGGATTTTCTGGTGCGGATGAAAAATCCCGGCGGTTCTTTTTATCGTACCGTTGATGCTCCCGGTCCGGGCAAACGGCCGGAAGACCGGTTCATCGGAAAGGAAGGCGTCGGTTTCGCCATCAAAACAACGGACACCAAAAATAATTTCGCAATTGGAGATACCAACAAAATTGCCGGCCAGTTTCCTTATGAGATTGGTTACCGGGGCGGCGCTGGCGTGGCCATCGCGGCGCTGGCGCTGGCCGGCACGTTTCCCGTGTCCGGTGATTTTTCAAACGCGGTTTATCTCCAGACGGCGGAGGACGCATTTGCTTTTCTGGAAAAGAACAACCTCTCGTTCAATCCGGACGGCAAGGAAAATATTCTGGACGATTACTGCGCATTGCTCGCAGCCACGGAACTTTTCAAGGCGACCAAAAATGCCGGATATAAAACCGCCGCCGACCGGCGCGCGGAAAATCTGATGAATAGTCTAATCACTAGTAGCGGACATACAAATTACTGGCGCGCCGACGATGGTGACCGCCCGTTCTTCCACGCCGCCGACGCCGGGATGCCGGTCATCAGTCTGCTCAATTATTACGAAATCGCCGACGCAGCGGCGCGCCCGAAAGTTTTGGCAACGGTCAAAAAATCTCTGGAATTCGAACTGGCCGTGACGAAGGAGGTCGCCAATCCGTTTGGCTACGCACGGCAATTGGTTCAAAGCACGAACGGCGTTCGCCGCACCGCGTTCTTTTATCCGCACGACACGGAAACCGGTTTGTGGTGGCAGGGCGAAAATGCGCGCTTGAGTTCACTAGCCGCCGCCGCGCGTCTGGCGGCAAAGTATTTCAAGGACGACCCGGCGTTTTGCGGCCAGCTTCAAACTTACGCGTGGAACCAGTTGAACTGGATTCTCGGATTGAATCCCTACGACTGCTGCATGATGCAGGGCGCGGGCCGGAACAATGTGTTTTACATGTATTTCAAATCCTACGAATACAACAACGCGCCCGGCGGCATCTGCAACGGCATCACGGGCGGACGCACCGACCCGGACGACATTGATTTCAACGTCGGGTTTGCCGTGACCGGCAAGGACGAAGACTGGCGTTGGGGCGAACAATGGCTGCCGCACGCCGCGTGGTATCTGTATGCCATTTCATTGCAAAATTAAACCGCCGCCAAGCGGAACGTTTCAAGTGTTTTGCGCGTTGGCGCTCAATCGCAAAGGAAAAAATGTGCGAGCTGCGGAGCAGCGGCAGAAAGTAGCCCACGGTGTCAACCGTGGGATTCGAGAATCAAAATCCAAGCTCTGGCAGGAGCGGCAGAAAATCGTCGTGAAATTATATTTGTTCTTTCGCCCCGTCCGGGGCTTGTACCGTTCCGGCGATTGACCCACGGTTTCACCGTGGGCTACTTTCGGACGCGCCTTCCGGCGCTGGACGCGGCGCGTTTGATTTTTTGGGCAAGAACGAAAAGAAATTATTTATTTATTTTTTCGCGGAAGTAATACATTCCACCCAAAAGAAAAACCAAACCATGAGTAACAAATATTGAATAACTATGAATTTTGCTATATTCAAAAACTTGTTCCGAAACTTCCTTATATCGGCCATGCTCACCTAAATAGAATTTTCCATTTTCCTGTTTGCCGTTTAGTGCGCTTCCACTGAGATAAAGATCAATTCCCATAAAGCTAAAGAAATTAACGAAAGCAATTATCGCAAGAATCAGCAACCATTTTGGTGTGTCATCTTGTTTCGGCTGCGGCGAGTTGTTTGAATTCATATTTGTTTTCAAAGCTCCAAAGTTTCACACGGCACATCCTGCGCGGCGAGCTGGAGCCGGACGTGCGTCGCGCCGATGTGATGGAGTTGCTCGGCCATGACGTGTTGCGCGAGTTCGGGCTTGTTGCATTCGCGGCTCAAGTGGGCGAGGTAAAGGTGGCGCAGCCCGGCGGACATGATCTGCGCGGCGGCTTCGGCGGCGGCCACGTTCGAGAGATGGCCGTGGCGGCCGAGGATGCGCTGCTTGAGCGGCCACGCGCGGCGCGGACAATCCTGCAGCATCTTCACGTCGTGGTTGGATTCGAGGACGAGGACGTTCGCGGCGCGGATGCGGTCGAGCACGAGCTTGGTGGTGTGGCCGAGGTCGGTGGCGAAACCGATGTTGCCGTGCGCGGTGCGTAAAAGAAATCCGACGGGATCTTGCGCGTCGTGCGGGATGGAAAAGGTTTCGACGAGCACATCGGCGATCTCAAAGCTCGCGCCGGTGGTGAAGAGGTTGCAGTTGAATTTGGTTTCCAATTGAAATTCAAATTCTTCTTTTGTCGCGCGGTTGCAGTAAATCGGGATGTTCAACTTCGCAGCGATGCCGGTGAGGCCGGAGATGTGGTCGCTGTGTTCGTGGGTGATTAAAATCGCCGTCAGATTTTCCGGCGTGCGTCCGATGCTGGCGAGGCGTTGGCGGATCTGGCGCGGGGAAAAGCCGGCGTCCACGAGGATGCGGGCTTCGGGCGTCTCGACGTAGGCGCAATTGCCGGACGAGCCGCTGCCGAGGATGGTGAATTTGACGGACACGAAGAGACGTTAAAGTCGCAGAAGTTTATGGGCAATTTTTTTCGTCCTGAAGTTTTGCTTTTGGCACAAACCCTGCGAACTTTCCCGTGTGAATCAGTGTCATTCCTTTAAATTTCAACGATGTTTCTTCGCCGTGAGCATTGGGTTTGCGTTGTTCGTTTCGTTTATTCCTTCCGTAACGCGGGGGCAAACCGCCGGCCGGCAGTTTTTGCGCGGTCACATTCCAGCAGTGGTGGCGCGGCTCCATTTGAAACCGATTGGCCGGCTCGTCGCTTCGGAGCGTTTGGATCTGGCAATCGGGCTGCCGCTGCGCAACGAGTCGGGGCTGGGTGACTTGCTTCACCAAATCTATGATCCGAACAGTCCCAATTACCGGCGTTACCTGACACCGGAGGAATTCGCGGCGCAGTTTGGCCCGACGGAATCTGATTATGAAAACGTCATCGCATTTGCGCGGGCGAATGGCTTGACCGTAACAGGCACTTACCCGAACCACGCGTTTCTGGATGTGAACGGGTCAGTAGCGGCTATTGAGCGGGCATTTCATGTGGACATGTGCATGTATCAACATCCGGGAGAGAGCCGCATATTTTATGCGCCGGAAACCGAGCCTTCCATTGATGCAGCGGTTCCCATTTTACACGTCAGCGGTCTGGAGAACTTTTTTGTGCCGCGCCCGGCAGGTTTAAAAAAGCTTCCTACCTTGAACAAGCCGGCGGGGGTATCATCCGCCTCCGGTTCCGGTCCGAACGGTATGCTGATGGGAAATGATTTTCGGGCGGCTTATGTTCCGGGTGTGAAACTCGATGGCAGCGGGCAGGCGGTGGGGTTGTTGGAGCTGGACGGCTATTATGCAAACGACATCACGATATACGAAAGCAGCAACGGGTTGCCGAACGTCACACTGACAAACATTCTGGTGGATGAATCCAGTGCGCCCGCCGGAAGCGGCAACAGCGAGGTGGCTCTGGACATCGAAATGACGATCTCGATGGCACCCGGACTTTCCAAGGTGATTGTTTATGAAGGCCCGAACTCATCCACCAGCGTCAATATCATTCATCTTTTGACCCACATGGCCACGAACAATCTGGCCAAGCAAATCAGCTCTTCCTGGTTGATCGGTGACAACGCAAGTTTTGACACGATTTACAAACAATTTGCCGCGCAAGGCCAGTCGTTTTTTCAGGCATCGGGCGATGACGGGGCATTTTACCCGGGAATAGCAGAGTCGGTGGACGACACAAACATCACGCTTGTTGGCGGGACAACTCTAACCACGACCGGACCGGGTGGAGACTGGTCGTCGGAAACCACCTGGAATTGGTATATCACCAACCCGCCGCAGACAAACAGCAGTGGCGGCGGCATCAGCACCAGCTATGCGATTCCAATCTGGCAGCAAGACATTGACATGACCGCCAGCCACGGCTCGACGACGATGCAGAATATTCCTGACGTGGCCATCAATGCGGACAATATTTTTATCGTGGCAGATAACGGCCAACACGAGTCAGTTGGCGGCACCAGTGCGGCGGCACCATTATGGGCTGGTTTTATTGCGCTGGTCAATCAGCAAGCCGTTGCCAGCGGCGGGCCGACCGTTGGATTTATCAATCCAGCCAGTTATGCCATCGGCAAGAGTCCGCATTATCT
>Ga0210402_10006391_pt1 | contig 10448 bp, 12 predicted proteins | sample IncBWC7MmetaG_FD_161055 | JGI IMG/M metagenome (GOLD analysis project Ga0210402, IMG submission 161055) | Forest soil microbial communities from Barre Woods Harvard Forest LTER site, Petersham, Massachusetts, United States - Inc-BW-C-7-M | ecosystem: Environmental > Terrestrial > Soil >...
CTTGCACGAAAGTAACCTAGCGAAAAGTACTCCCTCGCGAGATGATGACCCTGCATCCGAGGGTTTACTCACCCGGAAGTAACAATCATGCCGCAAAAATTCATGGATGTGCTTATGCTTGGGCGCTGCTCTCACGAGTTTTCCTGGCCGCGCCGTGGCAGTGACGGCGACTATTACCAGGTCTGCCTGCTGTGCGCCGCGGAATACAAATACGATTGGACCACCATGCGCCGCACCCAGCGCGTGGAGCACGCCAAGCCCGAGACCGCCGTCCGGCGCAGTCACTCGCGCGAGAAGCGGCCGTCGTGGGTCCCGCGAGCGCGGCGGTTGAAGCTCGACATCCCCTTGCGCTACCGCGTCAACAAGACCAGCACGTGGTATGAAGGCATTATCGAAAACATCAGCCAGAGTGGAGTGCTGTTCAACGGGCCGCAGCAGCTTCCCGTCAACGCTTTGATCGAGATGGTGTTTGAGATGCCGGAAGAAATCTCTGGGCAGAAGAACAGCAATGTGGTGTGCCAGGGGCGCGTGATGCGCTTCAAGGACGCGCCCGCCGCCGAGGATATTGCCGCGCAGGAAAATGGCGCGCTGGCCGCGTCGATCGTCGACTATAAGTTCATCCACTAGGAGCAGGGCGCGCCGTCGGGACTGCCCCTTAAGCCGGCGGGACGCCCGCGCTTCGGTCCCACCTCTTTCCGCTCCCTGCATTTACTTCCGCAAGAATCCGCATCTAAACTGTTCTGGATGTATTGCAGCCACTTCCTCTGGGTTCCGTAACAGGAGTTGCGCCATGAAGAGAACTTTCCCGTTGGCCCCTTGCGTTACGCTTGCCGTCGTTCTGGCGATAGCTATGGGCTGCGCCAGAAAACCCGACGATGCGAAAGTTTCCAGCGACATTCAAGGCAAGTTCAGTCAGGATTCCGGGCTCTCCACCAAGCAACTCACGGTGCAGGCGAGTGACGGCGTAGTCACGCTCCGGGGCACGGTGGACAACGATGCACAGCGCGAGGCGGCCGGCCGCCAGGCCGCATCCGTCCCGGGGGTTAGAACCGTTGTGAACAACTTGCAGATCGGTAATGCGCCGGCTATAGTTGCGGACGCAACACCACGGCCAACCTCTGTAACCCGAACCACGAGCGCTCCGCCCCCCGACAAACCCAAAGCCAGCGTAGGGAAAAAAACCAGCAGGGCTCGTGCACCGGACGACCCCAACGTCGCAGAAAATTCCGGTAATGACTCGAGTGCGGATCAGGCCAGCGCCTCAGACCAGTCCGCCCCGGAAGCGGCCTCGCAAGCGGCTCCGGCCGACAACTCCACTGCGGCGCAGGCTCCGCCGCCAACATCGCCGAAGCAGTTGATCATCGATCAAGGTACGCAACTGACGGTGCGGCTCATCGACCCGATTGACAGCGAGAAGAACCAGGCGGGCGACACGTTCCATGCCACGCTGAACACTCCACTCACCTCCGACGGAGAGGAAGCCGTACCTGCCGGCGTGGAACTCACCGGACACCTCGTCGACGTGAAGAGCGCAGGCAAGTTTGCCGGGCAGTCAGTGGTGGTGCTGCAGCTCGATAGTCTTTCGTCCGCCGGCAAGACCTACAACCTGGAGACCGACCAGTATCGCAAAGAAGGAAGCTCACGCGGCAAGAGCACGGCCGAGAAAGTGGGTGGAGGCGCCATTCTTGGCGGCATCATCGGTGCAATCGCCGGTGGCGGCAAGGGTGCGGCGATTGGCACCGCGGCTGGCGCGGGCGCCGGTGGCGGCGTGCAGGCGGCCTCAAAGAGCCAGCAGATCAAACTTCCGTCGGAAACCGTGCTGAACTTCGTATTGCAGTCGCCAATCACCGTGATGCAAGCTCCTCCTGCTGACCCGAACCGGCCAAAACTCGGGGATTCGCAGTAACCTACCGGTGGTTTCGTTTTCGGCGGGTGCCCCATTTCTCGCGCGCCCTTTGCGCAAGAAGTGGGCGCCATGAGCCTGCTCAAGCCTTGCGGCGCCGCCAGAAATCCCTTGCCTCTAGAAACTTACGCGCCTGCCGGCGGCTTCGCGTACACTCTTTTTCGCAAGTGATCCTTTCAAGCGATCCTTTCAGGCGGTGGCATGACTTCGATCACGGCCCTGCTGCATACGGAAAACGATGCTTTGCGGCTGGGGCGCGCCCTGGAGACCCTCTATGCCTGCGACGACATACTCGTAATCGACCACAACTCGCGCGACGGCACGGCGCGAGTCGCGCGCGCCTATGGCGCAAGAGTCGTGCGGGCGAGGCCCGGCGCCTCGCCCGGAGAATATCTTCAATTCACGAACTCAGACCCCCTGAACCCGGGCTGGATTCTCAGTCTCGATCCTCGCGAATCGTTGACCGAGAAGCTGGCGGCTAGCCTGTATGAGTGGAAATCGGAATCGCGAGCTGCAAACTGGTCTGGAGTTCCCGCATTCTCCGTCTTTCTGCGCGAAGAAACCGCGCAAGGTTGGGTGGAACACCCGGCCGCGCAGACTCGCCTCGTTCCCCAGAGTTGGAAGTTGTGGAAAGGAGTGCTTCCGGTTCACGAGTCTGCGGCGCTGGTGCTGGAAGGCGAGTTGTTGCGTTTCGCGTTTCCCTGAAGAACGCAACGAGCACACTTCCTAAAACCGCCAATCCGACATGGTCGACGTGCCTTTCCATGACTGTCGATTCACATCTGCCTAGAAGCGGAACACGACACCAGTCGAGAACCGCAGATTGTTGTTTTCACCGCCCTGTTTGAACGGCAGACGGACCCAATCAATTTGAAGAACCCGAACCGCAAGGGACTTGGTGACTCTGGTATCCAGTCCGCCGCCGAGCATCATGGCAAAACCGTTATAGACGCCCGAGCCGCATTCATCCGGCGAACCGCTGTATAGGGCGCATGCGGTCGGGATCGAGCGGGCGCCGCCAAACAGCGCGTGGGCAAAGAAGCCGGAATGCAAAGAAACCACAGGGCCGAAAGTGTAGGTGTACATATGAACGTCAATCGGAAAAACCGCCCCGGGATACAAGGTCTTGTAGCTGCCGCTGAAGTCGGCTGCCACGCCAAGGTATTTGTAAAGGTTGAAGGTTGCAGACGTGTTCCAGCCGTTGGTGTTGAGACTGGCGCCACCGCCGTCCGCACTACCGACACGCAGATATTGATAACCTCCGAACACCTCGATCCTGGAATTATCCTGCGCCATCAACGGAAGTGCGAAAAGGGTTGAGAGAACCACTGACAGCAGAAATCTGCGCATCGCCTCTCCTTTGAGAACTAGACCCGCGTCCTGATGGATGCGAAAAGTGTAGAACAGTATGCTTCTCCTTCCCGTTCTTTCGGAAGGAGCATTCCCATCAAAGTCCCCTCTCCTGTAACCGTCAAGATTAGCTACCGCCCTGTCCATTCGTCACACCCGTTTGTGACCCTGATCACATTCCGCTCGCGGACCGGCGACTAAACTGCTGGGTTGTGGCAGTTGGGCCACGTAAGCCCTAGGAGAGAACGTTATGCGTGCAATGAAATTCACCAGTCTGGCCGTCATCTTCGTCGCAATTTCGACTTTTGCCGTGGCGCAGCAGACCCCGGCGCAGACGGCACCAACCGTCAAGCATGTACCCATCACCCAAACCCCGTCCAATGACGGGAAATCGATGTTCAACAGTTATTGCGCGGTTTGCCATGGAAAAGATGGCAAGGGCGACGGGCCCGCAGCCTCGGCCATGAAGACTCCTCCCGCCGACCTTACGCTTTTGGCGCAGAAGAGCGGCGGAAAATACCCAGCGTCGCACATCTCGGCCGTGCTCAAAGGACAGGCCACCACAGCTTCCCATGGCAGCCAGGATATGCCGGTGTGGGGCCCGCTGTTCTCGAGCATCAGTCAGGGTCACGAAGGCCAGGTACAGCAGAGAATCACCAACCTGGTCAGCTATATCGATACCCTGCAGGCGAAGTAAGCCTCAGTCTCTGTCAGAAATCGAACACTCGCCCGGGGCGCAGAGCACGCGCTCCGGGTCGCGTAGCTCGAACCGTTCGGAACCGATGTCGTTCTCTAGCCTCCAGGCCATAACTGCCCAGTGGTCAATCTCTTACTGCCCCTTGGCCCTTCGGACAGTGACTTCGGTACCTTAGTCGTTCCCGCATGATCGCCTTATAATCCAATCAAGTACAGGGAATTGCAGCGTTCTGCAGGAGAAGCTCGCGCCGCTGGCGCGTGGCTCGTTGCGAGTTCCTCAGAGACCCGTGGATCCCTTTTTCGCATCTTCGATTTTTCTCTTTGGGCTGGCCTTCGGCAGCTTTCTGAACGTGTGTATCTATCGAATGCCGTTGGGCCTGTCGGTAGTGTCGCCGCGTTCGGCGTGTCCCGGGTGCAAGCAGCCAATTGCCTTCTACGACAATCTGCCAGTCTTGAGCTGGCTGATTCTGGGCGGGCGTTGCCGCCACTGCAAGACCAGGATTTCCCCGCGCTACCTGATGATTGAGTTGCTCACAGCCCTGCTGTTTCTGGCCTGTTATTGGTATTTCGGTTTGACGCTTTCCACGCTGAAATATTGCGTATTCGCATTTCTGCTGTTGGGATTGATTTTCACTGACGCCGAAACCAAGTTGTTGCCCGATAAGCTGACGCTGCCCGGACTCGCACTGGGCCTGACGTTCAGCCTGCTGGTTCCGGTGAACGATCTCGCGTCTCAATTCCTGCCGGGGATGATCAGCCTGCCCTTCAGCGGCGATCTTTCTACGCGTTTGGTTTCTCTGCTCGATTCCCTGCTGGGCGCCGCCCTGGGTGCATCGTTTATTTACGGCGCCGGAGCGATTTATCTGCGCTGGCGCGGCGCCGAGGGCATGGGCTTCGGCGACGTCAAGCTGATGGCCATGGTGGGCGCGTTCCTGGGAATGAAGTTGACGGTCTTTACGATTTTTACCGCCTCGCTGGCGGGATCACTGTTCGGCCTGACCACGGTTTTCGTGGTTTGGCTGAAGCGCACTCACCGCTTCATGAAACGCCTCGCGAATGCGCAAGCGGCCCGGCGGCGGGGATGGCAGTCGGCGCAAGTCGTATACCGCAATTATCAGATGCCCTTTGGAGTTTTTCTGGGAAGCATGGCGATGATCTCCTTCTTCTTCGGCGACCGATTCCTGCACTGGTATGGAGGGCTCTGGTGAGAGTGATGGCCAATCCGGTGCTGCTGCGCGCGGCAATCGTTTTCTTCTGCTCCGCCTTCGCCTTTCTGCTGGCCTTGCTCCTAATGCGGGCGCTGAAAAAGAATATTACGGAGGAGAGAGAATTTTCTGCCACGGCTTCGCCCACACTGGAGACGCTGCCGCTTCACCTGTACAACACGGTGATCCAGCAACTCAAGCAGCAGAAGCATGAACTGCAGGTGCAATCGAAAGCCGAGCAGCATCGCGCCCGCACCAGCGAAAACTTCAGCCAGTCGGTGCTTTCCAATCTTTCCTGCGGTGTGCTCGTTTTCGGAACCAATGGATTGGTGAAGACGAGCAATCCGTCGGCCAAGGCGATCCTAGGTTTCGCCTCGACCACCGGGATGAGCGCGGAGGACATCTTCCGCGGCGCCTTCGTCCGTTCGGCCAGCGTGGCTGTAACCGGCGTCTCGGCGGATGAAGCCAGCGACGAACCGGTCTGCCTGGCGGACGAGCTTGGTTCCGTGCTTCGCGAAGACAGCAAGCGCCGTCAGGTCGAAGCCGAATACGAAACTCCGGCGGGGGATAAGCGCTTCATCGCGCTCACCATTTCTCCCGTTCCGGCCGTCGATGGCACATTGCTGGGCGTGGCATGCCTGATCAACGATCTGAGCGAACTGGAAGGCATCCGCCGCCAGCAGGAATTGCATGGCGAAATTTCCGCCGAGATGGCGCTGCAGCTGCGCACTTCGTTGGCCACGATTTCCGGTTACGCGCAGCAGCTTGCCAACAGCCGCGATCCTGATCTTGCCCGGCAACTTGCGGGCGACATTGCGCACGAGGCGGCACAACTGGATCGCAGCATTGGAGGATTCTTGACCGCTCGGCGCGCCGCGCAGGCAGCATCTGCAGGCAGCTCGGCGGATTGAAGCGGATTGCAATTGGCAGGAACAGGGTAACCGGCGCGGCGGAGTCGGCCGCTCTGGCAAACACTATAGGTAAGGGAAAAGGTGGGAATCATGAAGCATATCGCATGCAGTGCAATTGGATTCGTGCTGTTTCTCGGCTTGACCGGCATTCCAGCCGGCGCCCAGAACCAGGCTCCAACGAGCTCGCAGAATACTCCCTCCGGAACATCGCTGGGCGACTATGCCCGGCAGGTCCGCAAAGATCCGGGAACCACGTCAAAGCCCAAAGTGTTCGACAACGATAATCTCCCACGAGAAGACAAGCTGTCGGTTGTGGGTTCGGCTCCGGCATCCAGCAGCATCACGCCGGCCGAGTCCGATAACCCGGGTCAGGCAGCAGTCGAAAACAAACCCGGGACGGAAAACAGACCTGTGGAAGTGAAGCCCCCTCAGGTGGTCGCGGGCGAAGCGGCACCGGCGAGCGAAACCGACAAGCAGGCGGCCTGGAAACAATGGGGCGACAAGATCGCCGCGCAGAAGGACCAGATCGACTTGCTGGCGCGCGAACTCGACGTCGTACAGCGCGAATATCAGATTCGCGCCGCCGCCATGTACGCCGATGCCGGCAACCGCATGCGCAACTCCGCGGACTGGGATAAGCAGGATGCGCAATACAAACAGCAGATCGCCGACAAGCAGAAATCCCTCGAAGACGCCAAGCAAAAACTCGAGGACATCCAGGAAGAAGCGCGTAAAGCCGGCACCCCTTCCTCTGTTCGCGAGCCGTAAACCGAGACGTTACCAAACGAGTAAGCTCACCACCGAGAGCGTCGGATTAATTCCGGCGCTCTTTTCATATTGTGCTCACGTATCTTTCTGCTCCCATAGCGATGGGCGCATTCGCCCGTCCCGGACAGAGCCTGCCCTGAGCCAGGTCGAAGTGGCGAAGCCCAGCCTAGATCTCAAAGGTTACTGAACCGCCCAAGGAAGGATTGCTGGCGGCGCTCTCAGTTCGGCCTTCGTACGATAGCCCCGTTCTTCATCACAAAATTGATTCCGCGCAGCGCCTCCACATCGGCCAACGGATCGCGCGGCATGGCAACGATATCTGCGAATTGGCCCGGTGTGATCGCGCCCCGCTCTTTCGAAATGCGGAGAAGTTCCGCATTGTTGCTGGTCATGCATTTCAGAATTTCAGCGGGAGGAATTCCAGCAGCACGCCAGACCGCCAGATAGTCCCAAGTCATGTCGGCACGTGTTTCCTTCGGCATGTCGATGACAATGTCGGTGCCGAAACCCATCTTCACTCCGATTTTGTGAGCGCGCTTCAGGCGATCCAGGATCGTTGCCGCCAATTCCTCCGCACTGCCTTGCCCAAGCGACTCCACCCCTCCCACGGCAAAATGAGCCTCGGGAAAATCCGTGCCCACCAGGACAATTCCCTTTTCCTTCATCAGGCGAAGCTGGTCGTCGGTGAGGTTGTCGCCGTGCTCCAGCGAGTCGACGCCGCCGCGGATCACATTGTCCGCGGCCTCTCCACCAAAAACATGCACGGCGACGGCTCGGTCAGCATGATGTGCTTCCTCGACCGCGGCGCGAATTTCATCGAGCGAATAGTGGTATTCGTTGCTGTCGACGACCAGCTTGATCAGGTCGGCGCCGTAGTAGATATTCTTGCGAATGGCGGAGCGAATCTGCTCCGGACCGTCGGCATCGATGTAGTCGTATCGCCAGTAGGCGCCCATCTCCTGCGGAATGCCAGGGTCCTGGCCCCCATAAGGCGCGATAATCTTTCCTGCAGTGAGAATCGTTGGACCAACAAACCAGCCGGCGTTGATCGCCTTGCGAAGATCCACGGTAGCGTAGTTCCCGTCGTTGCCCACATCGCGCACCGTCGTAATTCCCGCATTCAACAGGGTCTGAACGTTGCGCAAGCCGATGAGCACGCGCGTGCCGGTTCCGTTATCCAGATAGTCGTAACCCAGCTTGTCCCATCGCGGCACTCCCCACGTCACGTGCGTATGCGCGTCGATGATGCCCGGCATCACCCACGACTTCGACAAATCCACACTCTCGGCGTCTTTGGGAATGACGACATCGGCGCCTGTGGCCACGATCTTCCTGTCTCTGATGAGGATGATTTGATTTTTCGCGACCGTCCCCGTCTTGGGATCAATGAGGTTCCCGGCGCGAATTGCCAGGGTCCTGGAGGCCGCAGGCAATGCGCTTGGAAGCAATATCGCGGGAGTGTTCTGAGCACAGCCTGGGAGGGTAGCGAGCACAATAACAAACCAACTGGCCGCACTTCGCAGCCAGATAGAAAATGGGAACCTCATGGATTTGCTCCAAAGAATTTGGTCAAGAGCCCGGCCCTGAATCAGCCGGGACAGACTACCACGCGCGGGGCTTCATGTTCTTTGCCGCAGGCGCCGAATTTGCTTTACATGGTGCAAGCCGTGCACCAGGTGAAACTTCTTCCATTGCGCAGCCGTGAGCGGGCCCAGGACCGGATGATCCAGAAGTTTGCCGCGCGACCCAAACTTTTTTTCACAGCTCGCAATCACGTCGTTCATTTCGGCAATCTTGGGCCCAATCCCGGCCAGCACTGTTTCCGGCGGCAATCCGCGCGGACGCGCCACCGGCGGGGCTTCCCGGCCGGAAGGAAAATATCCCAGCCCCACCACCACCAGTGTCCTCCCGCGCTGCTCCCAGGTTGGCTTCGTGGCGGTCGCTGGCTTCCCAGCTCCGGCCACGCGCTCCAATCCCTTGATGGTTCCAGTGTAGGTCAAGTACAGATGCTCCAACACTTCGCCGGCGCACCACTTTCCCTCCGGGTGCGCGCTGAGTTGTTCGGCCGAGAGTCCTGCGATCGCCGACGCAATCTCACTCTGCAATCTCTGGAGACGAGGGTCCACGCCGGGTACTTACCTTTTCCGCTCTTTCGGTTAGAATATTGCGCGACCTTGAAACTCACCCACGTTATCACAGGAAGGATGTCATGAAGACGGCCAGCCTCGCCTCAACGGAGCCCACCGCGTTGGCACCAGAAACGCCAGCGGAAACGCCGGGAACGGCGTTGTATCCCATTCGCGGTCGCACCGGCTTTGCTGGTACGTACATTTCTGGTGCGATCATCCTTGTGCTGCTGGCGCTGCTGACGGCGTGCTCCGATTCCGATAAACCCGCCGAAACGGCAAAGCCCGAGGCCAAGGGGCCCGAACTGATTACCGCGCGTTCGGCTTTTCAGAAACTTTATATCGCGGCGCGTGGCTGGAACCAGGATGCGAAGCCTTACCGCCTCGAGTCGACCTCAACCAGTGACGGCAACGGCCACGATGGGAAATGGGCGGTATGGCGGGGCGGCTTCGCGTCGGCGGCGCAACGCTCGGCGAAAACCTACACCTGGTCCGGGAGTGCGGCCGACGGGGCTCCGTCGCGCGGCGTGAATCCGGGGATCGAAGACAGTTACAGTCCGTCGAACTCGTCAACGCAGATATTTGACATGGCCTTCCTGAAGATCGATTCGGATCAGGCTTTCGCTACTGCACAGAAACACGGGGGCGACAAGATTCTGGAGAAGACGCCCGATCTTCCGGTCATCTACATCTGCGACTGGAACCACAACACCAGCGAGTTGACCTGGCACGTCATCTATGGCTCCAGCCGTGAAGGAGCCAAGCTGACGGTCGCGGTCAACGCCTCCACGGGCGAATTCATCCGAGTGGAGAAGTAGGCCGGTCTCCAGGCAATGCCACAGCGTCGAATGGGAGAGCAGAACAACGTTGAGGCGGGAGTTCGCCTACCGACTTGCGTCTTCCTGGCTTCCGATCTCGGCCTGGATCTGGGAAAAAAAGCGGTACATGGCCTCGGCGGAAGTGACCGCTCGCTGCAGGGTGCGCCGCTCGGCGAATGCCACGATGTCCCGCGGAGAATACTGCAGACGGACCCGGTCGGTGGCACAGTGCGCGCTCAATAACTCGACGCTGGCGGCGGCTAGGTCGGCTTTGAGGCGGGTAATATCAATTTGTTTTTTTACAACGGGAACCATCTACTGCTCCTCACTTTGCTATGGGGTAACGCAGACGGGTTCCGGGAACCGTATGGGAGGACTGCCGTTTTCGCGATTCCGGCGGAACCCAGCCTGCGAGGTCATCCGTTCTTACTGATGTAGATATAGTATACAGCGTTAATAATACGCAGTGCAAGAAATTAATTCGCTTTAGTCGAAGGATTTTTAACCCTTTTTGGAGGTAACTTGCCCCGGCATCCCGACCCCGATCTGGAACAGCGTATTCTCGCAGCGGCCTCGCGGCTGTGGGCGCGCGGCGGCGAAAAGGCGCTCACCATGCGCGCCGTGGCCCATGCCGCCGGCACCACGACCCCCACCGTCTATGAGCGCTACCG
>Ga0210402_10006392_pt1 | contig 10448 bp, 8 predicted proteins | sample IncBWC7MmetaG_FD_161055 | JGI IMG/M metagenome (GOLD analysis project Ga0210402, IMG submission 161055) | Forest soil microbial communities from Barre Woods Harvard Forest LTER site, Petersham, Massachusetts, United States - Inc-BW-C-7-M | ecosystem: Environmental > Terrestrial > Soil >...
GAACGGCATCAACGAATGCTTCCAGCTCCGCGTGCAACGGCTCCACGGCGGGCGCATTAAGCTTTTCAAATCCAAATTCGGGCTGCGGACCGGGCTTCTTCACGCCGATCCGCAACGCGTCGCGCCGCGCGTAGTCCAGTGAAATGTACTCGTGCTGCTGAAAAAAGCGCATCTTGCGCACTCGCTCGGTGGAAACCCGGCTGGCGGTGATATTGGCTACCGCTCCCCCCGCAAACTCCAGGCGGGCATGTGCGATGTCCACTTTTTCCGTCAACACCGGAATCCCGACCGCTTTGACTTCCACCACCGGCTCGTTGACCAGCGCCAGTAAAATGTCCAAGTCGTGAATCATCAAATCATAGATTACGTCCACGTCGAGGCTCCGCGGGGTAAAAACGCCCAGCCGGTGCACTTCGAAAAACAGCGGCCGGTTCAGGATCGGCTCAACCGCAATCACGGCGGGATTGAAGCGCTCGACGTGGCCCACTTGCAAGATCCGTCCGTTTTTCTTAGCGGCGTGAAGCAGCGTATCGGCTTCCGTGAGATCCACGGCCATGGGCTTCTCGACAAGAACGTCGAGGCCCATTTCCAAAAGACGGCATCCAACGGCTGCGTGAGAGACAGTCGGGACAGTGACGCTCGCGGCATCTACTTGCCCGCGCAACTCCTCCAAACTATGGAACGATATGGTCTGAAATTCTTGCGCCACAGCCCTGGCGCGTTCGGCGCTTTCGTCGAAGACTCCCACGAGTTCCACGCCTGCGAGTTCCCTGTAGACTCGCGCGTGGTTTCGCCCAAATTCGCCGGTGCCCACGACGGCGACGCGAATCCGCTTCGACTCTCCCGCCGCCGCACTCATTCTTTGTTCATTCCCTTCGAGGCGTCTTTTGGTTCCGGCGCCACGAGCCGCGGAAAAGCTTGGATCGCGATTCCCGCCTCATCCGCCAACTCAATCAGTTTTGCCCGGTCAAACAGAAGCGTCCGCCCAGCGTCCACCGCAAGCGCAGTCGCCCCCGCACCCCTCATCTGTTCGATGGTGGGCAAACCGACCACGGGTACATCAAAGCGCATATCCTGGCCCGGCTTACTGACTTTCACGACCACCAGCGGCTTGCCGCAGGTGATGCGAGCGGCGCGAGCAATGGTTTCGTCGGTGCCTTCCATGGCTTCGACGGCTACGCAAGCACGATCGGCGATGATCACGGTTTGCCCGATGTCCATGCTGGCGATTTGCCTCGCCACGCCGAGGCCGTACTCCATATCTTCCGCCTCGTGTTCACTCGGGCTGCGCCGAGTGAGCACGCCAGGGTCTGGCACCAACGGCTTCAGGAACATCGTCGAATCCACCAGGCGAATTCCTTCCTCTTCCAGAATGCGCGCCACAGCCCCGATCAGTGAATCTGTATTTTTGCGCGGAAGAGAAAACAGCAGCTTCGCCAGCTTCCAATCCGGCCGGATGGCGCTGAAAATCTTGTTGTGTTTCACTTGCCCGGCCATCACCGCCTGCTTCACGCCTTCCTGGTGCATCAAGTCGATGGTTTTGCTCAATTCGCCGAGGCTCACCCAATGCAGCCGCTTGGCAATTTTCTCCAGCTCGGGCGACGCTTCTTCCTTCAGCGCGATCACCGCCATTTCGATTCCCTGGCTGCGTGCACCTTCCAGCACGAGAAACGGAAAGCGCCCGTTTCCGGCAATCAATCCCCAGCCTGTCGAATTGGTGTTCGCGTCCGGCATGAAATCAGCAGTCAGGAGCTACTTCACGATGCCGCGCTCGGCGCTCTCGATGAATTTGATCAATTCCTGCACGTCGGCGAAATCGCCCAGCGTTTTCCGCATTTCGGCGACCGCTTGAGAAGTATTCAACTTCGCGCGCAGCAGCAAACGATACGCGCGCTTCAACGCCTGCAATCGTTCAGGCGAAAATCCTTTGCGTTCCAAGCCGATGGTATTGATGCCAAAACTTTTCGTTTCGCGTTCGGTGACGATTTTCGAAAACGGCGGCACGTCCTGCGTAATCACCGTCGATGCCCCGATGTAGGCGTAGCGGCCGATGCGGCAAAACTGGTGCACCGGACAAAACGCTCCGATGGTCACGAAATCTTCCACGGTGACGTGCCCGGCCAGAGTCGCTCCGTTGACGAAGAGCGTGTTGCTGCCAATTACGCAATCGTGCCCCACGTGCGAATACGCCAGAAAGAAATTTCCGTCGCCCAATGTCGTTTTGGCGCCGCCTTTTTGCGTGCCCCGGCTCACCGTGACGTATTCGCGGAAAATATTGTCATTGCCGGCAATCAGTTCGGTACGTTCACCGCGGAACGTATAATCCTGCGGGTCGCTCCCGATCGCGCTGAATGCATAAAAGACGTTGTTCTTGCCGAATTTCGACGGCCCACCGACCGTCGCATGCGCGTGCAGCACACAACCATCGCCTAATTCCACTTCTTCGCCGACCACCGCATACGCAGCAACCTTGACGCCCTGGCCAAGTTTTGCGCTCGCCGCCACGACAGCTTGCGGGTGGATTTCGCGCTTCGTCATTTCGCGGGTTCTTCCGCCTGGGCCGGCGGTTCGCGGTCGATCATCTTGCACATCACGATGCCTTCGGCTGCCAATTGCCCGTTCACTGTCGCTTTGCCTTCCAGCTTGCAGAAGTCGCCGCGCCAGTTGAGCACGTTGCATTCGATTCGCAGTTGATCGCCGGGCACCACGGGGCGCCGGAACCGCGCGCCATCGACGGCCACAAAAAACAGAAGTTTATTGGCGCGATCCGGAACATCCAGCAGCAGCAAAAGCCCGCCCGTCTGCGCTATGGCTTCGATAATCAGGACCGCCGGCATGACGGGTTTCCCGGGAAAATGCCCCTGGAAATAATATTCGTTCATCGTCACGTTTTTGACGCCGACGATGCGCTTCAGCCGCTCCACCTCGAGAATCGCGTCCACCATGAGAAATGGATAGCGATGCGGCAGCAGCTTCTGAATTTCCACGATGTCCAGTATCATTCGCGCTCTCCGTCGCCGCGCACACCTTCAGCGGCGCCTGGCCCTTCCCCTGCAAACTTCTAATTATATGCGAACCCCGGCCCTCTGCGATACGCGCACCTGCCCGGCCGCTGCAGCTGCTTGGCCAGAGGGAAGAAGCGCGGCCAGGCCGTGGGTTCTTGCCATCACGGCGATGAACTTTGCCCGATTGCTCGGATCGCGTGGCATTGATAGCATGTCCGCGCCATGTCCGATAAGAATCTTCCAAAAGAACTCTTGCGCCTGCTGAAACCGCGGCTGCCGCAGATGCTCGCGACGCTGCGCCGGTTTGTGACTGCGGAATCGCCTAGTCTGGAAAAAGGAGCCGCTGATCGTTGCTGCGGAGTCATCGCGGCGGAATGGAATGGGCAAGGTTTGCGCGTGGAGCGAATCAAGCAGAAGCATCGCGGCGATCTTCTGCGCATCACGCACGCGCCGGGTAATACGCGCTCCTCAGGACAGCTCCTTGTTTTGGGCCACTACGATACGGTCTACTCCACTGGGACGCTGGCCAGGATGCCTTTTCGTGTGAAAGGTGGCAAGGCGTTCGGTCCTGGAACGTTTGACATGAAGGCCGGGATCGTTCAAGCGCTCTTCGCGCTGCAGGCGCTTCAACAAACTAAAACGCCACTTCGTAAGCGCCTCGTCTTCCTCTGGACTTCCGACGAAGAAATCGGCAGCGAAGCCGCGCGCAAATTCTTCGAAGCAGAAGCGCGCCGTAGCGATGCCGTTTTCGTTCTCGAGCCTTCCTTCGGCCCGCGCGGCCTGCTGAAAACGGCCCGCAAGGGCGTCGGCGAAGCCGAATTGATTGTGTATGGCCGCGCCTCCCACGCCGGTCTTGCGCCGCAAGAAGGCATCAACGCCATCCACGAACTGGCGCGGCAACTTACGCGGATCGAAAAATGGAGCGACCTTCGCCGCGGCGTCACCGTCAACGCCGGCATCATTGAAGGGGGTACGCGTACCAACGTCATTCCGGAACGCGCGCGCGCGGTTCTCGATTTGCGGGCGCTACGCGTTTCCGACATGCGCAGCCTGGAAGATCGACTGCATGAACTGACCCCGATGCACAGTGGCGCTCGGCTTGAAATCACCGGCGGCTTCGACCGCCCTCCGCTCGAAAGCAAAATGAGCGCAGCGCTCTTCGAACGCGCTCGATTGCTCGCAAGTCAGATGGATCTCACGCTTGGTGAATGCACCGTCGGCGGCGGCTCCGATGGAAATTTCACCGCCGCGCTCGGCATTCCCACCCTCGACGGCCTCGGCGCCGTCGGCGACGGTGCTCATTCCACGCGTGAGCACATCCTTATCAACACCATGCCCGTTCGCGCAGCTCTGCTCGCCGCTCTTCTTGCCACGAACTAGTAGTTTGAATTTTTGGATGAAGACTAGAGACTCTTTGAGCCGGGGGAGAAATAATACCTCGCACGAGCCATATTAGTGCCCGTAGGTTTTTCGCAGATACTCCGCCGTGGATTGCGTCACGTCGTTGTAGTCGCTGTGCAGCACTTCTTTCAATGCTTGCTCGGTGGCCATGCCGGCCCCGATGTGATCGAGAATCCGCTCGATATCGCCCATCCCATTGGCCTGCACAATGTATTCGACGTTTGCCAATGCCCACGCATAGGCGTAGCGCGCCCCGTCTCCGCCCATGGCCATCCATGAACCTTCCAGGCGGCCAAGGGAGGCGGCGCGTCCGCCGGTGTAGATTTGCGCCAGCACCGCAGCGTTTTCGCCGCTGCGTTGTCCTTCCATCCACTGCGCCAATCCCTCTTGAATCCACGTGGGCGCATGCCCGTGGGTCTTCTGCTGGACAAAGCTATGCGTCAATTCATGCTTCAGAATTCGCGACAATTCCTGGTCTACTCCGGTTAGTCCCTGCACCGGCACTCGAATGCGCCCGTCATTCAGCGCGCCCACCCATCCGGGAGCTTTCGTAATGTCCGCAAACGCTTCTTGCGTGTACAAAATCACGCCGATGGAATCCGGCGGCGAATAATTCAGTTCCGATTCGATAGCGGAAAAGTGCATCTCCAGCGTGCGCAAAACGTCGCGCGCCAACGCCGGCGCGGCTGCTCCGCTATAGCGCAATGTAAAATGGCTGCTCTCGTTTTCTTTGTAGTTTTCTTCTTCCCTCTTGTCGCGCTCCGCCTTCTCGAGCGCCGCTCGCACTTCTGAATCCGGCCGCAGGGCCAGTGCCTTCTTCCATTCCGCGACAGCCTGATCCAGCTTGTTCAAACCGTAGTAAGCCCATCCCGCCAGTTTCGGAACATCCGGATTGTCGGGAGCCACGCGCCGCGCGCGTTCCAGGTATTCCAGCGACTGTTTGTATTCGCTGCGCCGAAGATGGGTGTACGCCACGTTCATCAGCAGCGCCGGCTCGTCTGGATCGTAGATCAGAGCAGTGCGCTCGTCGGCGAGGGCGTGCTCCATGTCGCCGTGGGATATTTCAAACGTTGCCGCCGCGTGATGCCCCATCGCCGCATTGAAGTTCGCTTGTTTCGATCCCCCGCGCGCTTCACCCTCGAGTTTCGCGATATACGGGCGGTCGATCGCTCCGTCATGAATCACTGCGCGCTCGATTGCATCGCTATCCCCGCCGCTGATTGGTTGTGCTGCCGGTGGCGCAATCTCCAGGTTTGCAGCATCGGCGCCCGGCCCGCCTGCCATGGGCACCCCGCCGCCCTTCTCAATATGATCGACGATGGATTTCGGCAGGCTCAATTCTCCGGCGGAAGTCAGATACTTTACCTTGTCGCCTTCCTCGACAGCGCTGAGAGCGCTGATGCGCCGTCCGTTTTTCAGGACAATCGTATCCGCCGCCGCCCCGCCGCTCATGCAAAAGAGCGCGGCACACAGCCACACAGCGCGAATTCGGCCAGCTGAAATCATTGCGGTATCTTCTATTTTAATCCGCGGCGCCAAATGTATGCTCGCCTCCTTGTTCCCCCATGCCGAAAGTGACTACACTTCTTGTATGAGGGTGTGGGCAATTTCTTTCGCGTTGTGGTGTCTGCTGGTGCCGGCGGCTTTTCCAGCCACGGAAAGAACTCCGCATGAATTGTACGATGCCCTCAAGGCGCTGCGCGTCGATCCCGCCAACGTTTATCGCATCTCTCCCGCCCATCGCATCCAGTTGCGGCGCGGGGATGCCGTGCTCTCCTTTGAGGAAGGCACACTCGCCTTTTTCGCCCCGCTTGACGGGCAAATTACCGGCGCCGTCTTCTACGGCCGCGGCCACATTCTGGCGGCTCCGCGCGATCCCGTCGAAAAACAGCAGATGGGGCGTTTTCTTGGCGCACCGGTACTCGATCAGGAAATCATCAGCGGATATCTGCGCTTCACGGACGATGCCGCGGACGAACTTCTTGGCCAATTCCGCGCCGCGCATCTCGCCGCCCAGACGGATGCCTCCGTTGCACAGTGGGATTCCGCCGTTGCTGAACTAAATCCCAGCTATACCCTGCGCATTCTTTTTGACCGGATGTCGTCCCATCCGAAACCCTGCTTTTATGCTGGGCTTGAGGGCGCAGCCACTGGCGCTTTTGACGTGGTGCTCGACCCGCAGCGGGACGAGCCATTCGTCCTGGGCCAACTCCACAAAGTAGGCGGCAGATCGCTCTACGATGTGTGGACCTCGCATCGCCTCCCGGACGCTCCCGTTGTTTCCGTGGCTTTTCGCGCGCTGCACTATTCCATCGAAACTACGATCTCCCCCAACAACTCTCTGGACGCCACTGCCACGGTGCTCTTGCGCGCGGAGACGGGCTCTGACCGCATCCTTGCTTTCCAGCTTTCCCGGGCGCTGAGCATCGACAGCGTGACCGGCGAGCACGGCGAGCCTCTGGCCTTTTTTCAGAATGAAGGCATGACCCTCCAGGAGCGCAGCGCGCGCGGCAACGACTATTTGGATGTTGTTCTTGCGCAAGCTCCCTCGCCCAAGCAGGAATTCACGCTTCATTTTCACTACCGCGGCAACGTGATCCAGGATGCCGGCAACGGCGTGCTGTTTGTCGGCGCCCGGGAAAGCTGGTACCCCCACCTTGGGGATAACACGGAATTTTCATCGTATGACTTTCTCCTGCGATGGCCGCGCAAGCTGCGCTTGGTCGCCACCGGCTCCAAGATCGAAGAACATGAGGATGGTGATTTCCGCGCGGGCCATTGGAAGTCGGAGAAGCCGATTTCCGTCGCGGGCTTCAATCTCGGGGAATATGCCTCGGTCACGGTCGCTTCCGGATCTCGTTCTATTGATGTCTACGCCAATCGAGAGCTGGAGGAAAATCTCCAGAGACGCATGGCCACTCAAGACGTCGGCGCCCTCTTCGGCGCCCCCGGGCATTTCGGATCTGCCACGGCCGGCCGCGCGATGCCTCCGCCTCCTCCCTCTCCCAGCCCCGCCGATGCGCTCAAGCAACTTGGAAAAGAAATCGATTCCTCCATCCATTTTTACGAAACGTACAGCGGCCCCTTCCCTTTTCACAACCTAAGCGTGTCGCAGATTCCCGGGACTTTTGGCCAGGGCTGGCCCGGCCTCCTTTACGTTTCCACTTATTCCTTTTTGCGTCCGGAAGCCCAGGAGCGCGCGGGGCTCAGCGTCGCCAGCCAGGAACACTTCACCGAGCTGGTTCCTTACCACGAGGTCGCGCATCAATGGTGGGGCAACGTGGTGGCATGGTCCAGCTACCGCGACCAGTGGATTGACGAAGCCATCGCCAATTATCTCGCCGTGCTTTTCGCCGACACCAAAAAGAACCCGGACCACACCTTGCGTGTCTGGCTCACGCGCTATCGCCAGCAACTCGCTGAGAAATTGCCGGGCGCTACCGAAGCCGCTGGTGATATCGGCGCGCTTACCCTCGGCTCGCGCCTCAATTCATCGAAGTCCCCTTCTGGCTATGAAGAAATTGTCTACAGCAAGGGCACATGGATTGTTCACATGCTGCGGGAAATGTTGCGCCAACCCAACGCCAGGAATCCCGATGCGCGGTTCACCGCGCTGTTGCAAACGCTGGTGACCAAGTACGCTTACCGCGCCCTCTCCACCGACGACTTGCGGCACGAAGTCGAAGCCGTCATGACTCCGGGCATGGACCTCGAAGGCGGCCGCTCGATGGAATGGTTTTTCGAAGAGTGGGTGCGCGGGACGGGCATCCCGCATTACCGCGTGGAATTCACCGTCCACCATACGGAAAAAGGCTATCAGATTCGCGGGAAGCTCCACCAGACGGGAGTGCCACACTCGTTCATCGCCAGGGTTCCACTCTATTCCGGTGGCGCTGGACACGGCACGCTACTCGGCACGGTTATCGCCGCCGGGCCGGAAACATCATTTCACTTCGACACTCAAATTCCCCCGCGCAAAATTGTGGTTGACCCGCAAATGACCCTGCTCTGCACCTCGGAATAATTCAGCCTGTATCAATTTGGAGTACGGCAGCTTGCTGCCGCTTTTCCTCCATCCGCAGACTTTCCATTTTCGAGTCTCAGTAAGGATTCCGCAGCCAGCACCGCGAAAGGAATTTACTTGAACCGCTCCAGCAGCAACTGTTGTTCCAGTAGCGGACTATCGAGATTGAGTTCCGCTTTTCCGTCCTCGCCAAAAATATAGGGGAACCCCAGGGGATCACCCGGAATTCCCTGGAGCAATCCGGCCTGCACCAACTCGCTCATACGCGCCGGGCGTTTGCCAAACCGCTTCGCGTATGCATCCGCCAGTAAGTCAAGCTGCCGGCAGTCTTCTTTCGCCTTCAGCAATTGCAGATGCATCAGCGCATTCTTCTTTACCGAGGGGTCGCTCGTCGAATTGTAAATGTCCTTCCACAAGAATACAGAAGTCTCCAGGGACTCCCCTTCCGCCGCAACTTTGGCGGCCATCACTTTCATCCACAGCTGCGCGTTCGGTTTCTTGCTCCCCTCCAGAAAGGCATCCGAAGCCTTCTTGTAATCCTTCAAGTCGAAGTAGTAGATGAATCCCAGGTCCTCGTAGAGTCGCCAGTATTCAGGATTCGTCTGAATGCCGCGCTCGATGAGCTTCACCGCGAGGTCCGGTCTTCCAGCGCCGGCCGGAGGCGCCTGACTCAGAAACATCGCGCCAAACCGGTAGGAGATCAGCAGATTCGGATCGAGGGTTGTGGTGATGTCCAGCAGCGGCCAGAGCAACTCGAGATTCGCCTGCCCGCGCACGTGCTTGTTTCCGTAGTATTGCACCGCGCGCGTCCAATAAATGTCCGCCAGCAGCGGCGCGTACTCCAGGCTCATCACTTTCATGAGCTTTCCTGAGCGCAAGAGTACGTCGTCGCGCTCCTCGCTTAACGACACGCGCTGCACATCGATGTCGTGCTGCAAGCGCCAAATGCCTGCAAATCCCAACGGCAGGACCAGCAACAGCAGCCACACGATGGGGTGTTGCGCTTTCATTTCAAATTCTTTCGCGAAAAGACCGCTGCCGCCGCCGCCAAAACGATCGTGCAGTAAACCACCGTATAAAGCGTGTTTTGCAGGATTAATGCGCCGGGAACCGCTCGCCCGTGCGCGGCCAGAGCCATCACGTTGAAATTCTCAAAGTTAGGAAGCACGTAGGAGAGCCATCTTGTGATGGCCGCCATCGCCGGACTCATCACCTCGACCGGCAGATTTCGCAGTTCCTGCACGTACAAACCCACGATGTAGAGGCCCACGGTGAACAAGATTGCCAGCAGCGGTGTGGTGAAGCAGGAAAACAAAAGCGCCAGCGCGACGACCAGCGCCAGCTTCAGCCAAATGAAATATACCGCCACCAGCACCGCGGCATCGCTGCCTTCCAGCGAATGCTTCACATAAATCATCACCAGCAAGAGTCCCAGCGCCATCGCCGCCGTGTTTACCGCCAGCGTCAGCACCAGCCCTGCAAATTTTCCCAGCAAGAATTCCCATCGCCGCACCGGCTTCGCCAGCAGCGCGTAGAGCGTGCGCTTGTCCATCTCCTTTGAGACCAGCGCCACACCGATGAAAACGGAAATCAGCAGCCCGATCACGGAAATGGCGCTCAAGCCCAGGCTCACGATGACGGTCTGCTCGATGCCGATCGAAATTTGTCCTACGGCGATGGCCGCAGCCATCATCAGCAGCGCGAAAAACACCAAGTTATACAGCACGCGGTCGCGCACTGCTTCCCGAAACGTGTTCAATGCCACTACCCCGGCGCGCTTCATTTCCCGCTCACTTCCACCGCCGAAGCTTGCGCGCGGTCCGCCGCCACCAGATTCATGAAGAATTCTTCCAGCGTCGCTTTCACTTGCGACACAGAAAGGATGCGTGCCCCCGCGGCTCGCAACTGCTCAATGGCTGAGTAAACTTCTTCCTCAGCCACTTGCAGTCGGTAACGATCGCCGGTGCGCGTTGCCTTGGACAAAAGGGGCGCATTACTCGCCGACGTCAGCTCAAAAA
>Ga0210402_10006393_pt1 | contig 10447 bp, 9 predicted proteins | sample IncBWC7MmetaG_FD_161055 | JGI IMG/M metagenome (GOLD analysis project Ga0210402, IMG submission 161055) | Forest soil microbial communities from Barre Woods Harvard Forest LTER site, Petersham, Massachusetts, United States - Inc-BW-C-7-M | ecosystem: Environmental > Terrestrial > Soil >...
CCGATGATCCCGACTACCGCATCATCCGGCGCGTCCCGTCACGCTTCCTGCATTACTACTTCTACATCCGCGATCCGGTGATCGGGCCGCTGGCCCTGTGCGTCGGCACCTACCTGCCCTTCCAGACGACCTATTATCTGAATGGCCACCACTTCATCGAGATCGAACTCCGTCGTCAGGGAGTGGCGTTTCGCAAAGACGACAACGCCTTTCTGTCCACTTCGGACCCGAAGGCATTACAGGCAGCCGCCGACAAGCTCAGTGCTGCCACCATCGAAAAACGGTTGAACTACTGGACTTGGCTGCTGGGCCCGAAGTTCTCCGACAAGGACCGCCAAGCCGTTAACCTGAACCGCAAATACTCCATTAACCAGATCGAATACTGCCGCAACTTCATCTTCAAACGGCACTTCCCCATCCACAAGATCTTCGAGCACTCCTGCGAAATGGGACTGTTCCGACTGGCCGCCGACAAGGTGGCCTACATCTTCGGGGTGCGCGTCACCAAACGCCTGCGCGGCAAACTGCACAGCGTGCTCGAAAAACTCGATCATGGCCATCACTTGCTGCGCATCTACTGCAAGAATCTGGTGGGCCGCATGTACGAGAAGTTCAGCACTTTCCTGCGGGTCGAAGTCTGCGTCAACCGGATGAAGGACCTTGGCCTCAACAAGGGGCTGAACAATCTGGAGTGTCTGCGTCAAAGGCTCGTCGCCATTACGGATCGCTTCGCCGGTTTCGAAGCGCAATCCCTGAACGTTCACGTGGACTTCCCGCTGTTTCAACGAATGGCTCTGCCGATCACGGCTGGCAAGACCAAAATCGCAGGCATCAAGATTCACGACACCCGGATGATGCGGCTGATGGAGGTGCTCCTCCACGGCGGCACCCAACTGAACGGATGGCGGACCGCCGACATCCATCCAGCCATTCTCGCCGCCTTCGGTCTATCGGCGAGCACCTACACTCTCACTCAACTCCGCTACGATCTGCGCAAGATGAAAGCCCATGGTTTGCTGGAACGCGTCGGACGAGGCTACCGCTACCGTCTCACCGATAAGGGCATCCAAGCAGCCCTCATGTTTATCCTGTTCCACAAGCGTGTCTGCGGGCCACTGGCCAACTCGCTATTTCATCACCGGCCTGACGAAGCCCTCAAGCCCGCCAGCAAGGTCGAAACGGCTTACTACAAGGCTGATCGTGCAATTCAGCAGGTTATCGATCTGCTCGCTGCGTGAGAATTCTGAGAGATGAATTCTCAGATTTGGCTATGCTAGAAACTAAGTCGCCAAGGAGCGGGACAAGCGTCGGCTGAGCGCAGTTTAGGTAGGATTATGCAGGGGCCAACAGGCCACCAACAACGATGGCCTGTTCCACCTGGCGGCGCTATTGCACTTCGAAGTTGGCCGACCGTTTGGCTTCGTTTCCAGTGGAATTCATCGCCTTGATGCCGACCGTGTAGGAGCCCGGCTTGAGCGTATTCACCGGCAGTTTGAGCCCGGCGGCGATCACGGGATTGCCGGTCTTGACGTAGCTCTGAATATTAACCATTCCCGAATCGGCTTCCTGCTTGCCGCTGGTGCGCTCGGTAATCACCATCTGAACGCCAACCTGGGGCGGTTTCTCTTCGGTCATCGCCGGCTCATACACTTCGAAATAGATGGTCGGCGATTCGCTGGTCTTAAACTGATACGCGCCCGTGGGTGTGAACTGGAAGGGGCCGGCTACCAGCGGCGCGCGGCCCTCAAGCAGCGCCGAATCCATGTTGGTATCCAGGTCGGAGACCTTGTGGATCTCGCGGGCCAGCGCCAGATCGCTGATGGCGAATTTCTTGCCGTCATTGGGATCGATGGACAGCGGCGCTTCCAGTTTGCCGAAGCCCTCACCGGCGGTGAACGCTACTTTGAGCGTGTACTGGCCCGATGCCACGTCAAATTGGTTTTCGTAGTGCAGCGGCTTCTCGGCAAACTGCTCCACCTGCTTTTTGTCGTCGAGATCGAACTTCACGGTATCGCTGAACCGCGCGGCCACGTCGCCGTTGGGCCGGTAGGCGATCCCCAGGACGTCCATGGCCGCGTGGAACTTGCCTTTCACCTTCTCGAACTTGAGGGAAGCGGACGGAATCTCAATGGCCACATCGACCCGCGCCGTACCGGGCGACGTGTAGAAGTACGGGGCCTGCATGGAGGCCGCAATCGATCCGGGCGCCGTCCCAACCACGCGCGTCTCCAGTTGCTTTTCGACCGGCTTCCCGGCCAGCACATCCACCGATTTCACATTGCAGTAACCGGTGCGCGCCCGCACGTTATTGCCATGATCCACCTTCACCTTCAGGGTGTGGCAGGTGCCTTCCGCGGATTCGGGAGGCGTGTAGCCCAGAACGTAATACTGGTTCTGCTCCTTACCGATTTTCTCCAACCCGCCCAGCAGGTCGTTGGTGTTGACGATGACGAAGCCGCCGGTGCCCTCGGCCAGCATGTAGAGCACCTGCTGGTTGTCCAGCGCGCTCGGCGGAAACGCCGGCACGATGGTGCGCGGCAGGTTGAACCCGTTCCGGCCCATCGGGTTTTGCATGGGGTTGTTGATGTTGCCGCCGCCGCCGTTGTTGTTGCCGTTTCCCCGGTTGCCGGGATTGTTGGACGATGGAGTACCCCTCGTACCTCCAGGCGTGGGAGCGGTCGGAGCGGTAGGGCGTCCCGAACTCGGATTCGCCGGCACCCCGCCACCAGTGCCACCGCCGGCCCGGCCGCCACCGGCAGCGCCGCCGCCCGTTCCACCGGTCCCGCCAGTTCCAGTTCCGCCGGCGCCGCCTCCGCCGCGAACCTGCTCCTCGTACTCCATGGATGTGGACACGTCGGCGGCTGTGGACACAAACGACGCCAGCATGGCCGTTGGGGCCAGACGCGAACTGCCAATCGGATCGAATCGGAGGAACCCGAACGTGGGCCGCAGCGCCCGTCCCCCGGATGGAACCCGCAATGCAGCCCGGGGCTGGCTGGCAAAAGGCATGGTGGTCAACCCGCGGACATCAATCGGGTAGACCGCGACGTTCGACCGGTTACACATATCGATGGCGGCCGTGACTTCGGACCGGATCTCATCGCTCAACCGAAAGCCGCCGGTCAACATGATGAGGCTCTTGCGGCCCGGAATGTCCGCCAGATTCTTGGCCAACTCACGCAATGCCATCACTACACTGCGGGCGCCATAGGCATTCATGCCCCCACCCAGGCGCGGCGATCCCGGGTCTCCATTGGGCGAGACGGAAGATGTCTTGATGCCGCTCACCACCTGTTTCAGCCTCTCGGCATCGGCCGTAAAGTTCTGCGTGATTTGCAGGGCGCCGCCGAAGTTGACGATCGCCACCAGACGGTTGGGGCCGGTGTTGGCGTCGATGAATTGCCCCGCCGCCTTGCGGGCTTGCGCCTGCTCGCCGAAGTCCATGGTGGAGTTGTCGAAGAACAGTACCAGGTAGCGTTTCTGGTTATTGGCGGGAGAATCCGGGTCGGCGCTGAAGGAGAAGGTCTTGATTGGCTGTTCTTTGTTGTCTTCCCAGACCTTGAAGCTCTTGGCGTCCAGATTGGCCACGTATTGGCCCTTTTTGTCGGTCACCACCGTATCTACCAGGACCAACCGGGTCTCGGTCTTAATCAGCGGAATGGTGGTCGGCTGAGCGGGCGGAGTGGCGTCTTGAGGCGGACCCTGAGCCTGCGCGGCGGCGCCGGCGAAAACAAACAGCGCAGTGAACGGCAAAAATGCACGAAGCGTCATGTTACACCTCCATCGAACGAAGAGGCGGATTAACAATCCGCCGCAGGTTAACAACCTGCCCCACAAGGGCCGAACTAATACGGAATCTCCACAGCGCCGTTTTGCGCCGCCATCATCTGTCCTTCGGAATCTCTCACCACCAGCCGGATGGCGTATCTGCCGGGCTTGGCATCCAAAGTAGTGCGAATAGTAAGCCCCGCTGCCAACTTTTCCAATGTCTCATCCTTGAGCCGCATTTCGATCTGTTTGGTGACTCCACCCTGATAGTTTCCATTGCGGTCGAACAGCCCCGCGACCACGGTGAGGTCGTTGCGATTGCGGTCGGCCTCCTTGCGGAAATGCAGCCGCTGCATGTCCACGCGAATCACCAGCGACACCTTGGCCTGCTGATCGTTGACCTTGAAAAACTGGCTGTGCAGATCGACCGGGATATCGCGCATTTCTTCACGGGAGAAAAGCGCCTCTTCGATTTCGCGCCGGGCCGTCTCTTTGGCATCTGCCAGGTGGGTGGGGGCATAATAGCCGCGGCGCGCGTTCACACCCAGGGCGGTCAAAGTCTGGGAATTCGGATTCTTCAACGAAACCTTCAGCGCATGGAAGCTGCCATCCATTTTCAGGTTCTGCGGCGAGAAGCCGAGCACGTAAATGTACTCCGGGGCCGCGGCCGTTCGCTTGAATCCTTCATCCAGATCGTTGCTGTTCTGGAAAAAAGTGCCGCCGGTTCCGGACGCCAACTCGGCCAGCACGTCGGCCTGGGCGCTGGCGGACTGGCGCTCGATCGACATCATCAGGTTGGCCGAAATCGGGTTGTTCGGCCCTTGCCTGGAGATATCCGGCATGGCGGTGTACAGGCCGCGGGCGTCCAGGGAGCTGATAATCACGTTGGCGCGGATGGCGCGGTCCATGATATCGGCCTTTTCAGTGACGTGATCCAGATTCGTCAGAAATCCGGGCGATACCAGGATGATGGTTCGTTGTCCGGGCATGCCCGCGAGGCGACGAACCGCGTCCTTGATCACCGCCAGAGCCAGGCGGGTCTCGTGGTCTCCAAGGTTCAGTTCCCGTTGGGCGGCGGATTGCGCCATTTGCTGCGCGGTAGACATTTGCGTGGGATCCAGATTCATGCAAGTCAGCGCGTCCAAAGTAGCGGCCTGCAGAACCATGGGGTCATGCTTGTTCTGGATCAGGTCCGCCATATAAAACGTCATCTGCGGGCATTGCGTCATTCCCGATCCGGTGACCGGCCGGGGCCGCAGCAGGAAAAGGGTGCGATGCAACTTGTCCTTGTCGTCGGTGAATTCCACCTCGGTCTGGCCGGAGGTGGTGAAGATGGCTGCGCGGTCGCCCGGCAACATCCCGGCCATGTGGCGATCGGCCGAGTCTCGCACATGGGCCAGGTCGCCGAACTGGAGGTGCACATCGTCAAACAGGTAGGCGAAGAACCGTTCGGGCTGGTCGGCCCAGGCGGCGTTCGGGCCGGCCGGCTTGGCTCCCGTGTCTGGGTTCTTGGATGGGTGTGCCGGCTGCTCCACGCTAAACCTGGTGATCACCTGCGGCTTACTCTTGTCAAATAGTTGGAAGTCCGATTGTTTGAGGCTGCCAACGGCGTGGCCCTGCTTGTCCCGGATGACCACTGGCACCATCACCAGGTTCACTTTGGCCTGGAAGACGGCCGGTTCTTCGTGAGTGGACATCTCGGAGGCGGGCTTGGCGCCGGGCTGTTGGGCCGGCGCCGGCTGTTGGGCAGGCACTGGCTGTTGGGCAGGCACTTGGGGCGGTTGGGCTGGGGGCTCCTGCGCGACGCCAGGCGCCGCCATCATGAGCGCGCAGAATAACGCTGCCCGACCGATCTGAACTACCAGGCCTGCCGGCCGCCCGCAGTCCCGGCTTGCCTTGGCCGGCTTGGCCCGAACGGTGCACTGCGGCTGCTCGAACGGAAGCATTTGAATTGATTCGCCCCGTTCATGATAGGACAAACCGCAGCGCTCCACAATGCTCGCAGGGCAAGGGCGACGAGATGGCACACTTGTGAAGGACCATCGAGCCAAGTGAGGACGAGCCCGGGCCGGGGGCTTTTGTGACGGAATCCTGGCGGCGTTTTTCCGAAGATGCGTCGCAAGATTCTCATGCCGGAAGTCCATGCGGTTGTGGGGCGGGACACGAGTCCAGTCCGACATCAGGTGTAGGGCGGCGGCGCGATTCCGGGTTTGAGGATCTGGAAATACTTGAAACGATGCCGAACAAAACGTGGGTTGGGCGGACTCACTGCCCCTTGGGGACGTCACGGCCTCATACCCCGCTTCCTAACGGGTCGCGGCTCTGAATGATCGAAGAAATGACGTCTCGAAACACCATCGCATGGCGCAGGAGTCAGAAGGCAGGAGTCAGAAGGCAGAAGACAGTAAGGTGCGCCCGGCCGCTGGGACTACGTAAACGCGCCTGGCAAGAGCTTACCGGCAAGCGACTATGCGGCGGCGGATCGCTGAGCCCCAGTACAATCGTCACCCCGGATCTACGCGGCACGCCTTATGGTTAGACGGCTCCGGTCAGGCGGTTCCGGCTTCTGGGGCTACCCATCGAAACAGAAAGAAGTGGTGCCCACAAAGAGCGCACCGGTAGGGCCAAAAAATAGTGTGGATGGCCCTCTCCAGAGCGTTACGAACGCCTACGCTTCTAAATTCGACTGACCGGCAATGGGGACAGCGGGGAGAGAGCACACCTTACAATAGCGCCTTTCACCCGGATTTCCTAGGTTTTCCTGGGTTTGCCGGAATCGCCGGGCAACGACGGCCACGGATTTACATCGGTGCGATCCGCGCCACTTACTGCCCTGGCTACGGCGACCTGTTCGGGTGTCCTAACGTCAGGCTCAGACACTCGAACATTCTGCTTGGCGCGGGAAACCTGGCGCTTGTGCCGCTTCGCTAGTCTCTTGTCCATTACTCCCCTCCTGCAGTTCATCGGGACACCTGGTTGTGGCCCGTAGTCTCAACTTCTCATCAGCATCTTACCGCCGAATCTTATCGCCAGCCGCTATCGCCGGCCAGCTACGCTCGGTTGGTCACTCTTAAAGCCGGCCTACCGTGCTGAAGGGCACAAATAGAAGACCTGCCCGCGGTCGCGCTAGCGGCAGGCTAGCGGCAGGCAGGCGGGCGAAGTATGCCTACCTCGCCATTTCGGTCTTTTCGTTCAACTCGCTGGATTCGATAATGTATTGGCACTCTACCCCTCGGGAAGGCCGAAGGCCGTTAATTCGCATAAACCGCGAGTTCTCTGGCGAGTCCGGGCTATCTACCAGCATCAGCAATTCCCCCGTCGCGAACCTCTCGCGACCGCGGGATGCTACCAGCTTTGCCTCGAACGTTTGTGTCACCCTGCGTTTCGTGTTCATCGGTACACTCCTCGAATCGATGCTTCCGAGCCAACACCCAAACTAAGACAACCTGAGGTTACTGCGACAACCTGAGCATTACTGCGACAATCTGACGTCACTTCGACAATTCAAAGTCACATCTCAGCTAGAGCGGCCCTGCCGCTTTCGACCGCCGCCGCCTGGTCTTGACGACGAATCGCCCTCATCATGGACTTCATGTGCGGTATCGCACGGGCCGCCCGTTGGTAGACCGGCACGAATGCAGGCACCTTGCTGGCGGCATCGGGTCTGTACCCTTGGTACTGCGGACGTGACATCTGGTGCATCTCATAGAGGCACTCGCCGCCCCACTCTACCTGATCGTCCCATTTGACCGTGTCCGGGCTCTGCAGCGACCGCAGAATGCCGGTCAGGAATAGTTTGGTGCTGTCATATAGCATAAGTTACGTTCATTTTCCTTTCGGCTGTGCTCTCCGTGCCGGTAAAGCGGCGGAGCAAATCCGTGGCGGGTGGAAGATGGATCAAAGATTTATTTATATTGTAGCATACGCGGCTCCGTGCTAGACTCAGTGTGCGATTTGATGATCCCGCCGATTCAAGGCCGACCCGTCTAGCAGTTGTTGCTAAATCCGTCCCCCTTCCCAATTAGCCCGCAGTCAAATCAGAAAGAAGGACTTTCACAGTGAAGAATATCTTTGTAGGAAACCTCAGTTTTGGAGCCACGGAAGATTCCGTTCGTTCCCTGTTTGAAACTCACGGCGCCGTTGAACGCGTCAACATCGTGACGGATCGCGATTCCGGTCAGCCCAGGGGCTTTGGGTTCGTCGAAATGAGCAATGATGGAGAGGGTGAGAAAGCCATCGCCGCTCTAAATGGGACGGATCTCGATGGGAGAGCCCTAAACGTGAATGAAGCCAAGCCAAAAACCGAACGGTCGAACGGCGCCGGCGGCGGTGGCAAGAAACGCTGGTAACCGGCAACACTCTTAAAGGATTTCCAGGGCCGCGACTAGGGTGGCCAGGGCCGCTCTAGTTGCGGATGCCGGCTGCGCCCGGGTGCCGGTGGCCAGTGAAAGGCGGAGCGCGCGTCTTGCCGGTTGTGGGCCGCCATTATCTTCCGGATACTCCGTCCCCCTATCCGCTGCAGTCACCGCCAACCTGGAAGCCGTATTGGATGGGCCGAAATCCGGCTGGCCCTTCGCGAGGTTGTAGCTCAGAAGACCAATCTTAGTAGAGGAACAGCTAAGAAATCCAGACTACCCTGTCTGGTTGCAACTTTGACTTACTGCCCCGGTAACTGTGTGCTCACTCACTACTCGGGGTTATGTTAGTTATTGTCCGACTGGTTAGTTCTGGTCAATTCGACTGGCGGATCCGCTGTCAAAGCCAGCGGATATTGCAGACGGGGTTAAGCCTTCGGACCGCCGCGCTAAAGGTTCGGTAAAAACTGGCCGAGGGCCATTGTGCAGCGTCATCCGAATGGACAAGCACCGAAACCCTTTGTCCGGCAAACACGAAATCCACCTTCGGTTCTATGTTGAGCGCCGGATCACTGTGCCAGGATCTTTCGAAGTCACCCTTATCGATTGGCTTGCTGAGTTCGGCCACGAATCTCTGCATCATATCCTCCGGCTGGGGCGCCCTGAGCCCGTTTCAGATCCAATCTAATAGTAACAAAAACGAACTCTTAAAGAGCGGATAATGCTATACTCGGGTCGGCAGAAGGGCATCTCCTGTGTGTTCCGTTACAGCACTTACTCCGTGGCCACGGCCCGGATTCTCATCAAAGAAGCCCTGGCAGCCAGCCGCTCTTTGGCGGCTTTGGAGGTTACATTACGAGCCAGTCGATCACCTTTATCGACGCCGCCGGGAGCCGGGCACAGTATACCGTGTCCGAGAGAGACCACCGCAATGAGTATCACTGGTCCACCGATTATGGCGATCACGGTTTGGCGCCCTCGTTCGCGCAGGCTCAGGATCAGGCACGGACGGTTCTGAAAGCCAGTATGGCGGCAAGCCGCAAATCCGACAGGGCTTAAATCCGGCAGCGCTTAAATCCGACAACCCTTAGATCCGACAGACCCTAAACTAAAAGAGTCGCTCCACTGGCAGCCGGTTCATTTCTTCCGATGCCGTTCGTAGGCCTTCCAGATCTCCGCAGCGGAGTCATTGTAACGATCCCTGCTACCGCAGTTTTCCTCACCAAAGGCATTAACGAATACCTGGTACAGGATACCTTGCAGCATTTCCAGATTCTCAGCTTCTCCGATACGCAGCAGGAGGAGGTCTACCTCCCGATCGTAGTCGCCGGTATTATGCTTGCCATCCAGATCCATGACATTGTGACGAAAAAGGATGTCGCTCACCGCGCGGTAGAAAGTGCCGTATTCCTTCTGCAGCCGCCGATGCTGCTGGCGATCTTCTGTTTCTGTCGGCATGGGCCTACTGTACCAGATTGGCCCAGGCTTAGGGTTGCTGCCGCGCCGGGCTCGGCGCCACCCGGAAGAACCTTTCCGCACTACTTTCTGCGCGACCTTCCCGCGCTACCTTCAACGCTGCCAGGCCCGCTTCGCATCACACCAGACTGCCCCTTGCCACGTGCGGTAAAATCGTAGGTATCGCAAATTCCCGTACGCCAACGCTTTTGCGACCGTACCCAATGAACACAGCCACCAGTACCCGCGCCCAGGAGTTCCGTGAACAATTGTCCCGCCGTGTGATGGTGGCCGATGGCGCCATGGGAACCATGCTCTACTCGCGCGGCGTCTTCATCAACCGCTGCTTCGACGAGCAGAACCTGTCCTCGCCCGATCTGGTACGCCAGGTCCACCAGGATTATGTAAAGGCCGGCGCCGAGATTCTGGAAACCAACACCTTCGGAGCCAATCGCCCGCGTCTGGCCGCGTTCGGTCTCGCCGAAAAGCTCCAGGCCATCAATCTTGCCGGCGTGCGCCTGGCCCGGCAGGCCGCGGCTGACAAACCGGGAGTCTACGTCGCCGGCGCTGTGGGCCCTCTGGGTGTCCGCATCGAACCACTCGGCCCCACATCCTTTGCCGAGGCCCGCGCGGCGTTCCGCGAGCAGATCGATGCACTGCTCGAAGCCGGCATCGACCTGCTGATCTTCGAAACCTTCGGCAACCTCGACGAACTGCGCGAGGCCGTGGCCGCCGGGCGCGACGCTGCCGGTGACGAACTGGCGATCATCGCGCAGGTGACGATCGACGATTTCGGCCACCTCCCGGGCGGCACCGACACCGAGACCTTTACCCGCGAAATGGATTCCTGGCCGGTGGACGTGATCGGC
>Ga0210402_10006394_pt1 | contig 10447 bp, 8 predicted proteins | sample IncBWC7MmetaG_FD_161055 | JGI IMG/M metagenome (GOLD analysis project Ga0210402, IMG submission 161055) | Forest soil microbial communities from Barre Woods Harvard Forest LTER site, Petersham, Massachusetts, United States - Inc-BW-C-7-M | ecosystem: Environmental > Terrestrial > Soil >...
CCGAGAAGAACAAGGGGGGTCGGGGAACTTGACCGACTACCTCGACACTCTTATCCCGCTTCTCGATGACTTCATTGGTTCCAGTCCTCTTGGCCAGTTTGATGCGAGGATGAAATTTCTATACAGTTTTGAAATATATTCCACTCATCTCGCTCTCGGCAAATCCGGTTCCCAAAGGCTGGCTTTGGACCGCGTCCGAACGGTTTTACACGCCACGGGAATGTACTACGGCTTGTTCTCAACTCAAATATCGACGCTTTTGTCGGAGCAGAGGACTGTTCTTGAGAAGGAGATACTGGGATTCATCAAGCTGGCTAGCTGGAAAGATATTAACGTCCACGCCTTGAAACAAAGCGCTCAACGAACTCACCACCAGCTGTACAAGATCATACGCAAATTCCGCGCTGTATTACGCCAACCTGTTTTGGAACGACTTCGCCCTCAGCTCGCCGGCGACCCTGAGTGCAGATATCTGCACGCAGATTCGGTCGTCGCCGACGATGTAGCACCTCCAGGAAGCCCATCGTTCCCAGATGCAGGCTTGACCATCACCACCTCTGATCACTTGATCAACTTGGAACGAACATTCAAAAAATTTGACTCGCTTGTTACCGGGCGTATCCGCTCTTTCGTCAGGTCCCGTCCTGCGCACATCGTAGATAACTTCGCTGTCGATATTATCGTGACTGCGAAGGAATTAGCTGCTGTGTCAATCTCCAGAACTCTTCCCGCGGAAAAGCAAGAGAAACAGCAAAAAGCTCTTCTGGTGCGAAAGCGCAAGGCATGGAGCGACCTTCTCAAGGAGCTCAAACGAGGCGGTTTTGCGGTCAACATCAAGCCAGATGTCCTTCGTCAACAAATGGACACGCGATACATCAGAGAGCAACCCATAATACTTTCTGTCGCCAAACCGTCCATGTCGATTGAAAAGAGTGAAAATTACTTTAATCGGCTTCATGGTTCCCTTCCAGAGCTACGGTCATCGCTCTCTGACCACCATGCTGATTTGACAACTCGTGAACTGCAGAGGGGTCTCACCCTGCTAGAGTCTGGTTTCACAATGGCACTGGATTCAAGATCTCGGTATGGATTTTCGTTACCCATTCATTCTGCGTCAATACCCATGATTATTATTTTCAGCTTGGCGCAAGCTTTCATTAGCTACGACAAACTGGAGCAAATGTCGCGTCGTTTGAAGATGTTGGCGTCGGCTTCAAAAATCGTACTCTCTGGCTGCAAGCTTACAGAGCATATATCACACATCAATGACACAATGTGTAGGCTTGCAGGCGCTCTCGATGAAATATCGCATGGGCTAGACACATTCAATGAGCTTCACCCTGAGCCAGTGATTCCTGCATCCTTCGTGGATCAGTCGAAGGCTCTTACCGCCTCAACGAAGGTCCTCCGCGATCGTTTAGCTGTGGTATTTAACAACGTGAAACTCACTGCTTTGTCTTTCTTGTTAGAAAGTAAGTTCTCCTGAGCTACATTACCGCGAGGTAGTGCTCAATTCTCACCTTTCATACTTTAGACGAACATCTTCTGGTGCTAGAGGTCTTTGAGCACCTTGCTCAAACAACACGCACTCTCCATCAGTGGTCAGATGAGCAGCCACGCCTGAGACATATTTTCCGCCCTGTTCGACTGTGGCTCGACCCCCCAGAGGCCCCCTCTCTGTTCTCTTCGAACATGGGACCCACATCTATTGACGGTAACACTGATCTGGTCATCGATGCACTCTTGGTCAGCGTACAAACCATGCTGCTGAAATGCACAGACTCGACTGACGTGGAGCCAGAGAATGAAAGAGATCATTACATCCGCGATGACTATCACACTGTTCGTAATTTCACTCAACTCCTGAACATCGACGGGGTTCTCGAACATCTGGAGGGCGCTCTGCAGCTGCTTGCATCTCATGAATACGGCCTACAGAGGAGCGTGCGACGGTTCTTGCCCTTCCTTGACGTTTATTTAAATCTTGTGGAAGATCAACTTGCCATTCACACTCAGTGGACTGGGGCTCTTTTTAAACTTATCTTCGTATTGTGTTCCGTCATGCATACCATCGCCAAACAAGGCTTCTGTAAACCACCTGGTATCGATGAGTCAGGGGCTGGTGGAGATGCATCTGAGGCAGTCGGAGGTGTGGGATTAGGTGAAGGGTCTGGGACTGAAAATGTGAGCAAAGATATTGAGGACGAGAGCCAGGTTGAAGGGCTACAGGGGGACGATGCTGAGGGCAACGACCCGAAAGAGAAGAATGGTGATGACGATGCTATAGAGATGAGTGAGGATTTTGGCGGTAACATGGAGGACCTCCCGGACTCTACATCCCAAGATGAAAACAACTCGGAACAGGAGAGCCAAGCGGATCCAGAAGAGCAGCTTGGAAATTTGGACACATCGGATCCTTCTGCTGTTGACGAGAAGTTGTGGGGCGATGAGCAAGGCCCGCAAGACATCAGTGAAAAGGACGAGAAAACCAACCAAGATCACTCGGAAGAGAAGGGTGGCCACTCGGATGTCGTGGCCAAGGAGGGGAACCAACCTCAAGCGAAACAGATGTCGGGCGACAAAGAGGACAATGAAGAAATGCCTTCCAATGTCGAGGACGAATCGACGCCAGAAGGTGATGCTGACAATGATCATGGAGAGGAACATCCTGACGCGAGTGGCGCCCCCATGGATGACTACGTCCCGGACGCGAACACTTTGGATCTGCCTGATGATATGGATTTAGGACTTGGGGAAGAGATGCCTGAGGACGTGAATGCAGAATCCGACGATGACCCAATGGAAGGTGACGTACCAGAGCCTGTCTCCGACAACTTAAACGACGAACGAGGCAGCGAAGCGCCACCCGAACGGCCACAAGAAGTAATGGACGAGAGTCAAGAAACCGAAGATCCTGGACGAGCACAGGAAATGGAAGAACAAGACGGTGACCGGGAAGATCCTTCTGAGGAGCACGCCGTAGCCCAGCCCGACGTCTCTGCAGGTGAAGGCGATACTGCCTCAAATGAACCTCATAATCCGGATGGCGGAGAACGCGCGACCGCAGGAGAAGCAGGCAGCTCTGAAGGAATGATGGGCCAGGTTGGTGAAGCTCAGGAAAAGGCGAATGATCAGAATGGGTATGGCTTCGAATTGATCATCTAGATGGAATAATCTGACGGGTTTGTAGGCTTCCGGAAAACAGTCAGCCTCAGCTCGAATCTCAACCCGCTGATTCTCAGACCGCTGGATCAGCCACGGCAGGATCTCAGCAAGGTCAAGTTTTGTCACAACCCGACCGTCAATTATCAAGTAATCCGCTCCGCAGTTTAGGAGATGCGCTGAAAGAGATACAACACCGCTCCAAAGAGATCCTAGATGGGGATCAAAAGGATATGATCCGGGAAAATCTTAACGACACCGCTGAATCAACACACGTTGAATATCTCCCTCATGAAGACACTGACCACGACATGCAAGCACTGGGGCCTGCGGGCGACGAGCAGGTTGCCAAGCTGAAGGAGCTTAACCTTATCGATGAGGATAATCAAGACAACGAGGTGGGAGCTCCAATGGATGTGGATCTTCCTCTGGAATCGGAGCAGCACGATCAGCCTTCTCAGAACCATTCTCGCCATGCGAAGTCTACTGCACTCGACGTGCAGGACGCTCTTGAAGGTGCAATCAGCGCAATTGCTCGTCCTTCCTCAGATCATCTTGCCCTTTTACCCGATGTTTCTGGACCCAAAGCTGATGTTGAGATGCAAGATGTCGATTATGGCAATGTCGAAGCGGAACTAAGGCGCTGGCAAGCGATGGGTCTGCCTGATGAGGGGGCCGAGCACATATGGCGAATCTACGAGTCCTTGACGCATGATCTTGCCTACGCTTTATGCGAGCAACTGCGACTCATTCTCGAACCTACTCTTGCTACCCGTCTGAAGGGCGACTATCGAACCGGTAAAAGACTCAACATGAAGAAGGTCATTCCTTACATTGCAAGTGACTACACCAAGGACAAGATTTGGTTGCGGCGAACGAGGCCCAGCCAACGTGAGTATCAAGTACTCATTGCCCTTGACGATTCTCGGTCTATGGCCGAGTCCCATTCTGTCCACTTGGCGTACCAAACCCTCGCACTTGTCTCTAAAGCGCTCAGTCGACTCGAAGCGGGCGACATAGCGATTGTCAAGTTTGGCGAAGCAGTGGATATACTCCATGGCTTCGAAGAAGGTCCATTTACCGATCAGGCGGGTACAAAGGTCATGAATGCTTTCCGGTTCAACCAGAAGGCTACCAATGTGCTGTCTCTTGTGGACACTAGTTTGAAAGCCCTCGAGATTGCCAGAGAGCGTCGCTCCATGGGCTCTGCATCTGCCTCGGATTTGTGGCAGTTGGAGATCATCATTTCCGACGGCATGTGCCAGGACCATGACCTGCTCCGTACGGTTCTGAGAAAGGCTGAGGAGCAGAGGGTTATGATTGTTTTTATCATCATCGACTCTCTTCATTCTGTTGCAGCGAGTTCTGCAGTGGGAACATCCCTTGCAGGGCAACACCGATCTGCGCAAAGCTCAATCCTTTCAATGGAAAAGGCGGAGTTCAAGAATGTCAACGGCCGAATGGAGTTGCAATTAGAACGATATTTAGATTCGTTTCCCTTCGAATACTACGTCGTCCTAAGGAATGTGGAGGCGTTGCCGGAAGTATTATCGACTACTCTTAAGCAGTTTTTCGAGCGCGTTTCAGAGGAATAAATGTACATAGCATATATATCACTATTATTTCAATTCAGCATACCAGCAACATACTATACTACAATTGTTACTAACTGCGCCAGCAGTGCTGACGTAAGCAGAAGAGCGTCACGGTTACAGACGGTTACTAGGCTGAGATGAGGTACCGTGACCGTGACGAACCTCTGTACAAAATCCGCCCTCACTGTACCGTCATGTCTTCCTCGATCTCACTTTCCCACATAAATGTAAAATCACCCTACGAGTCTGAACATGTGGCAGCCGAGGAACTGAAAGGTCTCCTCTCCGGTTCAGAAGATTTCGACGAGCAATTCGAAACAAGATCCTCTCACAGTGATTGGTCGCGGAATAAAATCATCGGAACTGCCTCTATCTTCATTCTGTTGTTGATTTGTGGCACCTTTGCTCGTTCGTTCCTCCTAATCAATTCTCCAACACACCCAAACTTGTACTTCCATGGCAATGATCTGCGCACAAATGGCACTCACGACTTCAAGAGGACAGTTCTGATTGTCTCTATAGACGGATTGCGGTGATTAGGCATACCTCAAACTTAGCATCAGACAACGAAAATTGATTCCGTCACGATAGGGCAGATTACCTGGACCGAGGACTCACGCCCCATCTACTCGATATTAGCAAACAAGGTCTACGGGCTAAATCTATGGTCCCGATATTTCCTGTAAGTGTTGGATAGTTAGCATCGCTAACGAACCTGACCATAAGTGATCGTCAGACGCTAACATTTCCGTGAGTCAACATTACTGGTTCCTCTGAACTTGTCAATAATCCAAGCCGCGCACTAAATGCAGAAATCATTGGGCTCTTATGTGAGTATGATTTCCTTCAAAAGTACGCGTCAATAACCTAGAATACAGGACGGGTCTCTACGCAGAGTCACATGGCATTGTCGCTAATGTATGTTCAGCCTTGATCAAAGCGTGATGGCCTCCAGCTGACCCTGGGTTTATTCACAGAACTTTTGGGATCCGGCGACAAAATCAGAGTTCCACTACAACAAGGAAAAATCTTGCTGGAATTCTTCATGGTGGTTCGGAGAGCCAGTTCGTCGGTTCCTCCCCTCACCTTTCCTCCGGAATGAAAAATCAATTTACCTTGTGTTTTAGATGTGGGAAACCGCTGGTAAAGCTGGAATCATGACCGCGAACCTGATGTGGTCAGTTTAAGGGTCCTGTTATTTAACCTATACTCATGGTTATAACCCACAGGCCCGGCCCTCCTAAGACAAGTTCTGGAGCTACTGCGACATACTTTGTACCATGGAAAGTAAGGTCCATCGAGTTTTCTGCCCTGGTGCTCGAGTTCTAACCTTGGCACGTCTGCAAATCTAGAACAAGGTCCCCCTGAAAGAGAAACTTGATCAAATCATCGACTGGATTGATCTCCCTCTCGAAGAGAGACCTCAACTGATCATGGGTGCGTCCCTTGCATTCCAGTTTGATGTGCAGCCATCTAATTCGACATGATTTAGCATACGAACCTTCACTTGACCAAGCTGGTCACCTAACTGGACCAATGTCCACTCTTGTCAATGTCAGTATTCACATCGACGGCTTATAGCTGTAATGGAAAAGAAGCTAAAGGTCTATTTAGAAAACACTCGGTGAAGTGGATGTCTTCGCGAAGGATCTTCACACATCACTCAAAGCACGAAACCTCACCGACATCGTCGACATAGTCTTCGTCAGCGACCATGGCATGACAGATACCAGCCACCCCGAATTGGTATACATGGACGACATCCTTGGCTCAGACGGTCTTGCCATGATCGAGCATGAAGACGGTTGGCCGTCCATGGGCCTAAGATTCTATCCGCAGACAAACATCTCGCATTACCTTGACTTACTGCTAAAGGCGTCAGATGCCAACCCGGAGAAATTTAATGTTTACACACATGAGACCATGCCGGAGCGTTATCACTTTTCCCATAACGAGCGGATTGCACCTATTTATGTCGTTCCAAATATTGGGTATGCATTAACTACGAAGAAGGAAGGTGATGTTGGGATGAGCAAGGGTGTAGGTACTCTTCTCCTTGTCACTTTCACCGAGCTAATGTCTGTTCTTCAGAACCACGGCTATGACAATGAGGATTTGTCCATGCACGCGATTTTTGTAGCTCACGGGCCCTTCTCCGCCGTCACCAAGGCTCTGCACCCAAGTCGATCGCCAAGTCTATCTGCACGTTTCCTTCACCGCCCAAGTAAGGGCTGGCACTCGACATCAGATGATACATATGTCATGGAGCGCTTCCAAAATGTGCAGGTATACAATCTAGTTCTGAAGCTTCTCGGGATTGAGGACGGGGCGGCGGTTACAAATGGGACGGCAGGATTTTGGGACAAGTACTTCTGATATGGGCTTCTGAGTGCTTGTTATCTACAGACACCTATGCATGTTTGATACGGACTAATTGGAACCACTTATGTATGAAAATGTACAGGTTATGTAATATATATAATGTGCTTACAAATTTCGATATCCATTGTACTACCAAACGAAGAGAAGGTAAAGACATGAGTGGAAATAAATGCCACACACGCCATCGTCAACACAGCATGCTCTCTGGCATTCTCAGTGAGTACCAGCATCAAAAACGGTATGATTCCCGCCATCTGGCCCGACTTGTAAATGGTCACCCGTTGAGGTGGGTACATATGCTGCCTCTGGGAGACCACTCTCGTCTAGTCCTTCAGCAGCCTCGATGATCTCGTAAAGTCTTGACGCGACCTCCGGGGGAGGTACTCGTCCCCCAAGAATATCCCGAACTGATACAGGTGATCCGTAGAACTCGCGATTGGCATCTTTGCGCTCGATGAGGGCGGTGCCTTCCAGCGATAAACCTGCAAACAGACCTATACCACAGCGATACAGTGTGATTAATATCTATTGCGAGCGGAAAGAGGGAGTAAAGCAGGTATCACATACCCTTCGACTTGGAATATGAGAACATGGGTGCCGGGTGTGCCAAGGACGCTTGCACGCTTCCCCCGGTACCGATCGGACCCGCAGATGCACTGATGTTTCCTCCAATTGTCATATTCCCTCCCATTGAGAATGCCTTGACCGAATCCTCGCTATTCAGCACGATGACGAAATCGGTAATATCGGCACCGATTTGGAGGCCCCACCCAAGTCCACCTGTGGCGATGCATGATGGCGCTGACCAAGAGCCGTCTGGCAGGCGAGCAATGACAACTCCTGAGCCAGCTTTCCCCGAGAAGACGAAACCGGCCTTCAGCACCTGAAATACGGCGAGACCTATCAAATCCGGAGAACATTACCACTGCACAACGGAATTGACTTTCGACAAAGTACCTCGCGCTCCCTGCAGGACAGCTTTTGGGATGGAATTCAGGGCAGATTCTGGTCGTTCAGGATCGGCTTATATGGTGGAGGGTCAATGGAAGAATTCCGCGACCGTCTGCTGGAAACGCACCAAGGAAACTGTCTAGAATATTGGCCGCCTTCTCCGCTTCTCCTGGTAGGCTAAAACCATGAACAAAGTCTCGTGAACCGCTTGCAACCTTGGTTGAGCTTGCTTGTACGAATGCTGTAGCCTGTAAACCAGCCTTCTGCGCTCCTTTACGAAATCTGTCGAGCATAGACATGACTCTGAAGACGCTGGGGACTACGTCACATGTCACACGACAATCACATATTGATATTCGCAGCACGTGAACTTTTATGACACGCCTCATGTATGCTCAGTGTCTGCTACATTTTGTAAAACTACCAACAGTAAATAAATACATAATTCACCGCCATGTATCGTTAATTGTCGAAGTTCCGTTGGCCGGAGTTGTGAACAAATTGTTCGGATCCGATTCCCATGTCACCGCGCCGTTATTCTTACGAATATACTTGTACTCGAGGTTGGTGCTTGCAGGTACATTGACAGTGACTGTATCATGAATCAGATCAGATATAAAGGAGATATATATGATAATGTGACTTACTGCTCCATGTGGGGTAATGAGCCGACGATAGAATTAGAGCATTGTCGGGCGACCAGCCCTTCAGAGCATCAACAGAGCCAGTGAGGTAGATGTTCTCTGTAATGCAGAATTAGAGCAAGGATTTATCAAATAGCAGTAAAAGCACACCTCCGAACACCGTGGTTGCTTGGACATTGAACGTGATTGAGACTACTGGGCCAGTGTTTACGTTACAAACAGAAGGCACCTTCAATCCCATTGCGCCCCAACTGGCCGGAATCGTCCCCTTCCTGGCATCAAACGCCGTCAATGCAGAAGCATAACTCCATGTCAAGTCAACAGCGCTGAGAGGATGCCCGTCATTTTTACTATACTGCTCTGCCAATGCCCCATTCGATGGCGTGTATTTCGCATTCATGACTAGGAAACCGTCGGCAAAGGTCTTGATCGCGGTGGTGAGGGTAGTAAAAGTGGACGACGAGGACGCGTAGGTTCCTGGTGTGACGGAGGGAGAGAATTGTCTGAAGAACGCAAGGGAGGTACTGGTGACTTGTAATGAGCCCTGGGCGGACCACACGATGAGGGCGTCGTAGAGCTGTTCAGCGACGGCGGCTGTGGTGAGATACCATGGCTATTATAATGAAAGAGTAAGTTCCTGAAGCTCAAAGAAGGGAGTATATGGTACCTACATTTCCACCGAAGTATACGTCTTCTGGATAGCGTCCCGTTGCGACGGCTGCATTCGACGGAATACCACTGTTGATTGGATAAATCGGTCTGAACGAGTCGACGTAGACTTTTAGACTAGCCAAGGCTTTGTCTGAACACGGCTGGAACGTAGCAGCATCGCATCCTGCGGCGGCATCAAATGTCTACCAGGAGCAAGAACGTCAAGAATTGTTATGGCGAAGAGTGAAGAGTCGGTCAACGCACATGAATGGAGGCCAAAACGCTATTTGCATCTATCCCAGATCGACCACCACCGGTGTTCGAGGTGATGTACGAGCCAGTGGGATTCCAATAGGACTAATCAATGGACATAGAGGGGTTGGGATGTGATGGGTTGTATCGTGTATTTTGACAGCCCACCTGCAAGAAGCACAAAATATTATCCGCCTGAATGTTATAATCATTGACGACTGATGTTTGACCAATCTTGGTCGCCAATGCAGAGCCTTCACGCAGTGATCGGTGTTGAACTGCAGTTGTAAAGAACGACGACGATGAAACTTCCTCCCAAAGATCGAAACTAGGGTGGAAATGGATTTTCGTGAATGGGACCGCAGGACACTGACAATTGATCCTACCCAGATTGGTTCCAATAATTAGTCACATGGTCGAGGTCGAGCTGGATCACAGGCCACAGGGTATTGGTCACGTATGTGGTATTGGATTGCGCTATTAGCCAGTTTGCATAAGTAATCAAGGCAGTCGCACGCAGGGCGGGCCCATCTGGAAGGGACATCTAAATCTGTACGCTACCTCCAAGTGAAATGTATACAGACCTCGCTGTGGCCTGACAGTCTAGGTGTGAATCAGGAAAACCTTGGGAAATGGAAATAATTACCTGCCCCAAGGACCAATGAAAGCCGTCTCGTCGATGTTAAACTTGGGTTCAGCGAGGCCACCAGTCGACACCGTCCCACTTGGGTTCGAAATTTGCTGTATGTGCGTCTCCGAGTGGACGAAATCATCTATTAGGCTTCTGAGAGATGTGTCCTGACCGAGCGT
>Ga0210402_10006395_pt1 | contig 10446 bp, 7 predicted proteins | sample IncBWC7MmetaG_FD_161055 | JGI IMG/M metagenome (GOLD analysis project Ga0210402, IMG submission 161055) | Forest soil microbial communities from Barre Woods Harvard Forest LTER site, Petersham, Massachusetts, United States - Inc-BW-C-7-M | ecosystem: Environmental > Terrestrial > Soil >...
ACGGCTCCGTGACAGGCGCAACCCCAGTGCTTACAAGCGGCACAATGGGCCGCTCCAGCGCGACCTGCAACACTTCATCCATGGTTTCCACGAAGTGCATCTTGAGGCTGGAGAGGATCTCCTGGGGGATTTCCGCTAGGTCCTTCTCATTATCCTTCGGAAGGATGATAGTACGCAAGCCCATTCGATGGGCGGCCAGGAGCTTTTCCTTAACGCCACCGATGGGCAGAACCTTGCCGCGCAGGGTGATTTCGCCGGTCATGGCCACGTCGTGGCGCACGGCATTCCGCGTCAGCGCGCTGACGATGGAGGTGCAGATGGTGATGCCGGCGGAGGGGCCGTCCTTGGGGATGGCGCCTTCGGGCACGTGCACGTGGATATCGAGCGTGCGGTAGAAATCCTTTTCCAGGCCGAGAGCGGCGGTGCGCGAGCGGACGTAGCTCATGGCCGCTTGCGCGGATTCCTGCATCACTTCGCCGAGTTTTCCGGTGGGCGTCAGGCGGCCCTTGCCTTCCATGGTGGTGGCTTCAACGGCGAGCACGGAGCCGCCGACTTCGGTCCATGCGAGGCCGGTGGTGAGGCCAATTTCATTCTGCTTTTCGAGCCAGAATTCGCGGTACTTCAGCACGCCAAGGTATTCATTCACATTTGCGACGTCGATCTTGATGGTGGTTTCGGGGCCGTCAGCGACAACGCGGCGAGCCATCTTACGGGCGATATTCTGAATCTCGCGTTCCAGGTTGCGCACGCCCGCCTCGTGAGTGTAGTGGCGGATCATGTGCAGCAGGCCTTCATCGGTGAAGGTGAGATTCTTGTCGGTGAGGCCCGTGGCTTCGCGGGCGCGCTTGACGAGGAAGCGCTTGGCGATTTCGAGCTTTTCCTGTTCGGTGTAGCCGGGCAAGCGCAAAATCTCCATGCGATCCTGCAGCGGCTGCGGGATCGTGTGCATCACGTTGGCGGTGCAGACGAACATAACCTTGGAGAGGTCGTACTCGACGTCCAGATAGTGATCCGTGAACGAGTGATTTAGCTCGGGATCGAGGACTTCCATCAGTGCGGCCGACGGGTCGCCGCGGAAGTCGGTGGACATCTTGTCCACTTCATCGAGGACGAAAATCGGATTGACGGTGCCGGCCTTCTTCATCATCTGGATGATCTGGCCCGGCAGGGCGCCGATGTAGGTGCGCCGGTGACCGCGGATTTCGGCTTCATCGCGCACGCCGCCGAGAGAGACGCGGACAAATTTGCGGCCCGTGGCATGGCCGATGGACATCGCCAGCGAAGTCTTGCCGACGCCCGGAGGCCCGACAAAGCACAGAATGGAGCCCTTGGGATTCTTGACCAGCTGGCGGACGGCAAGGAATTCGAGAATGCGGTCTTTTACTTTTTCCAGGCCGTAATGCTCGGTGTTGAGGATGTCCTCGGCGGCCTTGATGTCGCGAATCTCTTTCGAACGCTTTTTCCAGGGCACCGCGAGCAGCCAGTCGATGTAGTTGCGGCTGACGGTCGATTCCGCGGACATCGGCGGCATAAGCTCCAGGCGCTTGAGCTCCGTGCTGGCCTTTTCGAGGACGTCCTTGGGCATCCCGGCGGAATCGATTTTCTTTTTCAGCTCCTCAATTTCGTTCTTTTCGCCGCGGCCGAGTTCCTTCTGGATGGCTTTGAGCTTTTCGTTCAGGTAATACTCTTTTTGCGCTCGCTCCATCTGGCGCTTCACGCGGGTATTGATGTTGCGGTCGACGTTGAGCTTTTCGAGCTCAATTTCCAAAATGTCAGAGACGCGATTCAGGCGCTCGAGCGGGTCAGCGGTTTCGAGCAAGTCCTGCTTTTCGTCGACAGGGAGCTGAAGATTCGCGGCAATCGTATCGGAAAGGCGCGAAGGGTCGTCAACGCGCGCCGCGGCGATCATGGTGTCGTAATTCAGACTCTGCGAGAGCTTGATGAACTGCTCGTACAGGCCGGTCACCTTCTGGACCAGCTGCTCCACCTGTGGCGTGGCTTCGATTTTCGCGGCGAGAAGGCGGATGGTGGCGCGAAAGAAGCCTTCCTCGGAGGTGATGGAGATGGATCGAGCGCGCTCGACTCCCTCGACGAGCACCTTGATATTGCCGTCGGGCAGCTTGACGCTCTGGACGATGTTGGCCAGGGTGCCGACGGCGTAGATCTCCTCGGGCTTCGGATCGTCGATCGAAGCGTCGTGCTGGGTCGAAAGGAAAATCTTTTTGTCGCCGGCAAGCGCTTCTTCCAGCGCGCGAACGCTGGCTTCGCGGCCGACGATGAATGGGGTCATCTGTTGCGGGAAGATGACCATATCGCGCACCGGCATCATGGGTACGCGTTTCATTTCCTGTTTCTCACGAGTGAACATGCAGGCCCCTGAACTTCCTCAGAGCCCAAGAAGCTGTTAGCCAGCCTTCTCGAGCAAACTCCAATTGATTTCGTGGCCGCGGACCATTTCGGCGGTGACCACAAAATCGCGCACTCTCTTCTGCATCGGCAGGTGATACATCAACTCCAGCATGAGGTCTTCGAGGATCATACGCAAGCCGCGCGCGCCGACTTTGCGCTGAAGTGCCAACTCGGCGACGGTCTCCAGAGCGTCGTCGGTGAACCGCAGGCGCACGTTTTCAAATTCGAACAGGCGCTGGTACTGCTTCATCAGGGCGTTCTTCGGCTCGGTCAAAATCTTCATCAGCGCGCCCTTGTCGAGGTCACTCATGACTCCCGCGACAGGCAGGCGGCCGACGAATTCGGGGATCAGGCCATAGCGAATCAGGTCACCTGGCTGGACTTGTTCAAGCAATTCCGTGTTGCGGCGCTGCGCCGATGTCGCTCCAGACTCGGTATGGAAGCCAAGCGACCGGCGGCCGACGCGCTTTTCGATCAGCTTTTCGAGGCCGACGAATGCGCCGCCACAGATAAATAAGATGTTCGTCGTGTCCACCGGGGTAAATTCCTGGTGCGGATGCTTGCGGCCGCCTTGTGGAGGCACATTGGCAACGGTGCCTTCGAGAATCTTCAGCAGCGCCTGCTGGACGCCCTCGCCGCTGACGTCGCGGGTGATGGAGGGGTTTTCATCCTTCTTGGCGATCTTGTCGATCTCATCAATATAGATGATGCCTTGCTGTGCCTTCTGCACGTCGCCGTCGGCGGCCTGCAAAAGCTTCAGAATAATATTTTCGACGTCCTCGCCGACGTAGCCGGCCTCGGTGAGCGTGGTGGCGTCAACGATGGCGAAGGGCACATCGAGCATGCGCGAAAGAGTCTGCGCCAGCAGGGTCTTGCCCGTGCCCGTGGGCCCAATCAGCAGAATATTGGACTTACTGAGTTCGACTTCGCCGGGCTGCTTGTTGAGGAATATGCGCTTGTAGTGATTGTAAACCGCGACAGCCAATTTCTTTTTCGTGCGGTCCTGGCCGATGACGTAGCTGTCCAGGAACTGCTTGATCTCCGGCGGCCGAGGCAGGCGGCGCGCGGGGGCAGTGGCTTGCTCGCGCTTTTCGTCTTCCAGAATCGTCTGGCAGACGCCGACACACTCGTTGCAGATGTACGCCCGGGGATAATCCGAAGGCGAACTGATGAGCTTCTCCACCTGGTCCTGGGTCTTGTGGCAGAAGGAGCAGCGGAGCGGTTCGTCTGGCGTATATTTTTTCACTTGTGTGAGGGCCTCTCCTCCGGCACAGGCTCCGGAGTTGCTGAATACCATTCTAGGCCGATTTTTCCCCAGGGTGAAATAGAAAGTGTGAGCCTTGCCATCAAACAGAAACGCTTGTGGATTTCTTTCCGCGACCGGCCCGGCCGGTGAGCGGCGAAATTTTACCGGTGCTTGTAGATGATCTCATCGATCATCCCGTATTCCTTGGCCTGCTCCGGATTCATGATGTAATCGCGCTCCACATCCTTTTCGATGCGCTCCACGGGCTGCCCGGAGTGCTTGGAAAGGATGTTGTTGATGGTCGTGCGCATGCGCAGGATTTCCTTGGCGTGCAGGTCGATGTCGGTGGCCTGGCCGCCGAGGCCGCTCATCCACGGTTGGTGGATCAAAATGCGTGCATTCGGCAGGGCAAAGCGCTTCTTCGGTGAGCCGCCGGCGAGCAGCACTGCGGCGATGGAAGCGGCCTGGCCCACGCAGGTGGTGACCACGTCCGGCTTGACGAACTGCATGGTGTCATAGATTGCAAAGCCCGCGGTGATGGAGCCGCCCGGGGAATTGATGTACAGCTGAATATCTTTTTCCGGGTCCTCGGCCTGCAGGAAGAGCATCTGAGCGGTGGCCAGGTTGGCGACGTGGTCGTCGATCGGGGTACCGATAAAGATGATGTGTTCTTTCAGGAGACGCGAGTAAATGTCGTAAGCGCGCTCGCCCCGGCTGGTCTGCTCAACCACCATGGGTATCAGAGTGGTCGCGTAATAAGAAGGTTCGTCGTAGTTTTTCATGTAAGAAAGTTGGCTCGCAGCAGCGGGGTCAGGATCACTTGGCGCTTGCCGCGGCGACTGTCTTGACGCTGGCATTCTGCGCCAACCAGTCGATGGTCTTGTCACTCCGCAGCTTCGCTTTCATCCTATCGAGCGCACCCTGCTTTGTCAAACGAGCGCGAAGCGCCTCCGCGGATTCACCGGAGTGGCCGGCCATGTGTTCAATCTCATGGTCGAGTTCCTCGTCAGTGACGTCGATTTTTTCCTCGGTGGCGATACGATCGATGACCAGTTCGGCCTTCACATCATCCTTGGCTCGCTCTTCCTGGCGATGGCGCAGGCTCGCCCAATCAACATTGACTTGCCGTGGGTCCACACCTTGCTGGGCCAGGGAACGAACCACCCGCTCGAGTCGCACGTCCATTTGATGCTCGACCAGCGATTCGGGTACGGGAAAGTCATGCAGCTTCACGAGTTCGCCGATCACTTTTTCGCGCTGCAGATCTTTCTGGCGATGATCACGCTCGTGCTCGAGGCTTTCGCGGATCTTGGTCTTCAATTCATCGAGCGAGGTGGCGTCGCTGACGTCCTTGGCAAATTCGTCGTTCAGCTCGGGAAGTTGCTTGGTCTTGATGCCGAGTACATCCACCGAATAGTGGAAGAGCTTACCGGCCAGCTTTTCATCAGGATAATCGGCGGGATAGTTGACGTCGAAATCCTTGTGATCGCCAACGTTGGCGCCGCGGAGGTTTTCGTTGAAGGGCTCCATGGTCTCTTCGGCGCCGACGTGGCAGAGAACGCTTTCGGCTTGGAGAGGCTCGCCGCCGCCTTCGGGCGTGCCATTCAGCTTCACCTGAACGAAATCATCGTCCTGGACGACGCGGCCTTCGACAGGGGTGAACGCAGCGGCGCGCTGCTGCATCTCGGCAAGCGCTTTGGTGACATCTTCATCCGTGAGGGTCATTTCCGGCATTTCGATTTCGAGGCTCTTGTAGTTGGCCAGAGTGATTTCGGGCAGCACATCGAAGGAAGCGCGGAACTTCACCGGCTCCCCTTCCTTGAATTCGAGCTTGTCCACCTGCGGCTGCGAGACGGGAGAAAGCTTTTGCTCGGCCACGGCCTTCTCAACGGTTTCCGGCACCAGGTTCTGCAGGACTTCGCTCTTGATGTCTTCGGCGAAGCGGCGCTTGATCAGGGAAATGGGGGCCTTGCCCGGACGGAATCCCGGAACCCGCGCCATCTTGGCAAATTCCTTGGCGACTTTTTCAGCGGCCTTCGAAACCTCTTCGGCGGGAATTTCCAGTTCAAGTTCTCTACGGCAGCTAGCTTCCGCCATTTTCTTCTCCCTTAAAGGAAATCAAAACCCTTGGTCAATTAATTTGAAACTGCCGGTCCGGCAGGCGGATGGTGCGGGGCCAAAAACACGCATCCGGGTTCCTTCACACCATCCCGCGCATGCTGCGGAAATTTCATGGATTACAGTGTGGAACCCAGCGGAAATCCTGCAAGCGACCACGAACTTCAAGTATAGGTTAGCCCGCGTTTGCGGTCAACGAAGGCTGTGGAATGGGCTGCTCGCCGGATGATGTCTCTTTCCCGGTAACGCCGGGACTTGGCCGAGCAGAATTCTTACTGAGGTTGCTTCCGCATTTCGTAGCTCGTCGTGGTATTGGTTTCCTTATTCTCATAAGTGGCGTGAATGGTTTCGCCATCCGCAGCAACGGTCAAGCGCAAAACCCCAAGTATTTTCCCATCGCGTTTACTAGTCTGTTCGATCGTGTTTGGACTTACCCGCTTCACGGAAACCATCGGGTGACCAGGGTCGTCCTCTACGGGATAGTACTTGCCATCGAACTTTGCGTCGTACTTTTCGCCAAGCGGGGTCTCCGCACTGAATCCATCCGCCGTGCATCGGTATTTGATGATGGAACCGTTCTGGGACCTGCTGACTTTGTAGGCTCGCCACGATCCGGAAAGGACGTGAGAGCCAGCAGGCCGCTCATCAACTCGTTTACTAAGAGTTTCGATTGTGACTGCCTGCGCCTCGGTCGTGTCTTTTACTACTTGGGTCAGCGAGTTTCCATCTTGAGAAACCGTATCGACTTCCGTAAACATCGTCTTTCCCGCTTTCTTGGAGATGATTTCGACCGTGTGGTCATCCAAGGTTCGAACGCTCATCGTGTCCCAGTAGCCAGTTTCTGGAACCTTCTGGTCGTTTCCATCGGCTTTGATTTTCAGATTTTCACTCCAACCAGGGCCGCGAAACATGCCTTTTGCAAGTGAATACACTATCGGTTTCTGAGGAAGCTGCATCGTGTTTGCATCGATGATCCAAGTGCCATCGAAACGGCTTTGGGCAAGCGACGCCACTGGCGACAAAAGCAGCAGAGCGAGGAGTATCTTCATACGAATCCCGGTCGTGAACTTCGACGGTCCATATCCTACCGCCAAAATGTGGCCAAGTCTCGACGGAGCGGGACCCGAGCGACCCTACTTGAAAAGAGCGAGATCGATTGCGTCGGCCATGGCCTGATAACCAAGATCGTTGGGATGCAGATGGTCTTCCGACGCGAAGCGTGGCAGCAGTCTGCGGGGTATCCCAAGAAGGGTTGCATTTGCACGCAACTCTTCGCCTTCTTGCCATAGACTATGTTCGCCTCAAATCGTTAGCAACTTCAGTAAACGCCCAAGGGATGCGGTTCTAGGCGAAGCGGTGGGGGGAAGCCAAGATTACCGGACATTTCGCTATTGGAACGTGCAAACTTCGAGTGGCACAATTGGGCGCACCTGGGAGGTCCGGGGCGGCATGTTCATCCTAAAAGGACCCACCCGCGCCGTCTACATCGGAATCCTACAACTATGAAGCGTCGCAAACGAAAGCAGAAGCCCAAGCCGGACTCAAAGCCCGCGGACCAGATCTTGAGCCACGGTGAAACCGGGCAACCCGCGAGTCCCGTAGAGATACAGGTTGAAGTGGTGAACCATGCGAGCCCTGTCAACCTTCGGGATGAAAATGAGAATCCTACCAGTCAGGTTGTGGAGTCCGCTGATACGGAAAAGCCTGCCCCCGATTCTGCGCCGCAAACCGGGGCCGACCGCCGCACTCATCCTCGATATGCCTTCACTGCTTCCGTTGAGGTCATAGCGGAGGACCCCGGCGCAGTGCTCAAAACGCGTGTGCGCGATTTGAGCCAGCAAGGCTGCTTCGTAGACACGGACAGTCCATTAGCTTTAGGAACAGCCACGGATGTACACATCACCAAAGGCGCAGGATCGTTTGAAGCCCGCGCAAGAGTCGTCTACAACCAACCAGGCAAGGGCATGGGCCTGATGTTTACCACGGTGGAGCGGGGACAGCTTGAGACCCTGAACAGGTGGATTGCCGAGTCCCGCGAGACCTCGTGGCTCGCGGCTAATCGCCGGAGGAGTCAGCGGGTCTTGATGAAAATCCCAGTGCGAGTCTCAAGTCAGGCCGGCGCCGCATCATTCCTTGAAGAAGACACTTACACTTTGGCGATCAGCGCCCATGGAGCCTTGATTGTCGTCGCGGCGCCGGTGTACCGTGGACAGCGGTTCACACTGTCGAACATTCAGACAAAGGCGGCGCTCGAGTGTATTGTGGCTCACGTTGACAAGGTTCCAGGCGAGCAAACTCGGGTGGGGGTCGAGTTCATGATGCCCAATCAAACGTTCTGGCGCGTGGCCTTCCCGCCGAAAGACTGGACCCCTCGCCACCCCGACGCGAAATCCAGGTAAAATTCGCGAACGCTGCTGAACCCTGCCTGTGTGACTCCCTCAGGCGGGTAATCAATTACAATTCCCTCTCACCGCAGGTAAGACGGCGGGTAGGAGTCTCTTTCTTGTAGTTTTCGCATGAGGCTTGCGCTAACCTTTTATGGGACGGAATCAGCAACCCTTCTCAAAGGCAGACAATTCAAATACGAGCAGTTCAAGGACAAACAGGAGGTCCGCTGTAATGAAGAAATTGTTTTCTGTATTCGCTTTAGCAGCAATCTTTGCTTTGACGGCTGTGGCCGCGGATGACGCTATCGGCGTGGTTCACGGGATCGTCACGAAGGTGGATGACGCTTCCAAGACGATCGTGGTGAAGACCAAGGATGGAACGGAGCACACGATCCATTTTGTGGACAAGACAGTGGTCACCGGCGGAGAGGCCGTCGGAACTGGCGCGAAGGACACCTTTCACGGCGTGAAAGAAGGTTCGGAAGTGGTCGCGCACTACACAGTGGAGGGAACGGACAAGACAGCGGTGGAAGTCGACAAAGTCGGCAAGGGCGGCTTTAAGGCGATGGAGGGGACGGTAACGAAGGTCGGGGAAGGCGGTAAGACGATCACGGTGAAAGCCGCCGACGGCACCGAGCACACCTTTGAAGTCGCCGGCCACGGTACAAAGGTCGCCGCGGTGGACGCTGGAAAGGGAACTGAGAAGGGTGCCAAGGTGACCGTGTACTACACGGAAAGCGCCGGCAAGAAAGTGGTGCACTTCTTCGAGAAGCTGTAAGGCCGCGGAATTCAGAATAAGCGGCGCACCAGAGAGTAATCGAGAAATATTCTCGAAAATAAACCCTGCCGGAAAGTTTTCGGCAGGGTTTCGTTTTTGATTGGCAAACTCAGTCGGCGGCCATCGGGCGCGCCAGGGCGTTGCTCATGTCCGCGTGCAACAGGCAGTGAAACAGGTGCTCACCGGCTTCGCGCCGGAGGGAGAGACGCCCCGCTACATAAGCGCGAGAACGCAGCCCGCGTTGCACGGAATCGCAGATCGCCATGTCTTCATCCTGCACCTTTTCGCTGACGGCGATGCTTTCCTGGTGGTGCTTCGCGGCGGCGGGGCTGATGTCCGCGAAATAATAGTCGAAGATGACGGCGCATTTGTTGACCCCCAGCGGCAGCACGAGGTTGGTGTCCATCACACCGGAGTAAGCATTGAGCATGAAATTGGGATAGACCCACAGATAAAAGGCTGTGCCCTGGCGCGTGGAGCCGATCGAGGATTCCAGCGCGCCGGAACCATCGAGCGGACTCGACTGCAGGCACGACCGCTCGAAAGTTTCGATGGTGTACTTGGTGTACTCGACGACGCTGCTGAGGCCCTTGTGCGCGTGCGGCACGTGGTAGCCCCCGTCGAGGTAGTTGTCCACGTAGACCTTCCAGTTGCAATTCAACGTGTAGATGCGGCGATCGAAATATTTGAGCGTTTCGGCGATTTTGAGAGGCGCAACAAGTTCGGGAACTTTGCCCAGGAATTCGCGCAGCGAAGAGGACCGCCCGTCGAGATTCACGAAAACAAAATTCTCCCAGGTGTCCACGCGCACGGGAACCAGACCGTTGTCGGCGCGATCGAAATTGCAAACTCCCTCGAACTCCACCATGCCTTTCAAAGCCCCGTCATTGCCGTACGTCCAGCCGTGATAGGGACACCGGAAATTCTTCGCGCAGCCCTGCGCTTCGGGCACAACGGCGGCGGCGTGATGGCGGCACACGTTGTAAAACGCGCGAAGTTTCCCGTCGTCGCCGCGAACGACGACCAGCGGCTCATTATTCACGTCGATGGTGAAAAACTGCCCTGGTTCCTTCACCTGGTCGAGATGGCCGACCACCTGCCAGTTGGCCGCGAAAACGGATTCGCGCTCAAGTTGTGCAAGGCGTTCATCGAAATACCACGGCGCGGGAATGGTCCACGCTTTTTCCAGCGGATTGGCCGGGTTGTACAGATTCAGGAGATCGCGAACGCTGCGCTCGTGCATAACGGATGACTCCTAATGATGCTTTCAGCAACAATTACGCACCATTGTTATGCAAACGAACGAAAGGCGCAAGGAATGCCCGTCGTAAAGCTAGCCATGAGAAAGACACTGGCACCTGCCTAGGGGAAGCAGGTGCCAGCGTTCATTATTGGCCTCGACTCAGGAGGTGTGCGTCGAATTGGCCTCAGGCGTAGAACCGTTTCAGCGCCAGACCTCCAGGACCCAAAGCGCTGAGAAGAAGTGTGGCGGGTCTGGGGACCCCAGT
>Ga0210402_10006396_pt1 | contig 10445 bp, 17 predicted proteins | sample IncBWC7MmetaG_FD_161055 | JGI IMG/M metagenome (GOLD analysis project Ga0210402, IMG submission 161055) | Forest soil microbial communities from Barre Woods Harvard Forest LTER site, Petersham, Massachusetts, United States - Inc-BW-C-7-M | ecosystem: Environmental > Terrestrial > Soil >...
AATTATTTTAGTCCATGAAAGCGATAGACCGCTGATTCTCTCCGATCTCCTACCCCCTCTAGGTCGAGATCGCGATCCGATCTTCCCTTCTCTCCCTAGGCGATTATGCCCCATGCGTTCAGCCGCGCCGGCCAGTCTTGCGGTAGCTCCGGCGCGATCGTTTCGAGCGCCACGCCGCGAACCATCGGCCGTGGAAGCTCATCCAATTTCGGTTGATACACGATCCATTGCACGCCGTAAAACGGCGCTTCCGACGCGAGCGTCGGATCGTCGTGATAGACCAGCGCGATCAGCCGGAGCGGAAGATTTCTCCATTGCGCGTAGGACGGATCGGCGCGCAGCGCACGCGCGTAGTGAACCAGCGTGCTGAAGATACCCGGGTCAGGCTCAAGTTTAGCCTCGACCAAATTGACCTGATTATTCTCGACGAACACCGCATCAGCCCACCGATTCCGCAAGCGCAAAACCCCCGGCGCGACCTCACCGACCGGCCCGACTTGCGCAATTCGCATCGTCGGCCCTAGGCGAACATTCATCGCGATACTCGCGTGCGGATGATATTGCGCGAGCCACCAACTCAATAATTTCCACTCTTTTTGGGTGTATTGCCGCTTGCCCATCGTCGTACCTCGTGCTACTGACGGTAGCAGAACGCTACTCAAAGTAGGTGCATATTATGGCCGGCGGAATCCCATCCAGTTTTCAGATCGGCGCGAAGGTCAGCCCCGCGACCGCCGCGGCGAATTACAAAACCAACGCTTCGAGCAAGGGTACGTGGTGGGCGACCAAGTACCTTATGAGCAAGGTCGATCCGTTCGCGGCCGCCAGCGCCGCGGCTTCGACGTGGCTCGCGAAGATCAATCAGGCCGGCACGGCCGGCTTTCAAGCCGGGCTCGCGCGCGTCGACAAGGCCGCCGTCGCGCAACTCGTCAGCACGCAAGGACCGACCCTCTACAATCAGGGAATCCAGAACAAAGGCGCGGCCGGCTACGCGAAAGCCGCGGCCGGCTTGATCCCCGCGATGCAACAGGCGGCCGCGAACCTACCCGCCCGCGGCGACCTCGAAGCCAACATCGCTCGCTCCGCCGCGATGCAACGCGCGGCCGCCGCGATGCGCGGTCAATTTCGCAAGTAAGCGCCCTCGTCGTCCGAAAGGGGAGTACTATGTTTCACTTGGAATTATTTCATAGCGGCGTCGGCGTCTCGGCGGCCTTTCAGCAACTAACCTACTTCAAGAGCAGTAATATACTGCCGGCCATCAACAACGGAGCGCAGGTTTCCGCGACGCTGCCCTATGTAAAATGGGTTGCTGCCATCAGCACGAATATAGGAAACGTGCGGCTCCAAGCGCCCTCGATGCTACCCTTTCCCTACCCGACACTCGCGCCGAATAATCGAGCCACGATCTCCCAAAACCCGCCGCGCGTTTGGGATTTTAGTGCTGCGCCGATCCCCCTACGCCCGACCGAAGAGTTTGACGTGTTTTGCACTATGAGCGGAGCCGCGGGCGAAGCGCCGAACGTCGGCGTTTTATTCACCGACAACGTAGTAACGCCCGCGCCGGCCGGCCGCTTTTTTTCCGCCCACTGGACGGCCGCGGTTACGACGATCGCCGGCGGCTGGACTGTTGTGCAACCGATTTTCGACCAAGCCTTACCCGCCGGCTTCTATGCATTGATCGGCGCTCGCGTGATGTCCGCTAGCGCTCAATTCTTCCGTTTGTTTCCGGCGATGGCTCCGCTCTGGCGACCCGGCGGCCTCGCCGTCACCCTTTACGATCAGATGGATTCTCACAAACAACGCGGCTTCGATTCCTACGGCGGCCCGATCGGCCCTTGGGGAGTTTGGCTCAGCTTCTATCAGAACGTCCCGCCGCAGGTAGAGGTATTCACCGTCGCGGCCGACCCCGTAGTAGAAGGGTTATTCGACCTTATCCAAGTGAGTCAGGCAACATCGATTCCGAATGCGCCGTAAGTCGAAACCGGCTTTATAGACTGTCACTAGGTATCGAACTGACTAATCAGCGTGGCTTAGAACGCATCTAATCGCGACGTTTTAAGACGCCTACTCGGAAAACCGACTTATGCGCCGGCCGAACCCTTATCGATGCGCGTGGTTGACCGGCGCACAAGCCGCCATAACTGCGCGCTTCTCGACGCTCTACCTATTCAATAATTCGAGCGCCGCCGAACTGCTCGCCGTCCATGCGGTCAGCGTCACCGACCCGGCCGACGCCTCGTTCACCCTCGCGCTCACCGGCCCGCCGCTAGGCGGCCTAATCGCATCGGCGCAAGCTACGCTGGCCGGCGAACCTACGCCCCCAGGACAAATCTACGCGGCCGCAAATCCGGCCGTCGCGCCGGCGTCGTTCGCCGTCAGTCTAGCCGGCACTCAGGCTCCCTTCTGGCCGTATAATTTTCCGATTTGCGTGCTGCAACCGAATAGCTCGTTACTCGTCGCCAGCGTCACGCTCGATCTACCTCTGACGTGCTCATTCTGGTACGAAGCGATCAACCCCGAACAATTAGGCGAATATCTAGAACTTTAGCCCATGCCGAATTTCCGGCTACCGCGCGGCCGCAACCTCATGGCCCCGCCGGATTTTGCCTTCGACCGCATGTTCGCCGGGCAAGGTCAGGTTACCGGCGGTGGCAATTTCCCCGTCGTCGGCCTCTACAACTCATCGACCGTCAATGAGGTTGCCGTGGTCTATGGTTGGTCGATGCGCGTCACGGCCGACACCGAAGTATATTTTTCGTACGTCCGAAATCCGCCGCGCACCTCGTACACTTCAGCCGACCCGCTCAACCCCGCACGCGCCGCAAGCGCCGTCGCCGTTTACAATTCCGTCGTCAGCACGCCGGCGACGCCGACCGCCGGATCGTGGCAAGCAACACTCGGATCGCATTATTGGCCGTACCCTTGGCCGTGCGCCGTCGTCCCGCCCGGGTGGGGTTGGCAAGCTACGGCCCCGACCGGCGCTATAACTTTATACTTGACGATTTTCTGGATGATTACCTCACTCGCCGGCCACACGTCGGGTTAACTATATGGCCGGCGGAATGCTTTCGAGTTTGGGTTCCGAAGGCGGTGGCGGTGGCGGTATCGGCGGATTATTCCCCGCCATCGACCCGCAGACGTGGACCGGCGGCCCCTCGTTCGCGCAGCTAGAACTAATCTCAAGCGCGATTAAGACCGGCAATATCTATGCGGCCGCCGTCGTCATCATTCTGGTCATCCTCGACGACGTGATCCTCGAACTCATTTCATTATTCAGTGGCCGGCCGCGCGAGCAAGCGACCGAACAAGTAATCGCTCAATTTCTCAAGAGTAAGAACCTCGTCGGGCATATCGCCGGCGTCCAACTCAAGCGATTGCTCCACGATAACAACATCGTAATCAGCGATTCGAGCAAGGAAGGTCAGGCGCTACTCGGAGCGGTCGCGCATCAATTCGTCGTCTCGATGGAAGCGCAAGGCTACACGCGCGTCGAAGCGTTCGACGCCTACACGCACGTACTATCGCGCGCCTCGCAAGCCGGCGCGCCGCTTCCCGCGATGCTCAATGTTCCGATCGCCGGCGGCCTCGCGCTCGTCGGCACGGCCGAAGATACCGACTACTTCAACGCCGTCGGCTACTGGTACACGCTCCAAGGTCTGGACCAAGCCACCGCCGTCAAGAAAGCCATCGCATGGGTACTCCGCAACACGCCGAACAAGAATATCGGTAAGTGGACCGTTCAGCCGTCAGGACCAGAATTTCAGCCGACGAACGGCCCGCCGCCGACCGTCCCGCGCGCTCGCGGCCTCTGCCCGCCCGGCTACAAGTACGACGCGAAGCAAAAACTTTGCGCCCTCGATCTCCCGCTCTGGCCCAAGCAACCGGCCGCGCCGACGCCGCCGCCGACCCCGACGCCGACGCCGACGCCGACGCCGCAACCCGTCCCGCAACCGCCGACGCCGGCGTGTCCGGCCGGCTACGTATGGGACGAGCAGACCGGCTCATGCGTCCCGCTCGCGCCGCAACCGCAATGCCCTCCCGGCCAAGTTTTCGATCCGATTTCCGGCGTGTGCGTCCCGCTAGGACCGACCGGCCCGGGCCCGCAAACATGCCCCGTAGGCTTCGCATGGAACCCGGCCAGCAACTCATGTACCCCGGCCCCGCAAAACGGCTCCTGCCCGCCCGGATACGCCTTTAACCCGCAAACTGAAACGTGCGACCCGGCCGGCGTCCTGCCCGGCCCGCAAGGCGGCCCGCAAATCCCGATCACGATCCCGCCGCCGACCGCGCCGCAAGACCCTTACGACCCGGAGGCAAATTGCTGTTACGGCCAACAGCTTTACGGCTACTACATCGCCCAAACGATACAGGCGCTTACCGCGACCCTCGCGGCCGGCACGGCCAACCCCTGTTGCACGCAAATTCTCGCCGGCTTGAACGAGCTAACCTCATCGGTGCAAACTTTGGTTGCCGCGTTCACCCAACCCGGTACCCCGACGGCCGCGCCGACCGACCTCGCCCAAGTCACCGAAGCATTGGCAGTCATCGGCGCGGCCGTCCAAGCGCTCCCGATCGACGCCGACGCCAACACCGTCCGCGTCACCGACGCCCTCGCCGGCATCACGACCGCGATCGACAACCTCGCCGCCGCGGCCCCCGTCGATCTCGCCGGCATCAAAGCCGCCCTCGACGAAGCGAACGTTCTGCAGGACGTACCGACGACGATCCTCGATCAGCTTCAAAACTACGGCCTGATCGATCCGGCCTACGCGGCCTCGCTCCAAGGTTCGCCGGCCTCTTGGGTCAGTACGATTCTCAAGGCGATCGAGAACTCGCGCATTTACCAAAAATGGAAACAAGGCGAAATGGCGACCGCCAAGGGCGATCCGCTACTTGGCCCGGCCTACGAAAAGGTCACTACCGGCAAAGGCCCGAGCTATTCCGACCTCACCGCGTCCGACGTAAAGACCTTCACCGAAGAATCGATCAAAGCTCTATTCACCAACGCCTTTGAAGTCGGTAAAACCGCATTCGGCCCGATTATCGATTTCATGCTCGCCGTTCACCGCGACGAGATCGCCAAACTCGGAACCGTGCGGCCCGGCGACGAAAACCCCGTCGCGACCGCGCTTGTGACCGAAGCAATGACCTTCGGCACGGCCGCGCACTTCGCCGCGTGCGCGGCCGAAATTGTGTCGCCGCTTAAGAACCTTGGGATCGGCCAGATGGCCGGCGTCCTAAGTACTCTCGCCGGCTTCGACGAAATCATGAAAGGGATCATCGGCGTCGAAGTCCGCCAAGCCGTCGCGCTTCCACATACCTATTTCATCAACTCGCAAAAGCGCTCGCTCCAACCGAATCTAGGTCAAGCCGTCGAATGGTTCGCGCGCCGGAAGATCAGCGCCGCGCAATTTCAAACGCTCCGCGGCTACGCCGGCTTGACCCCCGACGCCGACGACTACATCACGGCCGCCGCGTACCGGCCGATCAGCCCGCGCGCCCTCGCAACCGCGATCGTCGACACCCCATTCCCCACCGACGAAATGCGCACGATCCTCGAAGATAACGGCCTCGCGCCGGCGTCCGTCAACTTCATGTTGCAAGTGCTCGAATACAACTCAACCAAGAACGTGCGCACGTCGTATGTGAGCGAAGTACTCACCGCCTACGCCGCCGGCGTCATGTCCGATCAGGAATTCAATCAAGTGCTCGACGGCCTAGGTTGGAGCGATACGGCCAAGCAATTCGAGATCAGCCGCGCGCAGCTACAGCGCCGCGTCAACCTCGCGAAAGCCGTCGAAGCGCAGATCGTCGCGCTTGTCGCCGCCGGCTCGATCTCGCCGGAAGTCGGACAGTCGCAACTCGAATCCGCCGGCGTCGTCCAATGGAAAGCCGATCTCGAAATCACCCTCGCGACCACGCGCGCCGACATTCACGCGGCGAAGCTCGCCGCGACCGCTGAACACAAACTTGAACTCGCGCGCCAGCGCGCCGCCTCGACCGCCGCGGTGTCGGAGTACCACGCCGGCCGCCTCGACAGCGCCGGCCTCGCGGCCGCGCTACTCGCCGCCGGCGTCGATCCGCTCGTCGCAACGCTCACCGGCGCGGCGCAAGAGGCGATTCGCGCCGGCCGGCTCCGCCTCGTCTATGGTCAATTACTCGCGCCGGAACCGGCCAAGGTTTTGAGCGATCAAGTCGCCGCCATCGAAAGCCAACTCAAGAAACAACTCATCGACCTCGCGCAAGCCGGCGCTCAGCTCAACACGCTCAACCTGCCCGAGCCCGAGCGCAATGCGCTACTCGCGCGATGGGAAGCGATGCTCGTAAAGCCCAGCACCACAGGCCAATTAGTATCTCCGTGGACCGGCGCGCCTATACCAACGCCGCCGGCGCCGTCAAGTTAATTCACAAAATCCCCACCACCGAACGAACGTCACGGCGCTTTTGATACGAAGTTTTCCAGCTAGGGAGCCAAAAACATGATCTATTGCCTCATCAGCCTATTGATCGCCGCGATCGTCGCTCTGATCGTGCTGTTGATCTTGGAAATGGTGATCGCGCAGTTTGTGCCGCTCAGCGCGAAGGTCATCGCGCTGATCCGTCTGCTCGTCGGACTCCTGCTCCTGCTCTATTTCCTCGACTGTGTGATCGGCTACGGCGGCGTCGGCTACTTCCCCGGCCACTGGCGCGACTAGGGCGGCTCATGAAATCATGACCTCGCGGCCGCGCGCGGCCCCATTGACGCGGTAAACTGAAGCCTGTGCTGATCGTTCACGCGGAAGATTTCCGCGCTTAATCCGGGCCGCGCAGACCGCGTATACAAATCACGTCCCGCCAGCGCGATACCAACTCCCGCAAATCAGCCCAACGCCGAAGCCCAAGCCGCCGGCGAGCAACAACGTCGTCGTCCACAAATAGAAGCAATGCATATCGAAGAAGCAATGCATAAGCGCCAACCTCAATCCGGCTCATCGCCATCGACGCCGGAGAGTAGCGCCGCGACCGCGCACAACGCCGCCAACCCGAGCACCGCGCCGACCAGCAACGCCACGACCAGCCCGCAGCTTACCGCGGCGACCTTAATCGCGAACCAGATCGCCCCGTTCATCCGCTCGCACTCCGGCCGGCCGGCCGCGACCTAGCCGCCGCGATCCCGCTCGCGCGCTCGCTTCGCCATCCGTTCACCCCATTCGGCGTAGGATTCGCGCTTAGTCGGCGACGGAACTTGGATAGCTTCGCGTTTCACAAGAGTGAAACTCTCATCTTTGGGAATCGTCGGAGGCGGCTTCGCCGCGACACTGACTACCGGAACCAGAGCGCCGGCTTGCGCCGGCGCGCGGTTGACGGTCGAATTAGCAAGCGCAATGCCGGGTAACACGCGCTCCAGCGATGCGCCGATCGCTGTCAAAGGTTGATTCACGCGCACCGCCGGCGCGCTCTCCGGCGCTTTGCGTTTGACGATCCGCAACGGCCGCCACGCCTCTGGCGCAATCAGACCGAGATCGCGATTGACCACGCGCACGCCGGGCCCGAACTCCGGCCGGCGATGGCGCAGCACGCGGCCGCGCTCGATTTGCCAGTGTTCCGTTTCGGCCGCCGGCAACCCGCGCCAGTAGTATCGATTAGTCTGCTCGCCGTAGTCGTCGCGGGTAGTCAGCATCCCCGCACAGACGCCACGCCAACCGCGCGAACCGCGCGAACGCTTGAGTTTGGTTACGACCACAGACGCGGCATGGTCCCGTGCCCATTGCCGACAATTCGGCTTCGAGCCAATCGCGATCAACGTGATTACTGACGGGCCATTGCGTAAGAAGCCATCGGCCGTATTTGCAATCCCAGCATGGCGAAAGGCCCGTGCTAGGTTCACCGAATTTGACCGTCTGCACGCGATCGATACGGTCCATAGCTCGCCCTCGACCGGCTCGAAATGTTTCGCTAAGCGCTTCGCCAGAATCCGCCGATCGAGCTCAAGGCAAGCCCCACACTTGCGACACCGCAGCGACCGCAGAATCGATCCGTCGGCGCTCACGGCCGTCAACCGCGCCGGCTTGAACGTGCCGAAACAGAAGGTCGAAGGATCGGAAGTAGCGACGATCTCGCCGGCCGCGTTGCGCCAAGTCGGCGCGCGCGGATTAACCGTCGCGGCTTGCCCGATCGGTTGCATCGCGGCTACTTGTCCGGCTCCGCGCCGCCGGCCGCTTGGGCGGCCGCCGCAGCGTGCACGTCGGCGGCCGCCGATAACTCCCGCGTCATCGACAGCTTCTCCGCGATCGTCCAGACCGCGGAGCCGATTGCCGGCTGATTTTCTTCCGGCACCTTTTCAACCGCGTCGATCAGCGCCGCGCAGATCAGAAACTTTTCCGGCACAGAAAGGCCAGGGCGATACTTGCTCACCGCCGGCGCTTCCAACCGCCCGCCGGCGGCTCGCCTCGTATGATGCGGTCCCAATTTGCATCGACCCTTTTCTGTTGCTCCGCGGTTAATGGTTTCGGCGGATCGGATTTCGTTGAACGCAACAGCCTGAACGGCGCTTTATTCGCCATCGTCTTTTTTCTCCTTGTGAGCGCCCGTCGCGTGAACCCGGATTTGGTCTGCCCACTCCGCGTAGCCGTACGGCCAACCGGGCACGATGTAGCTGTTAGAGATTTCGAGTAGCCGCCGGATGAATTCCGGCGCATCGGCCGTGCGCAGGTAAACGTGATGCCCATCGACTTGATGAATCACGATCAGCCCATCGCGGAAGCGCTCGACGCTAAGGGATGGCACGGCCCGATCTCCGCAACCGCCGGCTACGCTGGAATAGGTCGAGCGGCCTTTGCCGGCACCCGAAGCACTCCCACCGCGGCCCGAGCACCGCATCGACGCTCACCAACAACCGCGCCAAGAACCGCCGGCCGCATAGCCCGCACTTCCGCGTTGCCGGATTACCTGCTTTCACGCCGCCCTCGCTGGAAATTGGATCTCGAATTGCGGTGATTCGGCCTGCTCCTCACGCGGTGCGATCCGCGCTTTAGACTGTGCGGGCTCGTGGGTGCTGGCCCATCCGCCACAGACCGAAGGCTTAAGCGCGCGCGGCTTGCGCCGCTCCGCGCGCGTATGGTCAGGTGACGACGCGAATCGAGTAGTTGAGAAGGGAAGGGGAGTTTGCCCGACCTGCCAGCTTTGATCGCGAAAGGTGATCTGATCGAGCATGAACCAACAGCGAAAACACTTGTACGGATCGCGCTCGCCGTCCTCGATAGGGACCGCGCACCATTCACAGAAACGAAAACGCCGACGTGCCATCGCGCTGATACTCGCGCCGTGGCTCGTCGGCGTGCTTCCCGCAGGCCAACCCCCGTTCGCCCCAACCCCCGCAAGTTTACATAATATTTCAAGCTAGACCCTGCCTAACCCCTTCGCGCTCTAGGCGACCTTCACCTAGAACGATCTCCCGTCGCCGGCCGCGGGTAGCACTCGACGTGCTCGACGCTTTGACCGTTTGTTAACACGGAGCGTAAAAAAAGGCTCCGGCCGCCGGAACCGTGCGACGTTGGTGCGCACTTTCCGCCAAACGTAGGGACCAGCCGAAACGGGCTCATTCATGCGACCTTCGCCGCCCGGCGGCCGGAGATGTGATCGAACTCCCGCACCGCGGGCAATTGCCGCAGGCTCGCGTCGATCGATTCCAACGCGCGCAACGCGCGATCTATTCCGAAGTACCACCAAACGATTTTCCGGCCGGCTAGGAACAAGCCGATCAGTAGGATCAGCACGAGCGCCAGCGTCACGAGCGAAGCGACCGAATCAAACATCGAAGGTATTTCCCCCCATCGGCGCGAAACTCACCGTGTCGCGGCGCAGTACGCCAAAGCCGTGCGAGCGCCACGAAAGCACTCGCCCGACGTGCAACCCGCTTTGAAGCCAAGGTTCAAGCTGCGCGATCACGGCCGTCGAAGTCACGTCGATCATGACCGGGCCCGGCGATCCATCCGCCGGCCGGCACGTCAACCGCAGCCCCGGCTGGCCCGGGCTCGTCGCGGTTGCGCCGCCGATCGGAGGCACGGTGATCCGCTCGTAATTCAGAATCTCGACCTTCCCCGGCCGGCGCACCGACCTCGCCCAACGATCGAGCGGTTCCATCTAAGCTCCGTTCTCCGCTAGCTCCGCGGCCTCGCGCTCCATCTGCTCCGGCGTCATCACTCGCCAATCGACCGCAACCAGATCGGACTGGTTGAACCGGATGTAGTCACCCGTTTTGCCGGTCGGGCGCACACAGCGAAAGGCCGGATTGAAGGTCCACATCGCTCCCGTCGGCCGAAGCGCCACAAATCCCGCGTGAGAGGAAAGCCATGCCGCAGCATCCATGATCGTCATAGCGATGCAACGTAGAAGGGTTGCCGTGTCGTGTCAACATCTTTTAATTGTGCGGCAATACTCGCGCTCAACCTCGCAAGCTAAAAAAA
>Ga0210402_10006397_pt1 | contig 10445 bp, 7 predicted proteins | sample IncBWC7MmetaG_FD_161055 | JGI IMG/M metagenome (GOLD analysis project Ga0210402, IMG submission 161055) | Forest soil microbial communities from Barre Woods Harvard Forest LTER site, Petersham, Massachusetts, United States - Inc-BW-C-7-M | ecosystem: Environmental > Terrestrial > Soil >...
AGAAGAGGTCCCCGTCCTTTTCTGGTGCTGGATCTACATCTTCTCGATTTTCCTGTCGTACTACGTCATGCGGCCGATCCGCGACCAGATGGGGATCGCGGGCGGCGTGAACAATCTCCAATGGCTGTTCACCGGTACCCTGATAGGCATGCTGCTGGTCAACCTGCCCTTCGCGTGGCTGGTCAAGAACCTGCCGCGCAGCCGCTTCATCCCGATCACCTACCGCTTCTTCGCAGCCAACATCGTGTTGTTCGCGGTGGCCCTGCATTTCGCGACGAGCGAGCAGGCAGTGTGGATCGGGCGGGCCTTCTTCATCTGGGTATCGGTTTACAACCTGTTTGTCGTCTCGGTGTTCTGGCAGATGAATGTCGATCTGTTCAGTTCCGAGCAGGGCAAGCGGCTGTTCGGATTTATTGCCGCCGGCGCCACGGCCGGCGCGATGGTAGGCTCGGCGCTGACCGCGGCATTGGCGCAATACCTGTCGCCGATCGTGCTGCTGCTCGGTGCCGCCGTCCTGCTCGAGGTGGCGGTGTTCTGCGTCGGCCGGTTAGGTCGCCTGTCGCCAAGCCTTCACCACAACCCCGCGGCGCGCGGCGAGCAGGCCGACGAACAGCCGATCGGCGGAGGCGTCATCGGCGGCATCGCCCACGCGCTCAAATCACCCTACCTGATTAATGTCAGCGTATTCATGCTGCTCTACTCGGTCACTTCGACCCTGCTCTATTTTCAACAGGCGGGGATCGTGAGCCACAGCATTTCCGGACGCGGCGCGCAGGTCGCATTCTTTGCGAAGGTCGATCTGATGGTCGATGTCCTGACCCTGGGATGCCAGCTGTTCCTGACTGGGCGCGTCCTGCTGGCCTGTGGCGTCGCCGTTACTCTGGCGCTGTTGCCGGCGCTGACCGTCATCGGCTTTGGTGCGCTCGCCCTGTTTCCGACAATTGCCGCGGTGGTGGCGTTCCAGGTCGTGCGCCGCGCCGGCAATTTCGCGATCACGCGCCCGACGCGCGAGGTATTGTTCACCGTCGTCTCACGCGAGGACCGCTTCAAGGCCAAGAGCTTCATCGATACCTTCGTGTATCGCCTCGGAGATCAGGTCGGCGCCTGGTCCTCGGCGTTGCTCAGTGGGCTCGGCGGCGGCGCCAGCTTGGCAGCGATGGTGGCGGTCCCTATCTCATGCATATGGCTCGGAAACAGCATATGGCTCGGTCGCCGGCAGGAGAGGGTGGCGGCGGCAGCGGAAGCTGTGCGGGTAACCGTCTGATCCTGGCGGGATCGTCCGAAGGATGGTGTACCGGCAGTCACAGGTTAGTGCGGTCGCGCGTGCAACGCGGGCCTACACCTCGTCCAAAATAATTCGAAAGGTGTCAGCCAACTGCTGTGGGCGGTACGGCTTTCCCAACAGAGGCATATTGCTTTCAAGTCCGTGTTGCGATGCGAGCAATGTCGCAGGGTAGCCGGAGGTCAGCAACACCTTGATTCCAGGCCGCAGGCGACGCGCCTCGACCGCCAATTGCACGCCGTTCATGCCGCCCGGCATCGATACGTCCGAAAACAGGATGTCGATTGGCTCGTCCCCATTGAGGATCACGAGCGCCGCGGCCGCGTCGCCGGCGGTCAATAGTCGATAGCCAAACTCGCGCAGAATGTCGCCGGCGAGGGTCAGCACCATCTCGTCGTCCTCGACGACCAGCACCGTGACAGCACTGGACGTCATTCGAGCCAGCGCCCGGTTGCTCCCAGGCTGCGCGTCGACGGGAACATCGTCAGAGCGTGGCAGGTATAGCCGGACCGTCGTGCCGACGCCCACAGTACTGTCAATTCTGACGTGCCCGCCGGACTCCTTCGCAAATCCGTAGACCTGGCTAAGACCAAGCCCCGCTCCCTCACCGACGCCTTTGGTGGTGAAGAAAGGATCGAAGACCCGCGAAATGATGTCGTCCGAGATACCGGCACCCGTATCGCTGACCGTCACCATGACGTAGCCGCCGGGCGCCATATCCGGATTCTCGGCTGCGAAGTCGGGGCCAAGCTCCACATTTTGCGTCTCGATGACGATCCGACCGACATCGGAGATCGCATCGCGCGCATTCATCACAAGATTCAGGATCGCCGATTCGAACTGCGCCGGGTCGAGGTGTGACGGACTGAGATCGGGGTCCAGACGCGTAACCAGTTCTATTTCCTTATTCGGCCCATGGACGAACAACTTGTCGAACTCGTCAATCAGGCGGTTGAGATCGACGGTTACTGGACGCATGATCTGGCGACGCGCAAACATGAGCAGTTGTTTGATCAGACGCGCTGCGCGTTCAACCGCTGTGCGGGCGCTGTCGGCGCGACTGATCACACGCACTTCGTCTTTCGGTTCGCTGCGTATGAAGTCAAGGTTGCCCATGACCACCGTCAGCAGATTGTTGAGCTCATGGGCAAGGCCGCCGGTCAGCTGGCCGACGGCCTCCATCTTCTGGACTTGACGCAGATTCTGTTCGGCTTTGATGCGCGCGGCTGTCTGCTCCCTAAGCTCTCGGTTGGCCAGAACAAGTTCCGCGGTACGAACCTCCACCAGTTGTTCCAATCGCGCCTCGCTGTCCCGCGAGGCAACATCGGCGCGGCGGCGTTCCAGAACCATTTGGATCGTGGCATGCAGTTCTCTGGGCGTGAACGGCTTCAACAAATATCCGTATGGCCTGGTTTCGCGCGCGCGCGCCAACGTTTCCTCGTCCGAGTAGGCTGTCAGATAAACGACCGGCACCATTAATTCGGCAGGAATTCGCTCAGTGGTCTCGATTCCATCGATCGGTCCCTCGATGTGGATGTCCATCAACACCACATCCGGCCGCAATTCGTTGACCAGTCGGAGCGCGCGCTCGCCGGACGCAGCAACGCCTACAACATCGTAACCCAGTTTCAGCAATTGTTGCTTCAGATGGAGTGCAACGATGCGCTCGTCTTCCACAACCATGACCCGCGTGGCTGTCATGGTGCACGGCCCTCAGCACCAACGTGAAGTTGCAATGCAAAACGAGTGGGATTCGAGCGTCGAACGACCAACTTTCCGCCGATTTGGTCTGTCAAAAGCATCACCAATTGCAGCCCGAGAGTTGCGGTCTGGTCCAGGTCCAGTTCGTCCGGGATTCCCACGCCGTCGTCTTCCACCGACAGCAGAACCTGCCCGTCCGGCGCCATGCGGAGATCGATGCGGATTTCTCCATGCCGGCTTCCCGGAAACGCGTGCTTGAGGGCATTTGAGATGAGTTCGTTCACCATCAGGCCGCAGGGGATCGCCACGCTGAGCGGGAGCCGCACTTCGATCGCATTGATAGACAGGACGATATGGTCCGGATCCGCGCCATAGGATGATGCCAGGGTAGGGACCAGAGTATCGAGAAAATTGCTGAAGTCCATCCGCGCGAAGTCATTTGACTGGTAGAGAATTTGGTGGATAAGAGCCATGGACTTGATGCGGTTCTGACTTTCTCTCAATATATCCTGTATTCCGGTGTCCTGGATGTAACCGGATTGAAGGCCCAGCAAACTGTCCACGATTTGCAGGTTGTTCTTCACCCGATGGTGGATCTCGCCCAGCAGAATATCCTTTTCCTTGAGCGAGGCGCGAATACGCGATTCCTCTCGCTTGCGATCGGAGATGTCCATGATGGCCGACAGCACCATGGTCCCTTCGTCGGTCTCGATCGGGTTCAGGCCGATCTCGACCGAGAACTCGCTGCCGTCTTTCCTCAGGCCATATAGATCGCGTCCGCCACCCATCGGCCGCGTCCGAGGATCGTCGAAGAACGCCGCACGCAATTCCGGATGATGGCCGCGGAACCGCTCCGGCGCGAGCATTTCCACCGGCTGTCCCAAAAGCTCCGTCCGGGAGTAGCCAAAAACGCGCTCCGTTTGGGCATTGACCATCGCGATCCGCCCGTCCCGATCGATCATCACCATGGCGTTTGGCGTAGCCTCGACGACGCGCCGGAAGCCCGCCTCGCTGCGCCGCAGTGCTTCGTCCGTCCGCTGTCGTTCGGTCAGATCCCGGGTCAGTTTGGCGAAGCCGACGATCCGTCCGTCACAGTCGCGAATTGCATCAACCACGACGAGCGCGCGAAACTGGCCGCCGTTCTTGCGGACCTGCCAGAGTTCGCTTTCACAGCGGTCGGTGCGATCGGCCGTCTTCAGTAGTTCGGTCGGCTTTTCGTCGCGCTGGTCTTCTTCAATGAAAAGACAGGAAAAGTGCCGACTGACGATCTCGTCGACCGAGTAACCGAGGATCCGTTCAGCGCCCGCATTCCAGCTGATGACGATGCCATTCGGGTCAAGCATGCAGATTGCGCAATCCGTGACCGCGTCGACGAGAGCACGAAAGCAACTGTCGTCGCCGATGGCCTGGAACGTCTTCATGGGCGGGATTCGCTTTGAGTGGTTTTACGCCGTAAAATTAGCATCGGCACCGTACGCGCCCTGCTGCCAATCGCTCTGAGGATATCACCGTGGCCGGGATGGTCGCTGCTACCGTCATCGGGAAAGTACCCCGTTCGGGGTCGAATTGGACATACTTTACGCCTCCTTCACGTATTCCGTGAAGCGAATTATCTCACGATTTGTGCCGTCGAGGTGGTTCGACATCATGTTCCCTCGCTTTCCGGCCGGGCCCAGATGCCCGGTGCATCAAATAGAGCGCGCCGGAAATCTCGCCAGGAAACATGGCGTGGGTGGCTCGTTCCTGGCTGCCCTCGCGGCGCTATCAGCGTGCGATGAAGGTTTTGATGTCCCCGGAGCGGGTGGGCAACGAGCCGGCACGCCGGGAACATGGGTCCGTTCGTGCAGTGGGCAAAGCCGCAAGGCGATACTGAACATGTCGGCACGACGGACGGTTGACGCTTTCGGTGGTCAAGATTCTGCCAGTGCGTATGACCATTGGCCGTTTGCCAATTCATCGCCTTTCCGGATGGCCAACGCGCGACAGGCCTCATCATTCGTCCCGTGCGATGCGCCGCTGGAGCAGGACACGTCGCAACCGCTCCTGCAACGCCTCGAATAACTCCTTCGGCAGTACGCCATATGACCACAGGCCGGGCCGCGTCCGCGCTATCGGCCGGAGATCAACGCCAGGCCAAACGAATTCGTTCGTTTCATCGAGGACGATCCAGGAGTCCTCGCGATCGAGACCAAGGTGCCGTTTGACCTTCAGCGGCAGCGCGACGGCACAATCCGGGTCGTGCGGAGCGTGCGTGATCGGCACCGCGCGGACACGCACGCGGCCGTCAGTATGCCTGCGAGTTGCGAGCACGATCACGCAAGGCCGGTCCTTGCGTGCCTCAGTCCGGCCGGCCAGTGCTTCACTGCTCCAGAGGAATGCGTAGCGGGCGATCAATCCCGGAAATGGTGTGCGCGGCAGCGCCACATGCCTAGTCCGGGACGTCGTCGAGCCGATACTGATGCTCGGGCGGGATCCTGGCCTCCAACATCTCCTCGATCTCGTCGTCCGACATGGCGTCAAGCCGCATGACGCGCCGGTCGAGTTCCTTCAGGCGCTCATATTCCGAGGCCGCCAGGATCACCACGGCGGGTTTACCGTATTGGGTGACAACGACCGGTTCGCCGAGCGCTTCGTCCTTATAGCGGCCGAAATTCTTCTGGACCTCGGCTGAGGAGACGGTCGCCATCGGATCATCCGTAAGATATTAATAGAACTCCGTAGAATAGGGATGGTCCGCGGGGAATATCAAACTGATACGCCCGACCATCGCGCCGTGTCGCGACCACCATGCGCAAAATGCACCCGACGCGCTTCCTCTGGACCTCGCTCCGGCGCTGGCGCATAGGGGCGCCAACCCTGAAGGAAGCCACGTCCTCCCTCGATGATGTATTTCACGCCCCTGAAGACCGCCGTCATCCTCGGCCTCTGCCTGTTCGGCGCGATCCTCTGCGTCCCCAATCTCTTCCCGGCGCCCGCCGCCTGGATGCCCTGGCGGACCGTGCACCTTGGCCTGGACCTGCGCGGCGGTTCCTACCTGCTGCTCGAGATCGACATGAAGGCGGTCATCAAGGAGCGGCTGAACAACATCGTGGATGCAGTGCGCCAGGCGTTGCGGCCGGGCGCCATCTTCTTCCAGACGCTGGAGGCGCAGCCCGAGCAGAACCGCATGCTCCTGAAGCTCCGCGACGCCAGCAAGACCGAGGCGGCGATCGAGGCGATCCGGCCGCTGATCCTCCCCGAAGGCCCCACCCGCGTGCCGGAATTCGAACTGGCCTCGACGCCGGACGGGACCATCACGCTGACGCTGTCGCCGGTCGCGTTGCATGCGAGGGCGCTGGGGGCGGTGCAGCAGTCGATCGAGATCGTCCGCCGGCGCATCGACGAGACCGGCGTGGTCGATCCGCAGATCACCCAGCAGGGCGATAGCCGCATCGTCGTTCAGCTGCCGGGCATCAGCGATCCCAACCGCATCAAGGAGTTGCTCGGCCAAACCGCGCACATGACGTTCCAGTTGGTGGACGAGACCGCCAATCCGGCCGCTGGTGCGACTCCGCCGCCGGGCGTGGACTTCCTGCCGATGCAGGACAACCCGAGCCAGAAGGTCGCGGTGCGCCGGCGGATCGATGTCGATGGCGGCGACCTGACCGATGCGCGCGCGGGTACCAACGGGCAAACCGGAGAGTGGGTCGTCAACTTCACATTCAACTCGGTCGGTGCGCGACGGTTTGCCGATATCACGCGGGCCAACGTGAACCACCGGTTTGCCATCGTGCTGGACGGCAAGGTGATCAGTGCGCCGGTCATTCGCGAGCCGATCACCGGCGGGCGCGGTCAGATCAGCGGCAGCTTCACCGCCGCATCAGCCAATGATCTGGCGGTGCTGCTGAGGGCTGGCGCGCTGCCGGCGCCGTTGACGGTAGTCGAGGAACGCAGCGTGGGACCTGAACTGGGCGCGGACTCGATTCGGGCTGGGGCGATTTCCCTCGCTGTCGGGTTCGTGCTGGTGATCGTCTTCATGGTTGTTTTTTATGGTCTTTTTGGCTGGTTCGCGAATGTATGCCTGGTCGTGAACCTGGTGCTGATGCTGGGTGTGATGTCGCTGCTCCAGGCGACCCTTACCCTGCCTGGCATGGCGGGCATCCTGCTGACCCTGGGTATGGCAGTGGACGCGAATATCCTGATCAACGAGCGGATCCGCGAGGAGCAGCGCCTCGGCCGACCGCCGCTGGCGGCACTTGAGCACGGATTCACAAGGGCTTATAATACGATCTTCGACTCCAATGCGACCGCATTCCTGGCCCACGTCATGCTGTTCATCTTTGGCTCCGGCCCGGTGCGGGGATTTGCGGTGACGATTACCGTCGGCATCGCCACATCGCTGTTCACCGCCTGGATGCTGACGCGCCTTCTGGTCTCGCGGTGGTATATCGCCACCCGCCCGCAGCTTCTTCCGGTCTGATCGCCCATGTTCATTCGTCCGCGCTTCCGTATTGTCCCCGACAACACCAAGATCGCCTTCATGCGCGGCCGGATCATGGGCCTCGTGGTCTCGGCGATCCTGTCGAGCGCGTCGGTGGTGCTGTTCTTCTATCCCGGACTCAATCTCGGCATCGACTTCTCCGGCGGTATAGTCATGGAGGTGAGGACGCCTGGGCCGGCCGACTTCACCCAGATCCGGTCCGCGCTGGCCGCCGAGCACATTCCTGATCAAGGGGTTCAGCAGTTCGGCGAACCGTCCGAGGTGCTGATCCGGCTCGGCGCCCAGTCCTCCGAGGCGGCGGTGCAGCAGGCCGTCACCCGGGTGCGCGGCGCGCTTGAGAAGGCCGTGCCGGGGGTCAAGGTGCTGCGCACCGACGCGGTGGGAGCCTCGGTCTCGGCCGAACTGTTTCGCAACGGTCTGCTGGCGCTCGGCATCAGCCTAGTCATGATCATGGCCTACATCTGGTTCCGCTTCGAGTGGCAGTTCGCGGTCGGCGCCGTGGTCACGCTGATCCTGGACATCACCAAGGCCATCGGCTTCCTCGCTCTTACACGCATCGAATTCGACCTGGTGATGGTCGCGGCCATTCTGACCGTGCTCGGCTACTCCACCAACGACAAGGTCGTGGTGTATGACCGCGTCCGGGAAAATCTCCGCAAGTACAAGACCTTGCCGCTGCGCGACCTGATCGACCTGTCGATCAACGAGACGCTGAACCGTACCCTCGGCACCTCGATGACCGTGTTCCTCGCGAGCCTGCCGCTGGCCCTGTTCGGCGGCCAGTCTATCTCGGGATTCGCCTGGGTGATGCTGTTCGGCATCGTCGTCGGCACGTCGTCGTCCATCTTCATTGCGGCACCTATCCTGTTGTTCCTGGGGGAGAACCGGTTGCGCCGGGAGGCGGCGCCGGTGGCCGCGCCCAAAGCCAGGACGGCGCCCACGTCGTGATCCGACGGCGTCATCTGCTGCTCGGCGCGACCGCGGTTATGGCGGCCCGGCAGGCGCGCGCCGGCGAGACCCTGGTCCTGCTGGTCGGTGCCCGCCCCGGGTCGGGGACAGACGTGCTGGCGCGGTCGTTCGCGCCGTTCCTCGCACGCCACATGCCGTTCACCGACATCGATGTGCGCAACGTCGAGGGCAGTGCGGGTCTCGTGGCCACACGGGCGCTGGCGGAGGCGTCGCCGACCGGCGCAATCCTGGGCTGGGTCGCCACGCCGACCTTGCCGGCTAGGATGGTGGATCGCGGCGGCGACGACCTGATGCAGCGCATCGTCCTGCTCGGGGCAGTGCAGAAGGAGCCGGTCTGCATCGTCTCGCCGGCCGCGACCCCGCTCGGCTCGGTGCAGGACATCGTCGAGCGCTCGGCCGATGACGCCGGCGCCGTCCCGCTCGGCACGCCGCCGCCCGGCAGCCCGCCGCATCTCGCGGCGCTGCGGCTGCAATCGATCGCCGGGACGCGGCTGAACATCGTGGCGTTCCCATCGGCCGAGGCGGCGCGCCAAGCCGCGGTCGCCGGCAATGTCGCTGCCGCAGCACTCAGCCTGTCGAACGCGATCGGCGAACTGCGCGAGGGTCGGTTGGTCGGGCTGGGAATCGCCGCGAAGAACCGCGCCGACGTGTTCCCCGACATGCCGCCGCTGCGCGATTCGGGGCTGGACCTGTCCGCAGTGATCTTTCGCGGGCTCGCCGCGCCGGCCGGTCTGCCGGAGGCGATGGCGGAGCGCCTGCGAACGGCCATGCAGGCGGCGGTCGCCGACCCGGAATTTCACGAACAGGCCGACAGCGTCGGCTTCATCCCGAGCTGGATCGACGGACCCACCTGGACGGCCCGCGCTGAGGTCGAGCGCGCCGAACTGGCGCGGCTCTGGGCGACCGAGCCCTGGCTCCAGGAGGGGGCCGGCTGAGGGGGCGGGCTGGCTCAGCGTTTCCATGGATCGTCGCCTGTGATGCCGCCTCGCCGATCTTATTGGGTCAGGAGTGAACGACCGCGACCGCCGCCCAACGTTACTGTTTCGAGAATTTGCGCGCCGGGGCGATTTCCGTTCCGACCCTGGTGATGAAAAACGGCGGTGCCGGCGTCAAGCTGGCGGTTCAGCATGAGCAGGCATTTTGCACGTCACCGAACCGGTTTTGGCATCGCGGTGCGATCATGGCCGGCAACGATGGCCCTCCTGCTGTGCCTGTGCGGACCCGGTGCGAGGCTAGGTTGTGCTGCCGTGGCGCACGGCCCGGACGACCCTTTGCGCATCGCTGTGTATGACCTGGCGCCATACGGATCGGTAGACGCCCAGGGGCTGTATTCCGGTGTCAGCGTGGATCTTTGTCGGCGCGTCGCCGAGGATCTCGGCCTGAGCTATCGCTTCGAGGCAGTGCCGCAGATGGATGCGGTGCTTGCTGGCCTCGAGAATGGCGAATTCGATGTTGCCATCGGAGCGATCACCATGACACCCGAACGGCTGGCGCGGGTCGATTTCTCCTACCCGGCTCATCGCTCTGGCGTTGCGGTCGCGTTCCCGAACAGATCAGGCCCAATCGGCGCGGTCGGCTTCTATGCCATGGCAGTGCGCCAGCACATCTCGTTGATCTGTGTCACCGTCGGGCTGCTTTTGCTCACGGGCGCCCTGGTATGGCGATTTGAGCGGCGGCGTCGCGCCGTCGGCGAGAGCCATAAATCCGCGGTGACATCGCTGTTCGATGGTCTCTATTGGGCAGTGGTCACCATGACCACGGTCTGCTACGGCGACAAGACACCGAAGACAATCGGTGGCCGTTTCATCGCCATTCTCTGGATGCTGACGAGCCTGGCGCTGATATCGCTGGTGTCGACCACTTTGGTATCGAGCATGACTGCCGCGCGTTTGGAATCTGGCCCCTTGGCACACGACGACGATCTCACGGGCAAGCGCTTGGCGGCAGTGGCGAGCTCGTCAGGCGCCGAATATCTCGACAACCATCATTTGGTCTACAGGAAATTCGCCAGTC
>Ga0210402_10006398_pt1 | contig 10444 bp, 9 predicted proteins | sample IncBWC7MmetaG_FD_161055 | JGI IMG/M metagenome (GOLD analysis project Ga0210402, IMG submission 161055) | Forest soil microbial communities from Barre Woods Harvard Forest LTER site, Petersham, Massachusetts, United States - Inc-BW-C-7-M | ecosystem: Environmental > Terrestrial > Soil >...
TCCGGATTCCACGCGCACGGGTCTGTTCATGGTCGCGGCTCCGCTCAGAAAAGATGCCAGCCGCTTGTGAAGTGCGACGGTAACTGTAGTGCGATGCCGGTGAAGACCTGGTAATTCGGTGCGCCCACGCCGGAGCGGTAAAGCGACGGCTGGACTTCGGCATAGGCATTAAGCGTATAGCCAGCATCGAGCTGAATCACCCTGCCGAGGCCGAGCCCGACTGGGATGGCGGACGTGTGATTACCAGTGTTAAAGGTCATGGCGGCCGACGAGCGCAGGTAATATCCGTGAGGCAAATTGAAGAAGATCAATGGCTGCGCGACGGTCACGTGAGAGCTGACTCCCGAGAGCGTTTGCTGATAAGTCCCCAGCACGCCCAGGAGACCCCAACTCTGAGGCGCAAGAATGATACCTGCGGCGCCCGCCTGCAGCTTGTTTGTGCCGAAATTGCTGCTGGTGCTCGTCGGGATCGCGACGAGAGGTCCGAGACCGAAGGTGACTTTCTGTGGCAGACCGAGGTCAAACTTCCCGAGAGTGAAGTTATAGATCTGTGTATCGCCGAGGCCGGTACGTGGCCCGCTTGTCGTCGTCGGGTTTGTGACGACAGGCGAAATGATGTGCATGATCTGCTCGACGCCAGCGATTTGAAACGGAATCAATACTTTAGCCTGACCGTTCTCGGCGTCGCCGTTCAAGCTGTTCAAGGACGGTGCATAATAATTCCAGTATTGCAGGGTAAGCCTCGGCTCCACTGGATTGTTTGCCGCATTGGAACTGCCGCTCTCGGAATTATCGCTGGCATTAGCATCGACGGATGTCTCAGCATTATCCGCCTGAGCCGCAACTGCGCAGCCAAGAAGGCCTGACAAAACCAATGCGCGTGCCCGGCCGAGGACAGACGATGCGACGGCGCGGCGCACAAAAGCTAACTCGGCGGCCTCCGCGGTCATCGCTCCCGTGTTCGAAAAGCGGTGACGTGGCTGGATCAACTGTTCGGCAAATTCAATGATGCTCATCGCTAAAAAACCTCCGCAGGCCAAACACCACAATGGTGAGACTGTGAGAGATCTCAGCAGGCCTACGGAGTCGAGTCGATTACAGAATGGTAGCGATCGATACTTTCCTATCAGTGATCGGGACTACCGATTGCCGCTTCGGCATTGGTAGCCGAAAGGTGTGCACTTTAGTGACGCCACTCCGAAAGACATCTGCGCATTTCCGCAATTCGCGCTATGTGATTAACTTAGCGCCTGATCGCCACGCTCATCGCTGCAGCAAGCGTTGCAAGGGCAGCGGGCAGAGCCAGGGACCACGAGCCATATGCCGATTGTGCTGCGGCGCCCAATGCACACCCGATGGCGAAACCAACGATCACCTTGAAGACGTGAATTGCCCTATTGCGCGCACTCTCAATGACTGCGTCATCGCGACTCGACATTAGCTCGCCAAGCGCCAGCATCAAATAGGCAACATTCGTGGTCATGACGGCGGTCGAAGGGGCTTTTGCGAGTGAGATTTGCACGAGCGCGGTTTGCACGGCCATGGCTGAAATGCCGAACATTCCTGCGGTAATCGCGATTCCTGAGTTCGGATCGAAGCGTTGTCCGCAGTTGACGCAGCAGACTAGAAAACCGATCAACAGCAACAACTCTAGTAGAAGGAGCACTTGAAGTGTCACAGCCCCTAACCGCTCGAGTCCGCTTGCGAGCAGGCGGGTAAGCAGCAGGACTGCCGCGAATACTGGAACCGCTAAGACATACGACACGATGGCCGGATCGCCGCTAACGAGGTGGGCGGCCAGGACGACCAGATTGCCGGTGATGTGAGCGGTGAAGAGGCCGTTCAGACGTAGAAAGCCGATGGTGTCTGTCGAGCCGGCGATGAGACTGAGCACAAGCGGGAGAATTGAAAGCCAAGAGAACCCGCCAGAGAGAGTCGCTGGTTGCGATTGCCGTTCTGCCCAAGGCGCCTTCAGTAAACTGCGCATCGCACGCCTGTCAGGACTCATCGGCTCCGCGCTGTGGCTTTGCTGGAAAGACGCGCGAACACAACGGTGACCACGAAGTTGCACAGAACGCCCGTGCCCACACCGACGAGGGTGTCGACAAAACGAAGCAGAGGCTGGTTGCGCGGATTCGGACTTAGCACGGCAACGACCATCACCACGATCGTCGTGATCCCGGTCGTAATGAGTTCCTCGCGTCTATCCAAAAGCATGATAATCAGAGCGCCAATGGCCAAAAGAATGGCCATTCCCACCGCGCTCGGCGGGGCCACAAGCAGGTAGCCGGAGCAGAGCAGGATGCTCACCAATGTCGCTACCAATCGGGAAGTGCCGGCTGCGAGGCTGTTAAACCGAGTATCGCGAAACACGAACGCCGCAGCTACCGCGGCCCACATTCCCCCTAGTAGATCATCGTCTTTGGCAACAATTGGATTCAGGAGTTTGGTCATGATCCAAAAGGATACGAGGCACGCGAGTCCCATTGTGATCGAATAAATGAGATTCCAAGGTGAGAGTCTGCGAACAAGTTGCATCATGCAGGCCTCCTTCCCGGCGGCGGCGATTCGCGCCGCCGGGAAATTGCACTTGACAATCCACCGCGCGAGGTGCGCTAGCGTCGGCGACCGGAACGGCGAATCTAGGCGCCGCCGTAGCCATGACCAACGAGGCGGCTCGGATCGACGATCTCATCGAAGCGTTTGCCGTCAATTGCACCGGAAGCAATCGCCGCATCGCGAAGAGACAAATCGTGGTCGTTGGCCGCGTGCGCGATCGCCGATGCTTTGTCGTAGCCGATGATGGGGCTGAGGGCCGTGACCAGCATCAAAGAGCGACCGACAGTCTCATCGATATGCTTGCGATTAAGGCGTGCACCCTCAACCGAGAAGGTCCGCAGCTTTCCGCATGCATCGCCGAGGATTCGCGCGGAATGAAGGAAATTGTTGATGATGATTGGCCGCATCGCATTGAGTTCGAAGTTTCCCTGACTGCCGGCAAAGGCAACGGAATTGTCGTCGCCGATTACCTGAATGCAGACCATCACCATCGCCTCTTGTTGGGTCGGGTTGACTTTTCCCGGCATGATCGATGAACCCGGTTCGTTTTCCGGCAGCAGTAGTTCCCCGAGGCCGCAACGTGGTCCAGAAGCGAGCCAACGCATGTCGTTCGCGAATTTCATCAACGCGACTGCAAATCCTCGCAGCGCCCCCATCGCCGCGACCATCGCGTCGAGCGAACCCTGGGCAGCGAACTTGTTGGGGGCAGTCACGAACGGGTATCCGGTCAGCTCCGCGATCTTCGCTGCAATCTCGCGGCTGAAGTTCGGCGGTGCGTTCAAGCCGGTACCGACGGCGGTGCCGCCGGCGGCGAGTTGGTGCAAGCCGCGTTCGGCAGAACGGATGCCTGCAATCGCGTCGCGCATTTGCTGTCCGTAGCCGGACCACTCTTGCCCAACCGTAAGCGGCACTGCATCCTGAAGATGGGTCCGCCCGGTTTTGACGATGTCGTGCCACTCATTGGCCTTGGCTTCTATCGCGACGGCCAACGCCTCCGCCTGCGGCAGCAAGTGCTGCTCCAGTTCCAGTACGGCGGCGATGTGCATCGCAGTTGGGAAGGTGTCGTTCGAGGACTGGCCCAAGTTGACGTCATCATTCGGATGCACCGGCGACTTGCTGCCTATTTTCCCCCCGAATAGTTGGATGGCACGGTTCGACAGTACTTCGTTGACATTCATGTTCGATTGGGTGCCGGAACCGGTCTGCCACACGTAGAGAGGAAAGTGCTCGTCGAGCATGCCAGCGATTGCCTCATTGGCAGCGCGCACGATTGAGTCGGCCTTCCATTGTGCGAGGCGGCCGGCCGCAGCATTCACAAGCGCCGCCGCTTTTTTGACATAGCCATATGCGTGGTAGACGCTTTTTGGCATTCGATCGTTGCCAATTGCGAAGTGCACGAGGCTGCGTTGAGTCTGTGCCCCCCAGTATTTGTCGGCCGGCACCTCGATGCCGCCCATTGAATCGGTTTCGCGACGCTGACCAGCAGCGTTGATCCCGATCGGAACATCGCGTAGGACAAGCTGCGCTTGATCGTTCATCGCTTAATCTCCTAACATTGCTCAAGTTCGATCCAAACCTCGGCGGCTGGCTCTTCCTCGGTTGACCCGAATGTCTGCATGACAGGTAGGCGGGCAAAGATTCGGCAGCCGACGAAGTCTTGCGGTGTAAATTAATAGTGCGGCGAATACAACTGACCTTCGATCCATTTACGGATATCGGCAGGCTGCTTTACCGTCGCCAGCCCCTTCTCGAACATGAACTGTGCAATTCGAGTTGCGGTAGAAACCTCCATTTCAAGGACCTGGGACTGGCTCGGGAACAGCATGCCCCTTGCGCGAAGTTCCGGCCCCACCTGGTCGGCGCTTGCTTGCGCCGCGATAATGAAACACTCATCCGTGATACGTCGCGGTCGCGCCACGTATGTCGCAAGTCCGAGCGCTGGGTAGATATAGAAATTATTCGCCTGCCCGGGATGAAAGGTCTTGCCTTTGATCGTTACCTCGGGAAACTGGACGCCGGCGGCAAATAGCGCCTTCCCTTTCGACCAAGTGTAAGCCTGCTCAGCCGAGCACTCGGCCTTGTCGGTCGGATTTGAAAGCGCGAAAATAATCGGCCGCTCGTTGATCCGACTCATGGCCTCGATGACTTGCTGGTTGAAAGCACCGCCCTTGGTGCTGACTCCCACGAGGATGGTGGGCTTCAAGGTTTCGATCGTTTTAGCGAGATCCTTTGACGGGGCCGCCTTGTGCGCGTAGATCTTCTGTGAGGCAGAAAGGTCGGCGCGGGAGGGCTCGATAAGACCGTTGATGTCGAACAAGGAGATGCGGCTGCGCGCGGCATCTTGCGAAAGCCCCTGCATTTGCATCGCCGATACAATCAAATTGGAGATGCCGATGCCCGCCGATCCCGCGCCGAGGAACAAAATGCGTTGCTCGATCAGTGGTGCATCAACGATCTGCAGCGCGGTTGAGAGCCCGGCGAGCGTGACGCTGGCGGTGCCCTGAATGTCATCGTTGTAACACAGCACCTTGTCTTTATATCGGGCGAGCACGCGGATCGCATCGCTGCCTTTCCAGTCCTCGAAGTGGATGCAGCAGTTGGGGAAGACCTGCTGTACAGCCTGGACAAATTCTTCGACGAGCTCATCCAGTTCCCGCTCGGAGGGCGGAGTCACCTTCAGGCCCAAGTAGAGCGGATCCGCACGCAGGACGTCGTTGGTGGTCCCGATGTCAAAGAGCACCGGAAGCAAGCACGTCGGCGGCACGGCCGCGCAAGCCGTATAAAGCTGTAACTTGCCGATCGGAATACCCATTCCGTTGGCGCCGATATCGCCGAGCCCGAGAATTCGTCCGCCGGTCGAGACGCAAATGAAGCGCACATCGCTCTGCGGCCAGTTGCGTAGCACCTCTGCCATGCGCCCCTTCATCTCGCGCGTAATGTACATGCCGCGCGCTCGACGAAAGATGTGGCCAAAGGTGAGGCAGGCCTCGGCGACCGTGGGGTCATACAGGATCGGTAGGAAGCGGGCGGGATCGGACATGACTGCGCGATAGAACAGCGTCTCGTTTCGATCCACCAGTCCGGTCAGATAAATATAGCGCTCAAGATCGGTGGGCTTGGCATCGAGGTGGTGCATGACGCGTTCGACTTGCCGGTCCAAGCTCTCTACCGATGGCGGCAGGAGCCCTTCTAAGCCGAATTCGGCACGCTCCTTGACGGTGAATGCCGTGCCCTTGTTGCTAATCGGATCATCGAGCAATGCCAAGCCAAGCCCCGCATTGCGATCTTTCGTCTCGATTGACTTCAGCATGTGCTGGTCTCCTGTATCAGTGATTTGGTGGTCTTGCAGCGCGCGGTAAAGGCAGAACGGTGAGTGTCCGCACACCCTGGGCGCCGTGAATGAGGACGCCCTCGATATCAGCCGTCGCCGAGGGACCTGTATGAAAAACGACGTAGTGGCCCTGCAGGAACTCCGGCCTGCGATAGGCGTGATGTAAATTGACGACAATATCCGCGGGATCCAGCAACACGATCAGGTGCTGCGGCAGATAGCCAAGTGAATTTACAACCAGTGTGGACTGCGTTAGACAGACGGAGCCCGTTTCGGCGACCGCGAATGCGGCACGCACGACGCCGATGTCCACGTCCGCGAGATCGCAGGGCGAGCGAACGCTCGAAAGCTCTCGATTGCCCGTCACCTCGCTGGCAGCCGAGCACACGACCTTCGCTGCAGCCAGTCGCTTCCGAATCAGTTGAAGTGGATCCTCGCCCGAGGCCAAATCGACGAAATCGCCTCCCATGTCGTACAGGGACTCTTTGAAGAGTGCGAGCAGCGATTCCGGGGCGCCCGCATCGAACATCGGTACTTGCGGTAGCGGCCGATCGAGCCTCGGCAGGTTGGCCCGCACGGATGCCAAAATCTGGTCACGGCTACTCATGAAGCGCTCCTGTTGCGTTTGTACCAACTGTGAAAACTTTCCCGAGGCGCGTGCGGGACTTCGCGGTGTTTGCCCCAGGCGTTGAGTCGGTTGTAGACTGCGAATCTCGGCAGCCCATTGAGCGCCGAGTCCGCAGTTGCAATCGCGGCGCGATATAAGGCCGGATGCGCCAGCAGTACACCCGCGGCCTTCATCGCCGCCTTCTTCACGAACGTCAGTTCATGATTCTCCGCCATCACCTGGCGCCACGCGCTAATTTGCTCGTGGATGTTGATCTTGACCGGACAGACGTTGCTGCAGCTCCCATTCAACGAGGAGGAAAACGGCAGAGCGCTGTATTTGTGGCGATTAAATGTGGGATCGATAATGAGGCCGATCGGGCCGGAATACGTTGCGCCGTAACTTAAGCCTCCACTGCGCCGGTACACGGGGCAAGTATTCATACACGCGCCGCAGCGTATGCACTTAAGTGAAGTCCAGAATTTGTCCAATGCGAGACGGGCTGATCGGCCGTTGTCGACCAACACCAAATGCATCTCCCCTCCGTTCCGCGGGCCTCGGACGTGGGATGTGTATTGGGTAATCGGTGAGCCCAATGCGGAGCGTGAGAGCAAGCGTATGAATACCGCCAAATGCTCCAGTCGCGGGATCACTTTCTCGATACCGACCGAAGCAATGTGCAGTTTCGGGACGTTGGCTGAAAGATCGGCATTGCCTTCATTGGTGCATACGGTAATGCCGCCCGTCTCGGCAATGGCAAAATTGCAGCCCGTCATGCCCGCGTCAGCATCCAGGATCAAAGGCCGCGTCGCTTGGCGCTGTGCCTCTGCGAGATGGTGCACGTTGTCGTCCGCAGGATCGATTCCCAGATGAGTCGCGAAGACCTGTGCGACATCGCCACGCAATTTGTGCACGGCGGGAACCACGACGTGGCTCGGATCCTCATTGTCGAGCTGCTGAATCCGCTCTCCCAGATCGGTCTCAATGATTTCAACGCCAACGCGAGCCATGTAGCTGCGGAAACCGCATTCCTCGGTCAACATCGACTTGCTCTTGATCAAGGTCTTCGCGCCGTGATCGTGGAGAATTCCGTGGACAATCTGGTTGTGTTCATCACCGTCCATCGCCCAATGCACATGTACACCGTTGGCGCGCGCGTTCTGCTCGAACTCATCGAGGTAGTGATCCAGATGAGTCAGTGTGTGCTCTTTGATGGCGGAGGCCAGAGTGCGTAGCTCCTCCCATTCGGGGATGGCATGCATTTGGCCGTCGCGCTTGGTACGCAGATCCCAAAGGCGATCGTCATGCATCTTTTCGTGCTGTGGCGCCGCTATAAACCGTGCGGCAGCTTCAGTTTGATCAACCCGATGGTTGCCGCGAATTCGGGCGCCGCGCGGCTGAGGTTCACGTACCGACGTCGAACGCAGCGGATGGGAAGCGCCCTCGGCATGTTGCAGCCGACGGCCATTCTTCACCGGGCTATCATCCCCGGAAGCGGCGCTCTCTTCGGGGCGAGTTTCGACGCCCGCTCCCAGCGCAATCGGGATGTCCGATTCAAGGCCCTTCATGATGAGGCTCCGTTCAGGACCTGCGCGATATGGATGTATTTCATCGGCAGGCCGGCCCGCTCCGCGCACCCCTGCTGATGCATCATGCAAGAGCTGTCGGAGGAAATGACGTACTCGGCTCCAGATCGAACCTCATCCCGAACCTTATCGTGTCCCATCTTTGAGGAGATCCCCTCGGCAAAAACAGAAAAAGTACCGCCAAATCCGCAGCATTCATCCGGTCGCGCGAGTTTCACCACTTCGATTCCACGCACCTTGCGCAATAGGTCCAAGGGTTTTGAGAACGGCGCGACTCGTAGTTCCGACATACTCGAGTGTCCAATCCCTCGCAGGGCGTTACAGTTGTTGTGGTACGCGACCCGATGCGGGAACTCCGCCCAGGGGAACACTTCGACCTTGAGTACATCGTGAAGAAACTCGACGAGCTCAAACGTATTCGCCCTGACCTTGCGGACGGCGTCTGTCTGCTCAACCGCATCGAGGTTGTGGCGAACGTGGTGCACACAGCTGCCTGAAGGTCCGACGATGTAGTCGAACTTTTCGAAGTTTCGAACGAACAACGCTTCGGTTTCCGCTGATTCCTGGTGACAGCCGCTATTTGTCATCGGCTGCCCGCAACAGGTCTGATCGAACGGGTATTCGACCTCGATGCCAAACCGCTCTAGCAATTCCAGCGTCGCGATACCAACCTGCGGGTGGAACGCATCGACGTAGCAAGGAACGAACAGTCCAACACGCATGACTTGCTCCTTCGAATATTGGATTATTGGTACTCGGTACTCGGTACTCGGTACTCGGGCCGACTTTGCCCTTGAACACGGCGTAGACGATGATGGTGTACAGAAGCGTCAGCGGGAGCACGACAATGCCCGCGCCCCAGAAGATGAAGAACAGGCTGCTGGTCGGTGCGGCCGCCTGCAAGATCGTTAAAGAAAACGGCACCATGTAAGGCAGGAATGAGGCGGCCAGCGTGGCGAATGCCGCCAGGAAAATGACTAACGTCCCGGCGAAGGGCCATGAGTCACGCCGTTTACCAACGCCCTTGACTATCATGATCACGGCTAGCGCTCCGAGCAGAGGGAACACGTCGAGCCATGGCCGAGGGCGCGGCGCACGAAAGCTAGTTCGGCGGCCTCCGCAGTCATCGCTCCCGTGTTCGAAAAGCGGTGACGCGGCTGGTTCAACTCTCCGGCAAATTCAATGGTGCTCATCGCTAAAAAACCTCCACAGGCCATACACCACAGTGGCGAGACTGTGAGAGATCTCAGCAGGCCTATCGAATCTGGTCGATTACAGGATGGTAGCGATCGATACTTTCCTATCGGTCGCTGTGGAAAACTGAAGTGCGAGCGGCGCTCGAAGCGCCGGCCAATACCAATCTATCGATCGATACCATCCTACAATGGATTCGTCGCCTGGCATCTGGTGCGATCGCTATGTCTTGCGTATCGCGTCCAGGATCGCTTGTCTTAAATGCCTGCGTAGACCGAGTGCCGGTTGCGAACCAATTGATTTCAGTCGGAGGAAAATGTCATGGCAAGAACAGTCGCAGATCAATTTGCGGAAGTGCTCGCAGCGGCCGGCGTCAAGCGCATCTATGGCCTTGTCGGCGATAGCCTCAATGGTCTGACAGACTCGCTTCGTCGCCAAGGAAAGATCGAATGGATTCATGTCAGGCATGAGGAAGTCGCGGCTTTTGCAGCGGGTGCGGAGGCGCATCTCACGGGTGATCTCGCGGTCTGCGCCGGCAGCTGCGGACCGGGTAATCTGCATCTGATCAACGGATTGTTCGACTGCCATCGCTCACGGGTGCCGGTGCTCGGCATCGCGGCACAAATCCCCTCGTCGGAAATAGGCGCGGGCTACTTCCAAGAGACTCACCCACAAATACTCTTCCAAGAGTGCAGCCACTATTGCGAGTTGATCTCCGGCTCGGACCAAATGCCTCGTATCCTGGAAGTGGCGATTCGCGAGGCTATAGCCAAGCGCGGCGTCTCGGTGGTGGTAATACCCGGCGATGTGGCGCTGTTGCCCGCCTCCGACGCACCCACGGCAAAGGCCGCGGCCCTACTGCCGGTCACGCCGTCGGTGACTCCCACGCAGGCCGAGATCACCCAACTCGCGGCGCTCTTGAACGGCGGCAAGCGCGTCACGGTCCTGTGTGGCTCGGGATGTCAAGGAGCGCATGATCTGCTTCTCAGCTTGGGCAAGCGTTTGCAGTCGCCCATGGTACATGCGCTGCGCGGCAAGGAACACGTCGAGTGGGACAACCCCTACGACGTCGGCATGACCGGTCTGATCGGCTTTTCCTCCGGTTACTATGCGATGATCGATTGCGACGTGCTGTTGATGCTCGGGACCGACTTCCCCTATCGTCAG
>Ga0210402_10006401_pt1 | contig 10441 bp, 8 predicted proteins | sample IncBWC7MmetaG_FD_161055 | JGI IMG/M metagenome (GOLD analysis project Ga0210402, IMG submission 161055) | Forest soil microbial communities from Barre Woods Harvard Forest LTER site, Petersham, Massachusetts, United States - Inc-BW-C-7-M | ecosystem: Environmental > Terrestrial > Soil >...
GGTTTGGCCGAAGAGCCAGGTGGGACGAAGCTGATCATCGAGCGGAATCATCGGCGCGAGGCCTGCCACCTGATACAGGAGGTAGAGCAGCGTCTCCATGAAATTGTCGGGCTGCACCGGACAACCTGGAACGCAAACAATCGGTATGCTTGCCTGTGATTTCCACTGCCATCCCAGATAGTCGGGAAGACCCATGCAGCCAGTCGGATTTCCCTCCATCGCGTGGATGCCGCCGTACGTCGCGCACGTTCCCGCAGCCACGACCGCCCATGCCCGGGGGGCAAGCCGATCGATCCACTCGCAGGTCGTAATCGGCTGGCCAGTCTTCTGGTCGGTACCCAGGGAAGCCCAGTAGCCCTCCTCTTTATTATTCTCGTTCGGAATCGAACCTTCGACCACCAGAATGAAGGGCGCCAACTTGCCTTCGGCGGCGAGATGAAAACGCTTCAGAAAATCGTCCCCGTTCTCAATCGAAAGAAAAGGATTATGAAAATGTACTTTGGGAATCCATGGCATCGCTCCTAGAACAATATCTTCGATGCTAGGCTGCGTCGCCGCAGTCATGGCAATCGTGTCACCATCACACCCAAGACCAGCCGTTATCCAGAGGATGTCGATTTCCGAGATAGGCTGCGGAGTTTGCGAACTACCCTCTCGAATCGTCGCAGTGTCAGCCACTCGATGTCTGCTCCGAAGACGGAAAACTGGCGAATCGGCCGCTATGCGAGGTCCGCCAACTGCGTATTCTACAGAATTTCATCTTAGACGATGAGTTAATTTCCCCGTGGGAAGCCGCGCTGCAGGGCGGACTTCGGTCTCGAAACATGGAATGGACGTCCCGCGGAAGGCAGCCCCGCTGGGAATCACGGGATGACAAGGGGCTAAGGTAAGCTGGACGCAGCTGATAAGGCCAATAGCGCAGTTCACATCGAACTGATTTTCATGTATCGCGCTGCGTCCTTAACAGAAGAAAAGAAAACGTATGCGGCGAAAAGTATGCTCGCCGTTCCTACTAAGTTTCGAACCACCTTAAGCGCGGTCATGACGTCTCCTCAAATATGCCAAATTTACACTTGACCTTCGATGCCGTTGGCCCCGCAGCTGTTGGTCCGGGAGAGGTTCTTTTTGGCTGCACCATACTCGGCAGTCTTTCTCAAAGCGATTCAGTACCACTGGAATCACCAAGCGGCAAGGCCAAATCGGTGATCAAATGAGGGGACACCAACGGCTCCCCTTTTCATTAAAATGACTACTCTCGAAAAACTGAGTTCAGACCCAAGGGTGACGGTTCGCAAAGCTGGTCCTCCAGGTCCGGGCGGGAACTGCATTGTCTACTGGATGCAGCGGGCGCAGCGTGGTACCGACAACCCAGCTCTCGACGTGGCCGTGAATCTCGGCAACGAGTTGGGAAAGTCGGTGGTTGTATTCTTTGCGCCCGTTCCGTTTTACGTGCACGCTACTCAGCGGCCTTATTTTTTCCTGGCGGATGGCGTACCTGACATTGCTCGAGATGTCGCGAGCCGCCGAATTGGTTTTGTGCTTCGTGCTTATCCCGAACACAGCTTGTTGAAGTTTTGCGCTGAAGTGCGCCCGGCCATGGTGATCGGCGACGAGAATCCCTTGCGCGAGCCAGAGAAATGGCGATGCCGGGTTGCAGAACAAGTCCGTATGCCCTTTTGGACCGTCGATGCTGACGTCATCGTTCCGTCGAGGTTGTTGGGTCGCGAGCACTATGCGGCTCGCACCATCAGACCGAAGCTCAACGAGTTGCTGCCCCGATTTCTGGTTCCCCTGAAGAATCCAGTGGCGCATATACGCTGGACCGCGCCACCCGGTTTGCGATCTCTTCCCCTGGAATACGAGTTTACGAGCGGCTGGATTCTGGATCGCTCAGTATCACCGGTGAAGCACCGGCGTGGTGGTAGCAGGCAGGCCCTCCGAACTCTGCATGAATTCGTGAACAAAAAAATCGCTGGATATCCCGTCCAGCGCAATCACCCGGAGGTCGATGGCACCAGCCAGCTTTCTCCCTATCTGCATTTCGGCCATGTCGGACCGCACACTGTTGCGCTTGGAGTGCAGAAGGCACCGGCTCCCCTGCAAGCCAGACAGGCTTTTCTGGAACAAGTCATCATCCGGCGGGAACTGGCGGTGAACTTCGTCCGCTTCAATCCTCACTACGATTCACTACAGTGCCTGGAACCATGGGCAGACCGCTCCTTTGCGGAACATGCGACCGACCGTAGAGAGATTGCCTACAACGAGCGGCAACTGGAGAATGCCGAGACCCACGATCCGCTGTGGAATGCCGCACAGAAGCAAATGGTTCTCACCGGCTGGATACACAACTACCTGCGAATGTACTGGGCCAAGAAGATTCTCGAGTGGAGCCCGTCCATCGCAGTCGCTTATCGGCGCGCGGTGTGGCTGAACGATCGTTATGAACTCGATGGCCGTGATCCCAACGGTTACGCCGGCATTGCCTGGGCAATCGTGGGCAAGCATGACCGCGCCTGGTCCGACCGGCCGGTTTTCGGGAAAATTCGCTATATGTCCTTCGCCAGCACATCACGAAAGTTCAATTCCAAGAAATATATCGAGCAGATCGCAACCCTGGAGCGGCGCGGCGTTCCCGCAGATTAAGGCAGGCTGGTTTTCCTTCTACGTCTCAGAGTGGTTTCGACGATGCTCGGTCTCTGAGTTTCTGAGCTTGGAGTTCGCGCAGCTTATATCTTTGCAGCTTCCCGGTAGCGGTCTTGGGGAGTTCCGGCAAGTACTCAATCCATCGCGGACGTTTGTAGGCGCCAATCCTCTCGGCGACCCAACCTTGCAACTCTCGCGTCAGCTCATCCCTCGCAGCGAACCCGTCGTTCAGCACTACATAGGCCGCCACTTTGGTGAGACCGCTCTCATCGTCCCGAGCCACGACCGCAGCCTCCCGAATCGCCGGATGCGCAATCAACGCACTTTCGACCTCCGTCGGACTCAACCATCGACCGCTAACCTTAAAAAGATCGTTAGCACGGCCTGCATACCAGAAGTAACTGTCTTCGTCCTGGTAATATTTGTCACCCGTCCGGAACCAGTGGCCGTTGAAAGTTTCCTTGGTCTTCTCATGCTGATTCCAGTAACCGGCACAGGTCGAATCGCCTTTGATCAACAGATTGCCAATTTCTCCGGGAGCCACTAAATTCCCATCTTCATCGACAATCCTGGCCTCGTAGCCGGGAATGATCTTTCCGCTGGACCCCGGTTTGGCCTCGCCCGGACGGTTCGCGATCACCATCTGCAAAGTTTCCGTGGAACCGAGCGAATCGAGGATCTCAACTCCAAATCGCTGCTTGAATCGTTCAAAGAGTGGGGCAGGCAAAGACTCGCCTGCCGAGATCGCGTTGCGCACGCAGCTAAGATCAAACTCTCTTCCATTCCCACGATGGTGAGCCAGCAATGCAGCATAATTCGAAGGCACCGAGAAGAACAAAGTCGGCCGATAGCGTTCGATGTCGGCATAGACGGTTTCGGGCGTGGGACGCGCCGGAGAAAGAATCGTCGTGGCTCCGCAGCCCAAGGGAAAATATCCGGCATTCCCCAAACCGTAAGCGAAGAATAATCGCGCGACACTGTAGCAGCGGTCGTGCTCATTCATCTGCAGAATGTTTCGCGCATACAGCTCCGAACACACCACCATGTCGTGATGAAGGTGCACGCACCCCTTGGGAGCACCGGTGCTTCCCGACGAATAAAGCCAGAAAGCCGCATCATCTTTGCTGGTGGGTTCCGCCTCCAACTCCTCGGACGAAGCATCCATCAGCTGACCCAGGCAGGGATGTTGCTGGTTCGGCGTGCCGACAACCACGATCTCTCGCAGATACCGAAGGCGTTCCCGCGGTATCGATTGCACCTGTGGCAGTAAGGCCTCGCTTACCAGCACGACGCGAGCTCGCGTGTCGTTGAGAAGATATTCGTACTCGTGCGGCTTCAGAAAAGTGTTGACGGGCACGGCCACGGCGCCGATCTTGATGGCGGCGAAAAACGAGTAGAGAAACTTCGGGGTATCCAGAAGCAACAGAACCACCCGCTCTTCAGGCCGGATGCCCAGTTGACGAAGCGCGTTTCCGGCGCGGTTCGTCCGCTCCAGCAGTTGCCGGTAGCTGACTCGCTCGTCGCCGCACTCAATCGCAATCTTCTCTCCTCTTCCCTCGAGAACGTTGCGATCTACAAAATAGGTCGCGACATTAAACACGTCCGGCAAATTCGTCAAAGGCTGCTTAATCTTCTCCGGCCTCGGGGCAAAGCTGGACATGCGAGTCAGTTAACGGAGCGGGAGTATAACATGGCCTCGCCTCCTACCGTGCGTCACTCCGCATGATCGAGGGCCTTCCCATTGGGATCGACCTGGATCTCCGATTTTTTCCCGGCGGTCACGACCTTCGCCTCGTATGCCACCAACTTGTCGTGCTTGGTTATGGATTCAACCTTGGTCAATTTGCCTTTCCCGGCCTTGGCCTGAAGTCCGTCTCGCACGGCTGCCGGGAGCGAATCCATCGCGACCTGTTCTTCCACTTCGACAACCGCTCCGCTGGCATCCATTTCAATATCGCGGCTGTGACCGTTGACCAGCAGCTCGACTTCATAACGGATTTGGCCGCTTTCGGTCTCCTCTGAAAAACTGCGAATCTCCGCTCCCTTACTCTGTGCCGCAACTGTTTTTTCAACCGCAGGCGGGAGGTCCGACCGTTTGATTGTCTTCTCCTGCGCGACCATCGTTGCGGAAAGCAAGAGGGTTGAAACAGTGGCAAGCGTAGCGAAACGAAAAATGCTCATGGTCTTTGTCCTTTCGGCAATCCGAGCAGCTTCAGCGAACGGAACTGCTCTCACTGAATTACACCCTTACACGACCAACCTTAATGGAAGCTGAAGTGGCGCTGTCGACGCGTAGCGTCGAACCATGCGCTATGTACTACTCATGCCGTGTATTTCGCGACGCCCCTAAGCCGCACTGTCCGCCATAGTCCAAGTCGTTCCTGTAATCCTCCCCGCATCGTGAAAGCATCGAGCGATCCGTTCGACCGATCCATCAACCGCGCCGGCTTGATATAGTCACCACATCGAGCAGAATGTCCCCGAAATTCAACAGCACTTCACTCCCGCTCTGGCGCCAGGATTTTCGCCTGACCCTCCGCCTCGCCCTGCCGCTCATCTTCGCCGAGGTGGGATGGATGAGCATGGGCATGGTCGACACCATCATGGTCGGACGGCTGCCGAATAGTGCCGTCGCCATTGGCGCCACCGGCCTGGGCCAGAGTCTCTACGCCAGCGTCGCCATCTTCGGCGGCGGCCTGCTCCTCGGCATGGACACTTTCGTCGCTCACGCATTCGGCCGAGAAGATTTAGATGACGCGAGACACTCGTTGGTGAATGGTGTGGTTCTCGCCCTCGTCCTTACGCCGGTACTGATGCTGGCAGTGTCATTCTGGCCGGCCTTGATGCTCCGTTTTGGAATCAGCGTGGAACTCGTCGAACCAATGCGCCCATACTTGAACGCGCTCAACTGGGGCACGCTGCCGCTGCTGGCCTACTTCGCACTGCGGAGATATTTGCAAGCGGTGAACGTGGCCCACCCCATCATGTTTGCCCTGGTCTCCGCCAACCTCGTCAACGTCGTTGGCAATTGGATTCTGATCTATGGGCACCTCGGTTTTCGCGCCATGGGTATCACCGGTTCGGGTTGGTCAACCTGCATCGCCCGTATCTACATGGCTTTTTGCCTTGCCGTCACACTCGTCTGGGTAGAGTCAAAGCGCCTTCGTCCGGGTTGGATTGGCAGGGTGCGGATTGACGTACGCAGAATGTCCGCCCTGCTAAAGCTTGGCGCCCCGGCGGCCACCCAGATCCTTTGCGAGATTGGAGCCTTCTCCGCCGCAACCGCACTTTGCGCCAGACTCGGTGCCATTCCACTCGCCGGTCATGAGATCGCCCTGACCTGTGCCTCACTCACGTTCATGGTGCCGCTGGGAGTCAGTTCGGCTGCGGCCGTACGAGTCGGGCAACAATTAGGAAGACGCGACCCCGACGGCGCGCGCCGCGCAGGCTGGTCCGCGATCATCATTGGCGTCGGTTTCATGGCGTGCTCCGGGTCGGTGTTCGTGTCTGCACCCAAACTGATTGCGCGCCTGTTCACTCCCGACCCATCCGTAGTTCAGGTCGGCGCGCAGCTCCTGCTGGTCGCAGCGGCGTTCCAATTGTTCGATGGCCTGCAAACTGTCGCCACGGGAGCATTGCGAGGCGCCGGCGATACGCGAACGCCCATGCTCGCCAACTTCGTTGCCTATTGGCTCATGGGGCTGCCTTTCGGTTATGTCCTGTGCTTCAAATTCGGATGGGGCGCACTAGGCATTTGGATCGGCCTTTGCGGCGGCCTCATGATTATCGGATTGGCCCTCCTGATCACCTGGCATAAAAGAAAGCTTCAGTAATTCAGGACAGCTTGCCAGCGGCCCAGCGCCTGCGTATCATGCAACCGTTATGACAACTCAAAGTGTGGCCCCGAAAACCGGCCTTCGGCAGAAAGCACAACTGATGTCGGCATCCGAGATGGACCGCAGCATGGTGCGCCTCGCCTACCAGATCGTCGAAGAGAACGGGACGAATGGCTTGGGACTGATCGGCATCCGGCGGCGTGGCGTACCGCTGGCAGAGCGGTTGAGCAAGTCGATCGGCCATATCGAAAATGTTCAGGTTCCCGTGGGTACTCTGGATATCACCTTCTATCGTGACGACCTTTCCACCGTCGGGCCAAAGCCGGTTGTAAACCAGTCAGAGATAGGCTTCGCCATTCAAGACAAGAACATCGTTCTGGTGGACGACGTCCTTTTCACGGGCCGCACCATTCGCGCCGCCTTGGACGCTCTTTTTTCGCAAGGTCGTCCCCGCCGCGTCCAGCTCTGCGTCCTGATCGACCGCGGCCACCGCGAATTACCTATCGAAGCCGCCTTCGTCGGCCGCACCGTGCAGACCGCGATGAACGAAGTCATCGAAGTGAAGCTGAAAGAAATTGACGGGATGGAAAAAGTCCTGCTCATGGAAAAGTAATCAGACCACACTCACGTCGGGACCGCCGCTCCCGGCTGTCCGGTCGAGCAAGCGCCTGCAGCTCGGGTGAGGGATGTGCCTTAATCAGACGCTCAGCTCCCGAAAACCGTGGCGCAAAGCCAAGTCGAGGTTTAGAATCATCGGCGATTCTCAGGGTCCGCATGGACTTCCGATGAACTCGACGAAAAAAGTTTCAAGTAAACGAAACAAACGCCTGCTCGCAGCGGCGGGGAAGGCCATGAAGCAGGCCTACGCGCCGTATTCTCAGTTCCGAGTCGGCGCCGCGATGCTCACCGCGAAGGGAGAAGTCTTCTCCGGCTGCAACGTCGAGAACGCTTCTTACGGCCTCTCGAACTGCGCGGAGCGCACCGCGATCTTTGCGGCCATCGCAAAATCTGGACCGGGTCTGAACATCCGCGCCATCGCGGTCGTCAACGACCAGGGCGTTCCGTGCTCCCCGTGCGGAGCCTGCCGGCAAGTGATTTACGAGTTCGGTCCGGACGCGACGGTTTATTTCCAAGCCGCAAGAGGTTGGAAGGAGAGCCACATTACTGAACTCCTGCCAGAAGGATTCCGCCTCAAGTGACCGAGCCGCAGGCAAAGCACACCATTCGTGCCATCGACGTCATTCGCAAGAAGCGCGACGGGCAAGAGCTTTCGCCAGCGGAGATCGAATATCTCGTCCGCGCTTACACCAGCGGCGAAATTCCCGACTACCAAGTTTCCGCCTGGCTTATGGCCGTGATCCTGCGTGGACTGACGCGAGCCGAAACCTCCGTGCTGACCGACGCCATGCTGCACTCGGGCGACGTGCTGGATCTTTCCGAGTTCACGGCGAAGAAAGTAGACAAGCATTCGACCGGCGGAGTCGGCGACAAAACTTCGCTGGTCTTGGCGCCCCTGGTCGCGGCCGGCGGACTGGTCGTTCCCATGATCAGCGGCCGCGGCCTGGGACATACTGGCGGCACGCTGGACAAGCTGGAATCCATTCCCGGATTCAACGTGAACCTTCCGCTTCCCGAGTTTCGCCGCGTTCTCCGAGCCTGCGGCTGCGCCATGATTGGCCAGACCGCCGAGATCGCCCCCGCCGATCGCAAACTCTACGCTCTGCGCGATGTCACGGGAACAGTGGAAAGCCCGTATCTGATCTGCGCCTCCATCATGAGCAAGAAACTGGCGGAAGGAATCGATGCTCTGGTGCTGGATGTCAAAACCGGCTGTGGCGCGTTCATGAAGCGGGACGAGGATGCCGAATTCCTCGCCGAACTGATGGTCGAGACCGGCGAGCGCATGGGGAAGTCTGTGATTGCGTTGATTACGAACATGGACCAGCCACTCGGAACTCATGTGGGGAATGCGCTTGAAGTCGCTGAGGTGATTGAAGTCTTGCGTGGTGGAGGGCCAGAGGATCTTAAGGAATTGTGCGTTGAGCTCGCGGCGCGCATGTTTCAATTGGGAGAAGTCACTGACACCGTGGTCCAGGGGAAAGCATTGGTTGAACAATTGATCGCTTCGGGAAAGGCGATCGAGAGATTTCGCCAGATGATGACCTTGCAAGGTGGAGATGCGAGCGTGATCGACGATCCCGGACGCCTTCCTCGCGCGAAGCTTCAGCAAGAGGTGAAGAGTGCGCATAGCGGCTACGTTGCGGCGATTGACTGCGAAGCGGTGGGCCACGCTTGCGTGATTCTCGGCGGCGGGCGTGAGAAGAAGGAAGACTCGGTCGATCCGGCGGTTGGAATCGTTCTGCATCGCAAGCTCGGCGATGCGGTGGCGACCGGTGAGGCACTGTACACCGTGCATGCGAACTCTGCGGCTAAGGCGGCTCGTGCAATCGAATTGTTGCGGAAGAGCTATCACATCACAGAAGCTCCACCACAGAAAAAGAAGCTGGTTCATCGCGTGATTCGAGGATCGGGGGTATAAGACATGGGCCGATTCACAGGGATCCTGGGCCTGCTGACGATGCTGACCCTGGCATATATTTTCTCCACCAACCGGCGAGCCATCCGGGGCAAGACGGTTGCGTGGGGGCTGGGCCTGCAATTCGCTTTCGCCGTGTTCGTCTTGCGAATTGACATTGGCCGCCGCATTTTTCAGTATGCCGGCGACGCCGTGAACAAGCTGCTCAGCTATGCCTTCGTCGGCTCCCAGTTTGTCTTCGGGGACCTGGGAAAGCAGGGCTCCCGTCTTGGTTTCTACTTCGCCTTTCAAGTGCTTCCAACCGTCATCTTTATTGCTGCATTCTTCGCCGTGCTCTACCACTACGGAGTTATGCAGTTCGTCATCAAGCAGGCGGCGCGGGTGATGACCCGGGTCATGGGCGCGAGCGGGGCGGAGTCGCTGAACGTCGCCGCCAGCATTTTCATGGGGCAGACGGAAGCGCCCCTGACCATACGTCCATTTCTGCCCGACCTCACGCGCTCCGAACTCATGACCGTCATGACCAGCGGGATGGCCCATGTTTCTGGTGGAATCATGGCGGCGTATATTGCGTTTGGAATCGAGCCCAAACATCTGTTGAGCGCCGTAATTATGACGGCTCCCGGCACCATTCTGGTTTCGAAGATGCTGGTGCCCGAGACTGAGGAACCCAAGACCGCTGGCCGCGTGGTGATGAGCGAAGAGGAAGTCGAGGCGGAGAAGAAAGAGAACGTGCTGGGCGCTGTGGCGCGCGGCACGACCGACGGCCTGAACCTGGCGCTGAACATTGCAGCGATGCTGATTTCTTTTCTGGCGTTGATCGCGCTAATGGACGGAATCCTGTACGGAATCCACAACGGGTTGGCGCACTTCGGATTTCTCTGGTTTCCGGCGAGCCTGGAGAATATTTTCGGCACGCTTTTCGCTCCTGTGGCATGGGTGATCGGAATTCCATGGAAAGACTGCCCGTTCGTTGGCCATCTTCTCGGTACGCGCATGGTGTTAAACGAACTGGTGGCATTCTCCATGCTGGGACCACAGAAGGCGGTGCTTGATCCGCGCTCGTTCACCATTGCCACTTTTGCTCTTTGCGGCTTTGCCAATTTGAGTTGCATCGGCATTCAGATCGGCGGTATCGGCGCGCTAGCCCCGAACAAGAAGGGGGAGTTGGCGCGGCTTGGACTGCGGGCGATGCTGGCGGGGACCATGGCGAATCTGATGTCGGCGTCGATCGCGGGCATGTTGATTTAGGAATTGCATTTTCGTGGTTCCCGGCCAACAGCAGATTCCTCGCTTCGCTCGGAATGACAAACCTGTTTGGATGTTGCTCCTCGCTTCGCTCGGAATGACAAACCTGTTTGGATGTTGCTCCTCGCTTCGCTCGGAATGACAAACCTGTTTTGGATGTTGCTCCTTGCTTCGCTCG
>Ga0210402_10006402_pt1 | contig 10440 bp, 13 predicted proteins | sample IncBWC7MmetaG_FD_161055 | JGI IMG/M metagenome (GOLD analysis project Ga0210402, IMG submission 161055) | Forest soil microbial communities from Barre Woods Harvard Forest LTER site, Petersham, Massachusetts, United States - Inc-BW-C-7-M | ecosystem: Environmental > Terrestrial > Soil >...
GCCATCGCTCGATATTTACACAGCGCGAAACGCTCTGACCTGCGGTTATGCCGTTTGCGCTGGCCTGGAGCCCGGGGTTGTCCACAGGCCGCGCCGCCGATGGTCACCTTCTGTGACGGGAATCGGGGACGGTTGCGGACCACGAACCATGGCCAGCTGGAGCAGACGCTGAAGGAACTGCGCCGTCTGGGCCGGATCGAGCGGATCGACGCCGCGGCGGTGCAGTCCCTGCACTCGATGGCGTTCGCGCTGGACGATAACCCGCAGAATGCGGCGTTGTGGCGGCAGTACCGGGAGGCGTTGCGGGAGCTGACGGCGGATGACGATAACGGCTCCGCCGATACGGCACTTGCTGAGTTGTTCTCCGAAGTACGCGACGCGCCGCCGTCCTGAGCGGAAGTCGTTCGGCGGTGACCTGGCGCGGATCGCGGCGGGGCTGAACCAGCCGTTCATGCCGTGGCAGCGCGATGCGGCCATGGTGGGCTGCGAGATCGACGGGGATACGGGCCTCCCGGCGTACCGCGAGGTGATTACCACCGTCCCGCGGCAGCAGGGGAAGACGACGCTGTACCTGTCGTGGCAGCTTGACCGGTGCCTGTCGCCGCGGTGGGTGCAGCCGCAGCGGTCGGCGTTCACGGCGCAGTCGGGGAAGGACGCGCGGGATAAGTGGCTGGACGAACTGTTCCCGCTGATCCGCCAGTCGAAGGCCCTGAAGCCGCTGGTGCGGCGGATTTATGAGGGCATGGGGAACGAGTACATCAAGTTCACGAACGGGTCGCTGATCCGGCTGCTGTCCACGTCCACCTCGTCGGGGCACTCGAAGTCGCTGCACCAGGCGGTGCTGGACGAGATCTGGCACGACCAGGACTCCCGCCGGGAGCAGGGCCTGCGCCCGGCGATGATCACGGTCGCCGACGCGCAACTGCTGATCTGCTCGACGGCCGGGACCGCCCTGTCGGTGGTGCTGGACCGGAAAATTGAGCAGGGCCGCGCCGCTGTCACTGCCGATTCGGGTCACGGCATCGCCTACCTGGAGTATTCGGCGCCGGACGGCTGGGATCCGGAGGATGAGGATTCCTACTTCGGGTTCATGCCGGCATTGTGCCCGGACCCCCCGTGCCGCTGTGGTGCCGGGGCGTGGCGGCACACGATCACCCTGGACGCTATTCGCAGTGAGCGGGCGTCGATGGAGGCCCCTGAGTTCGCGCGGGCGTACGGGAACGTGCCGGACCGGTCGGGGATGCGCGCGGGTGCGGGTTTCGCCGCGGCGTGGGCGGAGCTGGCGGACCCGGGGTCGCGGATCGCGGGGCCGGTGGCGCTGGCGTTCGCGGTGGCGCCGGATGAGTCGCCGTGGGCGGGTTCGTGGTCGGTTGCGGTGGCGGGGCGCCGCCCGGATGGCCTGGGCCACGGTGAGCTGACGGAGCCGCCGCATGATGGCACGGCGGGGCTGGTTGCCCGGTTGTGTGAGCTGGCGGGGCGGCATGACCCGTGTGTGCTGGTGATGAACCCGGCCGGGGCGGCGGGGGCGTTCGGCAAGGAACTGCTGGAGCGCGGCTTCGCCGTCGTAGCGCCGGGGAAGGATTTGCCGCCGGGGAAGCGGTGGCGGCTGCAGATGACGGGGATGGCCGAGTACGCGCAGGCGTGCGGGGCGCTGGCGGCCGACGTGGCGAACGGCCGGTGGCGGCACCTGGGCCAGGAGCCGGCAGACAAGGCGGCGGCCGGGGTGAAGACCCGGGCGCTGGCGGATGCGTGGGCGTGGTCGTGGAAGGGCGCGGCAGCCGATCCCGGCCCGCTTGAGGCAATCACGCTGGCCCGCCATGGCTTTATGACGCACGGCGTCAATCCGGCGTCGTTTTTCGGAGGCTGGCGGTAGTGACGACTGTTGTAGACCGCATACCGCTGGACCGCATCGAGCAGCGGGCCCGCGCAGCGCACCCCGGCCGCGCAGCACTGACAGTGATCGCCACCGCCCTGTTCGCCCTCGGCTGGGTCGTGTACAAGGCCCTGGCGGTGGCGTGGTTCGCGGCGGCGTGGTGCGGTTCCGCGGTGGCCGAGGGCTGGGTCACGGCACGGGACGCCAAGCGTGCGGGAGCACCTTAACCGGTCTAGGAGGCCAGTGAATGGGCGTCCTTGACCGGGTCAACCGCCGCGCTGGGCGCCGTCCCGCCGAGCAGCGGTCGTCGATCGACCAGTGGATCACCGAGTACCTGCTGCCCAGCGGGATGGTGAACCAGTTCACCTTCGGCGGCCACGTGTACGGCATGGGGCAGCCGAACCTGACTTACGGGGCGAACAAGGCCCGCGAGTTCTCCAGCGACCTGCCGGGGCACACGGCGGCGGTGAAGGCGTGCCCGCCGGCGTTCGCCGCGGAGATGGTCCGGGCGCTGGTGCTGTCGCAGGCGCGGTTCACCTTGCGGAACCGGCCGTGGACGAAGACACCGCGGCGGACGTTCGGCACCTCGGCGCTGGGGCTGCTGGAGCGGCCGTGGCCGAACGGGACCACCGGTGACCTGATCCGCAAGATGGAATGGCACGCGGGCCTCGCCGGGAACTCGTTCGTGACGAACTGGCAGCAGAACGGCCGGCTGCGGGTGCTGCGCCCCGACTGGTGCGCGGTCGTCTACGGGTCGCAGCAGGAACCGGACGACCCGACGGGTGCGCTGGACGGGGAGATCCTGGGGTACGTCTACCAGAACGGCGGCATCGGCCCGTTCAACCAGAACGAGCTGCGGACGCTGCCGGTGTCGTCGGTGGCGCACTGGTACCCGCTGCCGGACCCGGAGAACGCCGGGCTGGGCATGTCGTGGATCACTCCGGCGATCCGGGACATCCAGGGCGACATGCTTGCCGCCCAGCACAAGGTGACGTACTTCAGCAACGGGGCGACGCCGAACCTGGTGGTGAAGGGCATCCCGGCGGTCACCAAGGACCAGTTCAACGACATCGTTGACATGATCGACGACCGGCACACCGGGGTCGTGAACGCATACCGCACCCTGTACCTGACCGCTGGCGCCGACGCTTCTGTCGTAGGCGCGAACCTGGCGGAGATCGACTTCCGCGCGGTGCAGGCCGGCGGGGAGACCCGGGTGTCGTTCCTGTCCCGGGTGCCCGCTCCGCTGCTCGGCATCGGCGAGGGCCTGCAGGGCTCCAGCCTGAACGCGGGGAACTTCGCGGCGAGCAGGCGGATGTTCGCCGACTCGTGGATCTACCCGGTGCTGCAGGACCTGGCGGCCACCCTGGCGCCGCTGGTGAGCGTGCCGGCGGACGCGGAGCTGTGGACCGACACCGCGGACATGCCGATCCTCCGCGAGGACGCCAAGGACGCCGCCGACATCGAGCAGGTGAAGGCGAACACGATCACCGCGCTGGTGAAGGACGGGTTCTCGCCGGAGTCGGCGATCATCGCGGTGACCAGCCAGGACATGACGCAGCTGGTGCACACGGGGCTGGTGTCGGTGCAGTTGCAGCCGCCGCGGACCGAGCTGCAGAAGGCGCAGACGATCCAGCTGCAGTCCCTGGCGGCGGAGTTGCTGGTCCGCGCCGGGTACACGACGGACTCCTCCCGGGACGCGGTCACCGCGCAGGACATGAGCCTGCTGAAGGTGGGCCCGCTGACGTCCCGGTACCTGATCGTGAACCCGCTGGAGGCGGGTGCGGAGCCGGGGGTGCCGAACGGGTTCCCCAACGGCCCGGCGATCGGCCTGCCAGCCCCTCCCGGCCTTCCGGCCGCAGCCCCGGCTGCGGCTGCGGCCGGGGAGGAAACGGAACCGGCGGAACCCGCTGGCGGTACCCCGGGGTTCGGCGGGGGTGCGCCGTCGGGATGGGACGACTGAGGCCGGGAGGCATGTGATGGCAGACAGCAAGCCCTACGGCTCGGTTGAGTACGCCGACCCGAAGAACGGCAAGTACCCGATCGACACGAAGGCGCACGCCAAAGCGGCCCTTGCATATATCTCGATGCCGAAGAACGCGGCCAAGTACCCGCTGAACGGCGTCACGCTCTCCTCGGTGAAGGGCCGCATCATGGCCGCTTGCAAGAAGTTCGGCATCGACACCAGCGGCAGCAACAGCGCCCCCGCGGACGGGGAGTACCGCACGGTCCCGTTCGAGGTGTCCTCGGCGCAGGCCAACGGCGACGGGCTCACCTTCGAGGGCTACGCGGCGGTGTACGACACCCCGACGCGGATCGCGGGCTGGGATGAGGACTTCGACGAGCAGATCGCGATGGGCGCGTTCCGCGCTGTCGCCGAGGGCGCGTACCCGGTGCTGATGTTCGAGCACGGCCGGCACCCGCTGCTCGGCACGATGCCGCTGGGGAAGATCACCGACGCCCGCGAGGACGCGAAGGGGCTGTGGATCGAGGCGCGGCTGACGGACAACTGGCTGATCCAGCCGGTCCGGGACGCGGTCCGCGACCAGGCCCTCGACGGCATGTCGTTCCGGTTCACCGTCGACGGCGACGATGGCGAGACGTGGATGGACCGCGAGGGTGACGTGCCGCTGCGGACCCTGCTGCGGCTGAAGACCCCCGAGCTCGGCCCGGTGGTGTTCCCGGCGTACGAGCCAACGACCGCGAGCGTACGGTCGGTGCTTGACAAGCTTCCGGTCATCGGGCGGCCCCCGGCGGGTGCCAGGGCGGCGACAGACCGGGGAAGCGGCACGCCAGAGCGCGAGCCGCTGGTCCCCCTATCGGAGCGTTACCGCGGCGACGGCGAGGCACTCGCCCTCCGCGGCATCAAAGGAGTAAGAATCCATGCCTGACGAAACTGGCACCCTGGAAATCCTCCCCGAACTTCGGGACAAGGACCCGGGCAGCATCACCGAAGCGTCCGGGTACCCCGCGGAACTGCGCGGCAAGACGCCGGAGGAACTGGAGAAGTTCCTGTCCGTCCTCGACGCGCACCTGCGGTCCATCCACCAGACCGACGAGGGCGAACTGCGGGACAAGACCCCCGCCGAGTCCAAGGCGTTCGCGTACGGGCTGAAGCTCCGCGACCTGGCGATTACCCGCATCGAGGAGGACCGCGCCGTCCGCGAGGTGTTCTCCCGCCGCCCGAAGGCCGTGCAGGCCGCCATCGCCGCGAACGCCTACGACCAGCCGGGTGACCCGTTCGGCGCGGTGCGGCGCATGTCCGTCCCCGAAGCCCGCGACGCCGCGCTGCGGGTCCTGGATGACCGGGGCGCGTCCGCGCACCTGCGCAGCGACCAGAAGGACGTGGTGGAGCGGCAGGTCCGCAAGAACACCGACATCGCCCGCCGCATCCTGGTGACGGAGAACGACGCGTACCGGTCGGCGTGGATGAAGATGGTCACCGACCCGCAGGCCGCCGCGACCCTCACCGACGACGAGCGCACCGCCATGCAGGCGCACGGCGAGTACCGGGCCCTGTCGGAGGGCACGACCACCGCTGGCGGCTTCGGCATCCCGGTGTTCATCGACCCGTCGATCATCATGACGGCGCAGGGCACGGATAACCCGTTCCTGCAGCTGGCCCGCCAGGTCGACGTGAACACGAACCAGTGGAAGGGCGTCTCGTCCGCTGGTGTGTCGTGGCACTTCAACTACGCGGAAGGTTCCGCGGTGTCGGACGACTCGCCGACCCTGGCGCAGCCGGTCGTGCCGATCTACATGGCCCGCGGGTTCCTCCCGTACTCCATCGAGGTCGGGCAGGACTACCCGGCGTTCGCCGACGAGATGGCCACCCTCCTCGCCGCCGGTTACGACGAGTTGCTGGTGGACAAGTTCACCCGCGGCGCGGGCGGCTCCAACCTGGAGCCCACCGGCATCCTCACCTCACTGTCGGCGAACACGAACGTCCGGGTGGCGCTGACCACCGGCGGCACGGTCGGCGCACCGGACCCGTACAAGGTGTGGCAGGCGCTCCCGCAGCGGTTCCGCAGGAACGCCGCATGGCTGATGTCGGTGGCGACGAACAACGCGATCCGCCAGCTGGGCACGGCGAACGTGTACCACGCGTACACGGTGAACCTGCCGGACGACTGGGCGGACACCCTGTTCCGCCGGGCCGTCCACGAGTCCCCGTACATGCCGGACAACACCACCAACACCACGTCCACGATCGGCATCGCCGTGGTCGGGGACTTCTCCAACTACCTGATCGCCCGCAGGGGCGGCATGTCGGTGGAGCTGGTGCCCATGCTGTTCGACGTGACCAACAACAGGCCCACCGCGCAGCGCGGCTGGTTCGCGTACAGCCGCATCGGCGGCGGCAGCGTGAACGACCTGGGCTTCCGCCTCCTCACGAACAGCTGAAACCAGCTCCTGGCGGACGGTGCCCAGGATGGGCAGCCTGCTGCACATCCTGGGCATCGACACGGCCACGGGCCCCTGGTACGCGTTCTGGTCCGGCATCGGCGCGGACCTGGGCGAGCTGGCGGTCATCGGCGGCCTGATCGCGCTGTACCGGCGGCACAACTGCCATGTGCAGGGCTGCTGGCACATCGGCCACCTCCCGGTGGAGGGCACGCCGTGGGTGGTGTGCCGGTGGCATTCCCCGGGCGGTAAGCCCACCCATGCGGACATCCTGGCCGCGCACCGCAGGCACCGCAGTGACGAGAAGGGACGACTTGATGGCTGACCAGAAGAAGCCGGTGGAGGCCGCGTCGGCGGCGCCGGGTGAGCAGCGGGCGGCGTCGCGGCCGAAGCGGGCGAAGGCCAGCGAGTCGGGTGACCCGGCGGTGCACAAGGCGATGGGTGACATGGAGACGGCGCGGCTGAACCTGGCCGCCGCCGGGCGCGAGGGGAAGCCGGACCCGGAGTCGGAGCAGTCGGCGGCGGACGCGCGGGCGGCGCTGGAAGATCTGGGGTTCGAGTAGTGGACCTGCCGCACGTGTTCGCGAAGTCGACGACCGTGGTGAACGACCTGGGCGCGCCTGTCACGGTGCAGGGCGGCACGCACTGGCTCGCTGACGATGACCTGGTGAGGGCGCGCCCGGACCTGTTCACGGCGGATTGCCGGTATGGGCTGGCGTGGTCGGGTGAGCCGCCGGCGGTGCTGATGATCCCGCCGGGTGAGGAGGACCCGGTGATGACGGCGAAGGTGCGTTCCCGGTCGCAGGCTGAACGTTCCCGGGTGGCTGGGTGAGCGTTCCCCGGGCCGATGCGCCGGTAAGGGCAGGCAGCACACCGTTTGACAGCAGACCGGAGCGCATGGACGGCCCTGCTGCCCGGGAACCTGTGCCATCGCCCGGTGATGCGGTGACAGTCGCGTACGTCCACTCCGACGAGGTCGCCTACTCGTGGCATCACTCCATGGTGGAGATGATCGGGTTCGACATGGCCCGGGAGGGGCGGATCATCCGCGGCGGGTACATCGCGATGCGGTGCGGCGCGACGGGCCTGGTGGAGGCCCGCAACGACACGGTGAAGGAGTTCCTGGCGTCCCGGGACGCGGACTGGCTGCTGTGGCTGGACACCGACATGGGTTTCCCCGCCGACACGTGCGAGCGGCTCCTCGCCGCCGCCGACCCGCTTGAGCGCCCCGTCGTCGGCGCCCTGTGCTTCTCGCAGCGGGAGTCTGAGCCGGACGGGATGGGCGGCTGGCATTGCCGGGCGGTCCCGACGATCTTCGACTGGATGCGGCTGGACAACGGGCAGGAAGGGTTCGCGGTCCGGTGGGACTACCCGCGGGACACCGTCACCCGGTGCGCGGGCACCGGCAGCGCGTGCGTGCTGGTGCACCGGTCGGTGTTCGAGCGGGTCGCGGCCAAGTACGGGCGCAAGTGGTATGACATGGCGCCGAACCCGACGACGGGGCAGCTGATCGGGGAGGATCTGTCGTTCTGCGCCCGCGCGGGCGCAGTGGGCGCCCCGGTGCATGTGCATACGGGCGTGCAGGCGTCGCACATGAAGCGGGTGTGGCTGGGCGAGGGTGAGTATTTCGCGCAGGCCGCCGCGGCGCGTGCCCCGGAGGTCCCGCCGGCGGAACTGGAGACGGCGGTGATCGTCCCGGTGCTGGCCCGGCCGGGCAACGCGGCGCCGTTCATGGAGTCGCTCCAGAAGTCCGGGGCACCGCTGGCCAGGGTGTACGCGGTCGCCGACGCCGCCGACGTGGAGACCTCCACCGCATGGCTGGAAGCGGGCGCGGTGGTGGTCAGTTACGGCGGCGACGGGCCGGGGACGTTCGCGGAGAAGGTGAACCACGGGTACGGCGCCACCGATGAGCCGTGGCTGTTCCTCGTCGGTGATGATGTCAGGTTCCTGCCGGGGTGGCTGGACCAGGCGCAGCATGCCGCCCGCGGCGGCGCTTCGGTGATCGGGACCAATGACCTGCACAACCCGCGGGTGACCTCGGGTGAGCACGCGACGCACCTGCTGGTCCGCCGCTCCTACGCCGACGAGGCCGGCGCGTCGTGGGACGGGCCGAAGGTGGTCGCGCACGAGGGGTACCGGCACTGGTTCGTCGACGACGAGATCGTGACGGCGGCGAAGCAGCGCGGCACGTGGGCGATGGCGGTGCACTCGAGGGTGGAGCACCTGCACCCGCTGTTCGGCGGCGCGCCCGACGATGACACCTACCGGCTGGGCCAGTCGTTCCAGGAGCGGGACCGGGACCTGTTCGAGGCCCGGCTGGCCCAGTACGCAGGCGGAGGCGGCGTGATCATCCCTGACATCCCGTCGGCGGTCACCCGCGAGGAAGCCACCGCCCTGGCCGCCCTGGCGCAGGGGCACAAGGTGCTGGAGTTGGGCGCGTACCAGGGGTTCACCACCGTGGTCCTCGCGTCGGCGGCGGAGCATGTGTGGTCCGTGGACTGGCACAAGGGCGACGAGCATTCCGGGACGTACGACTCGGAGGCCGCGTACCGGGCGAACCTGGCCGTGCACGGGGTCGCGGGCAAGGTAACGCCATGTGTGGGCCGCTTCGCTGATGAGGTCGCGAGGCTGGCCGCCGAAGGCGTCACGGTGGACGGGGCGTTCATCGACGGGCAGCACGACGAGGCGTCGGTCCGCGCGGACCTGGCCCTCGCGCTCACGATCGTGAAGCCGGGCGGGTGGATCGCGTTCCACGACTACGGCCGCGGTGAGGCGACGGGTCACCCTGGGTTCGCGGTGACCGGGGTGGCGGATGAGTTCGGCGTGGCCGGTTTCGCCGGGCACCTGGCGTGGGGCATCGTCCCGGGCGGGAGCGGGGATGCACGAGTCGGTGCTGGAGTTCACCGCGCGGGTCATCACCGCTGAGGACGTCACCGGGCAGCATGTGATCGAGGCCGGGTCGGCGAACGTGAACGGCTCAGTCCGCCCGCAGATCATGGCCATGGGCCCTGCGTCGTACACGGGCATCGACCTGGCGCCCGGGCCCGGGGTGGACGTGGTGATGGACGCGGCGGACCTGCAAGGGCCGGCTGGCCTGGTGGTGTCCACGTCGATGCTGGAGCATTCCCCCGACTGGCAGGCCGCACTCCGCGGCGTGGTGGGTGCGGTGGCACCCGGTGGCGTGCTGGTGCTGACGGTGCCGTCGGCGGGGTTCGCGTACCACAACGCCCCGGATCACTGGCGGTTCTCTGCGGAAACCATGGGCCAGGTCATCGGGGGCGCGGGCCTGGAGGTGCTGGTTTTGGAGGAAGACCCGCAGGCGCCGGGGGCGTTCCTGAAGGCCCGCAAGCCGGACGGGTGGTCGTGGCCGGACGACGCCGCGGTGTGCTGGGCGCGTGCGGAGGTGACGAAGCCGTGATGCACCTGCTGAAGCTGACCGCTCCGCCGGAGCCGGCGTGGGAGCCGGACCAGGGGTGGCGGGTGCTGGACGCGGACGGCCACGTGGTGTCCGCGGGCGGCCGGACGATCATTCACGTGACGCTGGATCTCGGGCAGCTGCTCGGGATCGATGAGGATCAGGTGCCGTTGCTTGACGGCAGCAGGGAGCGGGGCTAATCCTCCGCTAGTTCCTCTGCCTCGAAATGCACGGTGCCGTACCGCAGATCCAGGTACCCGGTGTACGTGCCGTCCTGCACGATCGCCAGGTTGCCGACCTGGTTCTTGACCAGCACGGCATCTGGGACTCGCTCGAAGACCTCGGTGGCACCGGCAAGCAGTTGCGCGGGGGTCATATCCGGCAGTGGCATGCCTGCAATTTACGACTAGGAGCGGTAAATGGCAGCGATTGACCAGGCGCTGGTGTCCATCCTGTTGAACGGGCTGCTGCCGACGGGCGCGGCGGGTATCCCGGGGACGGCGATCGGCACGCCGGTGGGGACGACGGCGATGCGGATCCGGCTGAACTCGACCGCCAGCACGGCGGCGGCGGCGGGGACGGAGATCCCGACGCAGACGTCCGGGTACACCACGGCGGTGAACGGCGGGTGGCTGCTCGCCGGCGCGTCGACGGCGTCTTCGGCGGGGTCGGCGGTGGGGGTGCCTTTGACGACCCAGTCGCTGGTGTCGATCGGCGGGGTGGTGGGCAGCCCGGGGATCGTGTCGCT
>Ga0210402_10006403_pt1 | contig 10440 bp, 7 predicted proteins | sample IncBWC7MmetaG_FD_161055 | JGI IMG/M metagenome (GOLD analysis project Ga0210402, IMG submission 161055) | Forest soil microbial communities from Barre Woods Harvard Forest LTER site, Petersham, Massachusetts, United States - Inc-BW-C-7-M | ecosystem: Environmental > Terrestrial > Soil >...
CACGCTTGCGATACCATGTTGCGCCAGATCAGCGCTGTTGCCGACGCCCGAGAGTTGCAGCAATTGCGGCGACTGGAACGCGCCGGAAGAAAGGATCACCTCGCGCCGCGCGCGGATCGTCTTCTTCTCCTTGCCCTGCACATATTCGACGCCGACCGCGCGCTTGCCCTCGAACAGAATGCGTGTCGCGCGCGCCAAGGTCTCGACGCGGAGATTGGCGCGGTTGTTCATATGCGGATGCACATAGGCGCGCGCGGCGCTCCAGCGCTCGCCGTTCTCTTGTGTCACCTGGTAGACGCCGAGCCCCTCATGGTCCTCGGCGTTGAAATCCTCGCGGACGCGGAATTGCGCTTCGCCCGCGGCCTGCAAAAAAATCTGCTGTACGGGGTTGCCGGTGCGCAGCTTGTTGACGCGCAGCGGTCCGCTTTGGCCATGATATTCGCCGCCGAAATCGGCGTTGTTCTCCGAACGCTTGAAATAGGGCAGCAGGTCGGAATAGCTCCAGCCGGTGTTGCCGAGCGAGGCCCAGTGGTCGTAGTCCCAGCGATGACCGCGGATATAGACCATGGCGTTGATCGCGGAGGAGCCGCCGAGCCCCTTGCCGCGCGGCTGATAGCCGATGCGGCCGTTCAGGCCCTGCTGCGGCACGGTCTCGAACGCCCAGTTGTTGACCTTGCCCGCCACCATCAGGATCAGCGCGAACGGCGTCGTCACCACCCAATTGTCGTTCCGCCCGCCCGCATCGAGCAGCGCCACCGACGTTGCCGGGTCCTCCGACAACCTTCCCGCCACCGCGCAGCCGCCCGAGCCCGCGCCCACCACCACGAAATCGAATTCCCCACTCACGCGTCAGTCCCCCGTTTGCATTCTTGTATATCCACCGTCATTGCGAGGAGCGATAGCGACGAAGCAATCCATGGTTCGACATACGCCGATGGATGGATTGCTTCGCTTCGCTCGCAATGACGGCACAATATTAGCCGCAGAATTGTAGGGTGGGCAAAGGCGCATCAGCGCCGTGCCCACCATCATGTCAGCGGTGGGCACGCTTGCGCTTTGCCCACCCTACGATTGCCCCTTAAGACATAAACCGCAGCATCTTCTCCAGCCGCGCGATCTTGCCGCCATAGGGCGGATAGAGATCGGCGAGGCGATTGAGCGCCGAGCGGAAGAATACCGGCTTCAGCTTGCTCAGATTATTGAACCCCCATTCGCCGTGATAGGCGCCCGTGCCCGACGCGCCGACGCCGCCCATCGGCTGATTCACTTGCGTGAAATGGAACAGGCAGTCGTTGACGGTGACGCCGCCGGAGACGGTGCGCGTCAGCACCGCGTCGCGCGCGGCGTTGTTGCGGCCGAACCAGTACAGCGCCAGCGGCCGGTCGCCCTTGTTGATGAAGGCGATCGGTTCCTTCTCGTCCTTGTAGCCCATGATAGGCAGGATCGGTCCAAAGATCTCCTCCTGCATCAGGCCCATGTCGGGCGTCGCACCCACCACCAGCGTCGGCGGGAATTTGCGGCGCGCCTTCCAGTTCGGATCGTCGGGCTTGGCCCATTGCAGGATCTTTGCGCCCTTCGCCGCGGCTTCGGCCACCAGCGTCTCGAGCCTGGCGTAATGCCGGTCGGAGATGATCGAGGTGTAGTCCTTGTTGGCAGGCTCGGTGCCGAACATCCGGCGCATATGCGTGCGCACCTTCTCGGCAAAGGCCTGCACCGACTCTTCCGGCACCATCGCATAATCAGGCGCGATGCAGGTCTGTCCGGCATTGAGCAGCTTGGCGTAGCCGATGCGCTCGGCGGCCTCGTTGAGGTCGGCGGTGCGGTCGACGATCGCCGGCGACTTGCCGCCGAGTTCGAGCGTGACCGGCGTGAGATTGCGCCCGGCGGCCTCGGCGACGATGCGCCCCACGCGGGTCGAGCCGGTGAAGATCAGATGATCGAACGGCAGCGTCGGGAACGCTTTCGCCACCTCGTCCTCGATGTCGGTGATGAGCAACTCGGTTGCGTCGAACCTCTCGGCGATCACCTCTTTCAGCAGCGCGGAAAAATGCGGTGTCAGCTCGGCCGGCTTGATCATCACCCGGTTGCCGGCGGCGATCGCGCCGATCGCGGGCGCGAGCGTCAGCTGCAGCGGATAATTCCAGGGCGCGATGATGCCGACGACGCCGAGCGGCTGCGGGATCAGCCGGTTCTTCGCCGGCATGAATTGCAGCGCGGTGGCGATGCGCCGCGGCGCCATCCATTTCTTCAGATGCTTGATGGCGTGCTTGATCTCGACATAGAGGAACAGCGTCTCGGCAATCGTGGTCTCCACCGTTGCGCGGTGGCCGAAATCGGCCGAGATCGCCTGCTCGAAGCGGGCCTCGTTGGCCTCGATGACCGCGCGCAGCCGGCGCAGGCGGTCGATCCTGGTTTCGCAACTCGGCAAAGGATCGGCGCGCGAGGCGTCGAACTGGGCGTGGAAGGCGTCGTCGAGGGCGGAAAGGGAAGGGCTTTTCAGGGACTGGTCCATGGCATTTCCCCGTTTTTGGCGTTGATGGCCGGCGGAGGCTGGTCCTTTCCGGAACTTCTGGCAAGACTGCGCCTTTTCGGGGGATTTTGGCCCGATATTGCCTGTCATAAAATCGAAAAAAGCCGCCCAAAACCCTTTCCAAAGCGGGGCGGCGTTGGTACATACCGCCAGCACCCGCTTGGCCTTTTGGCGGTCGGGATGCCTTCTCAGGAAGCCTTTGGGACGGGAGCATCGGCGCCGCCGCCGCGTTGGCTCAACTCCGTTTCGGTTTGGATTTCTTTCAAGGCGCGCAATGGCTTATCGCGGGGTGGAGCAGCCCGGTAGCTCGTCAGGCTCATAACCTGAAGGTCGCAAGTTCAAATCTTGCCCCCGCAACCAAGACGACCACGAAAAACCCAGCAGTCCCCGGGATTGCTGGGTTTTTGTCTCCGTCTGGGTTATTGTTGCTGGAAAGCCGATTTGCACGAAATCAGCGGCGCCGTTCGCTAAATCGCCGTTTCGCAGTCAAATGGACCAAGAGGGACGCCGAAAATGTCGCACACCTACCGGTTAGACGATGCCGTTCTTCATCGCGGTCAAGGGCCGCAGGGACGGGTGCAGATCGAAGAGCCAAAGGTTTACACCATCATTCGATGCCTGCCCATCGAGGCAGACGGACGTCTCAGATATCGCATCAAGTCCGACAAGATCGAGCGCGTCGTGACGGAAGACGAGCTTTCGTATTGTCAGTGAGTTGACGCGCTTAAGTGAGCAAAGCTGCCTTTTGGCGGGAGCGGCGAGGTCACTCGTCAGGCTCATAACCCCGGGGTCGCAAGTTCAAATCTTGCCCTGGCAACCAAATAAGCCTTTGATTTTACGAGATTTACAGAAAGCCGTCCGCCGGGCCGGCTTCTTGTTTTGCCCCAAGCCGGAAATCAATCCCATCGCCCCCAAAGCGAGCTTTGGAGCGATGATGCGTGGTATGTATTCTGACGCACCGGCAGGAGAGTGGCATGCACACGGAGATCGACAAGCACCGGGAGTCCCTGACGGCGCTGTGTCATCGCTATGGTGTGGTGAGGCTCGAAGTGTTCGGCTCCGCCGCGCGCGGTGTCGATTTCGATCCGACCAGAAGCGATGCGGATTTCCTGGTCGCGTTCGAGAAGATCAGCGGTCTGTCGGCCCTCGACCAGTTTCTCGGCTTCTCCGAAGCGCTGCAACGGCTTCTCGGGCGGTCCGTCGATCTCGTCGAGGCCTCGGCCGTGAGAAACCCCTACGTGCGCGCAACGATCAACCGGTCGAGAGAGTTGATCTATGCGGCGTGATCCGCGCGCCTTTCTGTGGGACGTGGAGCAGGCGGGCGGAGCGATCACCGAGTTTACTGCGGGTTTTGATGCCGCAGGCTATCGGGCGAGCCCGCTGATCCGTTCGGCAGTGGAGCGGCAATTCGAGATCATCGGCGAGGCGCTGAACCGGCTGTCCAAGGAAGCGGACCTCGCCAACCGGGTGCCCAACCTTGCCAGGATTGTGGGCTTTCGCAATGTGCTGATCCACGGCTATGCGGTGATTGACGATGGGCGGGTGTGGGAGATCGTCACGACGCTGTTGCCGTCGCTGCGTGCGACCGTGACGGCTCTGCTGACTGAACTGGGGCCGCCGGACGCATAAGCGCCAAGGCGCGTAATGGCTTATTTCGAGGTGGAGCAGCGAGGTCACTCGTCAGGCTCATGACCCCGGGATCGCAAGTTCAAATCTTGCCCCGGCAACCAAGCCTTCCGCCTCCGATACCGCTATCTACCTCTGGTAGCGAAATGATCGAAAAACCACCACAGTTTGCGCCGTCAGCCTGGCTGCGGAACAAAATAAAACCGCTGCGTCGTCGGATTTAGGCCGTATTGGCACCTAGGTCGGAGGCAAAATTGGTGCGTGGGCGGGGCGCAACACGGGGGATTCCGTGTCTAGCCATTTGCGATTCGGCATTGCCGGGTTTTTCCTGGTCGCAGGTTTCTCGACGCCTGCGTTTTCGAATGCCTTCACCGATTTGTTCTCGGCCAATGCCGCGCCTGCGCCATCGACGGCGGCGGCCGCTCCTGCGAAAGAGGAGTGCTTGCCGCAACCCGGCAGGTCGTCGGCTGCCGGCCAGCACTGGGTCTATCGTTTCGATGGCCAGCGCAAATGCTGGTTCCAGGCGGCGGAAGAAACGTCGCTCGCGAGAAAGCCGGTTCGTCATCGCCTTGAGAGGCGGAGCGTCGCCGCTTCGGAGGAGGACAAGCCCGCTCCGCGCCGGCAAAAGGATGTCGAGGATGCGAATGCGGAGATGCTGAGCTCCGCGCCGGAGCAAACGCCCCAGCCCGCGCCTTCGGAGCCAAAGCTCACGATCGTCCATACCGTTCCCGTCCGGGCAGGGGATGCTGCAGCGATGGTCCCGCCGGCACCCGACCTGGACAAGCCCGGCGCCGACCAGCTCGCGCCCGATCAGCCGGCGCCGCGCCGGGTCGATGTGGAGCAGCTTCTGGCGGAAGCGCCGGCTGCGAGCAGCGAGGTGGCCTCCGCACCGGGAACGCCGATCGCCGCTCCCGGCGCGAACACGGGTGGCGGCGAACACGGAACACCATCATGGCTTGGCGTGCTGATGATCGTGCTGGGAGGCACCGCCCTGTTGGCCTCGAGTCCCTCGCTTTGGCAGTCCTTGTGGCCGGTGCGATTTTGGAACGCCAGGACGGAGCTCCCGGTCGCAGCATACGACGGCCGGAGCGATCCCTCCTTCGGCGAGGGCGTCCGATCGGCCGGCGCCAGGCGAGACGAGCGTGTAGGCGATGACCCGCAACGCGGGACGGCGCCGGTACCTACCGTCCGCGACCGCCGGACCGTGGCCCCGGCCTTGCCTTCTCGGGAATCTCTTTGGGACGAGGGGATCGACGCGCTTGCCGCGTTGGCCAGCCCCGTTTCGCCGGAGGTTTTCCCTGCAAGGCGCGCAACGGCTTATCGCGGGGTGCAGCAGCGAGGTCGCTCGTCAGGCTCATAACCCCGGGGTCGCAAGTTCAAATCTTGCGCCCGCAACCAGATTTGATGCTGTGATGCAGCCAGAAATCAAAAGGCCGCTCCGTAGGGCGCGGCCTTTTGCTTGGATCAAGCGGCCACCGAGCCGCGGTCGGCTAAATCATCTAAAGTCATGGCGATGCGGTATGGGTCCGGAAGCCGGCCATCGGCTTCGGAGGAAAATGTGCTTGATTTTCAGTTGGAGCATTCTTGCTGGACGACAAAAGCGCAACTACCCGGTTGGGTCGGCTATCAGACCCGCAATGGCCCCTATGGCTCGATCAGCCCGTCCGATGGCTGGGTGACGATTGCATTTGTGCGGGAAGGCCGTGACGAATCCCCACTGACGGAGCAGGAGCGTGCCTCCGTACAGTGGGTGATCGATCATGAAGCCGAAGTGGCATCCGCCGTTTTGGAAGGTCTTCTGGCCGAGTATCCCAGGCTTCAACAGGTCTATGGTTACGAGGGGGCGGAACGCGAAGAGTACATGCCCAACGTATCGTCCACGGAGGACTTTCGCCAATTGATTGGCCTTCACGAGGTCCATGTCCATCAGTTGCAGAAGGAAGGCCTTCCATACGTCGGGTACGAATTTGGATGCATATGGGATGAGGAGCACGGTCTTGGCGTGCTCATGCATGGAAGCCGCGTTGTCGAGGTTGGCGACGCAGGCGCCGCCTTCACGCTGTGGATCGCCGAGCGCGACGCCGGTGTGGGGACGTAAGTGGGCAACCCCGGAACCCCCGACGGATGAACGCGAAGGATCCGAACAGTTCTTCGACCAGGAAGACTTTGGAAAGCCGCCTCGGGCGGCCGCAGCGCCAGGGCGCACGGTCTTGCGCACCGCTTGGCATGGCGGGAGAAGCGCTTGATCGCCTGTCACCGGATTTCTTTGGGGCGGGACATCGGGGCGGCGTTTCAGCTCAGGTTTCTCTCAAGGCGCGCAATGGCTTATCGCGGGGTGGAGCAGCCCGGTAGCTCGTCAGGCTCATAACCTGAAGGTCGCAGGCTCAAATCTTGCCCTCGCAACCAAGTTAACCCCGTTGTCTCAAAGAGGCGGCGGGTTTTTGCTCTTTCCGCAACCGCCGGCTCCCCTCACGCCGATTCTCCCGGCAAACGCGCAGTCCCAACTGCTACATTTCCGACGATTCGTATTCCGGAAGCAGAGGGTCGGATGACCGGATACACGCCCACCCACATTGGAATCCCCAAGAACCACGCTGACTTCGAGCGCAAGTCCGTTGTGCTTTTTCAGGAGGTATTGGGCGATGCGAGCCTGAAACGCCTGGGCCGTTCCGGCCAAAGGCAATACGGTCTCGATCTGCTTGGCTATCGCGATGGCGATACGAAGAAGCTCGTCGGGATACAATGTAAGAAGAAGCAACCCAACAAGACCCTTACCGCCGCCGAGGTCAAGGTCGAGGTTCGCAAGGCTCTAAAGTACAAACCGCTTCTTTCCGAATACATCATTATCACCACCGCTCCTGACGACACCAATCTCGACAAGCTGGCGTCCCAACTCACCAAACAGCAGCGGGACAAGCGCCGAAAGATCAAAATCCAGGTATGGGGCTGGGACACCCTAGAAGATTACATAGACCGTTATCTGGCTGCAAAAGAGGCCTTCGATCCGGGAGCAAGTCCTGCTGTCAAGGAGGTGAAAGAGAGACTCGACCGCATTGAGGAAGCGCAAAGCTGGCGCGGAGCGCAACTTTTGTCGTGCTGTTCCGCAAAGACGGGCCCGCGAAGGCGCTTGAATGGGTTAGAACAACCAAGCTCGAAATAACTGATCTGGACGCCGGAGGTGCAGTGAACCTCCTTCTCCAGAGGATAGAAAATGACGAGTACGATCAAGCGCTGCGCGAAGCAGAGTTGCTCGACGCTGCCTATCTGAAGGACCGCCCTGCATTGTACATGGTGAGGTCGGGCCTGCTCCTTTCGTCTGCTCTGCCGAAAGATCAGCGCCGGGTACCGTTCCAAGGGATTCCCATCAACCCTCGGATGCTTCGGTTCAATAGTCTCGACAGCACGCCCGCCATACTCAGCAAGGCGCGATCAGACCTTGAAGCGGTGCTAGCGGAGAGCGCGGACCTGAAGCTTGCGCAACTCCGGCCGTTGCTCGAAGAGCAAATTCTCTGGCTCAAGCTGGAGAATGCGGCAACGCATCAAGCCGCCCGTCAGCAGGTCGAACAGGAAATCAAAGACCCAAAGCACACCTTGGCACGCGTTCGGCTAGCTTTAGCCAATGACATCCCCTTCAACCAAGAAGCTCTCAAGCGTACGCTGGAAGCGGCAAGGGAATTTGGCAAGTGGACCAACGAGGAACAATTCGCGGCGTTTCTTCTTGCTTGGTTCAATAAAGACCTCTCAGAGCTTGCTAACTTTTTTGATTCTCATCGTCAGGATATCTACGCTCAAAAGCAATTTGACTTAGGGATGTTGATCGGCATCGAAGTCGAAGCCTTAACTCGGGCTCGACGCTTTGACGACGCCCATGCCAGGGTGGCTGAAAGCCGCGGCTCTCTCATCGATGACGCGACCGCTGCACGAATGGAAGAACTCATCGCTTCCGTCGAGCAAGGCGATGAAGTGGGGCGTTTGCGCAAGCTCTACGAGTCTGATGGCGATTTGACGCATCTGCGGCTGCTAATCGGCGCGCTGGTTGATAAACAAGATCACCGGCAGCTCGCCATCTATGCCCCGAAACTCTTGAAGGAAGGCCAGCACATCGACAACTACGATCTTGCGCAGAAAGCGTTGTTTGCGGATGGTCAATACCAGCAAGTCGTTGCGCTCGCGCAAGACTACCCTGAACTTCATAAGCTCAGTGACGATTTCCTGGCGACGGAAGGGTGGGCCAACTTCTACCTCGGCAGGGTTATCCCAGCCCGAATCATCGCCCGAACGTTGGTTAGTCGCCGCGAGAGCTCTAGCGACCGCGAACTAGACATAAACACCGCCGTTGAGTCCGGGGACTGGAGCCATTTACAGGCGATCGTCGCTAGGGAGATTAGTCGGGCTGAGAAGCTTGACGCCAAACTTCTTATGCGCCTCGCGCGGATAGCGTTCGAGAGCGGGAGTTTGTACGTTGATAAATTCAGAGACGCCGCGCTTGAGCGGGAGCCCAACAATCCCGAGATACTCCTCGCAGCCTATCTTCTCTCGCTTGAGCGCGGGGAGGAATATCAAGAAGCCCGTACCCACGAATGGTTTCAGAAGGCTATCGCCCTCTCCGGCAAAAGCGGCCCCGTGGAGACCGTAAGCCTCAAGGAGGTGGTGGCCCGATCCAGCGGCTGGAGCGAGAGAGTCGACGATATCGACACGATGCTCGCTGACATAAGGATTCCGCTCTACATGGCGGCCCGGAGCCTGAATCGGCAACCTGCCGAGTTTATCTTAGGCACTGCGATCCGAAACGCAAAATCGACCGACCCGAGGCAGCAGTTTCCGGTGCTTGCATTTTCAGGGTCGCGGGTTCTGTTCGATCTTACGGGTGTCCGTAGGCTCGCATTGGACCTTACGTCGATCTTTACACTGGAGTTTCTCGGGATTCTTCAAAAGACCATCGACGCATTCGACCAGATAGTCATTTCGCCGACCAGTCTTAGCTCGCTCTTTGCCGACCGGCAATTCATTCGGTTTCGTCAGCCTTCCGAAGTGACTAAGGCCCGCGAAATCAAGAAAATGCTGTCCAGCGGCCGGCTGAAAGTGCTCAAAGCTTTGCGGACCGATGCTGAAACGGCCGCGCTGGAAATAGATCCCGATCTACAAAATCTGCTCGATAATGCGCGAGTGAGTAAGGGCGTCGTAGTCCGGAGCGCGCCCGTCCATAAACTCCGATCGTTCCTTGAGGAGGAAGCTGATCTTGCGTCTTACGCTGATGTCCTGACCGACACTCACGCGGCCCTAGCACATGTGCAAAATAAAGTCAGCGCTTCCGTAGCGAGTAGCGCCTCGACCTATCTTTCGCAGGTAGACAAAGGATGGTCGAAGAAGCCGAAGCTCACGAAGAGTTCGACGGTCTATCTTGACCAAGTTGCGGTGGCGTACCTCTATCATGTCGGAGTGTTAGAGGCGTTCGTTGATTCCGTTGGGACGGTTTATGTCCCGCAAGAGGTAGAGGACCACTCCGACGCAGTGCTTAGAGGGCAGGAGTTCTCGTCCGACCTTTTGAGCGCGGTCGATCGCATTCGCGCGACCCTCAATGTCGGCCTGGAGAAGGGAAGCATTACCTTTTCGGCTCGGCGCACGAGGCGTCGCGACGACACAGTCGATGCCGACGACGAGATGAGCTTCAGTTTTCCGTCGTTGGATATCTTATCCAATCTGTCCGAGATCGACGCCGTGGCCGTCGATGACCGCTTATTGAACAAAGAATCGGCCTGGAACGACGGAAGCCGCCACGTCCCTTGTGTAAGCACGCTCGAAATACTTCTCGCCCTCAACAGCCGCGGCATCATCTCCGAATCTCAGAAATACACGCTGCTGCACCGACTGAGGGAAGGCGGCTACTACACCGTGCCAACCGATGTCTCGGAGCTTCTGACTGAGCTGGGCAGATCGACTATTGAAGGAACAAGGCTCGTTGAATCGAAAGAATTAGCGACGATTAGGACAAGCCTGACCATCGGTTTGCGTGCGCGCATGCATTCGGCGCTTGAGACGCCATGGGTCGATTACACCCGCGCCGTGGTTCTTGAGGCGCTAAAGCGCGTTTGGGTCGAGAAGTCTTCCGTCACCTCAACAGCTCCTAGAGCGGATTGGCTGCTGGCCGTTCTTCCTCTTCCGACCCGGCTGCTGAAGAGCCCAGCAGATGACACACAATGGCTCGGCGCGGTCCAGAGAACGGGAACCGTGATTGGGTTGATGTTATTGCCTCCCATGGTGGCGCGGCAGCGACAGGCTGAGTA